>Ga0172370_10001275_pt1 | contig 39000 bp, 25 predicted proteins | sample LakKiv5m_FD_114538 | JGI IMG/M metagenome (GOLD analysis project Ga0172370, IMG submission 114538) | Freshwater microbial communities from Kabuno Bay, South-Kivu, Congo - kab_022012_11.5m | ecosystem: Environmental > Aquatic > Freshwater > Lake | place: Democratic Republic of the Congo...
CCGAACGCGATCCAGTGGTCGATGCTCCGGAACCAGGCCGCGACGGTGGCGCCGAGCGCCCACCCCAGCACCGGCATGAGGAACTGGAACAGCCCGAAGTGAAAGGCCAACCGGAAGGTGGCGCGAGGCGCCAGGCGGGAACGGACCGAGCCCGCGCCGATCGAGACCGCGAAGGCGTCCATCGCGAGGCCCACGGCGATCATCAGGATTTCGAGGAAGGGCAGTCTCACGGCTGCACCCCGGCGCGCTCGGCGGCGTGGCGAGCGTGCCACACGTCGAACACGCTCAACAGGCGTTGCTCCAGCTCGGGGCCCTCGAGCACCCCCAACGCGCCGGCGATGGCCTCGAACGTGCTCAGGTGCCCCTCGGCGGGTGGGACGCGCAGGCTGTACCGCCCCGGCGCGGGATCGGGCAGCCTGCGGCGGGGTAGCATCGCGAGGCCGGGCTCGCGTCGCGTCATGCGCCGCGCCTGCCTCCAGCACGAGTCGGGCACCACCAGCGTGACGGGCCGCCCGTCGGCGTCGATCTCGCGTCGATCGAGCGGCGGAGACCCCTCGGCCGGGAAGAGCAAGTAGGCCTGGCGCGCGGGATCGTCGAGGCAGGAGAAGTCGGGTTGCACGTCCTTCAGGCCCCGCACCGGGCACGACGCGCCCTCGAGCAGGTCGACCGCCAGCCACCCCGAGTTCGAGTGCTGCCGGATCTCGCGGCGATCCATGACGACCACCAGGCGCGTCGCGCACGGCATGGGCGCGATCAAGTCGCACAGGCAGTTGCCGGTCAGCAGGCGACAGCGTGGACAGCGCGGGCGGAGGCGACGACGGTGCTGGGCGCCCATGGCACAGCGCGGGTGGTGGGTCCGGAGCGCCACGCTACTCCATCCGATGGCCGCCGGCAACCGAACGGGCGCCGGCGCGCCCGACCTTAGGCGTTGCAGGGCACCCGGGCGCTCTGGCACAATCTCGCCCACGCTGGACGCTGCGATGGAACGGAGACACCGGTGGTGCCACGGCCCGAGCTACCCGTCCTCGCGGTAGCGGGTCCCGAAGCAGGGCACGCACGCGCGATCGAGATCCTCTCGCTGCCGGGCTCCACGCTCGTCACGCTGGTGGGCATAGCGTGGCTCGTCGTGCTGGCGTTCGAGCTGCTCCGGGCCCGACGCGATCTGGCGGCTCTGGCACGGCGTGACGTGCGGATCGCGCTCGGGCTCGCGGTGGCCAGCCTGGTCCTGCGCCTGCTCGTGGTCCACGTGCAGGACCTGACCGACGGTATCACGGTCCAGATGCGTTTCCTCGACGGCGCGCTCGACTTCGGCAGCCTCGGGCTGCTGTCCCGGCTGCTGCTGCCCGCGTCGCTGGCCGCCGATCCTCAGGTGGCGCTCGGGCTCCTGTCGGGGCTCGCGGGGCTGCTGCCCGTCTCGACGTACGGATTGGCGCTCGCGCTCGGCCTGGCGCGACGCGAGGCCCTGCTCGCCGCGCTGCTGATACTCGGGTGGCCGCTCCACGCCACGCTCTACGCCGGCGGCTTCGACCAGGGCGCCATCGTGACGCTCGCGACCCTGGCGGCGTGGCTCCTGGTGGTCGCGCTCGACCGCGACGACCTGCGCTTCGCGGCCAGCAGCCTCTCGCTGGCGGCGTTCCTCGTGTGGTGTCGGCCCGACGCGATGATGGTCGTCGCCCTGCTGGGGGTGCTCCTCCTGCGCGCACCGCGCCGACGCCTGGTGCGCGCGCCGTTGCTCGGAGGGTTCACCGTGCTGCTCGTGTCGGCCGGCCTCCGCGTTGCCTTCCTGGCGTCATCGGGGCTCGCAGGCGAGACCTTGCAGCGCCTCCCGCCGCTCACCACCCTGGGCCGGGCGGTGCAGTACTTCGCGAGCGCCGGCGACGCTGTGCTGCCGCTCGAGATCCCGTTCGGCGTCCTGCTCTTCCTCGCCCTCCGCCGGTCCCTGCGCCCACTCGTGCTCGCGGGCCTCGGGCTCGGCCTCGTCCCCTGGCTCTCACGGGGATGCAGCGCCTTCGAGTGGTTCCGCTATGCCTCGCACGCCCTGCCCTGGCTGGCGCTCGCGACCGCTTCGGGGCTCACGGCGGGCCTCGAGGCGCTCGGTGCCCGGCTCGCCAGGGACGGGTCCCGAGGAGGCGCCCGCCGCCGCTGGCTGGCCGCGCTGCCCCTCGCTCTCTACGCCGGGGCGCTCGTCGCGCGCCCCCTGGTACACCTCGACTACCTCACGCGCGACTACGATCAACGTGTCACCGACGCCTTCTTCCTGCGCGCGCTGCCCCACGTGCCCGAGGGCTGCTGGGTTGCCGTTCCAGCCACCACCGCCGATCCCGGCACGAACAGCTACGGACGCTACGCGTTGCTCGCCGCACGGGCCCTCGGTCGCGAGCGCGCCGAGCACACGATCGTCCCCACGTTCCGGCTCGCGCGAAGCCTCGACCCCGGCGCCGACGCCGCCGAGTTCCCCGACCTGAGCCCCGACCTCGACCGGGCGTTCTCGGTCGGCCCCCAACCGCCGCCGAGCGCGTGCGCGTACCTGCTCTGGTCCTGGGAGTGCGAGAACCCCGCTCCGCCCGCGGGCGCGATGCGCGACCCTGGTTTCTGTGGCGCGGTGCGCGACCGCGCGCAGCTCGAACCCGTGCTCGAGGAGCGCGCCGACCTGCTGGATCACCGCCTGGTGACCGAGCCGAGGGTGATCGGCGACCCCCGGTCGCGCCGCGACGTCGCGCTCGTCCTCTACCGGGTGCATCCGCGCCCCGAGGGCCCGTAGATGGCACGCGTGCTGCTCGTCAACCCACCCTCGCCCCACAGGGCGGTGCTCCGCGACTACGCCTGCGGCGACTCCACCAAGGCCGACTACTACTGGGCGCCCATCGACCTGCTGGTCCTGTCGGGGCGGCTGACGGCCCACCACGACGTCGCGGTCCTCGACGCGTCCGCCCTGCGACTGGTCCCGGCGCTGGCGCTGGAGCGCGCAGTGGCCAGCCGCCCCGACGTGGTCTTCGCGCTGACCTCCGACATCACGCTCGCCACCGACCAGGCCTTCCTCTCGGCGCTCAAGGAGCAGACGGGCGCGGCGATCTTCGGCCTGGGCGACGTGGCCACGTACACGCCCGTCGAGGCGCTGGTCCGCGCCCCGGCGTTCGACGGCTTCGTACACAGCTTCGCCGAGCCCTGCATCGAGGCCCTGGCCGACGGGCACCGGGCGGGCCTCACGGGCGTCGTGTTGCGGGACACCGCCCCGTCTCCTCCGGCACGTTCGCGCGAACCGTTCCGGTACCCGATGCCGAGGCACGACCTCTTCCCCTGGGCCCACTACCGGCTGCCGTTTTCGGCGCGCGCCGGCTCGACCTCGGTCCTGTCGGGCTTCGGCTGCCCCTACCGCTGCACCTTCTGCGCCTCGGCCGCGCTGGCGTGGCGGCCTCGCCCCATCGACGACCTGCTGGCCGAGCTCGAGCGCGTGCGCGCGCTCGGCATCCCCGACGTGTACCTGCGCGACTTCACGTTCGGACCCACCCGAGCGCGCGCCGAACAGGTGGCCCGTGCCATCGAGCAGGCTGCGCCGGGGCTGCCCTGGTCGGCCGAGTGCCGCGTCGACGTGCTGACGCCGAAGCTGCTCGAGCGCATGCGTCGAGGCGGCTGCGACGTCATCCTGGTCGGCCTCGAGTCCGGCTCCGACGCCGTATCCGAGCGGCTCGGCAAGCCCCTCGATCCGGCCCACGCCCGCTCGGTGCTCACCGCAGCGCGCCGCCTCGGCGTGCGGGTCTGCGCGCACTTCGTGCTGGGCACGCCGGGTGAGCGCCGCTCCGACCTGATCGCCACGCTGCGCCTGGCGACCTCGCTCCCCATCGACTACGTATCCGTCAACCTGTACTCGCCGCGCGCCGGCTCCGCGTTGGCCACCGGGGCGGGGGCCGGGCCCTCCGCGGGCGGTCAAATCGCTGGCCGCGACGTATCACGGGTGGTATCGTCCTACGCAGACGTCGGCGCGGCCGAGCTGGCCTGGTGGTATCGCGCGGCGGTCCTCGGGTTCTACCTGCGCCCGGCCCAGCTGGCCCGGGTGGTGTCCGTGACGCCCGCGACGACGCTGCTGCGCCAGGGTCTCGGGGCGCTCCGCCTGCTCTTCGAGTTGCATCGGGAGGACTGAATGGACGGTGAAGCCCGGCCCGCGCCGCGCGGCGTATCGATCGTCGTGCCGGCCCACAACGAGGAGGCCGGCGTAGGGGCCACCCTCGCGGAGATCCGCGAGGCGTTGGCGGGTTGGGAGCGTGACGTCGAGATCGTCGTGGTCGACGACGGCTCGACCGACCGCACGGCCGAGATCGCACGGCAGACGGCCGATCGGGTCCTGTCCCATCCCGTGTGCTGCGGCTATGGCGCTGCGCTCAAGACGGGCATCCAGGCGGCGCAGCACGACGACCTGGTCATCATCGACGCCGACGGCACGTACCCGGCCAGCGCCATCCGTGACCTGGTCGCCGACCTGGCGCGCTTCGACCTGGTGGTGGGAGCCCGCACCGGCCCGAACTTCCAGAAGGGCCGCGTGCGCTCGCCGCTGCGCACGCTGTTCCTCCTGCTCTGCGCCTACATCACGGGCACGCGCATCCCCGACCCCAACTCGGGGCTGCGCGCCTTCCGGCGCAAGGCCATCGAGCCCATCCTGGGCCGCCTTCCTCGCGCGTTCTCGTTCACGACGACCATGACGCTGGTGCTCACGTTGCGCGGCTCGTTCATCGCGTACCACCCCATCGACTACCGCAAGCGCCTGGGCTTCCGGAAGATCCGACTGGTACGCGACTCCCTGCGCGTACTGCAGACGCTCCTCGAGATCGTGCTCGACTTCAACCCGTTGAAGGCCTTCCTGCTGCTCGGGGTCATCCCGCTGCTGCTCGCGCTCCTCGTCGCTCCGCAGAACTACAGCCGTGACGCGGTCGTGACGCTGGTCTGCACCTCGTTCGTGATCTTCGCGCTCGGCATGTCCGCCTATGCCGCTCGCAACGCAGCGCCCGAGAAGGCCCCGCCCCGCCTCCCCGACGACGTGCCCCCCGCGCCGACGCCGACGTCGGCTCCGCGGCCCCCCGCGACCTAGAAGATCCGCGTTGGCTCCGCGTCAACGGGTTGCATTCGGGCCCGCTTCTCAGAACAATGTCGCCCCGCCAGGGGCTCGCGCCCGCGGCGCACGTCCACCTCAAGGGGCCATGTCATGCTGCGTGTTTTCCCCTGCTCGGTGCTGCTCCTCGTCGCACTCGTCGCCTGCGTCGGCCGTACGTCCGAGGGCTCCGATACGGTCGCCGAGGTCGGCTTCGACTGGAGCGGCGTCGACGCCGCCGACACCAACCCGCCCCCTGACTCCGCGACCGACGCCCCCACCGACGCGGCCCCCGATGCGCCCGCCGACGTCCCGGCCGACCTCCCCTCCGACACGTGGACCGACGCCGACACGGACGCCGACACCGCCGACGTGGTGCCGTGCGCGCCGACGGCGTGCCCGGTCCTCGGCTCGACCCGGTGCGGCGGCGCCGCGACCATCCTCACGTGCGTCGACCCCGACGGCGACGGGTGCGGCGACTGGGGACAGCCCTCCGACTGCACGAACGGCAAGGTGTGCGCCAATGGCGAGTGCGCCGCGTCGTGCGCCGACGAGTGCTCGGCCGCGGGCGCCACGAAGTGCGACGGCGACGCCACGGCCACGTGCGGCGATCCCGACGGCGACGGCTGCCGCGAGTGGGCGACGCCGGTGGCCTGCGCGGGCGGTGAGACGTGCTCCAACGGGAGCTGCTCCGCCACGTGTACCGACGAATGTACGAGCGACGGGCTCGTGGCGTGCGACGGCGAGGCGGTCAAGACCTGCGGCAAGGTCGACGCCGACCCCTGCCTCGAGTGGTCGACGGCCGTGCCCTGTGCCGAGGGCCTGACGTGCTCGAACGGCCAGTGCAAGGCCGGCTGCTCCAACGAGTGCGACGCCGTCGACGCCCGCGCGTGCGTGGCCGGCACCGTCGGTCAGTACACGATCTGCGGCAACACCGATGACGACCCGTGCCTCGAGTGGGGCACTCCCCAGGCGTGCGGCGAAGGACTGGTCTGCTCGAGTGGCGCGTGCGTCCAGGCCTGCACCGACGACTGCGACGCGGACGCGGTGCGCTGCACCGGCGACGCGGCCGTGCAGACCTGCGGCGACCACAACGGCGACGGCTGCCGCGACTGGAGCACCCCGGCCCCCTGCCAGGCCTGGCAGCTCTGCGACGAGGGAGCCTGCCTCCAGGCCACCCCGCCCGTGGGCGTGCGCCTGAACGAGCTGTACTACGACGGCTCCGGCACCGACGTCGACACCTTCGTCGAGCTGCGCGGCCCCGCGGGGACCCTGCTCGACGGCCTGACGCTCGTGGGGGTGAACGGCAACGGCGGCGACATCACGAAGACGGTGGCGGTGGCCGGCATCGTCGGCGCCGATGGGCTGTGGGTCGTGATGAAGGACGGCGCCGCGGCCGCCTGGAAGGCCGAGGCCGACCGGATCGACGCCAAGCTGGAGTTCGAGAACGGCCCCGACAGCGTGCAGCTGCGCTTCGGCGACCTGGTGGTCGACGCCGTGGGGTACGGCGACTTCTCGGGCGGAAAGGTGTTCGCCGGCGAGGGCAACCCCGCCCCCGACGTGGCCAGCGAGCACGCCCTGGGTCGCGACCCGCTCGGCTCCGACACCGACGACAACGCCACCGACTGGCACGATCTGGCCCCGAGCCCGGGCGCCGAGAACCCACCCCCGACGGTCACCTGCGCGACCGCCTGCGACACGGCGCCCGCCTCCGAGTGCCTGGTCGACGGCGCCACCCTGCGCGTGTACGAGGCGGCGGGCGAGTGCGTCGACGGTGCGTGCGTCTTCCCCCACGCCGATCAGGCCTGCCCGGCGGCGTGCGTCGACGGCGCCTGCGCCGCGGCCCCGGCCTGCGAACCGGGCCAGCTGTGCGACAACGGCACCTACTGCAACGCGTTCCGGCAGTGCGTCGGGCTCGAAGACTTCGTGAAGATCCCGGCGGGCATCTACACCGTCGGAGCCCCCGACACCGAGGGAGGCTACGTGGCGCGCGAGGCCCAGCACCAGGTCACGCTGTCGCACGGCTTCGCCATCCTGGCCGCCGAGGTCGAGTCGTGGACCTACTTCCTGTTCACCGACACCCTGCCCGACGCCCACGTCGACTGCGGCGACACGTGCCCCATCAACCACCTGACCTGGCACGAGGCCGCGGCCTACACCAACGTGCTGTCGTTCCTCGAGGATCGCCCCGAGTGCTACACGTGCCTGGGCGTACCCCCCGACGTCACGTGCGAGCCGAGCGCCGCGTACGCCTCCATCGTCCAGTGCCCGGGCTACCGCCTTCCCACCGAGGCCGAGTGGGAGGTCGCGACCCGCGCCGGCACCGCGACGCCCACCTACTTCGGCGCCAGCCCCACGCTCGGCTGCCAGAGCCCGAACCAGGTGCTCGACACCATCGCCTGGTACTGCGGCAACAGCCTCGACGCGCCGAACCAGGCGGGTTGGAAGATGCCGAACGCCTGGGGCCTGTACGACACGCTCGGCAACGCGGCCGAGTGGTGCCACGACGGCTACGTCGACGCCGCCCTGACCTCCGCCACCGACCCGACCGGGGACGCCGGCGCAACCTTGAAGGCCGTGCGGGGCGGCGACCACACCTCGCCCGCTGCCAAGGTGCGCGCGGCCTGGCGTGACGGCGCGGCGCCGACCGCGCGCGGCATGATCACGGTGCGCCCGGTTCGAACGGTCTTCTGACGGAGGCCCCATGGATCCGCTCCTGCTGGCCGAGTCCGCGCGCCGCCACGCGCTGGCCGTCGAGGTCGCCCGCGCCGCCGGGGCCCTCCTGCTCTCGAAGCTCGGGCGCGTGGCGGCCGAGGCCAAGGGCGACGGCGGCGTCGAGTTCGTCACCGAGGCCGACCGCGCGTCCGAAGCCCTGATCCTGGGCCACGTCCGCGCCGCCTTCCCCGCCGACGCGATCTACGCGGAAGAGTCGGGAGAGTCGCTCGGCGGGCGTTTCCGCTGGATCGTCGATCCCCTCGACGGCACCACGAACTTCGTGCACGGCAACCCGCTCTTCGTCGTCTCGATCGGCGTCGAAGCCGACGGCGAGCTCGTATCGGGCGTGATCTTCCACCCCTGGGCGGACGAACTGTTCGAGGCGCCCCCGGCGGGCGACGCCACCCTGAATGGCGCCCCGATCGCGGTCTCGACGGCTCCCTCGGCCGACAAGGCGCTGTTCGTCACGGGGTTCCCCTACTACCGCCGCCGGGTGGTCGACGACCTGCTGGTGCGGGTGAAGCGCGCCATCCTGACCGGGCACGCCCTTCGCCGCACGGGAAGCGCGGCGCTCGATCTGGCGTGGCTGGCGTGCGGGCGCGTCGACGCCTACTGGGAGGAGGGGCTCTACCCCTACGACGTGGCGGCGGGCATCCACCTGCTGCGCGCCGCGGGCGGGCGAGCGAGCACCTACGACGGCGCCCCCTATCGCCTGGGCGACGCCACGCTCATCGCTACCAACGGCCACGTCCACGACGACGTCGTCCGCCTGATGAGGCCCCTCTCGGCCTCGAAGGACTGCGAACTGTGAAGAATTGCGTAGGCTGCGGCCCACGGTCGCGAGCCCTTGAACCGCGAAGTGATTCGTCTATACTCCGCGACGTATGTGCCCGAGGTACGCCATGCATCGTCTCGCCGTCGCCCTTGCCGTAGTCCTCCTTTCCCCGACGCTCGCGTGGGCGGTCTGCTCCGGTGGCTCTCCGGCCGGCGGTTCCTGCTCGGGCATCACGGCGTCGGGGTGCTGCGACTTCCAGTCGGGCGGCAGCTCCGAGCTGCTCCTGTGGTGTGACAACGGCACGCTCTGCCAGCGCGATTGCGCTGCCGAGGGCGATTTCTTCGGCCTGTACTGCGGTTATGACGAGTTCCAGAACAAGGTCACCTGCGGCGATCTCGGCGACGTCTCCAGTTTCGACGGCGACTTCAACTACGTGCAATGCGGCTCGGGAGGCGGCGGCACCGACCCCGGCACCGAGCTGCCCGGCACCGGCACGGGGCTCCCCTGCGGCGACATCGGCTACGAGGGTTGCTGCGACGGGCAGACGGTCACGTGGTGCGAGGGCGGCGAGCTGCGCGTCATCGACTGCGCCGAGACCCCTTCGTGCGGGTGGAGCAGCGAGGGCTACTACGACTGCGGCAGCACCGGCTCCGCCGCCCCCTCCGGCGCCTACCCCCTGAACTGCGACGGCACGGGCGGCACCGGGCCCATCACGTCCGGCTGCGGCTCCATCACGTACGAAGGCTGCTGCAACGGCTCCACGGTCGCCTGGTGCGAGGGCGGAGCCGTGCAGCAGATCAACTGCGCCACCGAGCCCCAGGCGCCCGGCACCAGCTGCGGCTGGGACTCCGAGGGCGGCTACTACTGGTGCGGCTCCTCCACGGGCTCCGACCCCAGCGGCGCCAACCCGCGCGGCTGCGACGGGTCCGGCGGGTCCGTCGGCCCTTGCACTCCCGACTGCCTGGGCAAGCTCTGCGGCAACGACGGCTGCGGCGGCCAGTGTGGCACGTGCGCCGCGAGCCAGGAGTGCGTGGGCGGCCAGTGCATCGCGTCGCAGCAGTGCACGCCCACCTGCAAGCGCACCGACGGCACCCTGAAGGAGTGCGGCGACAACGGCTGCGGCGGCATGTGCGGCAGCTGCGGCATCGGCAAGGTGTGTAGCACCGTCGGCGCGTGCGTCGACCCCGGCAGCGAGGGCACCTGCGATCCGGGCTGCGGCAACCGCGAGTGCGGCCCCGACGCCTGTGGCGGCACCTGCGGCGCCTGCGAGGCAGGTTATGGCTGCTATGACGGCTTCTGCGTGTTCGGCATCGAGTGCAAGCCCGCCTGCGACGGCCGCGAGTGTGGCCCCGACGGCTGCGAAGGCAGCTGCGGCGAGTGCGCCGCCGGGTCCTCTTGCAGCGCCGACGCCAAGTGTGTCAAGGGAGCCACGCCCGACGAGACCGGCGATTGCCCCGACGGCCAGTTCCTGTACTACGGCGTGTGCGTCAGCGAAGACGAGGCCGACAATCGCGATCCGGTCGACGAGGCGGTCGACGACGGAACCTCCGCGGGCGGCAAGGCCGGTTGCTCCGTGGGTGACGCCGCGGCGCCCGTCGACGGGGGGCTGCTGCTGCTCGCGCTGGTTGTCCTGCTGGCTGCTCCCCGCGTGCGGAGAGCCCTGGTCACGGCTCGTAGATCCTGACGTTCAAGCCATAGGGACCGGCCGCCCGCCCGACGGTCATGTCGTCGCCCCGCCCGTCGATCACCACGTACAACGGAACGTTCGGCAGCCACAGCAGATCGCGCACCGCGGGGGCACTCTGCCCCGGCCCCGCGCACCCGAGGACCTCGCCCGAAGCGCCGCAGGGTGCGCCGGTCACGGTCAGCACGCCGTCCCAGGCGCCACCGGTGTCGAGCGTGACGTCGGCGCGCCGAGTGCGGCCGTCGACGAAGTCGGCCACCAGGGCGATCACGTGGTCGGGCGCTCCGCCGAAGGCGTCCGGGGTGACCCCGTCGCCGGCGCACGGCAGGTAGAAGCGATCGGCCGCCAGGCTGGTGTCGTCGGTCACTTGCACCTCGCGGTACCGTCGGCCGTCGGGGGCGGAGAGCACGGGCGCCGCGGCGAACGCGCTGGCCCGCACCTCGCGCTGGACCGGGCAGGTGGCATAGCCGGTGACGTGGTTCAGCGCCACGGCCAGGCGGTAGGCCCCGGTGCGCTGGTCGGCCACGGCCGCCTCGAGGAACAGGTAGATCCGTCCCGCGTCGAAGGTGTCGGCCAGATCCGTGGCCTGGCAGGCCGTGACGTGGGCTACGCGGCACCCGCCGCGCGTCACGGTGAGCACGGCGGCCCAGTCGGCCTCGAAGCGCGCGCGCAGCCCGGTGCCCGCCGGCGCCTCGAGCCGAAACACCTGCTCGGGGCCCACCCCCGGCGTGGCGCAGACCACGTCGACCGACATGAACTCGTCGGCCAGGGGTTCGAACGACGCGGCGTCGAGCCACAGCGACGACGTGGTGGCGGTCACGAGCTGGTCGGAGTACGAGCACCACGAAGGGTCGTAGCCGCCCAGGGTGTCGGGGTACGGCCGTTGCTCGGCGTCGGCGTCGTCCGGGGCCCCGTCGCGGAGCCCTTCGGACCACCCGTCGACGTGCACGTCGACGTCGTCCAGCGGTACGCGGAAGTTCACGCACGAGGCGAGGATCAGGGGCATCAGGGCAACGGCGAGTCGGCTCATGGAGCGAGTCTAGCGGGGCCACTTGAGCCCTGTCAAATAGGCGCCGTTCGGCTATAATCCCGTCGCGCCCGCCCGTGGCGTGGACCGACGCGAAGGAGAACCATGTCCCGCTCCACCCCGCTCGCCGCCTGCGTCCTGCTGGCAGCGGTCGCGCTGTCGACGCCCGTCTCCGCCGCCACGCGCACCTGGAACTTCCTCACCACCGGCAACGGCCACGGCTTCCAGGTCTACGATCGCGACCAGCACCGCGTGAAGATGTTCCTCGAGGCGCCCTACCGCTACGTGGCCCCCGGCGACGCCGAACGTACCTGGGGCGTGGGGCGCCGCAACCTCGCCCACGACCTGTACTTCGGCGTTCGCGCGGGCGGCCAGACCACCTGGCTGCACGACCAGCCCGACGTCGAGTACGAGGCCCAGACCAACGTCATCCACGCCTGGTCGTCGCAGTCGGGCGTGCGCACCGACACGTACTACGTGGCGCCCTTCGGCTACGAGGGCAACGGCCTCGTCATGCTGATCAAGGCCACGTCGCAGTCGGGCGGCGCGGTCTCGCTGTACGCCAAGCCGAACTTCAAGCTGGGCCAGGGCCGCGTCGATCCGGGAGAGGAGGGCGAGTCCATCACCTTCGCCAGCCGCAACGGCGTCGACACCATGGTCGAGACCGGCCCCGGAGGCGGCCACGTGGTGTACGTCCCCATCGGCGGCTACGAGCACGCCGGCTGCGGCTCCGACAGCGACCTGTACAACGGGGTCAAGGGCTCGGGCAGCGCTGGCGACGCGCACACCTGCAACGGCGCGGGCAAGGTGGCCGTGTTCCAGAAGGACGTCACGCTCGGCGCCGGCGAGAGCGCCTGGTGGGGTCTGGCGATCCTGTTCGTGAACGACAACCCCGACGATCCGGCCGCCAACCAGTTCAAGGACGACCGGTCGGTCGACCAGATCGTCGACCTGTGGGCCGCCTTCCTGGCCGGGCGCGCCCCGGACAAGCTGCACTCCGACCTGCTGGCCGAGTGGGACGACTGGCGCTCGAACCGCGAGGCGCCCGGCCTCGACGCGACCGAGACCAAGCTCTGGCGCCAGTCCGAGGCCATCCTGCGCATGGGCCAGATCCGCGAGGCGCTGCAGGCCAACCGCAAGAACCACGGCATGATGCTGGCGGCGCTGCCCGTCGGCGAGTGGCACACCGGCTGGATCCGCGACGGGCTGTACGGCACGGTCGCCCTGGCCAAGCTGGCGCACTACGCCGAGGCCAAGCTGGCCGTCGAGATGGTGCTGGGCGCCGACAACAGCTTCTTCGCCAGCGCCAACTACCTGAAGCACCCCTACCGCGTGTCCACCTGCCGCTACTTCGGCAACGGCCTCGAGGAGGCCGACTGGAACAACGACGGCCCGAACCTCGAGACCGACGGCTGGGGGCTCCTGCTGTGGGCGGCGCGCATGGTGCTCGAGTACTCGTGCGACCTCGCTTGGCTCGACAAGACGACCTGGCGCGGCGACACGATCTTCGAGGCGCTGACCGAGGTGGCGGGCGACATCGAGGAGCACCTGCAAGGCGACCTGCCCGAGGGCGACGCCTCGATCTGGGAGGTACACTGGAACCGGCGACAGGTCTTCACCTACACCGCCGCCTGCCAGGCGCGCGGCCTCTTCGACTTCGCCGACATCGCCAAGGCCTACGGGCGCGACGACCTGTACGCGAAGTACAAGGGCCTGGCCGAGAACATGGTCGCGGCCATGAAGGGGGCCCTGGTCTACGACGCCACCAGCGGGCTGGCCAGCCACATGGGCGTGGCCGGCAACCCCGTGCACGTCGACGGCTCGACGGTCGAGGCCTTCTCGTGGGACCTGATCGCACCCTCCGACCCCATCTTCACGGGCACGCTGAACGAGTACGCCAAGCTGCTCACCACCTTCGGCGGCTACCGGCGCCTCGAGCCCCAACTGTCGCTCACGGGTCAGTCGGGCGCCAACGAGTACGACCTGTCCGAGTGGATCCTGCTCGACCTGCGCATCGGTGACGCCTGGCGCCGCTCCGGCGACGCCTCGCAGGCCGACCTGCTGCTCGACAAGGTCACGACGCACGCCGCGGTCAACGACTTCCAGGTGCCCGAGCTGTTCGACGCGAACAACGGGCGCTACACCGGCGTCGTGCCCATGGTCGGCTACGGCGCCGGCGCGTGGATCATGACGCAGATGGCCAAGGCCGGCTTCCGCGACCCGTCGCCCCTCGACGGGCTCGACCACTGCAAGGTCGCGCCCCCCGAGCCCATCGAGGTGCCCGAGGGCGTCGACGCGGTCGGGTGGGACCCCGGGCAGCCGCAGCAGGACACGAACCCCTACAACCCCTACGACACCACAAAGCCGAACGACGACCCCGCCTCGCCCGCCGCCGACGGCGCCGAGGTCGACGTGAGCCTGCACGACGGCGCCGCCTCGTTCTGCGCCGTGACGCGCTTCGACGCCCACGTCCCGGCCGCGGGCGCGCTGCTCCTCGTGCTGCTCGTGCTGGGCATGACGCACCTGCGGCGCCGCGCCTCCCGTCATTCCGGCGAGCGCCGGAATCCAAGCCGCGAATCCGTGGTGGCATCCGCCGACCGCGCCTGGACCCCGGCTTTCGCCGGGGTGACGGTCCTTTCGAAGGTGTCACGAACCGTAGCTCTCGGGCTGGTCCTGCTCGCTTCGGTCCCCGCCCGCGCCAACGACGACGACACCCCGCCCGCGCCCGAGTGGACGCTCGACTTCCATGGCTACGCCCGCATGCCCCTGCGCTGGAACGGCAGCCCGTTCTCGCCCCGGCCGCCCTACCTGGTCGACGACAACTACTACCTGTCGGGCTTCCAGTACCTGCGCCTGGCCGAGACCGACTGGGCCGAGCTCTTCCTGGGCGTGCGCCACGGCAACACGCGCTTCGTGGCCGGCTTCTTCGCCTCGCAGTTCTCCGACTGGAGCGAGAACTCGCTGTCGGGCCAGTGGGGCATCGCCACGGCGGCCATCGAGCACACCTTCGACCTGCACCCCAGCTTCGCGCTCGACCTCAAGGCCGGCATGTTCTGGGAGCGCATGGGTCACATCCTGCCCTACGACACCTACCTGTTCGGCCGCACGCACCAGGCGGGCGTGGTGCTCGGCGGGCGCTATGCGTGGGGCGATTGGCGCGCGCGCATCAAGGCCGGCTACGGCGCCCACGCCGACCTCATCAACGCCAACCAGGGCTTCACGCCCCTGGCCTACCTTAACCTCGGGGGCGGCTGGCGCTTCCTCGACGTCGACGCCTACCTGCTGAAGGCCTGGACCCGCGACAGCAAGCGCGAGTTCGCCATCGTCGAGGACGGCGACCTGCGCGTACTGGGCCTCGAGATCGGCGTGCGCGTGCCCTACGCCGGCCCCCTCGCCTTCTACGTGGCGCACTACAAGGCCGAGAACGTGCTCTTCCTGGCCAACGCCTTCGAGCTCCTGCACAGCACGGGCGGCCGCGGCCTGACCGAGAACTTCTTCGGCGCGGACTCGCAGAACGGCACCGGCGAGATCCGCGTGGTCGCCCTCGACTGGCTCTTGCAGGCGCGCACCCTGCTCCACGACCTCGGCTACCAGCCCTCCGACCCCCTGCGGCACTGGCTCGACGGGCTCACGGTGCGCGTGTTCGGCATGACGGCCACGGTGCTCAGCCGCCAGCAGTCGCCCGATCCGCTCCTGAACCGCCACGACCGCACCTACCTCAAGTGGGGCCTCGAGCCGCGCTACGCCCTGCCGGCGCCCCTGCGCATGCTGTGGCTGGCCCTGCGCTTCGACCGCGTCATCAACGACACCGACCACGAGTCCATGTCGTTCCGCGTCGTCACGTCCATGCTGGGCGTCACGCCCCTCGACGGCCTCGACGTCTTCTTCGCCTGGTCGCACTACAGCTACGGCGAGAACGTCCAGCTGCGCCCGAACCAGATCCCCGGCGATCGGTCTGTCACCGATCCCGACACGAACCTGTTCAAGATCCAGGCCCAGATCGCGTGGTGAGGAGGAGATCCATGAAGCTCGACCGCCTGCTGCTCGTGCTCGCCCTGCTGGCCGCCGCCCCGGCGTGCCTCGACTCGGATCAGTACGACGACCGCGACACGTCGCACACCGACGACGTGCTGGTGGACACGAAGACCGACACGCCCACCCAGAACGACTGGACCGGCGACTTCGCCGGCGACTGGACCGGCGACTTCGCCGGCGACTTCACGGGCGACACCACGCCCGACGTGACGCCCGACACGCCCCCCGACGTCCCGCCCGACCAGGTCGAGCCCGACGTGTGCGTGCCCGCCGACCTCGCCGAGTGCGAGGTCACGTTCAACGTGCCCGTGACCAGCCCCACGGCCCAGGAGTACGTGTGGCTCACGGGTAACTTCACGGGCTGGGCCACCACCCTCGAGGCCGGAGCCATCGCGCTCGGCCAGGAGGGCGGCGAGTGGATGGTCGACGTGCTGCTCTCGGACGCCCAGGCGCTCGAGTACAAGTACCTGATCAAGTGGCCCGACGGCGGGCAGCAGTGGTGCGTCCTGAACATCGATCGCTCGTTCGACTGCGCCCCGTCGGCGCCGAACCTGGTGCAGACCGTCGAGTGCGGGCAGACCGACTGCGGCGACCAGCCCGTGCCCACCTGCGACGACGGCGTGAAGAACCAGGGCGAGGAGAAGATCGACTGTGGCGGCCCCTGCGAGGCCTGCCCGACCACCGAGAAGGACTACGACTGGCGTGACGCCATCTTGTATTTCGTGTTCGTCGATCGCTTCTTCGATGGCGATCCCTCGAACAATTCGACCGTCGCCGGGGTCGACACGGCCGCCAACTACCAGGGCGGCGACCTGAAGGGCGTGAAGGCCAAGCTGCCCTACCTGGCCGACCTAGGGGTCACCGCCATCTGGATCACCGCGCCCTACGACAACCGCGACGTCAAGGGCCACGGCATGGGGAGCGACAGCCACGACTACTCGGGCTTCCACGGCTACTGGCCGTCCCCGAAGGAGGCCGGCCTCACGGTCGAGCCCCGCATCGGCGACGCCGCCGACCTCAAGGACCTGATCGACACCGCCCACGAGCAGTACGGCATGAAGGTGGTGTTCGACTACGTGATGAACCACGTCGACAACGAGAGCGCGCTGTACAAGGCGCACAACGACTGGTTCCACCCCTACAAGGACTGCCAGTCCAGCGGCTGGGGCGTCGACTGCTGGTTCACCGACTACCTGCCCGACTTCGACTTCGACAAGCAGGCCGCGCGCGACTGGTCGGTGAACGACGCCGTGGCGTGGGCCAAGGAGCTCAAGGTCGACGGCTTCCGCCTCGACGCCATCAAGCACGTCGAGCAGAGTTGGCTTACCCAGCTGCGCTCGGCCTTGAACGCCGAGTTCCCCGAGAAGGCGTTCTACCTGGTGGGCGAGACCTTCGAGTACCAGAACTGCCAGTACATCCAGAGCTTCGTGAACCCGAACACCAAGCTCGACGGGCAGTTCGACTTCCCGCTGCGCGCGCGCCTGGCCAAGAAGGTGCTGCTGCGCCAGGAGAAGATGGGCGACCTGAACGGCGACCTGGACTGGCTGCAGGGCTGCTACCCGGGCGCCGTCATGTCCACCTTCATCGGCAACCACGACCTGCCCCGCGCCATCCACGTGGCCGACGGCAAGTTCGGCGACCAGGACTCGGGCGGCTGGAGCAAGGGCTGGGTCCCGGGCGACTACCCCACCGTCACGTCGGCCGGTCCCTACCGCCGGCTGGGCCTCGCCTACGCCGTGCTGCTCACGATCCCCGGCGTCCCCCTGGTCTACTACGGCGACGAGATCGGCCTGGCGGGCGGCGCCGACCCCGACAACCGCCGCATGATGACCTTCTCGGGCTTGAACCCGAACCAGCAGTGGCTGCACGACCGCATCAAGAAGCTGAACGCCATCCGCACCGAGCACCCGGTGTTGCGCTACGGCCAGCGCACGGGCTTCCACTTCGGCTGGGACAGCTACGGCTACAAGATGACGGCCAGCTACGAGACGCTCTACGTGCTCCTGAACCGCGCCGACAACGCCGACAACCTCTCGGGCATCCCCGACGGCGCCTACACCGACCTCATCTCCGGCGGCAACCTGACGGTCACGGGCGGCAAGGTCAGCGTGCCGGGGCAGGACGCCATGATCCTCAAGGCGGCGGAGTGACACTCGCGGGACGCGCGACGCGCACTGACGGGAGCGCGTCTCGGGACCCGGCCGCGAGAAGAACCTCAGGGCACCTCGACCCCAACCCGCGCCCAGCTGGTGTTGCCGAGCGCGTCGGCGGCCCAGACCAGGGCCTCGTAGGTGCCGGGGCCGGCGTAGGTGTGCGTGACGCTGGCGCCGTCGCCGTAGGTGAGATCGCCGAAGAACCACTGGAAGGTGAGCCCACCGTCGGGGTCGGTGGCGTCGGCCGAGAACGAGGCCGTGCGGCCGTCGAGGCTGGCGAGGCTGGCGGTGAGGGTCGGGGCTTCGTTGGGCGTCAGCGGCCACTGCTCGAGGATCACGGGCGCGGGGTCCTGGGGGACCAGGTGCCACGTCGCGGTGTCGCCCTCCCCCTCCACCCTGCCGCCCGCTCGCGTGACGAGGTCGCGGGCCAGGGCCAGGTTCGCCTCGACGGCCTGCCCCAGCGTATAGCCGGTGAACAGGATGGGCTCGTCCCACTTCAGGTGCTTCAGGTACGTGGCGGGGATGACCTGCCGTCCGTAGAGCGTGGCCAGCAACCCGCCCGCCGTGGAGGGGTTGCAGTCGCTGTCCTGGCCGCAGCGCATCGCGGTGATCACGGTCTTTTCGAAGTCGCCGTCGCCGTACAGCAGGCCGATGAGGACGTAGGCGGCGTTCAGCTTGGCGTCGATGTTGTAGGGATCGTCCTTGCCCGTGGGGCAGCGATCGATCGTACCCCATTTGTCCTGGAGCAGCTGCCAGGTGGCCTTCCAGTCGTCGGGGTGCTGCGCGTGCCACGCGGTCACGTCGTCGAGCACGGCGGCGAACGTGCTGCCGTCGGGGATGGCGGCGCGGCCCGCGGCCAGCATCTGGTCGACGCTGGTGGCCGTGAAGGCCGCGGCGTGCAGGACCGCTACCCACACGCCGCCGTAGACGCCGTCGCCGAAGTTCATCACGTGGCCGTGGCGCCACGCGATCTCGGCAGCCACCCGGGGCAACCCAGGCGCGATCTGGCCGGCGAAGTCGGCCTCGATCTGCCAGTCGATGTCGTCGCAGCACTCGTTGCGGCTGTAGTGCCCGGAGTCGGGCGCCGGGATGCCCGCGCGAAGGTTGCTGCGGCCGTGGTCGTTGGCGTGCCACAGCTGGAACTCGGTCGCTGCGAACGAGGGCCCGAGCCGATCCCATCCCGCCGTGGGGCCGTGCTTCACGAGCACGTCGAGGAAGGGGAACTCGACGTACAGGTCGTCCTGGGCGTACCCGGTGCGGAAGTAGGCCCAGGTGTCGAGCCACTCTGGGATCTTGTCGTCGGGGATGTACTCTTCCTTGTACATGAACTCGGTGAGCCAGCCCCAGTTCACGCCCACCATCTGGCCGAGCCAGGCGCCCTCGACGCGAGCGCGCACCTCGGCGCCGGTCATCGTGACCGTGGCGACGCTCGGCACGTCACCCGGCGCGTCCGAACCCGCGTCGGGGGTGACGTCGGAGGAGGCGTCCGCGGGAGCGTCAACCGTCGCATCGGTCGAAGAGCCCCCCGACGCACACGCACCGAGCACCAGGAGTACGAGGGAAACGGCGACTCGCATGAAACCTCCCAGAGAACCCCCTCGCCCTTCAGGGAGAGGGGGCCAGGGGGTGAGGTCCCGGAGGACCGGGCTTCAGGTCAAGCGCTTCTCCACAACACGTCTCCGACGCGGATCTCGGAGCCCGGCGCCCAACTCCCGAGCGCCCCGGCCTCCTCGGCCAACAGCACGACCGAGCTGCCGATGTTGAAGGCCCCCACGTGCTCGAGGGCGTCGACGTGCCGCACGGGATCGTAGGCCTGTTCGAAGGGCACCTTGTGGAAGTGATCGGCGGTAGTGAACTCGTCGCCCACCAGCGTCATGCGGCCCACGATCGAGGCGCCCACCATCACGAGCCACAGGCTGCCGCGCGGCGTCTCGAAGAAGAGCACCACGCGCTCGTTGCGCAGGAAGAGCCGCGGCACGCGCATGCCCAGGCGGTTCACGGGGAACAGGCGGCCCGGCACGTAGCGGAACCCTTGCAGCTCGGCCTCGGCCGGCGCGTGTACGCGGTGGTAGTGCCGCGGGCTCAGGTAGATGAGCGCGTAGCTGCCGCCACGGAAGCGATCGCTCGCGAGCTCGTCGCCCGTGAGGCCCGTCACGTCGATCTCCTGGCCCTTGACGGTGAACACGTCGGAGCCGGACAGCAGGCCGACCTCCTGCAGCACGCCGTCGACCGGCGACGCCACGGTGCCGGGCTGCCAGACGGGCAACTGCCGGCCCGCGGCCAGGCCGCGCGTGAAGAACTCGTTCAGGCACGTGTAAGCGTCGGGCTCGCGATCGAGCTCGGTGGTCGGGATGTGGAACACGCTGCTCCAGCTCTTCACCATGGCCGTCACCACGGGTCGGGGGAAGCGCGCGTCCGAGACCTTGCCCGCGAACCACGAGAGGGGCGCCGCCGACGCGGCATACGCCAGGGCCTTCTCGAGCGGTGCTGCCATGCTCATGCCTCACCCTCCCCTTCGACCGTCAACATGCGCCGGAACCGGCCCAGGCGCAGGGCGTACTCCTCGGGCGTCACCTCGGCCAGGCGCTGGACCCCGAAGCCCTCGACCGTGAACGAGGCCACGACGCTGCCCGCCACCATGGCGCGACGCAGATCGTCGGACGTGGGCGTGCGGTCGAGGCGCGACAGGTACCCGACGAAGCCGCCCGCGAACGAGTCGCCGGCGCCGGTGGGGTCGATCACGTCCTCGATGGGCCACGCCGGCACGAAGAAGGGCTCGTCGTCGACCCACAGCATGGCGCCGTGCTCACCCTTCTTGACCACCACCGCCCGCGGTCCCATGGCGCCCAGGCGTCGGAGCGCCCGCGGCAAGCCGTGCTCTCCCGTCAGCAAGCGGGCCTCCTCGTCGTTCACCACCAGCACGTCGACGTGCGGCAGCAGCCGATCGAGGGCCGCGCGCTTGCCCGTGATCCAGAAGTTCATGGTGTCGGCCACGACCAGCCTGGGCGCCGGGAACGCCGCCAGCACCGCGTGCTGCAGGTCGGGGTCGATGTTGGCCAGGAAGACGTTGGGGACGCTGCGCCACGCCGGCGGGATGACCGGCTGGAAGCGCTCGAAGACGTTCAGGCGCGTCTCGAGCGTCTCGCGCCGGTTGAAGTCGTCGAGGTACCTCCCGCGCCAGCGGAAGCACTGCCCGTCGCGGACCTCGAGCCCCTCGAGCCCGACGCCCCGGCGGAGCAGGAACTCGCGGTCGTCGGCGCGGAAGTCGGCGCCCACCACGGCCACCACGTGGGGCGTGCAGAACAGCCCCGCCGCGACCGAGAAGTAGGTGGCGCTGCCGCCGAGCACGTCGTCGCGCGCCTCGCGGGGGGTCTCGATGCCGTCGTAGGCGACCGAGCCCACCACCACCACGTCTCCCCGGCGCGTCATGGCGGTCATGGCAGCACCCCGTCGAGCAGCAGCGAGTAGCGCTCGCGCAGCTCGGGCGCGATGCGATCCGGGGCCGTGATGACGGCGCCCTGCATCGCCCGGTGGCAGCTGCACGCGGTGTGCGACGCGATGCGCCCCACCACGCGCGCGAACAGGCTCTGGGCGTTGACGCTGTTCTTTTTCAGGACCGCCACGACCGACTCGACGGTCACGTCCTCTTCGGTCTCGTGCCAGCAGTCGTAGTCGGTGGACATGGCGAGCGTGACGTAGCACATCTGCGCCTCACGGGCCAGCTTGGCCTCGGGAAGCGCGGTCATCCCGATGATGTGCGCGCCCCACGAGCGGTACAGGTTCGACTCGGCGCGCGTCGAGAACTGCGGCCCCTCCATGACGACCAGCGTTCCCCTGTCGTGCACGGGCAGCCCGAGCTCGGCGGCGCCGTCGGCCACGATGCCGCGCAGGGCGGCGCAGTAGGGGTCGGCGAAGCCCACGTGCACGGCGATCCCCTCGTCGAAGAAGGTCCCGGGGCGCACGCCCTTGGTGCGATCGATCAGCTGGTCGGGGACGACCAGGTGCCCGGGCGCGATGCCCTCGCGCAGGCTGCCCACGGCCGTGATGCTGACGATGGACTGCGCACCCAGGGCCTTCAGGGCCCACACGTTGGCGCGGTAGGGCACGTGGGTCGGCGACAGGCGGTGCCCGACGCCGTGGCGCGGCAGGAAGCCCACGCGTACCCCGGCGACCTCGGCGATGGTGATCGCTTCCGAGGGTCGGCCGAACGGGGTCTCGACCTCCACCGCCTCGAGCACGGTGGCGTGCATCATCTCGTAGAGGCCGCTGCCCCCCATCACGCCCACGTCGATCCCGGCCATCCGTCGCCCTCGGCGCCTGTCAAAGCGTCGCATTGTAACGGATGGCCCATCGACGTGCAACGACCCCCAAACAAGCATTGGACAGCCGCGTCCACGCCGCTAGAATCACGGCGGAGAGGGAACGTCGATGCGAATCTGTCCCCAGTGCGACAAGCGCACCACCGAGGCGTATTGCCCCGACGACGGTACGGTCACGGTCTCCGAGGACTTCCTGAACCACCAGGCGCCCGACCCGTTGATCGGGCGGGTGCTGAACGGCCAGTTCCGCATCGAGGCGCTCCTCGGGCGCGGGGGCATGGGCGCCGTGTACCGCGGCACGCAGATGTCGCTCCGGCGCGAGGTGGCCATCAAGGTCATCCTGTCCGACTTCGCGCGCGACCCCAGGAACATCAAGCGCTTCCACCGCGAGGCCCTGGCCACCAGCAAGCTGACGCACCCGAACATCGTGTACCTGCACGACTTCGGCCAGACCGACGACGGCGTGCTCTTCATCGCCATGGAGTACCTGCGCGGGCGCACGCTCGAGGCCGAGCTCGAGAAGAGCGGCGCCATGCCCGAGCCGCGCCTGGTGCCCATCGCCGCGCAGATCCTGCGGGCCCTGCACCACGCGCACGGCCACGACATCGTGCACCGCGACCTGAAGACCGCCAACGTCTTCCTGGTCACGGGCGACGACGGCCACGACCTGGTCAAGGTGGTCGACTTCGGCATCGCCAAGATCCTCACGCAAGACACCGGGCAGTCCGACATCACCAAGACCGGCATCACCGTGGGCTCGCCCGCCTACATGTCACCCGAGCAGGCCGTCAACAAGGGCGTCGACGCCCGGTCCGACCTGTACTCGCTCGGCGTCATGCTCTACGAGGCCGTCAGCGGGCACGCGCCCTACCAGGGCGAGACACCGCTCGAGGTGATCCTGAAGCACCTGCACGAGCCGCCGCCGGACCTCCCTCCGGATTCGCAGATCCCCTACCCCATCTCGCCGGCGCTTCGCTCGCTCATCACCCGCCTGATGGCCAAGGAGAAAGACGACCGGCCGGCCAACGCCGCCGAGGCCCTGCGCCTGCTGCCGGGACACGCCGACGCCGAGATCTCGGGCAGCTCGCCCCGCTCGTCGGCCATCCTCGATCAGCTGCCGCAGACCGGCCAGGCGTCCCGCACGGCCCTGAGCGCGGCGGCCACGACGACCGACGAGGACCTGTCGGCGCTGGTCGAGCAGGAGCTCTCGGCGCGCACGGGCCTGAAGTGGCTGGTCGCTGGGCTCGCGCTGGTCCTGGTGCTCGGTGGCGGGGCCGCCTGGTGGTTCCTGAAGGGTTCGTCCAAGCCGGTCGACGCCGCCGCGCCCCAGGTCGCTGCCGCGGCCGCCCCGGCGGCGCCGAGCCCGACCCCCGCGCCCGCTCCGGCGCCCGCGCCCACCCCGGCGCCGACACCAGCGCCGCCGCAACCCCCCACCCCCGCTCCGGCCCCGGCGCCGGCCCCCGTTCCCAAGCCCGAGCCCACGGCCGCTCCGAAGCCCGAGCCCACGCCCGCTCCGACCCCGCCCGTGGCCGTCGACGCGATCACCGTGCTCACCTCCGAGCCCCTGAAGGCCAAGGTCTACGCGGGAGAAGAAGCCCTGGGGCAGACGCCGTACACGGTCCACGGCAAGAAGGGCGAGCGCGTGTCGCTGAAGCTCGTGAAGAAGGGGTTCAAGGTCAGGAACGTGGTCGTCGACGTGGGGGTCGAGGAGAACGTCCACGTCGAGCTCGAGGCCAACCGGCCATCGGCGCCTACGCCCCGCGCCAACTCCACGGGCCGCGTGCCCGACGAGTCGCCCCTCGATCGCATCGGCGTGCCGTCGAAGGAGACCGATCGCCGCCCGTCCCCCTCCGACGACGCCGAGATCCCGCGCCTGTGATCAGGTAGAGACCCGATTGCGTCCGGCGGCCTTGGCCCGGTCGAGGGCGTCGTCGGCGTGCTTCAACAGGGTGGCCACGCTCGCGGTGGCGTCGCCGACGGTGGTAACTCCGAGGCTGATGGTGACCGCGGCGGTGGTGTCCTCGTCGAAGCGGAACACGTGCGCCTCGACGCAACGACGCAGGCGCTCGGCGACCTGCAACGTGCGTTCTTCGTCGGTCTCGGGCAGCAGCACCGAGAAGGCGTCGTCGTCGTAGCGCGCGAACAGGTCCTGCTTGCGCACGGTCTCCATGATGAGCCGCGACACGCCTCGCAACACGGCGTCGCCCCCGGGCGCCCCGTGCTTCTGGTTCACCGCGTCGAGGCCGTCGATGTCGAGCAGGATGAGCGACAACGCGTGCTGGTACCGGAGGCCGCGCTCGACCTCCTTGCCCAGGATCTCGAGGAAGAACTGCTTGTTGTAGGCGTCGGTCAGCGGGTCGATGGTCGACAGCCGGAAGAGCTCCCGGCTGAAGTAGCGGTCGGTCTCCTCGAACGGCAGGTACTTGAGGATGACGTTGCCGATCGTGATGAGGTCACCTGCCATCAGGCGCTGGCGCCCCGTGAGCTTCACGCCGTTCACGAACGTGCCGTTGGTGCTGCCCACGTCGTCGATGAACGTCTCGTCGCCCTCCTGGGACACGCGAAAGTGCCGGCGCGACACGCTCGGGTTGTCGAGCACGCGATCACAGCCCAGCGAGCGTCCGAAGACCAGCTGGCTGGCTTCGAGGTGGTAGCGCTTGCCGAGCTCGTCGCCGTACAGCACGAGCAGCAACGGCCCTCGCCGCAACGACGTGAGCACCTCGCCCCCGCGCGTGATGGTCGGGACGGTGACGGTGTCGCGCATGTGCGGCGTACTCATCCGAAAGCTCCACCCGGGCATCGAACGTGATAGCTATAAGTAGACGACGAAACGTCAGGGCTCAAGGACTTTCTCGACCAGATCGACCGCGCCCTGCGGCGCCGAGAGCTGCAGGCCGTCGACCATGCGCCGGGCGGCCGCGACCATCTCGCGCGCGATCTCGACGCCCGTGGCCGACGCCGAGGCGCGATCGGCCGCGGCCGCCATGCGGGCGAGCACGGCCTCGGGCACCGACACGCCGGGCACCTCGCTGTTCAGGAACTGCGCATTGGCGAGGCTGGACAGCGGCCAGACCCCTGCCAGGATGGGGACCCTCCGCAATCCCTGCTGCTCGAGCCGATCGAAGAACACCTCCAGCGCCGCCAGGTCGAACACCGGCTGGGTGATGGCGTACTCGGCGCCGGCGTCGAGCTTGCGCCGGAAGCGCTCGATCTCGAGGTTCGGGCTCAACGCCCCGGGGTTCAGGCCCACGCCGAAGACGTACGCGGTGGGTTGGCCGATCGACGAGTTGCCGAGGTCGGCGCCCGCGTTCAGGCGGTGCACCAGGTGCGTGAGGCCCACGGAGTCGACGTCGAAGACGCCCGTGGCGTCGGGGTACGTGCCCATCTTGGGCGGGTCGCCCGTGACCAGCAGCAGGTTGCGGATGCCGAGCGCGTACGCCCCCAGCAGGTCGGACTGGATGCCGAGCACGTTCCGGTCGCGGCAGGTGTAGTGGAGGATGACCTCGACGCCGGCCTCGGCCTGCAGGCGAACGCCCGTGGCCAGCGCGCTCATGCGGGCGGTGGCGCGCGGGCCGTCGGGCAGGTTCACGCACGTGATGCCGAGCGCCCGGAGCGAGCGCGCCTTCTCGAGCAGCTTGACCATGACGTGGCCGCGCGGCGGCGTGAGCTCGACCGAGATGGGAAAGGCCCGCGAGGCCAACGCGCGCCCGAAAGCCGAGCGCTCGGCCAGGGGCGGCGCGACCACCTGCGGCAGCGCCGGCGCCCGACCCGCCTCGGAGGCGGACACCCGGGGTCGCGCGTGCTCGGCGGCCAGCGCGCGGATGGCCGTGCGCATGCTCCGGATGTGGCGCGGGTTCGTGCCACAGCAGCCGCCCAGCAGGCTGGCCCCGCGCTGCACGAACCGTCGGGCGTACTCGGACAGGTACTCGGGGGAGCACAGGTACAGGTTGCGCCCCTCGACGTTGCGGGGCACCCCCGCGTTCGGCTGGACGCAGATCCACCCGGCCGTGGCGGCCCGCATGCGCTCGACCACGGGGAGCATGGCGGCCGGACCCACGCTGCAGTTGATGCCCACGACGTCGGCGCCGGCGGCGTGCAGCGCGGGCGCGTACCGCTCGGGCTCGACGCCGTAGACCGTGGAGCCGTCCTCCTGGATCGTCATGCTGGCCACCAGGAACGCCCCGGGCGCCTCGTCGCGCGCCACCTGTACGGCCAACTCCATCTCGTCGAGGTTCGCGAACGTCTCGAGCACCAGCCCGTCGACCCCGCCCGCCAGCAACCCTCGGATCTGCTCGCCAAATGCCGCGCGCGCCTCGTCGTGGGACAGCGTGCCGAGGGGCGCCAGTTGCTGCCCCAGCGGCCCGACGGCGCCCAGCACCACGGTGCCCTTGCCGGCCCGATCGGCCGCCGCCCGCGCTACCCGCGCCCCGGCCTCGTTCAGCTCGTAGGTGCGCTCGGCCAGCTCGTACTTCGCCAGGCGCACGCGGTTCGCGCCGAACGTGTTCGTCTCGAGCAGGTCGGCCCCGGCCTCGATGTAGTCGGCGTGGATCTCGCCCACCAGGTCGGGCCGCGTCGCGTTCAGCTCGTCGTAGCAGACGTTCAGGTAGACACCGCGGGCGTAGATCTCGGTGCCCATGCCGCCGTCGAACAGCAGGACCTCCCCGGCAGACAGGCGCTCGAGCAGCCGGGCCCGGACGGCCTCCCGGGACATCACGGGCACGCCGCGCCCGAGCTCTGGCACGCGCCCTTGCAGCAGGAGCCCGAGCCCCCACCAGCGAGCGTGCAACCGACGCCGTTGGCCTTCTTCTGGTGGACGCAGCCGTCGGCCAGCGTGCAGTAGTCGTTGGTGCACGATTCGCCGTCGTCGCAGGACAGGGGAGCGTGCGAGCAGCTGCCGTTGGGGTTGCACGTGTCGGCGGTGCAGGCGTCGCCGTCGGTGCAGGACGCGTCGCCGCTGCAGACCGTACAGGCGGGCTTCGGCTCGTGGACGCACCCGGTGCCTTCCTGGCACCAGTCGTAGGTACACCAGTTGACGTCGTCGCAGGAGGTGGCGGTGTGCAGGCACACGCCCTCGCTGCCGCACAGGTCGTCGGTGCACTTCTTGCCGTCGGCGCAGTCGCTGTCGACCGTGCACACGCCGCACCCCGGGATCTTCACGTAGTAGCACTCGCCGGTGTCGGGGTCGCAGTTGTCGGCGGAGCACGGGTCGGCGTCGTCGCACTTCGGCGGGAACACGCAGCCGAGATCGGGGTCGCACGCGTCGAGCGTGCAGATGTCGCTGTCGACGCAGACGACGTCGGTGGTCAGGCAGTAGCCGAACTCCTCGTTGCAGGCGTCGATGGTGCAGGCGTCGCCGTCGTCGCAGTTCTGCCCGGCCGCGTGCTCGCACGCCCCCGAGACCGCGTTGCAGGTGTCGCGCGAGCAGAAGACCCCGTCGGAGCAGTTCTTCAGCGTGTGCTTGCACGATCCGTTCAGCGCGTCGCACAGGTCGACGGTGCAGGGGTTCGCGTCGTCACAGCTCTTGACGGTGTACGCGCACGTGTGCACGTCGGAGGCGCACGTCTCGGTGGTGCACTTGTTGCCGTCGTTGCAGTCGGCCGCACCCTGGCACTCGCTCACGACCTCGTGCAGGCAGCCGACGCGCGTGTCGCAGGAGTCGGCGGTGGCGGCGTTGCCGTCGTCGCAGTCGACCGTTTCGTACGAGCAGCCGCCGTCGACGTAGTCGCAGGCGTCGGCGGTGCAGGGATCGCCGTCGTCGCACCCGCTGTCGTCGTACATGCAGCCCTCGGAGGCGTCGTCGCACTGGTCGACGGTGCAGCGGTTGAAGTCGTTGCAGTAGTTGCGGCGGTGCACGCAGAGGCCGGTGCCGTCCTCGCACGAATCCTTGGTACACAAGGTACCGTCTTCGCAGCCCTTGGCGCCCGAAACGCAGGTGGCGGTGCCCGGATCGCACTTCCAGATCGTGCACGGGTCGATGGCCGATTTGGCCTCGCACTGCACCGCGGCCGCCGACGACTGGTGCACGCAACGGCACTTGGCGTCGTCGCAGTAGTCGACCGTGCACAGGTCGGCGTCGTCGCAGGTGTTGGGCGTGAACACGCACTGCCCGCTCACGGGGTCGCAGGCGTCGAGGGTGCAGCACTTGTCGTCGTCGCACACCTTGGGCTCGTGGACGCACCCGCCGGCGAACGTCATGCACGAGTCGACCGTGCAGCCGTTACCATCGTCGCAGTCTTCCGGCGTGACGGCTTCGTAGGCGCAGAGCTTCAACTCTTCGTCGCAGTGCCCGAGCGAGCAGGGGTCGCCAGCGTTCTCGCACGTCATCTGGTAGTGCCAGCAGGCGTTACCGACCGCGTTGCAGAAGTCGGTCGTGCAGTACTTCCCGTCGTCGCACAGGAACTCGGAGCCCCCGCAGTCCTTCTGCTCGCAGGCCCCGCCCGGGACGGCGATGGGCGCGAACGAGCAGGCGCCGGACTCCGGGAGGCAGCGGTCTTCGGTGCAGCCGTTGTCGTCGTCGCACGTCTTGGCGGTGTGCTGGCAGGTCTTGAAGCCCTTGGCGGCGTCGTACAGGCACTTGTCGGTCGTGCACAGGTTCTCGTCGTCGCACTCGGGGTCGTTGGCGCACACCGGACAGCCCCCCAGCTTCTCGTGCTTGCACCCGGCCAGCTTCTGGCACGAGTCGAGCGTACACTCGTCGCCGTCGTCGCAGTCGAAGACCTCGGAGGCGCAGCACCCCGCGGCGTTGCACCAGTCGACGGTGCAGGCGTCCTGGTCGTTGCACTCGATGGACGAGCCGCAGGGGCGCTCGCAGCAGTTGGGGTCGACCAGGAACACGCAGCCGAGGTCGGCCTTGCAGAAGTCGGACGTGCAGGGGTTGCCGTCGTTGCAGGACAGCACCGTGTGGCTGCAGCAGGTGGACAGCGTGTCGCACACGTCGGTGGTGCACAGGTTGTCGTCGTTGCACTCGGCCGCGGAGGAGCAATCGCCGCACGGCTCGACGTCGGGCACGCAGTTGCCGTTGACGCACTTGTAGTTGGCGTCGCAGGAGGTGGTCGGACCCCACTCGACGCACAGGTCGGCGTCGAAGTCGCCGCACGTGCGCACGGCGGTCAGCTTCTCGCAGGAGTCGTCGCCGGGGGTCGCGCACTGGCACTGGTTCAACCCCGCCGGCGCGCACTCGTCTTCGCACGGGATGACGCAGTGGCCGGACTCGCACTGCTCGTCCTCGCCGCAGGCCTCGGGCGCGCTCCAGTCGAGGCAGTCGTCGTCGTCGTAGTCGCCGCAGCGGTGCACCGCGTTGCCTTCGGTACACGCCAGCATGCCCTTCACGGGGCAGTCGTCGACACAGGCGGGCGGAAGATCGGGCGGGACATCGGGGACGTCGGGCTGGTCGACCTCGACGTCGGGCGGCGGCTCGGCGTGATCGGCCGGGTCGTCGGCGACGTCGGGCGCATCGGGGGCGTCCGGGGGCAGCTCGGAGGTCGTGTCGACGTCGTGAGCCACGTCGGGCGGTACCGCGTCGACCTCGGCGGCGGCCTCGTCGTTCGTGCCGTCGGCAGCGTCATCGGGGTTGCTGCTCCCCCCGGAGCACGCCACAAGGCCGGCCAGGAAGACGAGCATCGTTCCGATCAGCACGCGGGAGTGGAGGCGCATGTGCCACCCTGGGTGAGACATATAGCGGTATTGTCGCCGAGCCGGTCGAACTCTTCAAGTCGTCAGGTGGGATCGGTACCGGATCGTCGGGCCCCGCGCCAGATCGCCGGGTCGAGGCCGCGCTTCTCGAGGAGGCGGTAGAGGTGCCGTCGACTGATCCCGAGCTGCCTCGCTGCCTGCGAGACGTTGCCGCACGCCTGTCGCAGCGCCTCGGTGAGGCCCTTTGCGTCGGGCGTTGCGCCGGACTCGGGGTCGGCCCCCGGCAGCAGCCGCCCGGGCAGGTCGGGCAGATCGAAGCAGGCCTCGAGGCGCCCCGCCGCCGCGAGCAGATCGACCAGCGCGCCCACCTCGTCGGCGTTGCCCGGCCACGCGTGGAGCAGCAGCGCCTCGGTGAACGGGGCCGTGGCCCGGGGCGCGGTCACGCGACCGCGACGACGCAGGGCTGCCACGAACGTGGGCACGATGTCGACGCGACGCTGGCGAAGCGGAGGGACGTGCAGGAAGGGGGGGCCGAGGCGGTGGAGCAGGCCCGGCGCCAGGCCGGCGGCGGCTGCGGTGCGCGCCCGGGTCGAGACGGTGGCCACGACGGTGAGACGGCCGTACGCTTCGAGCTCGGGCTCGCGCAATAAGAACAGGAGCCGCTCCTGGGCCTCGACGGGCGCGAGCGCCACGTCGTCGAGGTGCACCACGACCTCGCGCCCGCTGCGAGCCGCGGCGAGCTGTTCGAGCAGCTTTCCCTCCCAACCGTCGGTGCGGAGGCTGGTGCCATGGACGGCGATCGAGCGGGTGGACGGGCCGCCCCGGGAGGCCACGTGGCGCACAGCGGCCGTCTTCCCCACCCCCGGCTCGCCCCACAGCACCGCCCGGCCGCCCGACGGCAGCCCGGCCAGGCTGTCGTTGACACCTCGGATGGCCTCGGAGAAGCCGTGAAAAGCCACCTCGCGCCGACCGCCTCGCTGGCGCACCGTCGCTTCGGAGATCTGAGAAAACACGAGCAGTTGGCCGCCGGCGCGCACCACGTCGTCGGGCGCGATGACCTGCTCGTGCACGCGGACGCCATTGACGAACAGGCCGTTGGAGCTGTCCAGGTCGACGACCTCGAAGCACCTGCGGCGCGGCGCGAAGCGCGTCACGAAGTGCCGCCGGCTCACGGAAGGGTCGTCGAGGACGCACGCGGACTGGCCGGCGTCGCGGCCGAAGACGGTCGAGAGCTCGACCAGGACGAACGGCACCGGGCCGTCTTCGAGGCGGAGCGGATCGACCCGGCGGAACCCGTGGACGGTAGCCCCCTCGGGAACATCTCGGATCTTCTCCGTTTTCTCGGGCAACGCGCGCCTCCTGGAAGAGGCTTGATTATGCCGCGCGTCGAGCCGATGTCAATGGCGGCAAGAGCAGGCGCCGAGCGGATCGCAGCGGCCTCCACGGCGTCGCTGGAGAGCGCCTCCGGGAAGCGTCGGAATTTGGTTGACGCGCTTCCGGGCTGTTCTAGTATCGCGACGGTTTTCGCCTCCTCGGGGATCCCCCGGATCGGCCGCGGCTCCCCGTCCGAGGCCGGTTCACTACCTGAGAGAGGTGCTGCATGCTCCGTCACGAGAACCTGAACCCGTTCGCGATTGCCCAGGCGCAACTCGACACCGCCGCCGAGCGTCTCAAGCTCGACAAGGGGACCTGGGAGCTCCTCCGTTGGCCCATGAAGGAGATCCATGTCACCTTCCCGGTGCGCATGGACGACGGCACCGTCAAGGTGTTCCACGGCTTCCGCGTGCAGTACAACGGCTCGCGCGGCCCGTGCAAGGGCGGCATCCGCTTCCACCCGAGCGAGACCATCGACACCGTGCGCGCGCTGGCCGCGTGGATGACCTGGAAGACCTCGGTCGTCGACATCCCCCTGGGCGGCGGCAAGGGCGGCGTCATCTGCAACCCGAAAGAGCTGTCGGTCACCGAGCTCGAGCGCCTCAGCCGGGCCTACATCCGCACGATCGGCTACGACCTCGGCGTCATGAAGGACATCCCCGCGCCCGACGTCTACACCACGCCGCAGATCATGGGCTGGATGATGGACGAGTTCGAGACGATGCACCAGATGCACCACCCGGGCGTGATCACCGGCAAGCCCCTGGCCCTCGGTGGCAGCCAGGGTCGCCCCGACGCGACCGCGCGCGGCGGCCTGTACGTCCTGCGCGAGGCCGCCCAGCAGCTCGGCCTCGACCTCAAGAACGCCACGTACGCCATCCAGGGCCTCGGGAACGTGGGCGGGTTCGCGGCCAAGATCATCGACGAGGAGATCGGCGGCCGCATCGTGGCCGTGGGCGAGATCGACGGCGCGCTGTACAACCCCAAGGGCCTCGACGTCAAGGCCGTCATGCAGCACTTCCGCGAGACCGGCGGCCTGAACGGGTTCGTCGGCGCCGAGTTCCTGCCGAGCTCGAGCGACTGCCTGGCCGTGCCGTGCGACGTGGTGATCCCCGCCGCCCTCGAAGGCGTGATCACGCGCGAGAACGTGGCGCAGATCAAGGGCCGCATCGTGCTCGAGCTGGCCAACGGCCCGACCACCCCGGACGCCGACGAGGTCCTGTTCTCGAAGGGCATCCTGGTACTGCCCGACTTCCTCTCCAACGCCGGCGGCGTCACGGTGTCGTATTTCGAGCAGGTCCAGAACACCTACAACTTCTACTGGCCGCTCTCCGAGATCCACCAGCGCCTCGACCAGCACATGACCAACGCCTTCAAGGCCGTGTACGACATGTACAAGAAGGAAGGCGTGAACATGCGCGTGGCCGCCTACATGGTGGCCGTGAAGCGCGTCGCCGAGGCCATGCGCCTGCGCGGATGGGTGTAGTCGTCACGACCGCTCGGGCTCGCCCCGCCTGATCCACCGCCCGGTCCCGGGCGGCGCCACGAACCCAGCCTCCAGATCGTAGACCAGCTCCCCGCGCAGCACGGTCTTCACCACCCTCCCACGGAAGGTGTGCCCCTCGAAGGGCGTGAACTTCCCCTTCGACGCCAGATCGGCGCCCAGCACCGTCCACTCCCGGTCGGGGTCGACCAGCGCCAGGTCGGCGTCGGCGCCCGGTGCGAGCGTGCCCTTGCGAGGCCACAGGCCGTACCGGCGAGCGGCGGAGGTCGAGCTGACCTCGATCAGGCGTGCCCACGACAGGCGCCCGGAGGCCACGCCCTCGGAGACGAGGTAGGCGAGCAGCAGCTCCGTGCCGGGCACGCCGCCGTACGCCGTCCAGATGTCGCCGGTCTGCTTGTCGCCCGGCCAGCGACACGGCGCGTGGTCGGTGGCGGCGAACTGCAGGCCGTCGGACGCCAGGTGCTCCCACAGCCTGCGACGATCGGCGGCGCCCTTGACGACGGGTGCGGTCTTCAGCACCGCGCCGAGGCGCACGAAGTCGTCGTGCGTGAACGCCAGGTAGTGCGGACAGGTCTCGCCCGTGACGTCGGCCCCGGCCCGCCGAGCGGCCGCGATCAGGTCGGCTGCGGCGCCGCTGGCCACGTGGACGACGTGGAGAGCAGCGCCGGTGGTGGCCTGCAGCAGCAGCGCCGCCGCGACGGCCAGGCACTCGGCCTCGGTCGGCCGGGAGAGGGCGTAGGCGGCCGGGTCGACGCGTCCACTGGCGCGCAGCGAGGCCGTGAGCCGGGTCACGAGATCGGCGTCCTCGGCGTGGAGCGCCACGAGGGCGCCCAGGCGCGCGGCGTGCTCCAGCACGTCGGCCAACGCGGGGAGCGGGAGGGCCGGGTAGGTGTCCATGCCCGACACCGTGTAGGCCTTGAACGCCACCACGCCCTCGCGGTGCAGCGTCGCCATCTCGTCGCGCCACCCGTCGTCGCCGGCGATCACGCGGCGCGCGTCGAGCCCCCCGAAGAGCGCGAAGTCGCACCGCGCATGCGGGGCTACCGCGTCCAGCCGGGTCCGCAGCGCGTCGAGCGAGACCACCGGCGGCAGGCTGGTGCAGGGCATGTCGATGACGGTCGTGACCCCGCCCCGCAGCGCCGAGCCGGACCCGTGATCGAAGTCCTCGCGATCGGTGAACCCGGGCTCGTCGAAGTGCACGTGGGGGTCGATGGCGCCGGGCAGGGCCAGCAAGCCGCCGCCATCGATGGTCACGTCGGCCTCTCCCGGATCGATGCCCGCCGCGACCCGCGCGACGCGGCCGTCGATCGCCAGCACGTCGACCACCCGCTCCGGGATCGCCGCGCTCCCCTCCGCCCACCGTACGCTCGAAACCCGCACACGCGCCATCGCCGATCCTCCTCCGCCATCCGCGCGTCGACTTTACGCTCCCGCCCGAGTCTGGTATAGCATGCTGGCTCGCACCCATCCCCAGGGAGGCGTTCCTTGCGCGAATCCATCCGCTTCGGGTTGCTGATCGTCGCGGTCATCCTGCTCTTCTACATCGGCATCCAGGTGCGGGACCTGGGCCAGTTCGTCGAACACAAGGCGTGGCCGCCGCTGGAAGCCTCGCTGCAGGGCTCGACCGGCCAGGCCGCCCTGACCTTGTGCGCCGCCCGCGCCGAGGAAGGCCGCCTGCTGGCGAGTGATGGGCACCTCGAGGAGGCGTTGGCGGCGTACGGCATCGCGCTCGAGGTCGATCCGTCGAACGTCGCGGCCCGGACGGGCTTCGAGATCTGCGCCGTGTTGCAGATGGCCCGCGAGCCCGATCGGTGCAAGGTCGATCCGTCCGCGTTGCGCTACTTCGCGACCCGGTACCAGGCCAAGCCGGTCGACGGCATCACCGCGGCCGACGCGTCCGTCGCGCTCGGGAACCTCGCCCTGTACGTCGACGGCGACACCGGCACCGCCGAGGCTCTGTACCAGCAGGTGCTCCAGGATGACGCCGCGAACTTCTACGCCCACGTCGGCGTGGCCAACGTCGAGATCCTGCGCTCCAAGGGCAAGGGCACGGGCCCGCTGCTCGACCTCCTCCTGGCCGAGTCCGACGGCGTCAAGGTGTCGCGCCCGGCGGCCGAGACCATCGCCCGCCTGGCGCTCATCAACGAGAACTTCTCCGCGGCCGTGTCCTTCGCGACCGCAGCCCGCGCCCAGCGCCCCACCGCCGGGAACCTGACGCTCCTGACGCAGGCGCAGCTCGCGAGCAAGAAGTTCGAGGAGGCCGTGGCCACCGCCTCCCAGCTCGTCGCCGTCAACCCGAAAGAGGCGACCGGGTACCAGATGATGTGCCAGGCCCTGACGGCATCCGAGAAGTTCGCGCAGGCAGCGTCCTCGTGCGCCGTCGCGTTCGAGCTCGGCAAGGATCCGGCCGACCAGATCCTGATGGGGCGCTCCCTTTCCCGGATCGGCCGCGACGGCGAGGCCATCGACGCCTACAAGAAGGCGCTCGAGAAGACCGACCGGCACCTGGGCGCGTACCTGGAGCTCGGCGAGATCTACAAGCGCGTCGGCGATCTCCGTGGCGCGGCGTGGGCCCTGGGGCGCCTCGCCGGCGTCGCGTCGTCGACCGGCGAACCCCTGCCCGGCGAGATCGAGAAGCTCCGCGACGAAGCGCGCCAACGGCTCGAAGCGCTCGGCCCCGTGCCGGGCGGTCCCGACAAGGGTCCCCAGGGCGGCAAGCCCAGGCGCTGACCTCGCGGGAACCCCTTCCCACGCTCGATCCTCCCGCCCCCGCGATCGATTCGCGCTTGCGTCCGCCCTCCGCTTTCAGGTATAGGAACTCTTCCCGGCCCTCGTTGGTCGATCGCCAACAGAGACCCGATGTTCTTCTTGCACGCGCTCCGTGATTACGTCCTGGTCCTGCTCGCCGTGTCCGGCGTCCCGGTGCCGATGCACCACCACGACGCCGAGCAGTTCCGAGGCCTCTCGCCGCTCGAGATGTACGTGGCCGTCGAGGCGCACCGCAACGCCGTCGACCCCGCCCTGGCCCTCGCCATCGTATACCAGGAGAGCCGCTTCCGAGCCGCGGCGGCCTCGCCCACGCGCGACTTCGGGTTGTTCCAACTGCACTGCGGGCGCGGCTTCTCGTGGTGCCGCCGATTCGGCGTGACGCCCGACGAGCTGCTCGATCCGCGCCTCAACGTGGCGCTCGGCCTCGAGGTCGTCCGAGCCTGCTCCCAACGCGCCCTGCGCTGCACCAGCGGCGCGTGTCGACACCTGCTGTACTACTTCAACCACGGCGACGCGTACCGTCGGGCCGTGCTGCGGCATGCCGAGCGTTACCGCGAGCTGCTGCGCCCCACCTTCCCCCAGTACGACAGCATCAGCTGACGACGGGCGCCGGTTCGGGGGCGGAGCGCCCGTTGCGGGGCTTCTTGCGGTGCTTCTTGGCCTCGTAGAGCCGATCGTCGGCCTTCAGGATCATCTCGGTCGGATCGGCAGGACGGTCGGTGAGGTACGACGCCATGCCGATCGACGCCGAGACGCCGACCTGCTCGTGGCTCACCTCGACCACGCAGTGCTCGATGCCCTCCTCGATGCGCTCGCGGATCAACTCGGCGTCTTCGCGGGACGCACGCGGTAGGAGGATCGCGAACTCGTCGCCGCCGTAGCGCGCCGGCACGTCCATGCTGCGCACCGAGTCGCGCAGGACCTCGCCCACGGCCTTCAGGATGCGATCCCCGACGATGTGCCCGTAGACGTCGTTGATCTGCTTGAAGTAGTTCAAGTCGACCAGCACGAGCGTGAAGTTCTCGCCGTAGCGACCCGAGCGGATGAACTCCTCGGTGAGGCGCTGCTCGAAGTAGCGGCGCACGTAGAGCCCGGTGAGCCCGTCGATGGTGGCGATCTCGTACAGGCGCGCGTTCTGCACCGCGACGTCGACGATGGTGACCAGCAGGCGGAACAGGCGCAGGTCGGCCCTGTTGAAGGTGCGGCGCTTGGCCGGGTCGCAGTAGAAGCCGAGCAGGCCGCCCCCGCGGGCCTCGGGAGCCAGGGGCAGGAAGGCGACGGACGAGGACCGGGAGTCGTCGTGGCGCCGCAGGTACTCGCGCACCTCGTGCTCGATCTTGCGGCGATCGTCCTCGGTGCGGCCGCGCACGCGGACCAGGTTCTCGCGCTGCAGGACGATCGCCGCCCCGTCGACGTCGGCGAACGTCTCGAGCAGCGTATCGGTCACCATCTCGCTCAAGAGGTTCAGCTGCAAGGACGACGAGATCTTGGAGTGGAACCGGTTCAGGCGCTCCATCTCCTGCAGGCGCGTACGGACCTGTTCGCCGTAGCGGGCCAGGAAGCGGATGCCGATGACCACGCCGGCATACGTGACGAGGATGAGCAGGAACCCCGCGTTGGCGCCGCTGAGCGACGGCATCAGGCTGCGGTGGTACGTGAACACCAGCAGGTACGCGAGCGGCAGCAGCGCGAGCTCGACCCCCATCCCGGGCAGGAAGACCCGCAGGAAGAGCACCTTGACCGGGCGCCCCTGCAGCGCGTGCCGCGGGAGCACCAGGACGTACTGCACGACCAGGAAGATGGTCGTCACCAGGCCGAGCTTCCACGCCAGCGCCTCGGCGAGCGCCGTGGCCTGCGCCTGCTCGGACCCGCGGGAGAGCCGAACCGCCTCGATGGCGCGGACCAACGGCTCGATGTCGAGCGCCCACGCCGGCAGCAGCAGCGCCGCCAGGGACACCGACGCCACGAACAGCGTGACCAGCATGCCGTGCCAGCGGGAGATCGCGGTCTCGCGGAACAGGTGCCACCACGTGAGGTGACAGACCGTGACCGCGACGAGCACGAGCGCCGCGCCCGACGTGCCGAGGATGAAGAGCGAGGCCACGAATACCGTGGTGTCGAGGCTGACCACCACGAGCGAGCTCAGGCGGAAAGCAGCTCCGCGCACGGTGAGGCCCACAGCACCGAGGAGCGCCAGCACCGACAGATCGAGGGCGATGCCCTCGCCGACGAGGGACAGGCGCCACGCGGAGAAAGCCGTCGTGAGCGCGATCGCGAGCACCAGGTAGGGGACGTACAGACGCTGGAGGTCTTTCATCGAAACCCGGCCTGTGACCGTGAGGATTTTACGCTGTCGGGCCGGTCGTGTCCATTCGGAAGGATCGCCCGCCGGGCGAGTTTCGTGGTACATTCCGACCTCGACTGCGCTTGCCGGAGCCCATGTACCAGCGAGCCCGCGTCGCGCTGGTCATCCCGGCGCACGACGAAGAACGCCTCATCGGCCGCACGATCGCCGGCGTCCCCCCGTACGTCGACGACGTGATCGTGGTCGACGACGCCAGCACCGACCGGACGGTCGCGATCGTGCGCTCGTCGGCCGACCCGCGCGTCCGACTGCACTCGCGGATCATCAACGGCGGCGTGGGCGCGGCCATCCTCGACGGCTACAGCCTGGCGGCCTCGCGAGGAGCCGATGTGATCGTCGTGGTGGGCGGCGACGCCCAGATGGACCCCGCCGAGATGCCGTCGCTGCTCGACCCGGTGATCGCCGACGACGCCGACTACGTCAAGGGCGCCCGCCTCGGCCACCCCGAGGTGCTCCGGCGCATGCCACCCGTGCGCCTGGTGGGCAACGCGGCGTTGTCGTGGATGACGCGCGTCGCGCTCGGGCGCTCCGACATCCACGACTCGCAGTGCGGCTACAGCGCTCTGCGCGCCAACCTGGTCGCGAACCTGCCGTTCGCGCGCCTGTACAAGCGCTACGGCTTCCCGAACGACCTGCTCGCGGCGCTGCTCGAGGCAGGCGCTCGCGTGCGCGAAGTCCCCGTCACGCCGATCTACGGGGACGAAGACTCGGGCATCCGCCTGTCCCGTACGGTCGGCCCGCTGATCCTGATGCTCGCGCGCATCTGGTGGCGGCATCGCGGCCTGCGCCACGTTGCCCCCGACAAGGAGCCCCGCTCGTGCGCATCGTGATGCTCACGAGCTCCTACCCCCTGCGCCCCGGCGCCGCGTCGGGCGCCTTCGTGGCCGAGATGGCGTCCCACCTGGCCGCCGCGGGCCACGACGTCCGCGTGTTGGCCCCCGCCGATGGCGCGTCCCGAACGGTCGCTCCCACGCCCGGCGTCGACGTCCGCCCCGTGCAGTACGCGCGACCCCACGGAGCCCAGGTCCTGTTCCACGGTGGCGGCCTGCCCGAGAACCTGCGCCGGAGCCCCGGCGTCGCGCTGCTGCTGCCCATGGCGCTCGCCGCGTTGGCGCGGGCCGTCTTCGTCGAAGCCCGCCGCGCCGACCTGCTGGTCTCGCACTGGCTGCTACCCTCGGGGTTGGTCGCGGCTTCCGCCTCCGCGCGCCTGCGCGTGCCCCACCTCGCCATCGCCCACTCGGGCGACGTGACGCTCAGCGCCCGCTTGTTGCCGGCGCCCCTCCGTCGACGGTTCGCGCGGTTGCTCGACATCGGCGCGGCGCGCGTGGCGTTCACCCACGCGGGGCTCCACCAGCGGTTCGAGCGGGCGTTCGGCCCCGTACGCGACGCCGTGGTGTGCCCCATGGGCGTCGACGCGCCCCTCCGCCCCCGGCGCGCCGGGTCGACCCGGACGTCGGCGCCGCTGCGCGTGCTGTTCGTCGGGCGCCTGACCCCGCTGAAGGGCGCGGCCGTCCTGCTCGCCGCGCTGCGGGAGCTGCCGTCCGCCGAGGTCACCCTGGCCGGCGACG
>Ga0172370_10001280_pt1 | contig 38924 bp, 37 predicted proteins | sample LakKiv5m_FD_114538 | JGI IMG/M metagenome (GOLD analysis project Ga0172370, IMG submission 114538) | Freshwater microbial communities from Kabuno Bay, South-Kivu, Congo - kab_022012_11.5m | ecosystem: Environmental > Aquatic > Freshwater > Lake | place: Democratic Republic of the Congo...
ACGCGATACTGCCTGAATAGCGAACGAGGAGAACAGCCACGGCAAAGCGCCGCCGATCAGCATACCGACAAAGACCTGCGGAATATCCACACGAATGCCAAGAGCGCCAATGCGATTCGCTTCGGCTACTCCAGCGCTGGCCTGAGCGCGGCTTACATCCACGAGGAAGGAACCAAACAGAGAAACCGCAGCAATCACCGCGGAACCGATCGCCACGCCTTTGGTAATGGCCTTGGTGGTATTGCCGACCGCATCGAGGTCGGCCATGATCTGCTGAGCAGCTTTGGTAGCTTTATCCGTCTTGCCGGACCAGGCCATTTCGCCGATGCCGTTCGCATTATCAGAGATCGGGCCGAAGGAGTCCATTGCGACATTGTTACCAGTCAAGGTCAACATGCCGATGCCGGTCATTGCAACGCCGTACAGAATAAACGTAACTTTGTTCGCGCCATCCACGCCCGGGATACTGCCAAAAATAAAGATGGATGCAACGATCGTCAAAGCGATCACCAGCACCGACCAAACAGACGACTCAAAACCGACTGAAATACCTTGCAAGATCAAAGTCGCCGGGCCAGTGTCCGCCGCTTTCTTGATATCCCTGACTGGTGAGGCTTCTGTACCCGTAAAATATTCGGTAAGACGGTCGATCAGGATGGCCAGCAAAACACCAACGCCTACTGCGGCGGGTGTGCGCCACCAACCACCCAAGGCGGGATCCTGCAAATAGAAAAAGCCTGCAATGAAAAACAACACAGCCGAGATCGCGGCCGAGGAAAGGAACCCACGGAAGATAGCCGCCATGGCGTCGCCGCCCTTGCCTGAGCCACCACCGCGCACAACATACGTACCTATGATTGAAGAAAGCACACCGATCCCGCGCACCATAAGCGGGAAGATGATCCACTCGAGGCGGCCGGTCAAATGCCAGAGCGCCAGACCCAAAATAAGTCCAGACACGATCGTGACTTCGTAGGATTCGAAAATGTCCGCGGCCATACCAGCGCAGTCGCCGACGTTGTCACCGACGAGGTCCGCGATCACAGCCGGATTTCTCGGATCATCCTCAGGGATGCCTGCTTCCACTTTACCGACCAGGTCAGCGCCGACATCTGCAGCCTTCGTGAAAATGCCGCCGCCCACGCGCATGAACAACGCGAGCAATGTACCGCCGAAGCCAAAGCCAAGCAAAGCATCAGGAGCGGCGATACCAAGAATGATGAAGATCACGGTTCCGCCGAGCAGACCCAAACCATCAGTCAGCATACCGGTGATAGTACCGGCGCGATATGCAATGCGAAGCGCGTCAGCAAAAGATCGCTTGGATGCAGATGCTACGCGCACATTGGCCTGAACAGCCATGCGCATACCGATTTGCCCAACCGTCAGCGAGAAACCAGCACCCATAATAAAAGCCAGCGCACGCGCAATGCCAATGATCAAGCGGACCTGATCTGAGGTCATGGTGCTGAAGCGCTGTAAAGCCTCAGGTGATGGCGGAACAATATAGACGGAGAAGAAGAGCGCCACCGTCAGGATACCGATCAAAGGCAGAATGGAGCGCAACTGTTTGCGAAGATATGCGTCTGCACCATCTTTGATCGCGCCCCAGACTTCCTGCATCTTGGGCGTGCCCTGATCCTCTTTCAGGATCTGGGAGCGAAGGAAGACCGCATACAAAAGGCCGACGATGGCAATGCCGAAGACGACCCAAATCGCGATTACTTCCAGTGATGTAAGTCCTTGCATAGCGTACATGTGGGGTAATTCCTCCCGAGCTGAAATAAAATGTGGGGCTTGCGCCCATTTCTTGAAATGCAAAAGGATTTTACAGGCGCAAAGGGTTTGTGTCAAGAAAAACTGGAAATGCCATCATCATTGACAGCTAAACCCTATTTTGATAAGATAGGTCAAATTCACTCGACTTATCAGTACTAAGGAGAAAGCATGTTACAAGAACTCGATATTCAGACCGTTACTTTGACCACAGCCGCATCCAAAGCGGTAAACGATATTCTTTCGGAACGCAAACTCGAAGGTTATGCTTTGCGAGTGTTTGTGGCGGCTGGTGGGTGCTGTGGAGTTAACTTCGGCATGGCTCTCGACAACAACCTCCGCGATGTTGATACGACCTTTGAATCTGATGGCGTCAAAGTCGTCATTGATGAGACTTCCATTGATTATCTGCGCGGCGCGAAAATTGACTTTGTCAACGACCCCGAACGCGGTGCCGGATTTGTGGTGGATAGCCCGAATACAAAATCGCACAGCCACGAGCACGATGAAGGCGGATGCGCATGCGGCGGCTCGTGCTCCTGCAATAACTAATTTCTGCATGACAAAGAAACCGGACTCAATCGAGTCCGGTTTCTTTTTTTATCTTCCGCGAAGAAATGAAATGACAACCCCCAAGGCGCCAATAAACAGAAATCCAAAGATCAACAAACCAACTGGAATACGGCTGGGGCTTTGCGTCTGGCCTGTAAAATTGGAAATGGCTAATGGCGCAGGAGCAGTGTAAGTTGAAAGGCGCGTGGCAGCCTGTGGGGCAATAAAAGCCGCGGCGAGAGTTGGGTTTATTGTGGGAGTCGATGCAGGCGTCGGCGTGGGCGGAGAATCCATGAGAGGCAAGATGGCCGAACCTCCTGCGCCACCTATCAAAGAAACGTATAAAGCATACACCCACCCAATTGAACCTGGCACACCCTCATAACGGATCATGATCCAGTCGGCGTCCTCGCGAGCGCGTCCGAGCGCCGGTACTTTCACACCCGTCAACAGCACACCTATAGCCGGATAATTAAAACTACTGGGACCGGCATATACATCAATCTGCTGTAAACTCGGGTCAACCGAAACCATTGGCCCGCCGGGAGTCCCGGTTACCGTAGGAATCGAACCAGTCGACTGTTGCGCCAGAGCGGGAGCCGGAGACGGAATACATAAAGCCAGGAGCATCCCTCCTGTCAACAATATGGAGAGAAAAATAAACTTACGAGCTTGCATTAGCGACGACCAAAGAAGGAGATTAACAAAACGAGCGCGCCAACCAAGGTACTCGCTACAATGACCATCCCCATTGGAAAACCGCCTGGCCGAGAAGCTGGTTTAGAAAAAGTGGGAATAACCAGCGGCGCGGATGGAGTAAAAGTTGGCAAGCGAGTTGTGGTGGGTTGAGTAATAAAGGCCGCCGCCAATGTAGGATCAATTGTTTGCGTAACGAGCGGCGTGGCAGTCGGAGGAGGTTCTAAAATCGGAAGAAACCCTGGTGAAAGAGTTACGTTCGCGGCGTAAACCCAGCCAATGCCACCCGGCCCGGAAGCATATGAAATCTGGATCCATGTGAAACTTGGAGATTTGCCTAACGCTGGAGCGGTCGTACCAATCGAAAGTTGGCCGATGATCGGATAATAAACCGTACTCGGCCCGCTGCGAACATTAATGGCGGGCTCGCCAACATCCAGAACTGTGATAAAAGGCGTAGGCCCGCCCGGCGTGTCAGTGCCAGTAGTAACGGCCTGGGCGTAGACAGAGGCACGGATTGGCGCGGCCAATAAAAGTCCAAGAAGAGACGCGGCAACAAATATCCACAAAGTGAGTCGAAACCAAAAACGCTTCATTATCGTAATATACCTGAAAGGGAAATCGCTTCGCGATTATAATCGAAAACATGGATCAACGAATTTTCCACGGCAACCTTAAACCAGCGGATGTCGCGCAGGCGCTATTGGCAGAATTTAATCGCGGCAATCTGCGGGCACAGATATTGGGACAAAGCGATAATCTTGCGGTTCAAATTGGAACCCGGCCGGGTGCGTCATCAGGAGGTCAAACTGCTCTGACGGTGACTGTCCAAAAAGCGCCGGACGGTGTGCTCATTCAGGTCGGAGAACAGGAATGGTTTAGCGTGGCGGCCTCTCTCGGCTGGACAGCATTCGCCGCTCTACGCAATCCATTCAACCTCATCAACCGCCTTGACGACATCGCACAGGATGTTGAGAATCTGCAATTGAATGAGCACATATGGCAAGTGATAACACAGGCCGCCCAAGCAGCTGGAGCCAGTCACGAACTTTCTGAAAGGCTTAGCCGTCTGACGTGCGAGTACTGCGGAATAGCCAACCCGGTCGGCGAAGGAGCATGTATTGCCTGCGGTGCGCCGATGGGAAAATCCCAACCTGGCACGTGCTCCAACTGCGGATTTGTGGTAAAGCCCAACGAGGCGAGGTGTCCAAATTGCGGACAAGTCTTATAAAGAGAATGCGAGAGACCCGACTAACCGTCAGGTCTCTCGCATAAATCGGGCTTGCAGAAATATCCTCTCGCCCCTATAATAATCCACAGAGATTGATAATCAAAAATGAATCTAGAAGAACTGGAAGCGCGTCTCCAGGCATTGATCGAAGTCCATCTGGTCAATGCCTTACCGGGACAAAAAAAGGAAGATCTGATCGTTCAAAAATTATCTGCGGCGATGCAAGCCAACTATCTTATTCAGGAAGATGGAGTGCGGCTTGCGCCGAACGTTTTCACAATCGTAGTAAACCCTGCCTCGATTGCGCGCTGGCAAGACTCGCGCCTGTTCGAGACATTGGTGGAAATCTTGAAAGTCCTGAGTCTTGAGAAAGGCTTACGCTTCAACACCCCGCCGGCGATCACACTGACCGAAGACACCAATCTGCAACCCGAAGAATTTAACGTGATTTCGTCACACAGGACCGGCACAATGGAAGACACAAACAATATGCAAATCGAGCCAGGGAACGAAAACGCAGACAATGAAGCCATCCCGAAAAATGCTTTCTTGATTATCGAAGGCGTCAAGGTATTCCCCCTCCGACAGCCGGTAGTCAATATCGGCCGGCGGCTCGATAACACCCTGGTGATCGATGACCCGCGCATGTCGCGCAACCATGCGCAATTACGCGCCATCAATGGCCGCTTCCTGATTTTCGATCTCAATTCCACCGGCGGCACCTTTGTCAATGGGCAACGCACCAGCCAAAGTGTGCTCTACCCCGGCGACGTGATCTCGCTGGCCGGTATGGCGTTGATTTTTGGACAAGACAATCCGCCTCCGCGCGCCGACCTGGCAAGCACATCGCCGCTCAGCGAAGCGGGCGCAGATCGTCCGACTGCCGCCATGCATACGCTGCTTCCCCTCACCAAGAAAAAGAAAAAATGAGTGGTCCGATTGTGCTGGGCCTGCGTATTTTGCTGATCCTGGCCTTATACGCCTTCCTGGGTATGACATTGTTGACAATCTGGCAAGACCTGAAGCGGACCGGGCAACAGGCTGCGACTCATAAAATACCGGCCATCCGCCTCGATGTCCAGATGAAGAGGCGGGCCGCCGTTTCCCAAATATTTTCCCAACCTGAAATCATCCTGGGACGCGAACCCGCTTGCGATGTATCCCTTGACGATGCAACTGTTTCCGCACGCCACGCCAAACTCAGCTATCACCACAGACAATGGTGGATCGAAGATTTGAACGCCACCAACGGGACGAGTTTGAACAATGAGAAGCTCACCACTGCTACCGTACTTGCCACCGGAGATGAAATCCAATGCGGTGAAGTGTGCGTGACGGTAAACCTGGGCGGCGACGCAATCGTCACGCCGACGCGAAGATTGTAAGATCAAAGAAAAATTGAATGGCTAATCAACGCGAAAGCCGCCTGCTCAACGCGGCGGCAGTTTTTCTTTTCCTATATTCCATCATCCTGACGCTCTCGCCAACCGTGCGAGAGCGGACGTGGAATGTAAGCTACCGTTTCTCCCACTGGATTGGATTCGCCATCTGGATCGGATGCGTTTTCATCGCGCACCGCGTCAGCTCCCGCCAACTACCTGAGCGTGATCCCTATTTTCTGCCTCTGGCTTCACTGCTAAGCGGTTGGGGAATCCTTACGATCTGGCGACTCGATTCTGGTTTCGGCTTACGTCAGGCAATGTGGTTTGGCGTAAGCAGCGCGGCTTTTGCCATCCTTCTTTTTGCACAAAAAAACCTGAGCTTTCTACGCAGTTATAAATACATTCTGCTCACCAGTGGACTGGCCTTGACCGCGCTCACTCTTTTGCTTGGAACAAACCCGGCAGGCTTTGGCCCTCGGCTCTGGCTTGGGTGCTGCGGTCTTTATCTTCAGCCATCTGAACCTCTCAAGCTTTTACTTGTCATATATCTGGCGGCCTATTTATCCAGCCGCTTACCCATTTATCAGCGCATCTTTCCCCTTCTTGTTCCAACCGTTTTCGTCACCAGCCTGGCCCTTTTGCTACTGATCGTTCAGCGCGATCTGGGCACTGCCAGCATTTTCATTTCGCTGTACACCGTTTTACTTTACATCGCCACAGGCAAGCGCCGCGTGCTTCTGGCTGCCGTCGCCACACTCGTCCTGGCTGGCTTGGTCGGCTACTTTTTTATTGACATCATCCATATCCGGCTCGATAGCTGGCTCAATCCATGGAACGACCCGACAGGACATTCCTACCAAATCATCCAGTCCTTGCTGGCAGTTGCAGATGGCGGGATATTCGGGCGCGGCCCCGGATTGGGAAGCCCGGGACTCATTCCGGTGGCCCATTCAGATTTCATCTTCTCCGCCATTTCAGAAGAAACGGGTCTGGCGGGGACATTGGGTCTGCTCACCATCTTTGGCTTGATCCTTGTCCGCGGTTTGATCGCATCCCTGCGCGCCGCTGACAGATTCCGCCGTTTGCTGGCCGCGGGGCTGACAGCTTATCTTGGCATCCAAGCCTTGCTTATCATCGGCGGAAATCTGCGCATATTGCCCCTGACCGGCATAACTTTGCCATTCGTCTCCTACGGAGGCTCATCACTTCTTACATCCTTTGTTGCGATTGGACTGCTAATCGTTATCAGTAACCAGCCCGACGAAGTGGAATCCGCCGCGCTCGCATCGCCACAGCCATATTTTTTACTGGCGGCCCTGCTTGGATTTGGCCTGATCACAGCATCGCTCACGGCCTCATGGTGGGCTATTATACGCAGCCCCGACCTGCTCACGCGTACCGACAACCCTCGCCGCTCCATCGCTGACCGATATGTCTTGCGCGGCCAACTGTTGGACAGAAACAGCAAACCCATTGACACAACAAGCGGTAAGAGCGGAACATATCAGCGTATTTATCTTTATCCCAACCTGGCTCCTCTGACTGGCTACATAGAACCTACTTATGGACAAGCAGGGCTGGAAGCCTCGCTCGACGATTATCTGCGCGGCCTGCAGGGGAATCCGAGCAGCGCCATCTCGTGGAATTATCTGCTTTATGGCACACCGCCACCCGGTCTGGATGTGAGGCTGAGCCTTGATCTTGAATTACAGAGAAAGGCAGACCAATTGCTTGGAACCTACAAAGGCGCAGTCGTCCTGCTCAATGCTCAAACCGGTGAAATCCTTGTGATGGCTTCTCATCCAGTGTATGACCCAAATAAACTAAGCGAGACCGGATCTTTTCTAGCGCAAGACAAGAACACTCCGCTGGTAAATCGTGCTGCACAAGGAATGTATCCACCGGGCGATGCAGTTATTCCATTTTTAGATTCATTTGGTTCAGTAAATGGAATTGGCAATAAACAAGCAACCAGCTTGTATGAAAAACTTGGCTTTTATACTGCTCCTCAGGTAAGCGTGCCGGTCAGTCCAGCATCGCCAACAGGCGAGTTGAATAATCTGCGAGTAAGTCCTCTGCAAATGGCAATTGCCGCGGCGTCCTTGAGCAACGCCGGAACGCGCCCCGCGCCGCGCATCGCACTGGCCGTCAACACACCGCAACAAGGCTGGGTGGTTTTGCCGCCATCAAGCGATCCGGTGAAAGTATTTTCAGCCGATGTTGTCGGAAACATCACCCATATACTTTCAACACAGGATCAACCTTTTTGGGAATGGACTGCTGGCTTCAGCGGTTCCAATACAGAGCCCTACAGTTGGTATCTGGGCGGGACTTTGCCTAAGTGGCAGGGCACGCCCTTGACAGTAATTGTTTTGATCGAGGGCAACTACCCATCCACCGCACAAGGCATCGGACAACAATTGCTTCAAACCGCCACACACCCATAAATCAAGCCTATCAAATTAAAATAAAAATAGCCCGTTCTCACGAACGGGCTATTTTGCCAAAGAAGGGAATTACATTCCTTTGTCGCTGTCTTTCGCACCGTAGCCGGGGCCACCCTTGAAGAAATCATAATTGGGCTTGATGTCTGGTGTCAGGTCGACCTTTTCACCGGCGGCAAGTTGTTTGACGGTATCAAGGATAATTTTGTTGCCATTATGGTTGGTGCCTTCGAAGTGACCGGTGAGGCCTTTTTTGCTGATGTACTCGCCGCCTTTGGCCGTGTAAGCCGCAGGAACTTCATCTTCAGGGAAGATGGCCGCGTAGGGGCATTCAGGGACGCAAGCGCCACAGTCAATGCAAGTATCAGGGTCAATATAAATCCATGGCCATTCGGCAACGGGTTGACCAGGTATCATGCACTCGACCGGGCAAACGTCGATACAACCTCGATCGCGAACACACAGACTGGTAATAATGTGAGTCATAGAGAAATCTCCTTATGTGGAATCAAAAAGCCAGATATACCCCCATTATATCTGGCTTCTACTTATCTGCAAAGTTAAATTTACTTGGCTGAAAAACGAGCCGCCACAGCGTTCCAATTTACAATGTTCCACCAATTGGTAACATATTCAGCGCGGCGATTCTGATACTTAAGATAATAAGCGTGTTCCCAAACATCCAGGCCCATGATCGGGGTTTGCCCGTCCGACATCGGGTTATCTTGATTAGCACTCGAGACAACAGCTAAACCACTGCCCTTCTTGACCAGCCAGGCCCAGCCTGAACCGAAACGTGTATTGGCGGCTTTCTCGAATTCAACCTTGAAGTTATCGAATGAAGTGAAAGCCAAATCAATTGCCCTGGCAAGTTCACCCTTCGGCGCGCCGCCTGCCTTCGCGCTAGCGGCCATGATCGCCCAGAACATCGAATGATTCCATGTACCGCCGCCGTGATTACGGACAGCAGTGCGAATATCTTCTGGAACCGCGTTCAAATTACGCAACAGTTCTTCAAGCGATTTGCTGGCAAGTTCAGGATGTTTCTCAATTGCAGCATTCAGGTTGGTGACATAAGCTTGATGATGCTTATCGTGATGGATGGTCATTGTCTGTGCGTCGATGTAAGGCTCCAGCGCGTCAACCGCATATGGAAGTTTTGGAAGTTCAAAAGCCATTTTTCTCTCCTTGTGAATTGCTCTGAAATCGGGTTGATATTTATGATATTTTTCATATAAATTGTATTACTTCATAAGACGACTGTCAAGCGGACGTAACAAATATTAACGATTTACTTATAAAGTATACTTGCCGCATCTTTCCGGACCCTTGAGCGGCTCGCCATGAACCAGCCTCGCACACGTCTCATCCTGCCCCTTGCCCTGCTCTTCGCAATTCTCGCCGTTTCGACGGCTTCCATCTTCATCAAGTTCGCGCAAGAAGACGCGCCGTCACTGATGATCGCCGCGCTGCGCTTGACACTTGCCAGCCTCGTGCTTGCACCCATCGTATTGACACGTCATCGGGCAGAACTGCGCGGCCTAACGCGCACCGATCTGATGCTTGGACTGCTCTCCGGTCTCTTTCTTTCAATTCATTTCGCGACATGGATCACATCACTCGAATATACGACCATTGCAAGCTCGGTGGTTCTGGTCAGCACAGGACCGCTTTGGGTGGCGCTGCTCGCTCCCATATTCTTACGGGAGCCGCTCACTCGTCCGGTTTTGATCGGGATGGCCTTGGCGTTGGTCGGCGGCATCGTTATCGGCATGTCAGATTCCTGTACATGGAACAATGGCCTATCCTGTCCGTCACTCGATCAAGTCTTGCAGGGACGTGCTTTATTTGGAAACTTTCTGGCGCTGACAGGCGCGGTGACCGTCGCGGGCTATTTGATGATCGGCAGGAAATTGCGGGTGAAAATATCACTCATGCCTTATATTTTTCTGGTCTACTCGACAGCCGCAATTTGTCTTCTTGCATTTATGCTCATGGTGCGCGAATCGCCTTTTGGATACATCCCGATGACATATCTATGGATTTTATTGCTGGCTTTGATCCCACAGCTAATTGGACATTCCACGTACAACTGGGCGTTGGCTCATTTACCCGCCGCGTTTGTGGCAATCACAACCTTGGGGGAACCGATCGGATCGGCAATTCTAGCTTATCTTATTTTACAGGAAACACCGACCGCCGCGACATTGACAGGTGGAGCATTGATCTTGATGGGTATCTACCTCGCTTCAAGGAATGCAAAATAATATGATTCAACTCCCCTCTCATATTTTTCTCGACAATCTCGCCATTCCTTATGAGCGCCGCAGTTTTTCGCCCAAAACAGAAAAGGGTGCGGCAAACGTGGCGCGCGTTTTAGGCTTCGCAGAAAAACAGGCTGTCAAGACCTTGATCTTTCAGGCCGACACCGGCGAGCGGGTGTCGGTCATGCTCGGCAGCGATCAGAATGCCATCTCCGGTAATCTCAAGAAAGCCATCGGCTCGCGCAACATTCAAATGGCCGCGCCCGAAGTGGTCAAGGAAACGACCGGATACATCATCGGCTCCATTCCGCCCTTCTGCTGGCAACCAGATGGATTTCGATCTTTTCTGGAGGCATCACTGGTCAGCGAGCCAATTCTCGGCGTCGGTGCGGGGCAGTGGGGCGAGGAGATCATGATTACACCCGCGGATTTGATTCGAGCCAGCAAATCAATTGTGGTCAATTTGACAAACAGAGACAAAGCGGTATTTAACGAATAATACAAACTACAACAGTCTCCTAAAAGCTCAGATTCTGAATGATATAATTCGCCCACTTATGGAAAACATGCTCGGGCGCCAGACGGCTTATACCGTCCACATTCCCATTTACGAGGGCCCGCTCGACTTATTGCTCAGCCTTATCGAGCACGCCGAGTTGGATATAACTTCCGTCTCGCTGGCGATGGTCACCGACCAGTATCTCGCCTACATTCACAGTCTCGAACAAATCCACGCCGACGAGATCTCGGCTTTCCTCGTGATCGCGGCCAGGTTGTTGCAGATCAAATCAGAAGCGCTGCTGCCGCGTCCGCCTGCGCGAGAGCCGGGTGAAGAAAATATCGGCGACGACCTGGTGCGACAGTTGCGTTTATACAAACGCTTCAAGGAGATCGCACTCTGGCTGGAAGAACGTCAGATATCAAATCTGCGGACTCATCTGCGAGTCGCTTCGCCTCCCAAAGTGGAAGCCAAGCTCGATCTTTCGTATCTTATCCTCGACGACTTGCTGGCCGCCGCACGATCGGCCTTTGCCAAGGGAGCAGAAAAGGAACCGCTTGCCTCGATCATCGCTGCGCCAAAAATCACCATCCGCGAAAAGATTGACTTGATCTCCAGGCGACTCGGCGAAAATGAACATGTGCACTTCCGCGAACTCCTCGGCGAAAAGCCGACTCGTTTGGAAATCGTCGTGACTTTTTTGGCCTTGCTGGAATTGGTGAAACGTTATCGCGTCGAAGCAAAACAGGAAGGCCTGTTCAGCGACATCTCGATTGATCGGCTCGAAGAATGGAAAGAGGGTGAAGAGATCGAACTGGAATTCGAGTAAAATTCCAAAAGGTAGAACGTCGGTCTGCCTTTTTTATTTATTCCTTCGAAGAGACCAAATCCACAACGCAATCCCCGAGCCGATGCCATCGAACAACAACACATCCGCTACGGATGGATGACGACCGGCCACGAACGATTGGTGGAATTCGTCCGCAGCCGCATAAGCAATGCACAAAAGCCATGCCAGCCAAATATATTTTTTGTCAAAGCGCAGGCCGCGCCAATAACTTAGCGCAAGCAATCCATAGCCGAGCATGTGTCCGGCTTTTTTGATCAAGAAATCAATCCCTCCGAAATTCGGCAGATCATTTCCCGGCGTGGACGAAAAAGCAAAGATCGCGGCCATTATAATAACTGCCGGTCCCCAACGAACCAAAATTTCTTTGGAATTTGACATAACGAGATTTTACCGCGGATAAAGCGGGAACCAATTAGTGGGCCATAACGTCGCTGGACAAGTTTTATCGCGCAATGCAAACTTATTCAGGCCTAAGCCAAATACGATATACTTCTCCAACGCAAAGGAGATCATTATGAAAATACTTTACCCTGCATTCATAAGAATCCGAAAGCCGCTGGCGGCATTGGCCATGATCGCTCTTATTTCTCTCTCCTGCGGTGGTATCTCGGCCCCCGCGACGCCTCTTTCACAAAGCAGTCTTGCCACGGTCGTGGCGGCTACAATTCAGGTCCTGACCGCCCATATCCCAACCGCTGTTCCAGCTACAGCCATCCCGCCCACCACCATCCCGCCTACCGCGGCTTCTTTGCCAACTTCCGTGCCAACCTTCCCACCTGTTCAGCCCACACAAATTTTACCGGACGCAACTCGAATCAACTTTTTAACAGGTACAACCACCGGCTCAGTAACTGGGACAATCCAAGCAGGCGGAATGCAAACCTACGTACTTGAAGCATCGCAGGGACAACCCATGATCGTAATGGCGAATTCATCAAACAACGATGTGACAATGTCCATCAAGACGAAGGGCGGCACATCCATGCTCAGCGCCGCATCGAAACTTTCCAACTGGCAGGGCACACTTCCCACGACTGAAGATTATTACATCAGCGTTTATGGCGGGGCAGTCGCCGAGAACTTTACGCTTTCAGTACAAATTCCAGCCCGCATCAAATTCGCAGCGGGCGCAGACTCTGCCAACGTCAGCGGAAAGACCGTCGGAGGCTACGCTGTAGCCTATACCGTGTTCGCATCCAAAGGCCAGCAGATGAGTGTGAAGTTGAACGGCGTCGGCAGCAATGCAGCCCTGACCATTTACGGTTTCAGCGATGGGCAGCCTTACATCCGGTCAGTGACAGGTGCTACCAATTTCAATATGAAACTTCCTTTGACACAAGACTATATTATCGAAGTTGTGCCCATGGCTGGCGAAGTGGTCAATTACACTTTGGTAATAAATATAAAGTAGGCACTCAGCCCCGCAGGTACCTGCGGGGCTTTTGATTCCATCAGATATAATCCTTTTATTATGAACAGACTCGCGAACTCGGCCTCTCCATATCTTTTGCAACACGCCCACAACCCCGTTGACTGGTATCCGTGGGGCAAAGAAGCGCTCGCAAAAGCCCGCGCGGAAAACAAGCCCATTTTTCTTTCCATCGGCTACGCGGCCTGTCATTGGTGCCACGTCATGGCACACGAGTCGTTTGAGGATGCTGAAACAGCTGCTTACCTGAACAAACACTTCGTCAGCATCAAAGTGGATCGCGAAGAGCGCCCCGACCTTGACAGCATCTACATGCAGGCCACCACCGCCCTGACCGGTTCGGGCGGCTGGCCGATGTCGGTTTTTCTCGGCCCCGACCTGCATCCATTTTTCGCGGGCACCTACTTTCCTCCGGTAAAACGTTACAACATGCCATCTTTTCAAGACGTGCTGAGCGGACTGGTCAATGCCTGGGAGAACGGACACACCGAGATCGAGCGCGTCGGCAACCAATTAACGCAACATCTTCAACAAGCCGCCATGCAGGCCGCTCAAAACAATGCATCCTTTATACAGGAAGATTTAAGAAGAGCAGTCGCGGCCATTACTGAAGCCTACGACTGGGGGCACGGCGGCTGGGGCGACGCGCCTAAATTTCCTCAACCAATGACGATTGAGTTTTTACTGCGGCGCATTGATTATGGAAGTTTCAAGGAACTCGACAAACTCCCGGCCATGCATGCACTTAAGTCCATGGCGCGTGGCGGAATGTACGACGTGGTCGGCGGCGGCTTCTCGCGCTATTCCACCGACAACTTTTGGCGGATTCCACATTTTGAAAAAATGCTTTATGACAATGCCCAGCTTGCACTCGTCTACCTTCACGCCTGGCAGATCACGCGCGAACCGTTTTACAAACGCGTCGTCATCGAAACGCTCGACTTCGTGGCGCGCGAAATGACCCATCCGAATGGCGGCTTCTACTCATCGCTTGATGCAGATTCAGAAGGCGAAGAAGGCAAGTTCTACATTTGGACAAAAGATGAAATTAGAAAAACACTCAACGATTCGGATTTTGAATTTTTCGTTTCTGCTTATGGGATCACTGAAAAAGGCAACTGGGAAGGCCGAATGGTCTTACAACGCGCTTTGGATGATGCATCACTTGCAACCCGCTTCAAATTGGACGAAAAGCGGATCGCCGTTAAATTAGCGGATTGCCACTCCCAGCTTCTCACCGTCCGCGCCGCACGCGTCCGCCCCGGCACGGACGATAAAGTTCTCACCACTTGGAACGGACTCATGCTCGACGCCTTCGCCGAAGCCGCTCGTTTTATTGATGATAAGCAAAAATCATCTGATTATTTTATTTTGGCTACGCGTAGCGCGAATTTTCTGCTCACCAATCTTTACGCCGATGGCAAACTTCATCGTTCATGGCGGGATGGAAAAGTCACGAACGAAGTTTTCCTGGAAGATTACGCGGCACTGATCATCGGCCTGCTTGAACTTTACCAGACCGATTTCAACAATCGCTGGTTTGCCGCCGCACAAAAACTCGCTGACGAAATGATTACGCGCTTCCCCGATCCGGTCGGCGGATTCTTTGACACGCCGAGCGATGGCGAAAATTTATTGATCCGTCCCAAAGATATTCAAGATAATGCCACACCATCCGGCAACGCATTGGCTTGCGAAGTTTTACTAAAACTCGCGGCATTCACAGATAAAGGCGAGTATCGCGATCTCGCCGAGAAATCTCTGCGACTGGTTGTTAACTCGGCGTTGCGTTACCCGACAGCCTTTGCACGCTGGCTGTCAGCCGCGGACTTGGCCCTTGATAACGGCAAACAGGTCGCAGTCGTGTTTGATGCGAAGGCGGACGACGCGCAAGCCCTATTGAATGTGATCCGCTCCGAGTACAGGCCAAACATCATAGTGGCCGCGTCCGCCTATCCCCCGCCAAATGATGCGCCCACACTTTTAGCAGAGCGCCAGCTCAAAGATGGAAAATCCACTGCGTACGTTTGCGAACATTTTGTGTGTAAGCAACCGGTAATCACTCCTGAAGAATTAGAAACTCAAATATGAATCAAAAAGCTCTCTGTTATACAGAGAGCTTTTTGATGAATTATTTTTTATCAGGATCTTGCGGTGGCTCTTTATCTTGTTCTGCTTCGTCTTTGCTGCCAAGGCTGTCCCGAAAGTTCTTAATGCCTTTGCCAATTTCGCCAGCCACTTTGCCAATACGGCCAGGGCCGAACAACAAGATGACAATTACCAGGATGATGAGCAGTTCAGGTATACCCAAGTCGAACGGCATAGTTACTCCTTTTGAATTACTTTACCACAACCGGCAAAATTTTACTATACCAGCTACATAAAATCAAATTGCTTTTATGAGCAGTTTAAGAATCGCGGCCCCAGATCAGGCTTTCGATCAAACGCATGACGCGTCGCAGGAACGAACGCGCCCGCGCCCAGGTGCGGTAGCTTTCGGGATGAACCTTGCGTTCGGCTGGTAATGGGCCGGTCCACTGCGCGGCCAGCGCACCCCATGTTAGCCCCGCGCCGAAACCGACCAATACGATTTTATCGCCGTTCTTGAGCATCCCTTTTTCTATAGCTTCCACAGTAGCAATCGGAATGGACGCGGTGGAAGTATTGCCGTAACGATCCACGTTGATTACAAATTTATCCAAAGGCATCTTGAGATATTTTGCGGCGGTTTCAATAATGCGATAATTTGCCTGATGCGGAATAATCCATTGCACGTCATCCGTGGTCAGGTCGGCAAGGTCAAGCGCCTCCTTTGCGGCGTGGCCCATAACGCGCGTGGCAAAGCGGAATACTTTTTTGCCGTCCATGTGGATGAAATGTTTGCCTTCATGGATCGACGTCTCGGTGGCGGGGATATGGCTTCCGCCTCCAGGCAAAGACAGCGCATCGCCGCCGGAACCGTCTGAGTGCATCACGGCAGACAGGACTCCACCGGGTTGATCGCTGGCTTGCAAAACAAAAGCGCCTGCGCCATCGCCAAAAAGGATGCAGGTATTGCGGTCTTTCCAATCTACAAAGCGCGAAAGAGTCTCAGTGCCGATCACGAGCACATTTTTGATCGAACCAGAGCGGATGGACTGCGCCGCCATGTTGGTTGCGAAAATAAAACCGGTGCAAGCCGCCGACAGATCGAATGCGCCCGCCTTGGTCGCACCAAGTTCGTCCTGGATCAAGCAGGCGGTCGCCGGAAAGATGTATTCCGGCGAAGATGTGGCACAGATGATGAGGTCAATATCGGTTGGCTTGAGGTTGGCAACCTGTAAAGCCTTGATCGAAGCCTCAACCGCCAGCGTGGACGGATACTGATTCTCGTGTGCAATGTGGCGTTCGCGAATGCCGGTATGGTCAAAGATCCACTCGTCATTGGTATCAATGATCTTGGCAAGGTCGTCGTTCGTCAGAACCGTCTCAGGGACAGACATGCCCCATCCCGTAATATGTGCGTAAGGCATAAGCCTCCTATGTTTCAGCGCGGAGGAAAGTTAAATCCGTGCCAAAAGCTATCCTTCGAAGTGACTCAAAATGATGGTCGCATTGTGCCCCCCGAATCCGAATGAATTGGACATCACATGCCGAGGCTTCGCCGGACGCGGTGTGTTGGGAACGTAATCCAGATCGCAGACCGGGTCGGGGGTTTCATAATTGATCGTGGGCGGCAGGATGTTCTCCGCCAGGATCTTGGCACAGATGGCGGCTTCCACTGCGCCGGATGCGCCAAGCAAATGTCCGGTCATGGATTTCGTGGATGAGATCGGAACTTTATAAGCGTACTCACCAAAGACTGTCTTGATGGCGGCTGTCTCGCTTTTATCATTTAACTGCGTGGAAGTGCCATGCGCGTTGATGTAATCAATATCCTCCGGTTTCAAACCGGCACGTGCGAGCGCGAGCTTCATGCAAATTGCTGCGCCTGCGCCGTTCTCGGCGGGAGCCGAGATGTGATACGCGTCATCAGAGGCGCCGTAACCCGAGAACTCACACAGGATTTTCGCACCGCGTGCCTGCGCTGACTTAAACGATTCAAGAATTACCATGCCAGCGCCCTCACCCATCAGAAAACCGTCACGGTTTTTATCAAACGGACGCGAAGCTTTTTCGGGCGCGTCGTTGCGCGTCGACAAAGCCGTCATCACATTCATACCAGCCATCGCCAATGGAACAACCGCCGACTCCGATGCGCCGACGATCATGGCATCCGCCACGCCGCGCCAGATCATCTCCGCCGCTTCGCCGACCGCGTTCGAGCCGGTGGCACAGGCCGTCGCCAGTGCAAGGTTTGGTCCGCGTGCGCCGATGCGAATGGCAAGCATCCCGGCCGCACTGTCTGAAATCATCATTGGGACCAGAAACGGACTCACGCGTTCCGGGCCGCGTTCCCTGAGGACTTCATAATTTTCAAGCATGGTAGTGATGCCGCCGATGCCCGTGCCAATCACAACGCCAACGCGGTCACGGTTGGCTTCGTTGATCTGTAAACCGGATTGACCGAGCGCTTCCTGTGCGGCGGCAATCGCGAACTGGGCGAAGCGATCCATCTTGCGCGCTTCGCGTGCGCCGAAGAGAGCCACCGGGTCGAAGCCTTTGACTTCCGCGGCAAATCGTGTTTTGTGCTGGCTGGCATCGAAGCGCGTAATTGGCCCCGCCCCAGATTTCCCATCCAGCAAGGCCGCCCAGGTTTCAGTAAGATTTAATCCCAGCGGGCTGACACATCCCAACCCCGTCATGACAACTCGTCTTCTCATAAACAATTCTCCTAAAAAAGTAGGACAAGATGATGTCTTGTCCTACGCAAGTCTGGCAGTTATAACACAGCCTGAACTAAACCGATGCGCTGTTTTCATGAGAGCGTTCTGATTGTGTTCCAAGCCTGCTGAATGTGCATGCGGTCATGGTCGGCCATAAAACCGATCACTTCGCGGAAATTCGTCGGGCCAAAAATTGCATGGCGCGCCTTGCGCGACCACATGCCTTCGCCCAAATCTTTTAATTGACGCAAATTAAAAACCCGGGAAGCTGTAAATTCATCCAATGCCGCGGGGCCATTCTCATTCAAATAATTACGTTGATTAGCCCACACCGCCGCGTCCGGCCGCGGGATGAACGGCTGGCTTTCTTCGAGCAAAGTTTTGATCTGCATTTGATGCACTTCGCGTTCCGTGTCACGCAGGTGACATAAAATTTCGATCACTGCCCAATCATCGGGCGTCGGCTCACGGAACAATAAATCCATTTGCAAGTCCGACGCCAAACTCCGTATCACGCCCGGCGTGGATGACATGATGGCGAGGATGGCATCCGTCGTTTTGAAGGACGGCTCAAGGGACGCGGGATCGGTGGATTCGAGCCACAGGCGCAGATCAACTAAATTGCCGCGGCGGTCCGCTTCACGTCCGAAACTGGAAGCGGGTGCGCCGTCAATATGAAACGTTGCCAACCCGAGCCTTTGCGCTGGAAGCAGGTCGCGTTCGACATCATTCCCCACCATCAGCACGGGGCCATCCGACCAGCCGAGCCGCCCAAGCACCTCGGCGAAATAAGCTGGATGCGATTTGCTAAAGTGAAACGTTTCGAACGAAGAAATAAGATCGAAGCGTTCCGGCTCAAGTCCCGCCCAGCGAATGCGGTGATACGTGGCCTTGCGCGGAAAAAGCGGATCGGTTGCGATAGCCACGCGATAGCCCTGTGCAAAAGCCCAATCCACCAACTCAACCGCGCCTTCGCGTTTTTGGGTTACATGGCCGATGGTTGGAAAAACTTCACTGTAAAATTGTTCGATGACATCACTGAGCTGTTCTTTGGGAATGCCGAGCTTTGGATAAAAATCGGCTTCGAAAATTTCCTGCAAAGTATGGGCCGGGTCTTCACTGGCAAGCATCAACTGCGTGCCAGACATCAGCGCCGGCAACATAACTTCTGGCGAAACACGCCCTTTGAGATGCTTCGCCAACGCTCCAAAGTATGCGGGCACAAAGGCGTCCATATTTGTATCGAGCAAGGTGTCGTCGAGATCAAGGAGCAGTGTAAGGGGCATGGCTATTTTAGCGAAGTCGTCAGCGATGGCGGCTCGAATTATTATTTTTTTACTTCAAATATAGGCGGCAGCGGATGGCATTCCCCACAACCGATTTGCGGTTCAGTGACAGATCGGTTGGTCTTCTCGCAATAAGCAGTAATTTGCACGCGGCGCTGAAACAAAGCTTCCAACGGACGCGTAACCGTGGCGTGCAATTGCAGGAACTCGCAAGCATTGGCCTGTAGGATCGCAGGTACAGAGCAGGTATAGCAAAGACTCGCCGTCCATTCCTGGCCAGAGGCCCTGAGCAAGCGGCACTCTTCCACATTTCGGCCGCGGAAGTAATTGCCGTAAAAATATTTACATTCTTTGCCAGCAGGTGTTTTCATAGGATAGAAGAATAAAAGAAAGACGGGGAACCGAGGCTAATCTTCGGCCTTCCGTCCTGGGTTACAAAATATTGGCAAACGCTAAACACGAGTAACGTATGAGCCGGTACGCGTATCAACGCGAATATTATCGCCCACATTCACGAACTGCGGACACTGTACTTCGAGTCCCGATTCAGTAATAACTTTTTTGGTCACGCCGGTGGCCGTATCGCCGCGGATCGCCATTTCAGCCTCGACAACCCTCAAATCCACGGTGGTGGGCAATTCCATGTCGAGCGGCTCGCCTTTGTAGAAAGTCAGCTTAACTTCCATGCCTTCTTTTAAGTACTTGGCGTCATCCCCGAGCGCAGTCCCTTTGACGGCTGGCTGCTCGAAAGTTTCGTTGTCCATGAAATGATAGAAATCGCCGTCCGAATACAGGTACGAAACATTATGAAAATCAAGGCTTACATCCTGAACGCTTTGGCCGGAAGAAAAAGTCTTTTCAATATTGGACCCGCTGACCAAGTTACGGGCCTTAATACGAATCGACGCATTCCCGCGTCCGGTCTTGTTATGGCTATAATCCAGCACCTTGTACAGGTTGCCGTCCATTTCAAAAGTGACTCCTTTGCGGAGTTCATTCACGTCGATCATAAAAATTCACCTCTTTCAGAAGATTGCAAATTGCGAAGCCCCTGTGGGCGGCGGGATTATATCACGACGTTTGAACGTTATGACCCGCTTCAGCGTCCGGAGCTTCACACAATAACTTTACAGCGTGCTCCAAAGCCGGTAAAACCACCTGCAAATTTTCAACTACGGCTTTGGGACTGCCTGGCAAATTTATGATTAATACTTTGCCACGAATTCCGGTCACTGCCCGTGAAAGCATGGCATGTGGAGATTTCGACAAACTCGCGGCCCGCATTGCCTCCGCCAAACCGGGCGCTTCACGTTCCAGGATGCCGCGCGTAGCTTCGGGCGTGACGTCACGCGGAGAAAATCCAGTTCCTCCTGTGGTAAGGATTACATCTACGTCGCCGCGATCTGCCCAAGCCGATAAGGTTTCCCGCAACATGGGCAAATCATCAGGCAAAACCCCCTGACGCACAACATCCCAGCCCTGGGCTTTGATGATCCCAACCAATACAGGGCCAGAGGCATCCACGCGTTCGCCGCGCGAGGAACGATCTGAAACAGTAAGGATGGCGAATCGCAAGATCATTAATTTTCCGGACGGAATACAATAGGCTTATAACAACATTGCTCTATCACTAAAGCAATTTAATCAGATCATCAGGCATGAAAGGTTTAAGCAGAAAACCGTCAGCGCCATGCTTTATGCACTCGTCCCTGAGATTCGAACCTGAGATCATCACAACTCGCGCATTAGAAGTATGCTCCGAGCTGCGGATAGTATCCAAAATCTCAAGCCCGTTTTGATTCGAAAGATGCACATCCAGTAATAAAACATCTGGACGTTCTCGCTCCAACGCGGCTGACACGTCATCATCTGCATCCAGGACAATGACGTCGAAGCCATCCATTTTTAGCAAAGTCTTAAGCAGGCGGACCATCGTCAGATCATCTTCTGCCAGCATGACCTTTGTCATTTGGTTTGCCCTTCTTCGGTGATTTTACCGGCTTCTTTATAGCTGCCTTTTTCTTGCCTGCCTGTTTCGGTGTTTCCAACGCAGCATTCAATACATCGTCCACAGTTTCAACATAAATAAACTTCATGGACTTCTTGATCTCATCCGGGACATCCTCGAGATCGAATTCATTCCGCTTGGGCAGGATCACCGTCCGCAGGCCATTGCGATGCGCGGCTAGGACCTTCTCCTTGACACCGCCAATCGGCAGAACCTGACCCCGGAGTGTGATCTCGCCCGTCATCCCAAGATGAGGCTTGACCTTGCGTCCCGAAATTAAAGAGACAAGCGCGGTCGCCATGGTTACACCGGCTGATGGGCCATCTTTTGGAGTCGCGCCTGACGGAATGTGCAAATGAATATCGTTCTTTTCGAAGAATCCAGCGGGCAGACCCAACGTCTCGGCCCGCGAGCGGACGTAAGACAATGCCGCTCGCGCGGACTCTTGCATCACATTGCCAATCGAACCTGTCACTTGAAAGCCGCGTCCGCCCGACATGCGCGTCGCTTCGATGAAAAGAATATCGCCACCGAAAGATGTGTATGCTAATCCAGGGACAATGCCTGGCAAGGAAGTGCGCTCATTTAATTCTTCGGGCCCAAAATAGATTGGATGCTCGAGGAACTCTTCGACCAGTTGGGGAGTAATGACAAATTTTTCGCCTTTGCCTTCGGCAACACGCGTCCCCACTTTGCGGCAGATGGCGCCGATCTTGCGTTCCAGGCTGCGGACACCTGCCTCGCGCGTATAACTGCGAATGAGTATCTGTAGAGATTCATCGCTAAAGGTGATCTCATCGGGTCGCAGGCTATTCTCACGGATCTGTCTCGGAATGAGATACCCTTTTGCAATCGAGATTTTTTCATTCTCGGCATACCCTGAAAGATAGATGACTTCCATGCGGTCATATAGCGGCCCCGGAATTGTATCCGCCGTGTTAGCAGTCGTAATAAAGAAAACTTGCGACAGGTCATATGCAACCTCAAGATAGTTGTCGCGGAACTCGCCGTTCTGTTCAGGATCGAGAACTTCGAGCAAAGCCGAAGCCGGGTCGCCATGGAAATCGAAGGTGAGTTTGTCCACTTCGTCCAGCATAAAAACCGGATTCTTCGTCTCGACGCGGCGCAGGGATTGTAAAATCCGTCCAGGCATCGCACCAATATAAGTCCGGCGGTGGCCGCGAATCTCAGCCTCGTCACGCACGCCGCCCAGCGAAGCGCGGATGAACTTGCGTCCCAATGCGCGCGCGATGGATTGTCCCAGCGAGGTCTTGCCCACGCCTGGAGGGCCGATGAAACACAAGATCACGCCCTCGCGCTCGTGGCGAATTTGATCCTGTGACGGTTCTTTGACTTCATCCTTGCGGTCGAGACGCAATTTGCGGATCGCTAGGAATTCAAGAATGCGGTCTTTGACATCGTCCAGTCCATAATGATCGGTGTTCAAAACATCGCGGGCATGTTTGATGTCAAGATTGTCATCGGTGGATTTCGACCACGGCAAAGTCACAAGCCAATCGAGATAAGAGCGAATAACCCCATACTCCGCCGCGGCGCTTGGCAAACGCGACAAACGATCCAGCTCGCGGCGCGCCTGCTTGTCGGCCTCTTCCGGCATTTTAGCATCGTCGATCTTTTTGAGAAATTCTTCGACCTCGACGGCCTGCTCATCTTTTTCGCCGAGTTCTTTTTGAATGGCCTTCATCTGCTCGCGCAGATAATATTCACGCTGGACTTTCTCGATCTCACCGCGCGCTTCATTCTGGATTTTCCGCCCCAGTGTCAGCACTTCAGCTTCGCGCACCAGCAAGCCGATCAACTTACGCAATTTCTCGCCAACCGAGTCGATCTCAAGAATTTCCTGTGCATCTTTCAAATCAATGCGCTGGAAATTGGCGATGGTGTAAACGGTCTGGAGCGGATCTTCGATTGTAGTAATGGAAGAAACCAATTCTTCAGGGAAGGACGGGATCATCTTTGTAATATCCTGGAACTGGTCACGCGCATTGCGCGCCAAGGCGTCGATCTCCAATCCTTCCTCGATCTTCTCAGGGGCAAGCTCAATGCGCGCTTTAAGATACAGCTCCTCTTCAACGAATTCGCCGACTCTGAAACGATCCATGCCCTGCACCAAAAGCCGGATCGTGCCATCCGGTGCGCGCAACAAACGATGCACGGTCGCGATCACGCCAACTTTGTACAAATCATTCGGCCCCGGCGTTTCAAGTTCGGGATTGACCGCAGCCACGAGTCCGACCAATTTATCGGCGGCCACCACATCGTCCACGAGCCGAACCGAACGCGGCTGGCCAACCGTCAACGGCACCGCGGTCTGCGGGTAAACCACCACTCCGCGCAGAGGCAGGATCGGCAAAACATCCGGGTATTTTGGTGCATCAACTTTTTCCGATTCCGCAGGTTGGGTCAGATCGCTCTTTTTCCCAAATGCAGAAAAAACCGGCGGAATGAGCATATTCAACTCATTGTCGGCCTGCTCAGTCCATTCATAAAATTCGGCCATGCTGGAGTGCCAGCGGGAAGCAGGCATCTATCCCTCAATCTTTACATTCGTTGATTTTATTTTTGGCAACATGACGGTCAGGAACCCGTTTTTATATTCTGCTTCGGATTTTTCGAGATCAACCGGACCCGGAATACTGGTAGCGGTGGAAAACTTTCCAAAGCGGATTTCCATCTGGTGATAAGCGCGTCTTTCCAGGATGTCGGGCCGCATCCCGTTTATGAACAAATGCCCATCTTCAAGCATGACTTCGAAATCCGCCTCACGCATTCCCGCCACTTCGACGCGTACGACGTATTCATTATCCGTTTCGTACACATCCGTCGGCGGACTCCATACTGTCGGCAACACCTGCCAACTGACTGCATGGATGATTTCGCGACGCTTATCAGCCAACGTTATCTCAGATCTGCGGATGACCGTAGGCATGGTCTTACTCCTTGCTTTCACCTGTGCGAAGTCTTACCTTCACAATTCTACTATTAACCCAAAGCTTTCTTTGCAGCATCAAGCACTTCGACGTAATTCGGTTCATCACCGAGCGCGGACATATACGCAGAATAAACTACCTTGCCATTGCGTCCAACCACAAAAACTGCGCGACGCAAAATGCGGCGCTCTTTTATCAGCACGCCATATTTCTCGCCGAAGTTACCGTCCTGATGATCAGAGAGCGTCATTACCTGGTCAACGCCCGCCGCACCACACCAACGTTTCTGTGTATAAGGCAGGTCAGTACTAATAACCTCAATTACGATGTCTTTGCTTAACGAGGCGGATTCTTCGTTGAAGCGGCGCGTCTCGCGATCGCAAACTTCAGTATCGAGAGATGGAACCGCCGCAATAATGCGGACTTTACCTGCGGTGTCAGCCAGTCCGCGTACGACAGACCAGTTCGTTGCATGTGCAGTGAAATCCGGCGCGGCCTGTCCCACCTTGACATCATCACCAACGACGGTAGCATCCTTGCCGCCAACTTTAATAATTCCAACTCTTTCTGTAGCCATGTTTATACTCCTAATATAACTTGCGGTTTACCAGCGCCCCTGGCGGGATTCGAACCCACAACCTACTGCTTAGAAGGCAGGTGCTCTATCCATTGAGCTACAGGGGCGGGTTGATCAAACCGCGGCAATTTCAATTTCTTCAACCGCGTCCTGTGGTTTGACGGCCTGATAAGGTCTCAAGCCGCGATACACACGCGGACCCGCCAGCGTTCGCAGGATGGTCTCGGGAGGACGGTTGAGTCGCTTTGAGAGATCCGCCGCGCTCATCGCCTGGTTGCCATTGACCAGAAAGATGCGGAAGACTGCCTCGACTACCGCAGTATGTTCAGAGACAAAATCCGGCAAGAGAGCGCAATGAGTCATGAGTGCATGCTGGATGCCATCCACCGGTTTGACCTCGGCGGTCTCTGGATCGATCCAATCTATCATCGCACCCTCCTGCACGTCGGCTAAAGACTGCTGATGCTCTGCACATAATAAGGTACGCAGAAAAACTTGCCAGTCACGATCATTCTGTTCCCACCATTCAAAATCTATATGAAAGGGCGTCTGGACAGACGGTTTAAGCAGACTCATTTATGCCTCCTCCAGACGGAAATGCAGATCGCCGACATGGACAAAACGCGGTTGACTTGCCAATAAAGCAAATAACGGTGCAGGCGGTACGCGGCGCACAAGATTGACGGCCGCATACAATTCCTGTGCATGAACGTGTCCTTGTGGGGTAAACTTGGTCATCTCGCGCATTACGGAAACTACCAAATCTTCAAATGAACGTTTCTTTTCCCAAAGCGGATCAAGCGCCTTGAAATCAGAAACGTAAATTGCCATGCGCTCATTGAACTCAGCGGTGATAGCTTGTTTCAGCATAGCAAACACCAGCCCGCCATCTGCGCCAACGATCAAAGTTCGCACCCAATCCTTCGACGAACGCTGGGTCTTGGCCTCAACGACCACCTCTCCGGGCTTTTGTCCGCGCCGCACTGAGACAAGACTACCCGGTATAAGTTGAAGATTTTTATACCAGTTGCGCAGCCCAAATACATATCCATGCTCAAGTACCGCCCAGGCAGGTATCTTCAATCCAGATTTGCCATCCACCAACGTAAAGCGCACGCGCGGCGACTCAAGAGCAGTTGGGAACAACAAGCGTGTGCGCGCCGAAAGAGGCAGGGTCCCTGCACGCAAGTGAGGATAAATCAAGCTGATCGTTACTTCCTTCGCTTCCTTGCGCTCGAAGTTATTCATCTCGCTTAACTCATCGTCAAGCTGGGCTTCAAGTTTCAGCATAGCATCGTCGAGCACAGACCGATCATGCTCGATCTGTGAATATTGCAAAGTTGATGGAACTCCGCGCACGCCATCCGGTTCCAGGCGGCGCAAACACCACAGCACTTCGCCCAGCGGGCCGACCTCATCGAAACGATCGTCGTTTTGCAAAGCATAATTCAAAGAGAACTCAGCCAGTTTCGGATTCACGCCCGCCGGCAACTCAACATCTTTCAACAAGGCCGAAGTCGGTTGAGGCTCGCCCTGTGCCATATCGAGTGCAGCCTCGGCAAGATTGAGGTGACCTTCATTTACATCGACCAATAATCCGCGCGGGAACCAGCGTCCCGCAATTTTTACAAGCCCCTCATCTTTTGAAAATGCGGCCTCAAGTTTTTTTTCAATCTCGATTCCGTTTTCATGCAGGATGATTTCGGCATTAAGGCTTTCTTCCTCAGCCGCCGTGCCTCGTTCTTCGTTCAAGACATGATTCGCAAGCCCGCTCGCGAACATCTTCTCCGAACCATCCGCCAGCGCGACTGTGATCACATCGAATTCGCCCGCCTCGGGATTGACACCATGTCGGGTCGCCGTTACCCGGCCTTTTTTCCAATCAAGAGCCGGGAACACCAAATTATCACCCGCATTAAACTTATCCTTGGGCAAGAATATCTTCCCCCCTGCCTGATGTTCCTTCGCTCGCGCATCACGTCCGGACCTAACGCGCATCTCGATGAGTATCAAAGCAAGGTCACGCGCAGTAAGCGGCGTCTCGATCTCGAATAAGTGCGTATGCAGAACTTCGACATCTTGCGATGTAACTTGAAGTGTCTTCCAATAGTCTGACGATAGAGAAAAGGTTCCAGCCATAGATTCCTTGTACTTAATAGCATTAGCCAAATAATTATACACTACCTTACACATACATATTTAGTTTTAGCTCATTTTTCATAAAGAGCAGCGCTTCAGCATTGCCAGTGCGTCACCAAGCGGATTATATATATGAGATGTTTTTCGTAACCCTTTGAAGGTTTTAGAAACATCCCCGGCCAAACCCTAGCACGGTGTCAAGCATGAAATGATGGGTTAGCAGAAAGGCAGTATTCTTTCTTGAAAATGGAAGAATATGATCAAGAAAAAGAATCAGTTTACGTCATTCGAGTAATCTGTGAATGTTTTTATTCCCTATCCTGTGCGCCTTACCGTATGGTACACTTGTTCTATAAAGCTAAAGATTGGAACGTACGATCCACATGGACTCTATTGTTGCCATAGATATTGAAACCACCGGCCTCGACGAGAACCGCGACGCCATTCTTGAGATCGCGGCAATCAAATTCAAGGGACATCGCGTCGAAGACGAATGGTCTTCGCTCATCAATCCCAATCGCCACATCCCTGAATTCATTACCGGCTTGACCGGCATTGACGATGCCATGGTGCGGCGGGCGCCGCGCCTGCGCGATATCATTCATGAACTCGAAGCCTTCGCGGGCAACGCCCCCATCGTCGGACACAGTGTCCGCTTCGATTTGGGCTTTCTGCAGAAGCAGGCTGGCGTTTTACTTTACAACGAAGTCATCGACACTTATGAACTTGCTTCGGTTTTGATTCCCAACGCCAGCCGCTACAATCTCGGCTCACTCGGAAAAGAACTCGGCATTTTATTACCAGCCACCCATCGCGCCCTCGACGATGCACGCGTGACGCAAGCAGCGTTCAATCGCCTCTTTGAAATGGCCAAGGAATTGCCGCTCGATCTTGTTGCAGAAATTGTCCGCTTGAGTGAGCCGATTGATTGGGATGCAGGCTGGACATTCCAACAAGTTTTGAAAGCCATCGCGCACGACGGCATCCAGGCGAAAAAAGTTAAAAGCAAGCCGCGCGCGTTTGAAAACGCGGAGCGCTATCCGCCGCTGGAAAATCCTGAAACGCCGATTCCGCTCGACGTCGAGGAAGTCGCGTCCATCCTTGAATACGGCGGGCCGTTCTCACAATATTTCGAATCCTTTGAGCAAAGGCCGGAGCAGGTGGAAATGCTGCGGGCTGTGACCAAGGCCCTTTCAACTGGCCAGCATCTCATGGTCGAGGCCGGTACCGGCGTTGGAAAATCCTTCGCCTATCTTGTGCCCGCCGCGTTGTTCGCAGTCCGCAATAACATGCGCGTCGTCGTCTCGACCAACACCATCAATCTGCAAGACCAGCTCACACGCAGCGACCTGCCGAGTCTCAGCGAAGCGCTCAATCTTGATTTTCGTTTTTCGGTTTTGAAAGGACGTGCAAATTATCTTTGCCCGCGCCGCCTTGAAAATCTGCGACACTTTGGCCCGCGCACCGGCGAAGAAATGCGCGTGCTTGCCAAGGTCATGGTTTGGCAGCTCAATAATCAAAGCGGCGACCGCAACGAATTAAATCTCAACGGCCAACCCGAGCGCGAAGTGTGGGTGCGGCTTTCCGCCGAAGACGATGCCTGCACGACCGAGACTTGCGTCAAGCGCACCGGCGGCGCGTGTCCCTTTCATCGCGCAAAAACAGCATCGCAGACCGCGCATGTGCTGGTCGTCAATCATGCGCTCCTGCTTTCGGACATCGCAACCGGCAGCAAAGTCCTGCCTGAATATTCGCACCTCATCGTGGACGAAGCGCATCATCTTGAATCGGCCACCACCAATGCGCTTTCATTTCGTTTGACTCAAATCGATCTGGAACGGATGCTGAAGGAAATCGGCGGATCGAACGCGGGGACTCTCGGACGCGTGCTCGGCGAGACTCACGAATCGCTTCGCCCCTCCGACTTCGGCCTGCTCCAGCAAAAGATCAGCCGCGCCACCGACAGCGCCTTCCGTCTCGAACAACTCAACCGACAATTTTTCGACAACATCAATAACTTTGCGGACATCCAGCGCGAGGGACAGGCGAAAAGCAATTACGCCTGGCAATCGCGCGTCCTGCCCTCCACGCGGACTCTGCCTGGCTGGGATGAAGTCGAAATCGCATGGGACGCGACCGGAGAAGTGTTGAAGCTTTTGCTCAACGGACTGGTCGAGATCCACAAAGCCGCATCGGACTTGTGTTCGGATGGACACGAAAATCTCGAAGATGTGATCGGCGATCTCGGTAACGTGTACCGCCGTCTGGCCGAGGCCGAAGCGAATGTCTCAGCCATGATCAGCGACCCATCTGCGGAACAAATCTATTGGATCGAAGTTCAGCCCAATGGGAATCGAGTCTCGTTAAACGCCGCGCCGCTGCGCGTCGGGCCGTTGATCGAAAAATATTTATGGCACGAGAAAACATCGGTCATTCTCACATCTGCCACCCTGACCACGCACGGCGAGTTCCAATATCTGCGCAACACACTCGGCGCGGACGAAGCCGATGAGATGCAGCTCGGCTCGCCGTATGATTACGAAAGTTCGACGCTGCTTTATATTGCCAACGATATTCCCGAACCGAACGCGCCCGGCTACCAGCAGGCGCTCGACCGCGCTATTATTTCCACAGCCAAAGCCACCGGCGGACGAATGTTGGTGCTGTTCACTTCTTATGCGGCGTTGAAAAAGACATCGCAAGCCATCATGGCCCAATTGGCGAACGAAGATATTTCCGTATACGAACAAGGTGATGGGTCTTCGCCGAACGCGTTGCTCGAGTCGTTCAAGTCAACCGACCGGGCCGTGCTGTTGGGCACGCGCTCCTTCTGGGAAGGCGTGGATGTGCCCGGCGAATCTTTATCGGTGGTATTTCTAACAAAGTTGCCTTTCGACGTTCCGTCCGATCCGATCATCGCGGCGCGTTCGGAAATTTACGAGGATTCGTTCCAGGAATATTACCTGCCCGAAGCCATTCTCAAATTCCGTCAGGGCTTCGGACGATTGATCCGCACCGCATCCGACCGCGGCGTGGTCGCCATCTTGGACCGCCGCGTGTTGACCAAGCAATATGGCCGCCTGTTTCTGGAATCCCTGCCGCAATGCACCTCGCGCCAAGGGCCGTCCACAAATTTGGCGCGCGAGGCCGGGAAGTGGCTCGGCTCATAATGTCACTGCGAGGAGGGTCGAGTAGACCTGACGTGGCAGTCTCGTGTTATCAGTGTCACCGCGAGGAGCCGCTTCGCAGTCGACGCGGCGGTCTTAAGTAACCTTCAAACATGAAGAATGAATTTGCAGACTTAAAATATTATGGGTATCACCATCAATTTACAAGTTGAAGTCACAGTTCGAAAACTTTACTCGATCTTCATTCTTTGTGAATTCAATAAGGAACTTTGATGAAATTTTAAGATTGAAATATCCTCAATAACCTTGCCATTCGACTGTTATCGTTATATATTCAATCAATTGATGGTTTAACCAAAGGAAAGGATAAAACAAAATGAACGCACCTGCTCCGCTCACGATAAAGACGCAAAACAAATATAGAAGTTTAACCACACGCCATGCTTACAAAAAGGGAGAGGTCATTTGCACCATCCCCAGCGAGTCTCTTTTCAACAAGCCCACTCAATTCACTGTCCAAATTGGACGTGATAAGCATGTGGAAGTAAAAGAGTTGTCATCCATGAATCACTCATGCACTCCGAGTGCGCTCCTGGACACGACGCGTATGCTGGTCTTCGCCGCGCGTGATATTGCCGCTGGTGAAGAACTTACATTTTTCTATCCATCTACTGAATGGGAAATGAGTACGCCGTTCATTTGTGTGTGCGGTTCCCCCAACTGCATCAATGTCGTGGCGGGTGCGCGCTTCCTGCCGCTATCCACCCTCGAACATCACTTCCTCAATCGCCATATTCGCGAACAGGTGGCCGAGTTATTGAACAATACCGAGCTTATTCTTGCCAGGCTTGAAGGTGAAAGAATTTCGGAAGATATTTCAAAGCGTAATCCATCCGCCTCGTAGGCCTTCACGCACGGCCTCGGTACGGTTGGTCACATTCAATTTTGAGTAAATGGACGACACATGAAATTTGACAGTGTGTTCGCTGATACCGAGCGCAAGGGCAATTTGTTTATTTGCCATGCCCGTGGCAAGCAAATCCAAAACTTCGGACTCGCGTTCTGTCAAGGGACTGCGCTCCGAAGTTTCTTCTGCAAGCGGAAAGATCAATGCGCTCGATCCAACGATCAGTCCCTCGGATAAGGCATGGACGGCGGCCAGCAACTCTTCAGCTGACGCGTCCAACGGCAGGATGCCCCAGACTCGATTCAATCGTTTCATCGCTTGGACGTTGAGTGGGGCGCCGCTTAGGAACAGGATCGAAGCCGATTGAACGGAATCCGTCAATTCGTCCGGCAAAGAAGCGACCGAAGCCGACGTGGTAATTACCATGTCGGCTTCGGCTATTTCATCCACGAGTGAGATCGCATCATCCGACGAAAGCAAGCTGTGAAGTCCAGCGCGCATAGCTGGTGACGGAATATCGATCAGGACGCAGATCAAATTATTTTCTTTCGCCAACCATCACCTTGACCGTTTCAGGCCGGCCGCCGCGGGACACTTCAACGGCAATCGCTTTACCAACAGTATCGCTATTGAGCGCCGCAAAAAGATCATCAGGGTCGCCTATAGGTTGACCACTCACCGCCACAAGAATATCGCCGACCAGCAATCCACCTTGTTCGGCAGGACCTTTTTCCTCAAGCCACAAAACCAGCAAACCATGCTCTTGTTCGCGCTTGAGTGCTATGCGCGCTGCATCGGGAATATCAACCGACTGCGTGCGGACGCCGAGATAGCCGCGCTTGACCGAGCCGTGTTTGGCGAGCACATCGGCGGTGCGCCATGCAAATTTAACCGGAATGGTCAGAGCCGATCCGTGCGTCAGGCCGGAGGTGTTAAGGCCAAGCACCTCGCCTTCGATGTTGACGAGCGGGCCGCCGGAAAAGCCGGGATAAGATGTTGTTTCAGTTTGGATATATTCATCCAACAAGCCGCCGCGTCCGGTGCGGGCTGGGCCACCGATGGCAGTGATAATTCCCCACGAGGCCTGAACACCGGATTGATCGGGGCGTCCAAGCGCCAACACAAGTTGTCCAACTTTTGCTGCGGCATCGGCAATTTTGGCGGGCGTTAAAACTTTTTCGGCAAGACGCAGCAAAGCGAGATCAGAACCGGGGTCGCGTCCGGCTAGTGAAGCGGAAACCGTTTTCCCGTCGGAGGTAATGACGCGCAGGTCTTCATCGCGCGTGACCACGTGGTCAGCCGTCAGAACCAGATCGGCCGCGTAAGCGATTCCGCTGGCGGGATAGCGCTTGCGCGCATCCACCAAAACAGTTCCGGCTCCACCTTTTTCAACAGCCGCGGCAAGTCCATTTGAAAAATCAGTTAATGTGCTCATTGCTACTCCTTTTGCATCATATCATGGGTTGAATTACAACTGGAGTGTAGCGCACCTGCTGTTAACGCACATCAGATATTGGAGGAGTTTTTAGCCTAGCTATTTGGGGAGGTAAAAAGAACTGCGAAGTCACTGAGACTTCGCAGTTCTTTATTTCATGGTCAATTGTTTGAATGCGCCGATCCAAGGTTTTCCAAGCCGATTATTTTCGCTAACCTGTATTTTGCTGAATTTTTGAGCAATGGTCGCTGCTACCATCGCGACGGTTGCCCAGTCATCGGATAAAACCGCGGCTCGCATTTTTTCCGAAGCTGATTTAGCCCATGCCCACTCCATGCGAAATTTATCGGCCTTAACCCAATAATCGCGCTTCTCCCATGCCACCACACTGACTTCGATTCCGTCCGAGATGGTTTGAAGAGCAATGGAAATAAAAGCTGCCAGATCGCGGGCGGTTGCGCCTGTGTCAGTTTGGCGTGCCAATTCGCGTACTGCCAATACAATGGCTTTGGTCAATTGGATTCGTTGTTTTCCTGCGCTATCAGGGTTGATGACTCGACTCATGGATTCCAATTCTCTTTATCAAGGATTAAGAACGCCGCATTATACCGCACGATTTTCCGTGTAAGCAAATAATTAACATTCCGCCCCTTTCATTGACGCACCCCCTCCCGTGCTTTATAATTTCGCCGCATTCCAGACTGGGGACGTGCTGGAATTGGCAGACAGGCATGACTTAGGATCATGTGCCGCAAGGCGTGAGGGTTCGACCCCCTCCGTCCCCACTATTTCAAAAAGGAGACCCTAAAGGTCTTGAAGACCTTTAGGGTCTAAACGGAGAATAAGTTGAAATTCGAAAAGACCATACAAGAAGATCACCAGGCAAAAGTTGTTGTCGAGGTGGAGCCTGATCGTCTCGAGGCAGCCAAGCGTCATGCCGCACGTAAGATTTCTGAGCAGGGCAAGATTCCTGGCTTCCGACCTGGTAAAGCTCCCTATGATGTGATCCGCCGTCACTACAGCGATGCTGCGATTTACGAACGCGCCGTTGAATTGCTGGTAGACGAAACCTATCCGCTCATGTTGAAAGAGGCCGATCTCAAACCAGCCGCCGCGGGAACATTGGAAAACGTCGAAGGCACCGAGACTCCCAAGTTCACCTTTCTCGTCCCGCTTCTCCCTGAAGTAGACTTGGGCGATTATGGCAAAATTCGTCAGGCTTATGAGTTCGAGGCTCCGGGCGAAGACAAACTGGAGCAGGCCATTGACGAGTTGCAGCAGATGTACAGTACCACTGAAACCGTCGAGCGCGAAGCCCAGGAAGGTGATTATATCCTTGCGGATCTAAAATCGGAAAAAGAATCCCTGACGCGTTCTGGATTTGCAACCATGGTTCGCAAGGAAGACCGCGAAACAGAGTTCCCCTTCCCCGGCTTTGCGCGTCAGCTTCTTGGACTGAAAGCGGGCGAGACCAAAACGATCAGCCACGAATTCCCGAAAGATTTCTCGGACAATACTCTCGCAGGCGAAACTGTTGAAATGGAAGTGACCGTCAAGACTGTGCGCAGTGTAACTTTGCCTGAGTTGAATGATGACTTTGCCAAAATGGTCGGGCAATATGAGACATTCGATGCGCTCAAAGAGACGCTAAAGAAAGATGTGGAAGATCGCGCCCGCGCCGATTACGACGATGAGTATTTTGCCAAACTGATCGACACGATCAAAGAAGGCGCGACCATCAAGTACGCAGCACATACTCTCAACCACGAAGCCGAGCATGTGGTGGACGATCTGCGTCAGCGATTATCTCAGCAGAATCTTGACCTTGAGACTTATTACAAGATGCGCAACACTGATGCGGCTAAATTCTTTGAAGAGGAAGCCAAACCGGTAGCGAAGAAACGCCTTGAGCGTTCGCTCATCATGGATGAAATCTCGCGTGAACAAAACATCGAAGTAGATAATGAAGCGCTCGATGCAGAATTCAACAATACGCTAATGAGCCTCCAGATGCAGGGCGTCAAGCTGAACGAGATCAAGGGCGGAAAGAAGGGCCAACAACAGATTGCCGAAGCAGTCGCGATGGAATCGGCTAACCGTGTTCTTACCCGCCGCACGCTGGACAGGTTGAAAGCCATCGCAACCGGCGAAATCAAAGTTGAGAAAAAGGCCAAGGTCCAGGAATTAACGGAAGAGGCCGAAGATAAGCCAAAGGCAAAGAAAACGGCATCTGCCAAGGCATCCAAAAAAGAAGCGGGGGGTTCGTCCGAGAAAAAAACAGCAAGTAAGACCACCAAGTCTGGTACGTCAAAGAAACCAGGTGCTGGAAGTAAGTCAACGGCAAAAAAGCCGTCCAGCAAGAAATGAGAGAAACTATGATTCCGAATTTTAAAAATGTTGTTCCAATGGTAGTAGAGTCGTCGGGCCGCGGCGAACGAGCTTACGATATTTACTCCCTGCTTCTCAAAGAGCGTATCATCTTCCTTGGTACGCCGATTGACGATCAGGTCGCCAACGTGATCGTGGCGCAATTGTTATTCCTGAATCACGAAGACCCCGAGAAGGAAATTCAGATGTACGTCAATTCGCCCGGTGGACAGATTTACGCAGGCCTCGCCATCTACGATACAATGCAGATGATCTCGAATCCGATCAGCACTGTGGCCGTCGGTGTGACCGCATCTTTCGGAACCGTGATCTTGACCGCCGGTACGAAAGGTCGGCGCTACGCGTTGCCCAATGCCACCATCCACATGCACCAACCACTTGGCGGCGCGCAAGGTCAGGCGACAGACATCGAAATTCAAGCCAAGCAAATCATGCGTCTGAAATCATTGCTGAATGGCATGATGGCAAAGCATACCGGCCAGCCGCTTGAAGTGATCGAGCGCGATCTCGACCGTGATTATTATCTGGACGCCAGACAGGCTGTTGATTACGGTCTTGTTGATCAAGTACTGGAAGCACCTGAGAAAAAGTAAGTAATTCAAAAATTTATCCAAAGGGCGGGTCTTCTCCAGACCTGCCCTTTGGCGTTTATAATAACCTCATGTTACATCTTTCAACATTTTCAATTGTCGCCTTTGATGTCAAGGCACATGCCTGGGGCGTTGCGGTTGCATCGAAATTTCCTGCCGTTGGCGCTGTTGTGCCGTGGACAAAAGCCGGGGCAGGCGCGGTAGCCACTCAATCGATTGCAAATACAACTTTTGGTCCGCGCGGTCTCGAACTGATGGCCAGCGGACTTTCCGCAGAAGAGACTCTGGCGAAACTCCTTGCCCACGACAAGCGCCGCGAAGACCGTCAGGTTGGGCTGGTGGATACAAAAGGAAGGTCAGCGACATTCACGGGAAAATCCTGTCCTGAATGGGCGGGTGGATTAAATGGTCCCGGCTATGCAATTCAGGGAAATCTATTGGCAGATTCGGAAACGATCCGCCAGATGGAACACACTTTTCTGGATGCAAAAGGCGAACTCCCTGAACGCCTCTTTGCCGCCCTCGAAGCGGGTGGCAACACCGGAGGCGATCAGCGCGGACGGCAATCCGCGGCCATTTCAGTCGTCAAGGCAAAGGCCGGTTATGGTGGATTCAATGACCGCTGGGTCGATTATCGCGTGGATGAACATTTAAATCCGATTTCACGTTTGGGTGAATTGCTCGAACTCCATCGTTTATATTTTGGAAAGAGTCCAAAATATGGGCGTGTAAAACTGGAAGGCAAAGTGGTTAAAGAAATCCAACAAATCATGAAGAGCTTGGGATATTATTCGCCAATGAATGACAAATACGATGACACAACTCGCGAGGCCTTCCGGGCTTTCATTTACAATGAAAACTTTGAAGCACGCGCTGATCCCAATGGAGGCTATATTGATCGCCCTGTGTTGGAATATTTGTTGAAGAAATTGAAATAAGATTTATGTTTCTCGATAAACTTTCCTCCCCCATTCGCGGACTCGTTTTGGATATGGACGGCGTGATCTGGAAGGCAGACACACCCATCGGGGATCTGCCCGACATTTTTGCGCGCATCAAAGAACGCGGACTGAAATTTATTTTTGCAACAAACAACGGCACCCAATCACCAGATCAATATGTAGACAAACTGGCTGGGTTAAATGTTGACGTGGATGCCGGGCAAATCATCACATCTGCGCTTGGAGTGGCCCACATCCTCGGCCAAAAATTTCCACAGGGCGGACCGGTCTTTGCCATCGGCGAAGCAGGCGTGCTGGAGGCTCTGCGCGCGAAAAACTTTGAACCGCTTTCCGTGGAAGACGCGCCCAAAGCGCTGGCGGTTGTCGCAAGTATTGACCGCCAGATCAACTTTAATAAAATGGTGGAAGCGACTCTGCTCATCCGTAACGGTGCTCCATTTTACGCAACCAATCCGGATAAGACCTTCCCCACCCCGCGCGGAGAAATCCCCGGCGCTGGCGCGTGGATTTCGGTCATCACCACCGCCACAAACGCGCAGCCAATCTACGCAGGCAAGCCGTTCCCGTATATGATGGAATTGGCGCTTGAAAGACTCGGCACGCGTAAAGAAGAAACCCTTATTGTCGGTGACCGACTCGAGACCGACATCGCTGCTGGTCAGGCCGTGGGATGCCAAACTGCGATGGTACTGAGCGGAGTATCTACAAACCAACAAGCTCAGGCATGGAAGCCGAAGGTGGATTTAATTGCTCGTGACCTGGCTGAGCTGGTCGGATAATTCAAGATGCTTATTTATGACATGGATTTTCCCGCTCTTACGGAGCTTCTCAAATTATGGAAAGAACCTGCCTATCGTTCCAAACAGATCTGGCAGGGACTGTATCAGCATTTTTATCGTTCGCCTGAACAATTTACTAATTTACCAAAATCCTTGCGAGAGAAATTGAAGGAACTTGATTTTGTTGGGATCACACCTTCCCTCGTTCAAGACTCAGGCGATGGTCAAACGCGCAAAACACTTTTCAAATTATCAGACGGTCATCTCATCGAAGCCGTGCTCATGCGTTATGATCCAGACTCTCATTCGGAGCGTGGGCGCCGCACGCTGTGTATCTCCACCCAGGCCGGTTGTGCCATGGGCTGTGTCTTCTGCGCCACCGGCCAAATGGGCTTCAAACGTCACCTCACCAGCGGCGAGATCGTGGCACAAGTTATGTATTATGCGGACATGCTTCAAGCGGAAAATCTAACTGTTACAAATATTGTTTTGATGGGCATGGGCGAACCTTTCCATAATTACGATAACACGATGGCCGCCATTGATCGACTCAATGATGCAGACGGATACAGCTTCGGAGCACGTCGCTTCACCATCTCGACCGTGGGACTGGTCCCGGCCATTAAACGGTTTGCCGACGAAAAAAGACAGGTTAACTTAGCTGTCTCCTTGCACGCCGCCGATGACGCCGCGCGCGTGGAAATGATGCCAATCAATAAACGCTATAACATAGAAGAGATATTGGATGCCTGTCATTATTATGTTGAGCAAACAAGTCGCCGCGTGACTTTTGAATGGGCACTTATCAACGGAGTCAACGACACACCTGAAGTAGCCAGGAAACTTGCAGCGCGTTTGCGCGGGTTGATGTGTCATGTCAATGCGATTCCCCTCAACCCCACTAGCGGCTACAAAGGTCAGGCAACTTCACGCGAACGGGCGATGCAGTTCAAAGAAACGCTGGAGCAGGTTGGAATTCCATGCACGATCCGCACGAGACGCGGGATAGATATTCAGGCGGGCTGTGGTCAGCTCGCTGGGTTTGTTTCTTAATGTTTTTCGATGAGGTAGAAAAAGTTTGGGCATAGTGGCTACGCGAAGATGATGTACATCTATATAGGAGAAAACTATGACGCTATCAAGCAAACCTTCAACCACGAAAAAGATGGACAACCTCTTGATCACTTCACTCGTGCTCATCATCCTGGGCGGTGTTTTATTGATCTTGGAAATTACATTTAGGGCTTCTGTCTATGACCTTTGGGCTCAAATTGTCGGATGGGTAGGCGTGATCCTGATGCTGCTTGGCCCCATATTAACCATCTTTCGCTTCAAGTGGCTCGTAAACGCTTCACGCTCAGTTGCGATCGGTTCGGTCACAAAATATTTGGCGGTCACCTCATATGCGGTCGGTAACATTCTTGGGACCCTGCTCGCTTGGGTGGCAGTTCGGAGATTTTCTTCGGGGGGATGGCTTCTATTGGTACTTGCCATTCCCCTGGCAATCTTCGCCGAAATGATCCGCCGGACAATCCTGGTCGCTATCCGAGCGCAAAACAAGCCCCTGCCTGCCCCGGAAAAACAAATTACAGAACAGCTTGGTATTTCTGAACATCCGCCCGTGAAGACTACCCTTACCAGAACAACCCAGCCGAATTACGAAAAGAAAGCGCTTGCCAAACCAGATAGCTTCACGGGACAAAAACAAAATTGGCTTGAGCGCCCCATTCATCCCGCATTACCCGCAATCACAAGAGAAGTTGCCATTTTTGCAGTCATAATCCTGATTGACATTGTCACGCGTTTTTACAATCTTGGCGCGCGCGTAATGAGTCACGACGAGAGT
>Ga0172370_10001285_pt1 | contig 38819 bp, 37 predicted proteins | sample LakKiv5m_FD_114538 | JGI IMG/M metagenome (GOLD analysis project Ga0172370, IMG submission 114538) | Freshwater microbial communities from Kabuno Bay, South-Kivu, Congo - kab_022012_11.5m | ecosystem: Environmental > Aquatic > Freshwater > Lake | place: Democratic Republic of the Congo...
ACTTGGCGGTCAATTCGGGCACCACTTTTTCCCGATAGATTTGTTGCAAACGAGCCATGTTCATGCCACCTTGATTTCTTCGCCGCTGGACTTGTAAACGCGTACGCGCTTGCCGTCGGCCTGCACCTTGATCCCGACGCGATCAGCCTTGCCAGTGACCGCATTGAAAATGGCCACATTGGACTGATGGATTGGCATGGTCTTATCGACAATGCCACCGGTTTCACCCTTCATGGGGTTGGGTTTGGCGTGCTTCTTGGCCACATTGACGCCTTCCACCACCAGGTGGGAGTCATCCTTGCGCAGCGTGACCTTGCCACGCTTGCCCTTGTCACGCCCGGCGAGCACGATCACGTCGTCGCCCTTGCGAATTTTGTTCATAGCGGTGTCCTTACAAAACTTCCGGTGCCAGCGACACGATCTTCATGAACCGCTCGGTACGCAGTTCGCGCGTGACCGGTCCGAAAATACGGGTGCCAATCGGCTCCAATTTGGCATTGAGCAACACGGCTGCATTGCCATCAAACTTGACCAGCGAGCCGTCGTTACGACGAATGCCCTTGGCAGTGCGAACAACCACCGCACTGTAAACATCGCCTTTTTTGACACGCCCACGCGGTGCCGCTTCCTTGATGCTGACCTTGATGATGTCGCCCACGCTGGCGTAGCGACGCTTGGAGCCGCCCAGCACCTTGATGCACAGAACGGACTTCGCGCCGGTGTTATCGGCGACTTCGAGTCGAGATTCGGTTTGGATCATTTGTAAATTTCCCAACTTGCACCGTCGGCTTGCGCGTTCGGTCAGTCTTGGGCCCGTCACACCCGGCACAAACCACTTGCACCGACTGCTTTTGGGCAGACACTTCATGCTCTTTCAAGCGAAGCCGCGCATTATGCCCGCTTTTTGAGCCGTTTGCAAAACTTTTTTCAGTGATGCAGCAAATATTGGGTTGCCAGGGCTTCAAAACCGGCCACATCGGGCGCTGTTAGCCCCTCTTGCGTCAGGATGTCGCCCACGCGGGTCGCCAGGCCGGCAGCCGCGGTGGCATCCAGAAACAACAGCCTGGAACGCCGCGCCAGCACGTCTTCCACGCACATCGCATATTCGTGGCGGACGGCAAACCGCACCATGGCCACCGTCAATCCAGGACAAAGTTCGTCGTCCGCACCCGGCAGCGTCTGCACAAAAGCGGCCTCGGCGCCATACGAATGCCAGCCAGGCGGCTGATGCAGGGGTTTCAACGACTGCGCATCGCCGCCTGCGCCCACCAGGCGCAGCGTCTGGGTGGACCCGGTTTGTGGCAAGTTCAACAACTGTGCCTGCGCACACCGTTCGAGAACATTCTCCGCCATGGCGCGGTAGGTGGTCCACTTGCCGCCGGTCACGGTGACCAGACCGGCACCACTAACCTCAATCGTGTGTTCCCGGCTCAAGCCCTTGGTGTTGTTGCCGTCTGCCTTTGGCGGCTTGACCAGAGGACGCAGCCCGACCCAGATACTTTTGACGTCTTGCCGGGTTGGCGCGCGCTGCAAATACCGCCCTGCCTCGCGCAGGATGAACTCAACTTCTTCTTCAAACGCCATAGGTTCATAGGGCAGGTCATGGCGCGGCGTATCGGTCGTCCCCAAAATGACTTTACCCAGCCACGGCACGGCAAACAGCACGCGCCCATCTGACGTCTTGGGCACCATCAGCGCGGCATTTGAATTCAGAAACTCGCGCTCCACCACCATGTGAACGCCCTGGCTGGGCGCCACCATTTCCGTGACGGCTTCGCCCTTCGGGTGGCCCACCGCCAGATCGTCTTTTTGCCGCAGGGCGTCCACCCAAACGCCGGTGGCATTGACCACGCAGCGGCTGTTGATCTGAAACTGCTGGCCGGTGAAGGTGTCACAACACGACACGCCCACGACCCTACCACGCTCGTAGTGCAGGTCGGAGGCCGCACAATAGTTCACCAACAGAGCACCCTGACGGGCGGCCGTGCGCGCCAACGCGATCGCCAGCCGAGCATCGTTGAATTGCCCATCCCAGTACTTCACCCCTGCTTTCAGCCCCTGCGGACGAAGCCCAGCCAGACTGGACAAGGTCTGCGCTCGGCTCAGCACTTGGGTGTGCCCCAGACCTGCGCGCCCCGCCAGCACGTCATACATCAATAGGCCGCTGCCATAAAACGGCGCTTCCCACCAATGGTAGGCAGGCACCACAAAAGGCAGCGGCTGCGCCAGGTAGGGCGCATTGGCCAACAGCACGCTGCGCTCATGCAGCGCTTCACGCACCAGGCCAATATTGCCCTGCGACAGGTAACGCACGCCGCCGTGAACCAGCTTGGTGGAGCGGGATGACGTGCCTTTGGCAAAGTCGTGCGATTCGATCAACACCACCCGCAACCCGCGCGCCGCCGCATCCAAGGCAACGCCCAGTCCGGTGGCCCCGCCGCCCACCACGGCAATGTCGTACGTGGGGTTGCGGGCCAGTCGGTCCAGCAGGTCGGCGCGGCGTGTGGTCAGGGCGAGCATGGTGTGGCTTAGCGCACCTTGCCGTTCTTCCACGCGTTCAATAGCGTGTCGTAGGCGATGGTTTCACCCTTGGGCTTCTCGTTGGCCAGCTTGGCCCACGGCGCGGCTTTGTCAGACAGCCATTTGCTCGACGCACTCTTGGGGTTGAGCTTGGGTGCGCAGGTGGCCATGCCGGCGCGCTCCAGGCGTGACAGCACCTGGTCCATCTCGTCAGCCAGGTTGTCCATGGCTTGCTGCGGCGTCTTTTCGCCGGTCACCGCTACGGCCACGTTTTTCCACCACAGCTGGGCCAGCTTGGGGTAATCGGGCACGTTGGTGCCGGTGGGTGTCCAGGCCACACGCGCCGGGCTGCGGTAGAACTCGACCAGGCCACCGAGCTTGGGTGCCATGTCGGTCATGGCTTTGCTGCGGATGTCGCTTTCACGGATCGGCGTCAGGCCAACCATGGTCTTCTTCAGGCTGGTGGTTTTGGCAGTAATGAACTGCGCATACAACCAGGCGGCAGCGGTGCGGTTGGCATCATGCCCCTTGAAGAAGGTCCAGCTGCCCACGTCCTGATAGCCGTTTTGCATGCCTTGCTTCCAGTACGGGCCGTTGGGGCCGGGAGCCATGCGCCACTTGGGCGTACCGTCGGCGTTGACCACGGGCAAGCCAGCCTTGGTCATATCGGCGGTGAAGGCGGTGTACCAGAAGATCTGCTGGGCAATCTGGCCTTGCGCCGGCACCGGGCCAGCTTCGCCGAAGGTCATGCCAGTGGCTTCTTTGGGCGCGTATTTCTTCATCCAGTCCACATACTTGGTGAGCGCGTAGACGGCGGCCGGCGAGTTGGTCGCCCCGCCCCGGGCCACGCTGGCACCCACCGGGGCGCACTTTTTGTCGTCCACCCGGATGCCCCATTCATCGACAGGGTTGCCATTGGGAATGCCTTTGTCGGCGGTGCCGGCCATCGAGAGCCACGCATCGGTGAAGCGCCAGCCCAGGCTTGGGTCTTTCTTGCCGTAGTCCATGTGGCCGTAGATCGGCTTGCCATCGATGGTCTTCACGTCGTTGGTGAAGAACTCGGCGATGTCTTCATACGCGCTCCAGTTCAGCGGCACGCCCAAGTCGTAGCCATACTTGGCCTTGAATTTGGCTTTCAGTTCGGCGCGGGCGAACAGGTCGGCGCGGAACCAGTACAAGTTGGCGAACTGCTGGTCAGGCAGCTGGTACAGCTTGCCGTCGGGTGCAGTGGTGAAGCTGGTGCCGATGAAGTCTTTCAGGTCCAGCCCGGGGTTGGTGAACTCCTTGCCCGGCCCGGCCATGTAGTCGGTCAGGTTCATGATCTTGCCGTAGCGCCAGTGCGTGCCGATCAGGTCGGAGTCGCTGATCCAGCCGTCGTAAATGCTCTTGCCCGACTGCATGGAGGTTTGCAGTTTCTCAACCACGTCACCTTCCTGAATCAGGTCGTGCTTGACGGTGATGCCGGTGATTTCGGTGAAGGCCTTGGCCAGCGTCTTGGATTCGTACTCGTGCGTGGTGATGGTTTCAGAGACCACGGCCACTTCGTTGACCCCCTTGGCCTTGAGCTTGGCGGCGGCGTCGATGAACCACTTCATCTCGGCGGCCTGTTGCGCCTTGGAGAGGGTGGAGGGCTGGAATTCCTGGTCAATCCACTTTTTGGCCGCGGCTTCGTCAGCCCAGCTCTGGCCGGCACAAGCGCAAGCCATGGCCACCGCCAGCGTCGAATATTTCAATTTCATCACGTTGCTCCTCGGGTAAAACCCCTGTGGACTTAAGCAAGGTCGCGGCCCCAGGGGGGAACAGGCCGGTGCTTGGGAAAAAGCAAGATTCGCGTTGCGGCTTCAGCCCTTGTGCAGGAACAAAGCCAACACGGCCATCGACAGCACAAAGCTCCACCACACGGAGGGCTCGCTTTCAAGCGCCAACCACTCCATCAGATGGGCACTCAGGCCCACGAAACCCAGGTTGATGTAGGCCGCGGTCAACAACCCCATGAACAAGCGGTCGCCACGCGTGGTGCGCAGCGGCAGGAAGCCTTTGCGCTCGGTGGTGGGCGACTTGATTTCCCACAGCGTCATGCCAATAAGCATGAGCACGATGCAGGCAAAAAACACCGCCACCGGTGTGGTCCAGGCCATCCAGCTCAACATGCTGACTCCTCTTTCAAACGCGGCCCATCGCGAAACCCTTCGCGATGTAGTTGCGCACAAACCAGATCACGATGGCGCCAGGGACGATGGTCAAGGCACCCGCTGCCGCCAGCGTGGCCCAGTCCATGCCCGAGGCTGACACGGTGCGTGTCATGATGGCGACGATGGGTTTGGCGTTGACGCTGGTGAGCGTGCGCGCCAACAGCAACTCGACCCAGCTGAACATAAAGCAGAAAAACGCCGCCACCCCCACCCCGGCCTTGATCAGCGGTAGAAAGATAGTGAGGAAGAAACGCGGAAAACTGTAGCCATCAATGTAGGCGGTCTCGTCGATCTCGCGCGGGATACCGCTCATGAAGCCTTCCAGAATCCACACCGCCAGCGGCACGTTGAACACCAGATGCGCCAGCGCCACGGCCAGGTGGGTGTCCATCAGGCCGACCGAGGTGTAAAGCTGGAAGAACGGCAACAAGAACACGGCCGGTGGCGTCATGCGATTGGTCAGCAGCCAGAAAAACACGTGCTTGTCACCCAAAAAGCTGTAGCGTGAAAACGCGTAGGCTGCGGGCAAGGCCACCGTGATTGAAATGACAGTGTTCATGGCCACATAGATCAGGCTGTTGATGTAGCCCGAATACCAGGCTGGGTCGGTCAGGATAGTTTTGTAGTTGTCCCAGGTGAAGTGTTGGGGGAGCAGCGTGAAGCTGGCCAGGATTTCCTGGTTGGTCTTGAACGACATGTTCACCATCCAGTACACCGGCAGCAGGGCAAACACCAAGTAGCACCACAGGAACAGTGTGCGTTTCTGGAATGCGGGCTTATTCATGAGCGCCCTCCTTGTCCTGGGTGCCGACGCGCTGCATCCAGTTGTAAAGAATGAAGCACAGCAGCAGGATGATCAGGAAATAAATCAGCGAAAACGCCGCCGCCGGCCCCAGGTCAAACTGGCCCACGGCCTTTTGCGTCAGGTACTGTGACAGGAAGGTGGTAGCGTTGCCGGGGCCGCCACCGGTCAGCACAAAGGGCTCGGTATAGATCATGAAGCTGTCCATGAAGCGCAGCAGCACGGCAATCATCAGCACGCCACGCATCTTGGGTAATTGCACGTAGCGAAAGACGTCGAACTTGCTGGCACCGTCGATGGCGGCAGCTTGGTAATACGCGTCCGGGATCGAGCGCAACCCGGCATAACCCAGCAGGGCCACCAACGGCGTCCAATGCCAGACGTCCATCAACAGTACCGTCAGCCAGGCGTGGGTGGCGTTGCCGGTGTAGCTGTAGTCGATGCCCAGGGCTTGCAGCGCAGCGCCCATCAGGCCGATGTCGGTGCGCCCGAAAATCTGCCAGATGGTGCCCACCACGTTCCACGGAATCAGCAGCGACAAGGACACGATCACCAGCACGGCCGACGAACGCCAACCCCGGCTGGGCATGGCCAGCGCCAGCATCACGCCCAGCGGCAACTCGACCAGCAGCACCGCCAACGAATAGCCGATTTGGCGCACCAGCGCCTCATGTAGCTCTTCATCGCGCATGATGGCAGCGAACCATTCGGTGCCGACGAAGACGCGCCGTTCAGGCGAGATGATGTCCTGCACCGAATAATTCACCACCGTCATCAGCGGCAGGATGGCCGAGAAAGCCACGCACAGGAACACCGGCAGGATCAGGAACCAGGCTTTCTGGTTCACGGGTTTGAGGGCAGTCACGGCAGTAGTACCTCATCGCGGTAAAAACAGGTGTGGTCGTTGATCAGCTGTAACCAGACTTCTTGTTCCGGCACCAGCGATTGACCCAGCGGCAGACGGGCCTTGATCACGTGGTCGGCAAACTGGGCGCTAACCAATGTGTGGGTGCCGACGTCCTGCACCAGCCGGATGCGTGCCGGCACAGCACCGACAGCGTCGACTTTGGCTAACGTGACGTATTCCGGGCGCAAACCCAGGGTCACCTCGCCGTCGGGCAAACCGGGCTGCAACGCCAGCGTGCGCCCGTCCACTTTGACCTGACCCGACTGCACTTGGACGGCCATGAAATTCATGCCGGGCGAGCCGATGAAGTGGCCGACAAAGGTATGCCCGGGGTGATCGAACAAATCGGCTGCTGTGCCCACCTGCACCGCGCGGCCGCGCGTCATCACCACCACACGTTGGGCAAAGGTCAGCGCCTCGACCTGATCGTGCGTGACGTAGATCAGCGTCAGCTTGAGTTCATGGTGAATCTGTTTGAGCTTGCGCCGCAACTGCCATTTGAGGTGCGGGTCGATCACGGTCAGCGGCTCGTCGAATAACACGGCGGAGACATCCGGTCGCACCAGGCCGCGCCCGAGCGAAATCTTTTGCTTGGCATCGGCAGCCAGACCGGCGGCACGCTGGTTGAGTTGCCCGCTCATGTCGAGCATCTCGGCGATTTCACCCACCCGCTTGGCGATCTGTGCCGCAGGCAGGTGGCGGTTGCGCAGCGGAAAAGCCAGGTTCTCGGCCACGGTCATGGTGTCATAGACCACCGGAAACTGAAACACCTGGGCAATGTTGCGCTGTTGCGGGGTGGCGCGGGTGACGTCTTTGCCGTCGAACATCACTTTGCCCTGCGACGGTGCCAGTAAGCCCGACACGATGTTGAGCAAGGTGGTCTTGCCGCACCCGGATGGACCCAGCAGGGCGTAGGCACCACCGTCTTCAAAACACATCTTCAGCGGCAGCAAGGCGTAGTCGCTGTCCTGCGTGGGATTAGGAAGGTAGGCGTGCGCCAGATCCAGTTCAATGCGCGCCATGACGGCCCTCCAAAGTGTCTTTGGACGGAGCCAGCAAACGCACGCCGTCGGCACCGAAGACATACAGTCGTCGCGGGTCGAAGTACAGCGTGATGGGCGAGCCCAGATCGAAGTAATGCACGCCGGTGAGCTGGGCCACCAACTCGCCCATTGGGGTCACTACGTGCACGAAGGTGTCGGAGCCCGAAATTTCGGCCAATTCGACAGCGCCACTGAACGCGACGTCCGCAGCTCCGTGGTGGGTGTGCAGATCAGCCGCGCGAAAACCCAAGGTGAGGTGGGTCGCTGTGGGCAGCGGCAAGGCCACCGGCAGGCTTTGTGCATCGGACAGCGCCAAAGCCCCTTCGCGCCACTGGGCTTGCACCAGATTCAGGGGCGGGTCGCTGAATGCACGTGCCACCCGCAGGTTATCTGGATAGTGAAACACCTCGGCTGTGGGGCCGTATTGCAGCAATTCACCGGCATCCAGCACGGCGGTGTAGCCGCCCATCAGCAGTGCCTCGCCTGGCTCGGTAGTGGCGTAGATGACGGTGGAATCCTGACTGGCAAACAGAGTGCTGAGTTCTTCGCGCAGTTCTTCGCGCAGCTTGTAGTCCAGATTGACCAAGGGCTCGTCGAGCAGCATCAGCGGCGCGTTCTTGGCTAGGGCACGCGCCAGGGCCACACGCTGCTGCTGTCCGCCCGACAGCTCGGCCGGGTAACGATCCAGAAACGCTTCAATGTGCAGTTTTTGCGCCAGCTGCTGAACCCGTGCATCAATGCCTGTCTCGCCGCGCAGTTTGAGCGGCGAGGCAATGTTGTCGCGAACCTTGAGCGAGGGGTAGTTGATGAATTGCTGGTACACCATGGCCACGTTGCGCTGGCGCACCGGCATGCCCGTGACATCGTTTCCATCAACCCGGACCTGCCCGGTCTGCGGCGTATCCAGCCCTGCCATGATGCGCATCAGGCTGGTTTTGCCGGATTGGGTAGCGCCCAGCAGCACCGTGACCGCGCCCGCCTCAGGGGCCAGTGACAGGTTGTACAGCCAGGTCTCGGGGCCAGCGGTCTTGCTGATGCCCTCCAGCGAAAGTTGCATGAAATTCCCTTGAGCAAAGAAGTGCACCTTGGATGGATGCGATGCGAGCTTTCATTTTGTTTCGATTTTGTTCGTTTTTCACCTAGTACAAACCCTATTTTTGTTTCTTTTGATTCGTTTTAGAGTGTTACCCGTTCCACAATACGCACTATGGCCGTCAATCCCAGACAACTCCAATTATTGAATTTGGTGCGCACCAAGGGCTCTGCCAAGGTGGAAGAGCTGGCGCAGGAATTGAACGTGACGCTGCAAACTGTGCGCCGGGACGTGCAGCGCATGGCGGACGAGGGCTTGCTGGCACGCTTTCATGGTGGGGTCCGGGTACCGTCGTCCACCACGGAAAACCTGGCGCACCAGCAACGCGAGGCGCTTAATGCACCGGCTAAAGCGCGTATTGCGCAAGCCATTGCGCGCACGATTCCCAACGATTGCTCGCTGATCCTCAACATCGGCACCACCACGGAAGCCGTAGCACGGGCCTTGATGCACCACACCGGGCTGCGCGTCATCACCAACAACCTCAACGTGGCCTCGATCCTGAGCGCCAACAAGCACTGCGAGGTCATCGTGGTGGGTGGCGTGGTGCGTGCGCGCGACCAAGGCATCGTGGGTGAATCGGCAGTCGACTTCATTCGCCAATTCAAGGTGGATATTGCCGTCATCGGGATTTCGGGCATTGAGGCCGATGGCACCATGCGCGACTACGACTACCGTGAAGTCAAGGTCTCGCAGACCATCATCGCGCAGGCTCGCAACACGTGGCTAGCGGCAGATGGCAGCAAATTCAACCGGCCCGCCATGGTTGAGGTCGGTCATCTTTCGCAGATCGATTGCCTGTTCACCGACGCACCGCCACCGCCGCCGTTCATGGCACTGCTTGAGCAAGCTCAGGTGCGCTGCGAAGTGGCGCTTGAGACGTCTTTAACCGACTCGTTTTGATTCATCATGACCTATTTGCTTGCCCTCGACCAAGGCACCTCCAGTTCGCGCTCCATTGTGTTTGACGCCCGCGGCCAGGTGGTCGCGATAGCGCAACAAGAGCTGACACAGCACTACCCGCAACCCGGCCAGGTGGAACACGACGCCACGGAAATCTGGTGCAGCCAATTGGCCACGGCGCAAGAGGCGCTACACCGCGCTGGCATCACGGCGCGCCAGGTGCACGCACTGGGCATCACCAACCAACGAGAGACCACCGTTCTGTGGGACCGCGCCACGGGTGAGCCGCTGCACCGCGCCATCGTCTGGCAAGACCGCCGCGCCGAGCCTTTGTGCCAGCAATTGCGCGAGCAGGGCCTGGAGGCCACCATCCGCCAAAAAACCGGGCTGGTGGTGGATGCCTATTTTTCTGGCACCAAGTTGCGCTGGCTGCTGAACAGCGTGGCGGGCGCGCGCCAACGCGCCGAACGTGGTGAACTGGCGTTCGGCACGGTGGACAGTTGGCTGATCTGGTGTCTGACGCGTGGCGCCGCGCACGTCACCGACGTCAGCAACGCCGCGCGCACCCTGCTCTTCAATGTGCACGACAACTGCTGGGACGAGGCGCTGTTGCAGGCGCTGGACATTCCGGCGTCGTTGATGCCGCAGGTGTTGCCGTCCAGCGCGTCTTTTGGGGTGGTGGACGCGCAGTTTCTGGGCAGCGAAATCGCCATCGGCGGCGTGGCGGGTGATCAGCAAAGCGCTTTGTTCGGCCAGGCGTGTTTCAGCGCCGGCATGGCCAAGAACACCTATGGCACCGGCTGCTTCATGCTGATGCACACCGGCACGCAGTTTCAAACGTCCAGCAATGGGCTGCTGACCACCAGCGCGGCCCAACCCACACGCCAGCCCGAGTTTGCGCTCGAAGGCAGCGTGTTTGTGGGAGGCGCGGTGGTGCAATGGCTGCGCGACGGCCTGGGTGCCATACGCAGCAGTCAAGAGGTGGAAGCATTGGCCCGCAGCGTGCCCGACGCGGGTGGCGTAATGTTCGTGCCAGCTTTCACAGGCTTAGGGGCGCCGTACTGGCAGCCGCAGGCGCGCGGCACCCTGACCGGCCTGACGCGCGGCACCACGCAGGCGCACATAGCCCGCGCCGCACTCGAAAGCATTGCCTTTCAAAGCGCCGCCCTGTTGCAAGCCATGCGCCGCGACGCGCTGGCCAACGGCGGCGCCGACGTGCGTGAGCTTCGCGTGGACGGTGGCGCCTGCGTCAACAACCTGTTGATGCAGTTTCAGGCCGACCTGCTGGGGGTGCCGGTGGTGCGCCCGGCCGTCACAGAAACCACGGCGCTGGGCGCGGCCTATCTGGCCGGACTGAGCAGCGGCGTCTATCACGACACGGCAGAGTTGGCAGCTCAGTGGCAGGCCGAGCGACGATTTGAACCCGCCATGTCGCCCGCACAAGCTGCTGAACTCATGCAGCGCTGGGAACACGCGGTCCAACAAACGGTTTTTTGAGGAGGGGGAAAGATTCACCATTGACAGTCGTTAGACTAGCTGCCTCCTTCAACGCCTTCGCAGCCAACAGGCTGCACATCCCTTCTATGAGCGACTCCATTGCATTCATCGGCGGCGGCAATATGGCCAGCGCGCTGATTGCTGGCCTGATCAAACAGGACACGCCAGCGCAGCAGATCTGCGTCGTCGATCCTGACGCCAATGCGCGCGACACCCTCACCACCCGCTTTGGCGTGAAAACGCTGGCGCAAGCAGATGCGTCTTTGGGCGCGGCCGGTTTGGTGGTCTGGGCCGTCAAACCCCAGGTTTTCAAGGCGGCAGCGGCAGCCACGGCATCCATGACCCGCCAGGCGCTGCACCTGAGCGTGGCCGCTGGCGTGCGCAGTGACAGCATTGCCAGCTGGCTGGGCACCGAGCGCGTTGTTCGCGCCATGCCCAACACACCTGCTTTGATTGGTCAGGGCATCAGTGGGCTGTTCGCGCGCGCCAGCGTTTCGCAGGACGACAAAGCGCGCGTCAACCAGCTGCTGGCCAGCACCGGTACCGCGATCTGGTTTGACGCCGAAGACAAACTGGACGTGGTGACCGCGCTGTCGGGCTCGGGGCCAGCCTATGTGTTCTATTTCATGGAAGCCATGACCATGGCGGGCACTGAAATGGGGCTGGAGCGAGAGCAGGCGCAACAACTGGCGATCGCCACCTTTGCCGGTGCCAGCGCACTGGCGCAGTCGTCCAGCGACGCACCCCAGATGCTGCGTCAGCGTGTCACCTCCAAGGGGGGCACCACCTTCGCTGCCATCTCCAGCATGGAAGACAACGACGTGCGTGCGCTGTTCATTGACGCCATGTACGCTGCGCGTGAACGCGCCAAGGCGCTTGGCGACGAGTTCGGAACGGCGTAAGCCTTCTCCAGGTCGCCATACACGCTGCTTCGCTGAGCTCTGCCACCGGGTGACGACGCGCAGAGCTGCTATTTGACGGCCAACGCCAGCGCCAGGCCGGCAAACACGGTAAAACCCAACCAGTGGTTGAGCCGAAACGCCTTGAAGCAACCCTCCCGGGTGCGCGCGCGAATCAGTGTGTAGTGCCAGGCCACCTGCGCGAGCGCCACGCCAATTGCAACTATAAACATAGCATCCGATGCATATTCCCAAAGGGCCAGGGCCCAAATACCGATAAAACCCAGGTAGCACCCTAGTACCACAGGAACATCCCACGCACCCAGCGTGATCGCTGAGGTCTTGATGCCAATCTTGAGGTCGTCGTCACGGTCCACCATGGCGTATTCGGTGTCGTACGCCAGCACCCAGCACAGGTTGCCGGCCATCAAGATCCACGCCAGCGCGGGCACCTGGCCCTGTACCGCCGCAAACGCCATCGGTATGCCCATGCTGAAAGCCACGCCCAGCACCGCCTGCGGCATCGATACAAAGCGCTTGGCATAGGGGTAGACCAGGGTCACCGCCAGTGCTGCAAATGACAAGGCAATCGTCAGCGCGTTGGTCGTCAGCACCAACCCAAACGCCACCACGGCCAGCACTGCCCCCACCGCCAACGCCTCACGTACCGGCAGCACACCGCTGGTCACCGGGCGCTGCGCGGTGCGCTTGACGTGGCGGTCAAATTCGCGGTCGGCGACGTCGTTGACGCAGCAACCGGCGCTGCGCATCAGGATCGTGCCAATGACGAACACAGCCAGCAGATGCCAGCCCGGAAAACCATCTGCCGCCACCCACAAGGCACCCAGTGTGGGCCACAGCAACAGCAACCAGCCCGCAGGCCGATTCCAGCGAATCAGGTCCAGGTAAACGGCGAGTTTGGTATCGGGATTCAAGACTCAGGCTCCAACGGCACGCTGCCACTCACGACAGCCGCTGCACACCGGGCAGTTCGCAGGCGTAAATGGCGTTGCGCAGCGCGGCAATCGCCTCGTAGCGGGTAAAGCTGCGTCGCCACGCCAGCACCACCCGGCGTTTGGGCGCGTCGCCCGCAAACGGCAGGTACTTGATGTAAGGGTCTTCGTCACGCTTGCGCTTGGGGTGCGGCTCCAGCGCTTCTTTGGGCACACTCAGACGCGGCACCAGCGTCACGCCCATGCCCGCAGCCACCATGTGCTTGATGGTCTCCAGCGACGAACCCTCAAAACTTTTCCGAATGCCCTCGGCGTTGCTGGAAAAACGCGCAAACTCCGGGCACACCTCCAGCACATGGTCACGAAAACAGTGGCCCGCGCCCAGCAGCAACATGGTTTCGTTCTTGAGTTGGTCGCTCGTCACCCCGGTCTGCCGCGCCAGCACATGGTTGTTTGGCACCGCTGCCATGAACGGCTCGTCGTACAGCGGCGCGACGGCCAGCCCTGCGTCGGGAAAGGGCTCGGCCAGAATGGCGCAGTCAATTCCACCGGTGCGTAGCATCTCCAGCAGCTTGACAGTAAAGTTTTCCTGCAGCATCAAAGGCATTTCCGGCGTGCGGCGGATCATCTGGCGCACCAGGTCGGGTAACAAATAAGGGCTGATGGTGTAAATCACCCCCAGCGCCAAAGATCCTTCCAGCGGGTTTTTGCCCCGTTTGGCGATCTCCTTGATGGCCATCGCCTGCTCCAGCACACTCTGCGCCTGGCGCACGATGTCGCTGCCCAGCGCCGTCACCGTTACCTCGTTGGCACTGCGCTCAAACAATTTGACGTCCAACTCCTCTTCAAGTTTCTTGACCGCCACAGACAGCGTAGGCTGGGAAACAAAGCACGCCTCGGCGGCCTTGCCAAAGTGACGCTCACGCGCCACCGCCACAATGTATTTCAATTCAGTCAGCGTCATGGTACGTATTGTCTTATCAGAACTTGATGTCGCTCAGGACTACGGGAAAACAGGGGGGCGCAGGCTTGAATTTTGCTGGCCAAAGCTGATCCAGATCAATGAAATTGCCACTTTCGTGACTAGTATTGCCTGTCAGGAGAATTCCCATGTTTGATCTACCCCTCAAGTCCGTCATGGAGCGCAAGAAGTTCTTGACCGCTTCGCCCGACAAAACCGTGACCCAGGCCGCACGCCTGATGGCCAGCAAGAATACAGGTGCCGTGCTGGTGCTTGAAGACGACCAACTGGTGGGCATCTTTACCGAGCGCGACATGGTGTTTCGCGTTATCGCCAAGGGACTGGATCCCAAAACAACGTCGTTGCGCGAAGTCATGACGCCCGACGTCAAGTCGCTGGACGCCAGTCAGACCTACGGCCACGCGCTGGTCATCATGCAGGAGCACGGCTTTCGCCATGTACCGGTCGTCGAACACGGCCACGCTGTGGGCATCATCTCTTCGCGCAACGCGATGGACCCCGACCTGGACGAATTCATTACGGACGAGCGTCGGCGCGTTCATTACCAGTAAACTGGCTCACGCCTTCAGATAGTCCACTTTGCTACCCAGCCAGCGCTGCACATGGCGCTGTGCCAGCGCGGGATGCTCGTCGAGCATACGCGGGGCAGTACGGCGGGCCCACTCCAGCAAGGCCGCGTCGGTCGCCAGATCAGCAAAACGCAACAGCGCGTCACCTGACTGGCGCGCGCCCATGAATTCACCCGGGCCACGGATTTGCAAATCACGCCGCGCAATCTCAAATCCGTCGTTGCTCTCGATCATGGCGCGCAGACGCTCACGCGCGGCTTCGCCCAAGCGCGGCGCATCCCCTGTGGAATACAGCAACACACACGCTGATGCAGCCGCACCGCGCCCCACCCGCCCGCGCAACTGGTGCAACTGGCTCAAGCCAAAACGCTCGGCGTGCTCGACCACCATCAGACTGGCGTTGGGCACGTCCACACCCACCTCAATCACCGTGGTGCTCACCAACAATGCCATCTGGCCGCTGGTAAACAGACGCATCACTGCCTTTTTTTCTGCCGCAGGCATGCGCGAATGCAGCAGACCCACCACCACGCCGGGCAGCGCCGCACATAACTGCGCGTGGGTAGCGGTGGCGGTGGCCAGGTCCAGCGCTTCGCTTTCCTCGATCAGCGGGCAGACCCAGTAGATTTGCCGTCCCTCGGAAATCTGCGCCCGGATGCGCTGCACTACCTCATCACGGCGCGCGTCGTTGATCACCTTGGTGAGGACCGGCGTGCGCCCGGGCGGCAGTTCGTCCAGGGTAGAAACATCCAGATCGGCGTAATAGCTCATCGCCAGCGTGCGTGGAATCGGCGTGGCTGTCATCATCAAGAGATGGGGTTCCACACCTGTTGCGGACTCACTTTGTGTCACCGCCTCACCTTCTGAGGGGGCGACACTTTGCGACCCGGCAAAGCCGGCTCCGCGGTGTCCCTGTCCCAAGTCCATTTCGCTGGTGTCGGCGCTCATCTTTGAGCGCAGGGCCAATCGCTGCGCCACGCCAAAGCGGTGCTGCTCGTCGATCACCACCAGCGCCAGATTCTTGAACTGCACCTGCTCCTGGATGATGGCATGCGTGCCCACCACCAGCTGCGCCTGACCGCTTGCAATCAGCGCGAGCATCTCGCGCCGCTGCCTCGCCTTTTGACTGCCTGTGAGCCACGCCACTGTGATGCCCAGCGGCTCCAACCACGACATCAGCTTGGTGAAATGTTGCGCCGCCAGAATTTCGGTGGGGGCCATCAGCGCGCACTGCCACCCGGCATCGATACACAGCGCCGCCGCCAACGCCGCCACCACGGTCTTGCCCGAACCCACATCCCCTTGCAGCAATCGGTGCATGGGTATCGGGCGCTGCAAGTCTTGCCCAATCTCGGCGCAAACACGTTGCTGGGCCAGCGTGAGTTCAAACGGCAGCGTCGCCAACAAGCGTGCCGCCAGCGCTGCGTGCACCGCCGCTGGCATCGGCGGTGCACGCAGCGCTGCGCGCGCGCGCTTGGCTTGCAACTGCGATAGCTGCTGCGCCAACAGCTCCTCGGCCTTCAGCCGTTGCCACGCCGGATGGCTGTGGTCTTGTAGCGCATCCAGTGCCACATCTGGTTGCGGACGATGCAAAAATATGAGCGCTTCACGCATATTCCACAACGCCTGGATGCCAATTTCTTGCAATAAATGGGACGGAACGGTGTCGCTCAAATCGGCCTGCTGCAACGCGTTGTCCACCGCCCGGCGCAAGTAAGTTTGGGGCAGCCCTGCCACCGTCGGATAGACCGGCGTCAACGCGCCGGGCAACGCGCCGCCAGCGGGCTTGAAGCTGGGGTGCATCATCGTCAAACCGGCAAAACCCCCGCGCACCTCGCCGCGCACGCGCACACGGCAGCCCACCGCCAGCGCCTTTTGCATGGAGGGGTAAAACGTAAAAAACCGCAGCAGACAACTGCCGGTACCGTCGTCAAGCGTGACCAGCAACTGGCGCTGGCCACCCAGCCTGACTTCACTGTGACGCACCATGCCCTCTACCTGCGCCACATCACCCGCACGCACGTCACGCAGTTGCACCAGGCGGGTTTCGTCCTCGTAACGCAGCGGCAGATGCAGCGCCAGGTCAATAGGGCGAATGAGTCCAAGCTTGCGCAAGGCCTTCTGCGGCACGGTCAATGGCGTGGCTAAAAGCGTGGTCGTGGGCATGCGCTGATTTTGCCGACATCTGCCGCCACAGTTGCACTCAGTATTTCAGTCTTGCGTAATACGTTTTTTGTGCTGCCTCACGCGCCTGACGCAAGGTGCTGATACCCATCGCCTGCAGCAGCGGGATCAGGCGCAGCCAGACCTCTGCCGTGACCAGCGCGTCGCCCAACGCGGTATGCCGCCCCAGCACGTTGACGTTAAAGCGCTCGGCAATCGCCTCCAGGCTGTGCGACTCCTGATTGGGATGCACCACGGCCGACAGCAGCAAGGTGTCGAGCACGGGCTGATTGAACACCACGCCGGTAGGTTGTTCCTGCAGTTGCAAAAACTTCATGTCGAATGCCGCGTTGTGCGCCACCAGCACGGTGTCACGCGCAAAGGCGTGAAAGGCCGGCAAGACCGCAGCGATTTCCGGTTTGTCTTGCACCATGTCCTGTGTGATGCCGTGAATCGGGATGGTAGCGGCCGGGATCAGGCGGCAGGGGTTGACCAATTGCTCAAAGGTTTCATGCCGCAACAACTTGCCGTTGACGCAGCGCGCAGCACCAATCTGGATGATTTGGTCGCCCTCGGACGGGTTCAGACCGGTGGTTTCCGTATCAAAAACGGTGTAGATCAGTTCGCTGAGCAGGCGGTCTTCCAGCACCGAGCTTTCGTCGGTAGTGCGAAACAGGTCAAAGTCGTAAAACTCGGGGCGACCCGCGTCCTGCTCGCTCTGAGCCGCCTCAAATTGCTCCTGCGCGCTGACCTTGGGCAACAAGAAACGAAAGAACGCCTCGTGGCGCACGCGCTCGCGCTCAAACCACATTTCGCCGCCATGGCGCTCGACCACGTCGCGCACCGTCAGCGGGGTACTTTCAGCGCCAAAACGCATCGCGTCCATTTCCCAACTCATCACGGTTTCGGTGCTCATGGCCTGGCCGGTCCAGATCAGGTCGAGCTGTACACGCGCTCCGTTGGGTTGCAAGCGCAAACGGAAGAACTTGACGTCAAATTCATCGACCAGCCGCATCGCCAGGTAGTCCAACGCCTGCGTCAGGCTGAAGCTGTCCACCCGCAACCACACCGACGCGTCCAGATTGTCCAGCGTGACGCTGCGTCTGCTGCGCGACTCGATGCGCCGCTGTGCCGCCAGCAACACGTCCGAGCCCATCATTTCTTCCATCGGCCAGCGCGCCTTCAGGCCCTGTGCGGTCTTTTGCGTCATGTCGTTGATGCGCCCACTCATGCTGGCCAGTTCTTCACGCACCACACCCAGAAAACGCTCGCGCATGGGCTCATCCAGATCCGGGTAAGCCAGCATGTCCACTGCGGCTTGCATGTTGGCCAGCGACGCCCGGCTGCCTTCCGTCAGGCCGTGCAAGAGCTGGTCACGCAGATGCTCTTCTTCAAACGCCCGCGTCACGTTGTCAAGCATCAGCACAAAACCGGTGATGTCGGCCGCACCCTGCGCGTCGCGCACCGGGGCCATCTGCACCTTGAGCAGTTGCCCGGCCTGCGTGGTTGTAACAAACTGCGCCGAGGGATTGGCCGCGCCCCGGTGCATGCGCTGTTGAATGGATTCCAGCGCGTGCGCCACCAGTTGGCGATCAAACACGGCGTAAATGGAGCGGCCAATACCCACCAACTCGCTGCCGCCGGCCAAGGTGGGCGCTTGCGACAAGGCCTTGAACTGCAACCGGGCACGGCTGTTGTACAAAATGATGCGGCCGTCCAGATTGCACACCACCACGCTTTGCGTCAGTTCGGCCATCAACGCGGCCAGGCGGTTTTTTTCCTGCTGCACGCTCTGGCTGGCCAGCGCGATCTGCGTGGCCACATCGTCGCGCAAGCTGTCGCGCTGGGTCGCCAACTGGAAAATGGCCTCGGCCAGCGCCTTGGTTTCTTTGGTGCCGTGGTGGTTCATGGGCGCGGCACGCGGCGCCGCCAGCAGCACATGGGTTTGCTCCAGCAGTCGAGCCGGCGCGCTGGTGTAGCGGCGCATGAGCCAGCGCAGTGTGACACCAATCAGAACCAGGCCAAACAGCCAGGTCATGCCGATCAGCGCCATGCGCGGTGCCAATTGCTCGCTCACCAGCGCAAGTTGTGCCGGTGCCAGCGTGGAGGCAATCAGACCGATCGTCAACGCCAGCCAAAGCAGCGTAGCCAGCCCGACGATGCCGATGGCCAGCAACAATCGACGGTCGATCTTCATCGACCCAGGCTCAGCATCGCAGCAACTTTATCCACCAGTTCGCGCGTGGCAAATGGCTTGGTCATGTAGGCGTCTGCCCCCAGCGCCAGCCCCTTGGCCAGGTCAGTGTCACGGCCCTTGGCGGTCAACATCAAAATCTTGGTGCTTTGCAGTTGTTCGTCAGAGCGCACCTCCTGGCAGACTTCAAAGCCGGACTTTTTGGGCATCATCACGTCCAGCAACACCAGCTCAGGGCGGTTGCGCCGGATCGTCTCCAGTGCCTCCTGGCCGTCGCGCGCAATCAAAACCGAATAGCCCTCACGTTTGAGCAGATATTCGAGCGAGATGACGATGTTGGGCTCGTCATCGGCTACCAGAATGGTTGGACTCATGTTTGTCTCCGTACGCTATTTTTTCTTCAATACCCGTCGCCGTACCACGAGGCAGATAGAACGAAAACCGTGCCCCATGGGGCGGCTCGGACTCCAGCCATAACCGCCCCCCAAAGTGCGCCACGATCTGCCGACTGATGGGCAGCCCCAGCCCGGTTCCCTGCGGCCTGTTCGAAGCGTCGCCGCCTTGGCGGAAGCGCTCAAAAATCAGCGCTTGCTGCACGGGCATCACACCGGGGCCATTGTCCTGCACCGATACGGTCACCCCCCTATCATCACTGACCAGGCTTACACCAACCCGACCGCCAGCGGTTGGCACAAACTTGGCGGCGTTGGACAACAAATTGAGCATCACCTGCATCAGCCGGTCAGCGTCCACCACCAAGGGTGTCGCGTGCGCGGGCAACTGCAGCACCACCTCGATATGACGCTCACGATACAGCTCGGCGGTGGTGTCCACGGCCTGCCGCACCAGCGCCACCATGTCCACCGGCGCGGTCTGCCATTCGGCGTGGCCGGATTCGATCTTGGCCATGTCCAGCACCTGATTGACCAGCCGCGACAAGCGCTCGGTCTCGCTCACAATGATGTCGATGAACTTGCAACGCTGCCCCAGCTCGATCCTGGGGTCGTCGCGCAGCAACTCGGCCAGCGCCCGAATCGAAGTCAACGGCGTGCGCAGCTCGTGCGTCACCGACGACATGAAATCGTCCTTGAGTCGATCCAGGCTTTTGAGCTGTTCGTTGGCGGCGCGCAGTTCGGCGCTGGCTCTTTCCAGCGAAGCAGATTTTTCTTCCAGCTCCAGCGAGTGCGCGCGCAATTGCGAGGTTTCGTCCAGGATACGCAGCACGTCGTCAGGCGTGAGCGTTTCTTCTTCCACGGTGGAGGCCACCAGCACGCGCGCCGACGCACTGCCTACTGCGCCCGCGAGTTGCGTCTCAACAAACTGCACCAGCCGCGCGTCGGGTTTGATCGCCTGCACATCGCGCACGCCGTTCTGGCGGGCATAAGTCAAAAACAGCGTCTGTGCTTTATCCACGCCCATAAAGCGCTCACATAAACGCAGCAAATCGGGCAACTGTGCGCTGCCGCGCCAAAACACCGGGCTACTGCTGCTGGTGCGCTCGAACACATCAACAAACAACAACGCCTGACTGGCCTCTTGCCCAGACGGCGCACGCCACAAGGACAAGCCCACGTACAAGCCGCAGTTGACCATCAGGCTCCAAAACAGCGAATGCGTCAGGTTGTCCAGCCCGTGCAAGCCCAGCAAATGCTCCGGCCGCAGCCAATGCAAGCCCCACAAGCCCTGGGTTAAAAATGCGTCATCCAACCAACCCGACTTGGCCAATGACGGCAGCATCAGCGTATAAGTCCACAACAAAAATCCCGCCAACAAACCGGCCAGCGCACCACGGCGGGTTGCGCCCTTCCAGTACAGGCCACCCAGCACGGCCGGTGCAAACTGGGCCACGGCGGCAAAGCTGATCAAGCCAATGCTGACCAGTGCATACGCTTCGCCCGCCAAATGAAAATAGACGTAGCCCAGCACCAACACCAGCAACATGGCCACGCGCCGGATCATCAGCAACACACGCGTCAGATCGAGCCGCGATTCGTACTGAAAATGGTGCGAGCGCAACAGCAGCGGCATCACCAGTTCATTGCACACCATCGTTGACACCGCAATGGTTTCCACAATCACCATGCCGGTTGCGGCCGACAAGCCACCAATAAACGCAAACAGCGCCAGCGCGTTTTGTCCGGCTGCCAGTGGCAACAACAGCACAAAGTTGTCGGCATTTGCGGGCGTGCTGCCAAAGTACAGCAAACCGCCCACCGCGACCGGCAGCACAAACAGGTTGATCAGCAACAGATAGAGCGGGAACACCCACACCGCACGACGCAAGTGCGCTTCAGAAACGTTTTCCACCACCATCACCTGGAACTGGCGCGGCAAAAAAATCACCGATAACATGGAAAGCAGCGTCAGCGCAAACCACTGCGTCCAGGCAAAACCACCGCTTTGTTCCAGCCGCAGCAATTTGGCCAATTCGGGCACGGCATGGGTGCGTAAAAACAAATCGGTCAAGCCATCGAACATGCCATACACCACAAACCAACCAACGGCCAAAAAAGCAATCAGTTTGACCACTGATTCAAAGGCAATGGCCGCCACCAAACCCTCATGACGCTCCGCTGAATCGAGATGCCGGGCGCCAAACACCATGGTGAAACCGGCCAATGCCAGCGCCATGTAGAAGGTGCTGTCCTGCGTCCAATGGGTGGCCACGAAAGCACCTGTGGGGGTTGCCGCAGTCAGTAAACCATAACCGGCTGAAACCGCTTTGAGTTGCAGCGCAATGTAGGGCACGATGCCCACCACCGCAATCACCGCCACCAGACCGGCCAACAGCGGGCTCTTGCCATAGCGGCTGCCAATGAAATCGGCAATCGAAGTAATGCGATAGGTTTTGGCAATGCGGATCATCTTGCGCAAGACGACCCACGCCAGCGCCATGGCCAAGGTGGGCCCCAGATAAATGGGCAAGAACCAGATGCCACCCGAGGCCGCGCGCCCGACGCTGCCAAAATAGGTCCAGGCGGTGCAATAGACCGCCAGCGACAAGGCATAAGTCCACGGGTTGGCAATGACCGATCGGCCCTGGGCGGCGCGCCAATCGCCAAAACTGGCTACCGCAAACAGCAGCAGCAAATAGGCAAACGATGCACCGACGACCACCACGGGGGACAACATAATCAGCAGTCTTCCTCTGGTGCGCCCTCATGCTCCATCAGCCAGGCCAGCAGCGCGATCAGCATCGCCCACGACGACAACAGTGCCACAGGGAGCAGGGGCAGTCCGAGCACAAAGACATCCACGTCCCACAGACTCAACAATGGAAAATTAAGCGGTAACCAGGCGCCTAAAAAAAGGGCCAGCAGTCGCTGCGCGCCAAGTTCTTTCAACACGCTTGTCTCCTCTGTTCATCGGTCGTGACGCAAAGCAGGTCAGTGCGTCAGTTTTTCAGCCATTGTGCGCCACCTTGTGACACTCCGTGTTCGCGCCGACTGAATTTGACAGCCCGCTGGCACCGCAGCAGTTCGGTGATTTTGTATAGCCGCTCGGTTTGATTCATGGCATCTCCCTGCGGGATGCCATGACACGGTCAAACAATATGGCGTTGACGCAACCCGTCAATCTGCCGGGCATCCAGGCCCAATTCTGCCAACACTTCATCGGTGTGCTCGCCCAGCGCGGGTGGGGCGCGGTGCAGCACGGGCGGGGTGGACTGCAGGCGCAGCGGGCTGGCCACGGTACGCACCACGGCGGGGGCTGGTGAAGGCTGTTCTGCCATGACAATTGCTTCAGAATCAGTAGCTGCTTGCACTTGCTGCGCCTGCGTTGGAGGCTTGTTTTCCTTATAAACTGTTTGGGTGACGATCAAACCACGCGCCGCCACCTGAGGTTCGGCAAAGGCTTGGCCCAGGTCGTTGATGGGGCCGCAGGGCACAGCCTTGTCTTCCAGCAGCGTGACCCAGTGCGCAGTGGGCTGGGTGCGTGTCACGCCTTCCAGCAGCGCGGCCAACTCCGTGCGGTGTTGCACGCGCAAGGTGTTGCTGGCAAAGCGCACATCAGCCGCCCAGGCAGGTTGGCCCAGCGCGGCGCACAGGCGGGCAAACTGCCCGTCGTTGCCCACGGCCAGCAGCATCTGGCCGTCATGAGTGGCCAGCGTTTGGTAGGGCGCCAGGCTGGGGTGGGTGTTGCCCTGGCGCAGCGGCACTTTGCCCGTGTTCAAAAAGCCCGCCGCCTGGTTGGCCAGCGCGGCCATGGCCACGTCCAGCAGCGCCATGTCGATGTGCTGGCCCGCGCCCGTCTGGTGGCGCGCCTCGACTGCGGCCAGGATGGCGCTGCACGCGTAAAGGCCGGTCAGCACGTCGATCAGCGCCACGCCCATGCGCAGCGGGCCGCCGCCGGGCTGGTTGTCGGCGTGGCCGGTGATGCTCATCAGCCCGCTCATGGCCTGCATCATCAGGTCGTAACCCGCGCGCTCGGCGTAGGGGCCGCTGTGGCCAAAGCCGGTGACTGAACAGTAAATCAGACGCGGGTTGATCGCTTTCAGGCTCTCGTAGTCCAGCCCGTAGGCTTTCAGGCCACCGACCTTGAAGTTCTCCACCAGCACGTCGCTTTGCGTGGCCAACTGACGAATCAGCGCCTGCCCCTCAGGCTGCGCAATATCCACCGTGATGGCGCGCTTGTTGCGGTTGCAGCAGGTGAAGTAGCTGGCGGCGCTGGTGTCGTGGCCGTCGGCATCCTTCAAAAACGGCGGGCCCCAGGCGCGCGTGTCGTCGCCGGCGCCGGGGCGCTCCACCTTGATGACGTCGGCACCCAAGTCGGCCAGCATCTGCGTGGCCCAGGGGCCTGCGAGCACGCGCGACAGGTCGAGGACTTTGAGGTGGGAAAGGGCGGGTGCAGGTGCAGTTGAATTCATGGTTCGTTGTTCAAATCAATTGGGGTCAGACCCCAATTGATTGAGCAGGTTGTTGAAGGGCTTTTGGCTTTTCCAGCGATAGACGCCAAAGTCGCGTTGATCGGTGGTCAGGATGCGCCCGTGCCCCAGGTGTTCAGCCAACAGAACCAAGGAAGCGTCGGCCAGGTCCATCGGCAGATTGAGATATTGCTGCATCAGCAGGTGCAGCCGTGGCACTTGAGGCGGAGGGATATCCCAAACATGAATCGCGCCATCTGCCACTTCTTGCAGCAAGGTCTGAGCAAACAGCGGGCCAATGGCACGATGCAGCAGGTGCGTGGCTTCGGTCAGCACTGGCCAGGTGGTAATCCAGCCTTCAGCCACCGACGGCGCCCACGCCACAGCGCGGCTGTGCCAGGCATCCCGCCCATCCATGAGCGCAAGCAAAAAACCGGTGTCGATGGCGATCATGGCTTGGGTTCGCTGCACATCGCTGGATCGGATGCAACGGGGTCGATGGGCGACGGCGATTTGAGGCCGTACTTGTCCGACCAGGATTCGGCAAGGATGTTTTTGTACCTCACTGACAAATCCGTGCGACCGCTGTTGCCCTTGCCAATCAGCGGCCCCAAGTGGCGCAACACAGGCGTTTCCTGTCCGCGCATTTGCTGGTAATACGCAGCCACGCTTTCGCGCAGCACATCGCTGACCTTGCGGCCCGTTGTTTTGACCAGGTATTCCACTTGCTGCTCTGCCACACCTTCAAATCTTGCATTGACACGCACGATCAACTCCTTGAGAACGAGTTGTCATCCAGTGTATGACAGATGTGTATGGTGAGCAACTTCTGAATAATTGGGGTCTGACCCCAATTAATTGAACGCCTGAATCCCGGTCTGCGCGCGTCCCAGAATCAGCGCGTGGATGTCGTGCGTGCCCTCATAGGTGTTGACCACTTCCAGGTTCACCAAATGGCGCGCTACGCCAAATTCGTCGCTGATGCCATTGCCGCCCATCATGTCGCGTGCCATTCGGGCTACGTCCAGCGCTTTGCCGCAACTGTTGCGTTTGAGGATGCTGGTGATCTCAACCGACGCCGTGCCTTCGTCCTTCATGCGACCCAAGCGCAGGCAGCCTTGCAGTCCCAAGCTGATTTCGGTTTGCATATCCGCCAGTTTTTTCTGGATGAGCTGATTGGCAGCCAGTGGGCGGCCAAACTGGATACGGTCCAGCACATACTGGCGTGCGCGCCGCCAACAGTCTTCTGCTGCGCCCAGGGTGCCCCAGGCAATGCCGTAGCGGGCCGAGTCCAGGCAGGTGAATGGGCCTTTGAGGCCGCGCACCTCAGGGAAAGCGTTTTCTTCCGGGCAAAACACGCCGTCCATCACAATTTCGCCGGTGATGCTGGCGCGCAAACCCACCTTGCCGTGAATGGCCGGGGCGGAGAGGCCCGCTGCGCCTTTGTCCAGCACAAAGCCACGGATCGGGCCAACCTTGCCGTCGGCAGAAACTTCTTTGGCCCAGACCACAAACACGTCGGCAATCGGGCTGTTGCTGATCCACATTTTGTTGCCACTAAGCTTGTAGCCGCCATCGACCTTGACGGCGCGGCTGAGCATGCTGGCCGGATCTGAGCCGTGGTTCGGCTCGGTCAGGCCAAAGCAGCCGATCCATTCGCCGGTGGCCAGTTTGGGCAGGTATTTCTGGCGCGTGGCCTCGTTGCCAAATTCAAAAATGGGCAGCATCACCAGCGAGCTTTGCACGCTCATCATGCTGCGGTAGCCGCTGTCCACACGCTCGACCTCGCGCGCAATCAAACCATAGGAGACGTAATTCAGGCCGGGGCCGCCATAGGCTTCGGGAATGGTTGGGCCAAGCAGCCCAAGCGCGCCCATTTCACGAAAAATGGACGGGTCGGTGGACTCCGTGCGAAAGGCCTGAATCACGCGGGGTTGCAGCTGGTCCTGACAGTAGGCGGCGGCGGCCTCCTTGATGGCGCGCTCGTCGTCGGTGAGTTGTTGCTCCAGTAAGAAAGGGTCTTGCCAATTGAATGCGGCGTGGGCCATGTGAGGTCTCCAAAACAGTTGAGGGTTGGGGTGCATCGTAGCGCGCCAAGGGGCTGGCTGCAAACGATTTGTTTGCACTCAGTTATGATATTCAGTCACTTATTGAACAATGATGAAGACTTGAAGAAAAAGCATAAAAAAGTAATTTACCCCTTTTAAGTTATGTACAAATAGCTTCGTAATATGTAGCAATAAAGAATGCCTGATAGCATTCGTCTTTGCATATTTAGCATATCACCATGCGTCGCAAAATCCCATCCCTGCAGTCCCTGCTGTGCTTTGACGCAGCTGCCCGCCACCAGAGCTACACGCGCGCCGCGCAAGAACTTGTGCTTACGCAAGGTGCGGTGTCGCGTCAACTTACCGCGCTGGAGGCGTTCGTGGGCGTGGCGCTGTTCAAGCGCACGCGACACGGCGTGAGTCTGACCGGGCGCGGTCACGACTACGCCGCCCAGGTGGCTATCCGCCTGGCTGCGCTGGAGCAAGATACGCTGGACGTGATGAGCACCCAGGGCAGCGCCCGCGTGTTGCACCTGGCCAGTGTGCCCACGTTTGCCACGCGCTGGCTGATTCCGCGCTTGGTCAGTCTGAAGGCGCAACAGCCCGAGTTGACGCTGCATATCGACACCCGCACCCGCCCGTTCATGTTTGCCGACACACCGTTTGACTGCGCGCTGATTGCCGCCACGCCTGAGCAAGTGGCGCAGTGGGCGGGTACACAAGCTGTTGCCTTGCTCGATGAGCGGGTGCTGCCGGTCGGCGCGCCCGGCTTGCTGCAAGGCGCACCCGGTCTGAGCCCTGAGCGCATTGCCAACTTGCCGCTGTTGCAGCAAAGCACCCGGCCCGAAGCCTGGCGCGCCTGGTTTGATGCGCAAGGGCTGAGCGCGCCCAACGCCTTGAGCGGCGCGCGTTTTGAGCAATTTTCCATGACCGCTGCTGCGGCTATGCACGGCTTGGGTGTGGCGCTGGTGCCTGAGCTGTTGATCGAGCAAGAGCTCACGCGCGGTGAGCTGGTGGTGCTGTGCAACCGGCCGCTGGCCAGCACCCGCGCCTACTACCTGGTGCGCCCCGAAGGCGTTGAGCCGCCCGCGGCGTTGCAGGCATTTCAAGCCTGGCTGGCTCAAACCGTCACGCTGGATGTCCCGCTGGCCCCACCGCACTGACGGGTTGCTTGATGATGGGTATTTTCCGGGTCAGCTCCATAAGACTGTGTTCAAGATCAAGCCCGGATGTGTCCACTGTTGCATCAGCCTTTGCGTACATCGGTTCTCGCCCAATCAAGATGCGTTCGAGGTCTTGCATGGCTTCCCGGTTGTCCCCCATGGGGCGTCGGTCACCCTGCGCAATGACCCGCGCCATGTGCTCGGTCGCAGCGGCCTTGAGCCACACCGTATAACAGCTTGTAAGCAACTCACTGAAAGTGGCGGGTTCGGTTGAAATACTGCCCCCGGCGGCCAAGACAAAGCGATCATGATTTTCGATCAGCCAGTCCAATGCGCGTCGTTCATAGCGGCGGTACGCGGCTTGCCCATAAAGGGAGAATATCTCTGATACGCTCGCACCCGCAACGCGCTCAATGACCTCGTCGAGCTCGATAAATGGAATCTGAAAATGCGCGGCAAGCATTTGCCCCAAGCTACTCTTGCCTGCGCCGCGCAGACCGATCAAAGCGATTCGTTTGGCACGATTCCTGTTTTCGAAAGCGTTCCTCAAAAGAGTCTGCGCTTCAGTCAACTGAGCTGGCGACAAGCGTGACAGAAACTGACCAAGCAGCGTGAGCTCAGGTGCACGCTCTGGTCCAACCCGGATGATGTCTTCCAACGGAATGGCCATGGCCAACGCAACCTGTCGCAAGCGAAGGATTGAAATGTTGCCTTCCCCACTTTCCAATTGAGCCAGGTAGCGTATGGATACGCCGGAGTCGCGTGCCAGGATCGCCCTGGTCATCCCTCTTCGCACCCGAAGATCACGGATATGTTCGCCCAACCTGTGCAAGTAGTCGCCATCGTCATCCCGCACTTCCGGCGGGGCAGGACGTTCAATTTTTTGGTTGCTCATTTTTTTTGGCCCTACATGTGCGCATCGTAACTTCATCAGTTGCCGTGACCCATAGCAACGCCTGTTTGGTGAGCATGGCAAAAAAAGCAAAGTGGCCGACAAGCGTAACAGATCACTGGTAACCCCTCCAAAATAAGTGCAATTTGACGCCGAAAATTTCCATTTTGATGTTGCTGCCAGAGTTATGTATGCACTATACTGCCACAACGGTAGCGGGTATGCGCCATGCGTTATTGACCAAGCCCACCACGGCAAACTCAATCGTCGCGTCAACCTCACCCGGGATGTCAATTAACCAGGAATGAAACAAAATGACACTTCAATGGCTGCGCCGCGACAACGAACTGAAAGACCATGCGCTGCTTGGCCAAGAGCATTTCGGCACCGAAGCGCCTTCGGTCATCTATGAACGACGTCCCGTCACCGATCCTCAAGGCAACATCGTTGCGGGCTTGTTTGCTTCCTGGATCATTCTCAATAATCCGGCCCAGTACAACTCGTACACCACCGAAATGGTCAAGGCCGTGATTGCGGGCTTTCAGCGCGCCTCGAGCGACCGCGCGGTGGTGGCTGTGGTGTTTACGGCGGTGGGCGACAAGGCATTTTGCAGCGGTGGCAACACCGCCGAATACGCTTCTTACTACTCGAAACGTCCCAATGAGTACGGCGAGTACATGGATTTGTTCAACGCCATGGTGGACGGCATCCTCAATTGCAAGAAGCCAACCATCTGCCGCGTCAACGGCATGCGCGTGGCTGGCGGCCAGGAAATCGGCATGGCGACCGACCTGACCGTTTCCTCGGACATGGCCATCTTCGGGCAAGCGGGCCCCAAGCACGGCAGCGCGCCCGACGGTGGTTCGACCGATTTTCTGCCGTGGATGCTCAACCTGGAAGACGCGATGTACAACTGCGTCTCGTGCGAGACCTGGAGTGCTTACAAAATGAAGGTCAAGAACCTGGTCACCAAGGTGGTGCCGGTGCTCAAGAAAAACGGCCAGTGGGTCAGGAATCCGCTGGTGCGTACGGATGCCTATGTCGATGATGGCGAGCTCGTCTATGGCGAGGCGGTGGCCGCCGATCAGGTCAAGGCAGCCAAGGAGCTGATCGCTCAATGCACAACCGACTTCAGTCGGCTTGACGCGGCAGTCAATGAACTGGTGTGGAAATTTACCAACCTGTTCCCGCATTGCCTGATCAAGTCAATCGATGGTATTCGCGGCAAAAAGAAACTGTTCTGGGACCAGTTCAAACTGGTCAACCGCCATTGGCTGGCGGCCAACATGAACCACGAAGCCTATCTCGGATTCAATGCTTTCGACGCCAAGAAAGTGACCGGGAAAGACGTGATCGATTTCGTCAAATACCGGCAACTGGTGGCGCAAGGCGCGCTGTTCGACGATCAGTTCGCGCAACAGGTTCTGGCCAAGCCGAAAGGTTGACACCATGCAGCTCAAAGATCGGATTGCAATCGTTACCGGTGCCGGCCAGGGGATCGGTGCCGCCGTGGCCCAGGCCTATGCAAGCGCGGGTGCCTGGGTGGCGGTCATCGACATGAACATTGCGGCGGCGCAAGAGGTCGCCAACGGGATCAATGCCGCCGGTGGCAAGGCCATGGCAGTAGCCTGCAACGTCGCGCTGCGCGCGCAGGTTGACGCCATGGCCGCACAGGTGACGCAGGCGTGGGGGCGGGTGGACATTCTGGTGAACAATGCCGGCATCACCCGCACCGCCATGTTGCACAAGATGACGCAGGATCAATGGCAGGATGTGCTGGCAGTGCACCTGAGCGGCAGCTTCAACTGCTTGCAGGCGGTGGTCGGCGGGATGATTGAGCGCCGTTATGGCCGCATCATTTTTGTCACCTCGGCCGCCGGGGTTTTGGGCACCATTGGACAGATCAACTACAGCGCCGCCAAGGCGGGTGTGATTGGTATGACAAAAAGTACCGCCAAAGAATTGGCACGCTATAACATCACCGCCAATGCCATCGCCCCTGGCGCTGCCACCCCGATGACAGAAACGATCCGAACCGACGAGCGGTTCAAGGACAAATACCTGGACCGCATTCCGTTGGGGCGTTGGGCCCAACCGCAGGAAATCGCGCCGGTGTTTCTGTTCTTTGCTTCTGACGCGTCGTCTTATGTCACCGGGCAGATTGTGGCCGCCGACGGCGGTATGACGATCCATTAGGCCGTAAGGATGTCATGCTTCATGAATTCACACCAACGGTAGCCAACCCCAAACAGGTATCCCTGATGACTTCGATCAAAAATTGCATGACACATGACCACCGACGCTGTGACGACAGCTTTGCGCAGGTCGAGCAGGCGGTTGCAGCGCAGCAATGGGATCGCGCCAGCGTCGGCTTCAGCGGCTTTGCCAGTGCCATGCGGCAGCATTTTGCGGCGGAGGAAGAGCTGCTTTTCCCCGCATTCGAACGGAAAACCGGTATGACGATGGGGCCGACACAGGTGATGCGCGATGAGCATGAGCAGATGCGCGAACTGATAACGGCGGCACAGCAGGCGGTGTTGGCCAAGGATGCCGACGACTATTCGGGCCATGCCGAGACGCTGCTGATCATGATGCAACAGCACAACATGAAGGAAGAGAACGTTCTCTACCCGATGTGTGATGACCATCTTCACGATCAGGTTGATGTGTTGTTGACCCAATTGCAGCCCAGGCTGAAGTAGGTAATCAAATTGGTCTTATGCGTCAATCCCGCACCACCATCGATGCCCGCGGGCTTGAGCCGCCGGAGCCTTTCGAGCTCACGATGGCGGCGCTTGAGTCCTGTGACGCGTCGCAGTCAGTGCTGCTGTTGTTGTCGCGTGAGCCCTATCCGCTGTATCGGGTGCTGGAGCGCAATGGCTATTGCCGGGAAACCCGACACAGGCTCGACGGAACTGTCGAAGTTCTGATCTGGCGAGAAACTCCCTGATGCCGACACTGTTGTCATTTGATCAGGCACCACCGCTGAGCGCACCACTGCGTTATTTTCTGACAGCGCCCCTGTTTGCTGTTCTTGCCGGGGTTTTGCTGCTGTACAGCGGGCCGGATGCTTTTGCCTCGCGCTGGACACCGACGGCACTGGCGCTTACCCATCTGATCACGGTTGGTTTTATGCTGCAGGTCATGCTCGGTGCCATGCAGCAATTGTTCCCGGTTGTGGTCGGCGCGAACTTTCCACGGCCGCTACGAGTCGCCACGCTGGTACACGCCAGCATCACGCCAGGCGCACTGTTTCTGGCCGCTGCCTTTTTGACACATGAACCGCTGCTGTTTGCCGCTGCTGTCGCCTGCTTGGTGGCGGGCGTGACCTTCTTTGTCGTTGCTGCGGCCAGCGCCTTGCGTGGCCTGGCTTGGACACTTCCGATAGTACTGGGTTTCAAACTATCCCTGATTGGTTTGGGCGTGACGGTGCTCACGGGGATGCTGTTGGCAGTTTCGCTGGGGCTTGAGCTTGATTGGCCCCTGCTTGAGTTGACCGATCTTCATCTGGGCTGGGGCTTGATGGTGTGGGCTTGCATTCTGCTTGCCGCCGTCGCATTCGTGACGGTTCCCATGTTTCAACTCACGCCCGAGTATCCGGCCTGGTTTTCGCGCCGCTTTGCCCTGTCGGTGCTGGCCTCTGTTGTCCTGTGGACTTTAGCCGATCTGGCTGGTTTGAAGTCAGCAGCGACGCTGCTGACTGTGGTGATTGTCGTCTTGGCGGTTGTGTTCACCTTGGTGACGCTGCGCCTTCTTGGTCAAAGCAAACGTGCCAAGACCGATGCATCACACATGTTCTGGATCGTCTCCATGGTGTCGGCCTTGGCGGCGTGTGGTTTGTGGTTGGCAGACGGTGTTGTTGACCGGTTGGGACAATGGCAGGGACGACCAGCGCTGTTTGGCGTACTTTTGCTGATCGGCTGTTTCACGTCGGTCATGATTGGCATGCTCTACAAGATTGTTCCTTTTCTGGTCTGGCTGCATCTGCAAAATACCGGTCGTGGTCACGTCAAAGCGCCGAACATGAAGCAGGTTTTGCCGCAGGTACGAATAGATCGTCAGATGCTGGTCCACCAGTTGGCATTGGCGCTGTTGCTGTTGGCGGTCGTCTGGCCACGGTGGTTTGTCTATCCAGCCGGACTGGCGCTGATCTGCGCCAGTGTGTGGTTGTGGTTGAATCTGCTTTGCGCCACGGCGGTCTATCGAAACCAACGGCTCAAAATGGGCATCGTTATTCAGTAATTTTCAAGAAAGGAATAGCCACACAAATACGCACCATCACCATCATCCGAACCCACTTGCGCCATCACTGATTTAGGTCGGCGCATTCCTGGCAATAGATTGCATTTATAAATATACGAGGAGAATTAAATGAAAAAATTTTTGGTCAAGTCACTGATGGCGGCGTCTGTCGCCGGCATCGCAGTGGCTGTTCAAGCCCAGCAAGTCACGCTCAAGGTGCATCACTTCCTTTCCCCGACGACTTTCATCCAGACGGGCGTATTCGAACCCTGGTGCCAAAAGTTGGCCAAGGAATCGGCCAACCGAATCAAGTGCCAGATTTACCCTGCCATGCAACTTGGTGGCACACCACCCCAGCTCTACGATCAGGCCAAGGACGGTGTGGCCGATGTCGTCTGGACGGTAGCGGGCTACTCGGCCAATCGCTTTCCGATGTCAGAGGTGTTCGAGCTGCCGTTCATGATGACCAACGCGGACGCGACCAGCCGCGCCGCCTGGGACTTCGTTCAGGCCTACGCGAAAGATGAATTCAAGGACACCCACCTGCTGGCGGTTCACGTGCACGGCCCTGGCTACCTGTTCACCACCAAGAAGCAGATGAACACTCAGGCGGACTTCAAGGGCATGAAGTTTCGTGCGCCCACGCGTATGACCAACAAAATGCTCGGCTTGCTGGGTGCCACCCCGGTCGGTATGCCGGTTCCTGCCGTTCCGGATGCCTTGTCCAAAGGCGTCATCGACGGTGCTGTGGTGCCCTATCAAGTCGTGCCCAGTATCAAGGTCAATGAGCTGGTCAAGTTTGCGGCCGAGACCGACCCCAACTACAACGCGCTCTACACCACGGTCTTTGTCGTGGCCATGAACAAGGCTAAATATGAAGCCTTGCCGGCCGACCTGAAGAAGGTGATTGACGCCAATTCAGGGCGCGAGTTTTCCGCTTCCATGGGCCGCATTCAGGAGGCCGACGACGGCCCCGGACGAGTCAAAGTCAAGCAGTCAGGTGTTGCGATCAATGTGATCGGGGCCGCTGAGCTCGACAAGTGGAAAAAGGCGACGAATTCGCTTGACGATGAGTGGGCGGCCAAGATGACCAAGCTTGGTCAAGACGGTCCCAAACTGCTGCAAGCGGCGCGCGACCTGATCAAGAAAAACACCAAATAAGCTCTTGGCTCGCAAGGCAGGGTAGTGATTGGCATCGCTACCCTGCTGGCCCAGTGCGCTTACGACAAAAGCATGAGGGTCTTGCGGCCTCCAACGCAGGAGATTTCTATGGCGGATGCCGTCGATATTGATATTGAATCGGGGCCGGGTGACCCCGTCGGGCAGGTGCTGAACCGCCTGTGCAGACTGTTTGCAGTTTGCGCCGGGATCATGCTGATCCTGATGGCACTGATGTCGCTGGCCAGCATTGTCGGCCGGACCTTGCTCGACAAACCTATTCTCGGAGACTATGAACTGGTACAAACCATGTCGGCGGTTGCAGTTGCCATGTCGCTGCCTTTTTGCCAGATGATTCGGGGCCACATCATTGTGGATTTCTTCACCACCGGCTTGTCGGCACGTATCACCAAGAAGCTCGATATTTTTGCCAGTCTGGTGCTTGGCGTCGCTGGTTTCATTTATTCCTGGCGTATCACCCTGGGCATGATGGAGTTGCGCAGCAATGGTGACGCCTCCATGCTGCTTAACTTGCCGACCTGGTGGGGTTACATGCCGATGGTGCCCTCATTTTTCCTGTTGGGTTGCGTCGCCTTCTATACGGCTTGGATCGATAGCACCGGAGCACAAGCATGACCGGCATTGAACAAGGCGTATTGATTGCCGGGCTGATGCTGCTGCTGCTGGCTTTGCGCATGCACATTGCGATGGCCATGATGCTGGCGGGCTCGGTCGGTTACCTGTGGCTGGCCGGGCCCGATCCACTGCTGAACTACATGAAGAACGCGGCTTTTGCGCGCTACTCGGTTTATGACCTTTCCGTGGTACCGCTATTTCTCCTGATGGGCCAATTTGCTACCCACGGTGGTTTGTCCAAGACACTGTTTCGCGCTGGCAACGCGATGATCGGTCATTGGCGTGGTGGCATGGCCATGGCTGCAGTGGTAGCGTGTGCGGGTTTTGGTGCCATTTGCGGATCGTCGTTGGCGACGGCGGCGACGATGGGGCAGGTTGCGTTGCCCGAGTTGCGTCGCCACAAATACTCACCCAAATTGGCAACGGCAGCCCTTGCTGCCGGTGGCACCCTTGGCATCTTGATACCACCCTCGGTACCACTGGTGATTTATGCCATTTTGACAGAGCAGAACATTGCCAAGCTGTTTGTCGCCGCCTTCATTCCGGGCATCATCGCCATGATCGGTTACATGCTGGTGATTGCCATTGTTGCGCGACTTGATCCCACCGCAGCGCCTGCCGGCGTACGGGTGTCGTGGGCTGGTCGGCTTGCTGCACTGCTGGAGACCTGGCCGATCATTCTTGTTTTTGTAACCGTCATCGGTGGCATCTACGGCGGCTTCTTTACCCCGACCGAGGCCGCCTCCATTGGCACGCTGGCAACCGCCTTTGTGGCCTGGCGCTCCGGCGGCCTGAGTCAAAGCAGCTTGCTTGCCTGTTTGTACGGTACCGCCCAAGCCACTGCGATGATCTTTCTCATTTTGCTTGGTGCCGACATCATGAACGTGTTTCTGGCGCTGACGCAAATGCCCGCGGAGCTGGCCAAATGGGTGGTTGGCCTGGGCTACTCGCCGCTGCTGGTGCTGGCTGTCATCATCTTCATCTACCTTTTTCTGGGTTGCATCATGGACAGCCTGTCGATGCTGTTGCTGACCATCCCCATTTTCTTTCCCATCATCATGGGACTGGACTTTTGGGGCCTGGCACCGGAAGGCAAGGCGATTTGGTTCGGCGTGCTGGCGCTGATGGTGGTTGAGATCGGTCTGATCACGCCGCCGGTGGGGATGAATGTGTTCATCATCAGCAGCATGGACAAGGACATTTCCATGAGGGAAACCTTCCGGGGCATCCTGCCGTTTCTGATGTCTGACGCCATCAGAATTTCATTGGTCGTGTTTGTGCCGTCGATCGTGCTGGTTGCGTTGAGCTTTTAACCGAGATTGTTCATTGGCGCTTGGGATAGCAGCGTGTGCAGTTGCGAGGCAGTCTGGAGCCGACTGCGAAGCCTGTAGCTGTCGCTCCAGGCGACAAAGAGGGTTCCTGACTTGGGGTTTTGCCAAAGTGGCCGCAGGTGCGCCTCATGGACAATCCCGGTTGAATGGTGCCCGTGGTGGGTATCCGCATCGGTGCAAAATGCGCCGATATTGACAAATGGGGCGTGCCGTGACGACATCGTTTGACTACATTGTGGTGGGGGCCGGTACTGCCGGGTGTCTTTTGGCCAATCGCCTGAGCGCCGACCCGGCACGGCGCGTGCTGCTGATCGAGGCGGGTGGCACCGACAACTACCACTGGATTCATATTCCGGTGGGTTATCTGTATTGCATGGGCAACCCGCGCACCGACTGGCTGTACCAGACCGAACCCGCCGCTGGGCTGAACGGGCGGCGGTTGCGCTACCCGCGCGGGCGCGTACTGGGCGGTTGCAGCAGCATCAACGGGATGATCTATATGCGCGGTCAGGCGCGTGACTACGACGCCTGGGCGCAGCTCACCGGCGAAGACGCCTGGCGCTGGCAGCACTGCCTGGAAGACTTCAGACAGCATGAAGATTACTATAAACTGGATAGCTACCAGCGCATGACTGACGGGGGTAATCGGCCTAAAAACCTTGAAGTCATCGCGAGCAGTCACGGCACGGGTGGCCAGTGGCGGGTAGAAAAACAGCGCCTGCGCTGGGACATTCTGGATGCCTTTGCACAGGCCGCGCAGCAAGCGGGCCTGCGCGCTACCGACGACTTCAACACCGGCAGCAACGAGGGCGTGGGTTACTTTGAGGTGAACCAGAAGAGCGGTTGGCGCTGGAACACGGCCAAGGCGTTCTTGCGCCCCACCTGCATGACACGCGCCAACTTTACCCAGTGGACTCATGCGCAGGTGGCGCGCCTGCTGCTGGAAAAACAGCCCGACGGCCGCCTGCGTTGCACGGGGGTGGAGCTGGTCAAAGACGGTCAGCGCGTGACAGCGCACGCCAGCGCCGAGGTGATCTTGAGCGCGGGCAGCATCGGCTCGCCGCAGATTTTGCAGCTCTCGGGCATTGGCCCGGGCGCGCTGCTTCAGCGCAACAACATCACCGTGTTGCACGACGCGCCGGGGGTGGGTGCCAACCTGCAAGACCATTTGCAAATTCGCGCCGTGTTCAAGGTGCAAGGGGTGCAAACGCTCAACACGCTGGCCAACTCGTGGTGGGGTAAAGCAAAGATCGGTCTGGAATACGCACTCAAGCGCAGCGGCCCGATGAGCATGGCACCCAGCCAGCTCGGGGCCTTTACCCGCAGCGACGCCAGCCAACCCTACCCCAACATCGAATACCACGTGCAACCGCTGAGCCTGGACGCGTTTGGCGAGCCGCTGCACCCGTTTGCCGCGTTTACCGCCAGCGTGTGCAACCTGAACCCGAGCAGCCGTGGCAGCGTGCAGATTACTTCGCCCGACTTTGCCCAGGCTCCGGCAATCGCGCCCAACTACCTCAGCACCGAGGCCGACCGAAAGGTGGCGGCCGACTCTTTGCGCCTGACTCGCACCATCGTGGCACAACCGGCGCTGGCACGCTACCGGCCGCAGGAGTTCAAGCCCGGCGTGCAGTTTCAGAGTGATGAGGAACTGGCGCGCCTGGCCGGCGATATTGCCACCACCATTTTTCACCCGGTGGGTACGACCAAGATGGGCCGTGACGACGACCCGCTGGCGGTGCTGGACGCGCGCCTGCGCGTGCGCGGCCCCGGTGGGTTGGTGGTTGGTCTGAGGGTGGTGGACGCCGGTGTCATGCCGCTGATCACCAGCGGCAACACCAATTCGCCCACACTGATGATGGCCGAGAAAGCGGCGCGCTGGATCATCCTGGATTCCTCAGTTGACCGCTCGTTTTTTACCTCCAAGCACTTATAAAGATTGCTTTTTCCAGCCTCGATGATGCTCACCTTTGGGGTGACAGCGCTACGCACTAGATTGAGCCGCTGGCAACGCGCCTGGGGTCGTTGCTCATCCTTGCAGGCAGCAAGCCTGCGTCGTCGTCGCGCCTAGCCAGACGCACCGCCAGCAACCCACTCGGGCGTGTCCAACTGAGCAATCCAGGATCATCGACGCCGCACAGCGCACTGCGGGAAAACACGAACAGGGTATGTCCTGATGGTGAGGCGGGCCTCATGATCCTATAGTTCACCTACTTGTCCCGGGCTACCCGCCGGGGGCCGGCGTAGAAAATACCCAGGAGACAAAAAAGAGCATCGGCAACCCCGGTGCTTTTTTTATGCGTGAAGCGCTTCTCCGCGCGCCTCTATCCGGCACGCCCAATGGATCGCTTGTTGTTGAACAAGTCGGCTAAGATGCCAGCAACTTTGCAGGAGCGCGCCGCATGTCTTGTTGCCATCATTACTTTGACGTGACCGAAGGCCACGAAGGCATTTTTTCGGTTGATATTGCCAACATTCATTTTGGGCACGGCGTCCTCAAAGACGCGGGGTACCACGCGCAGGCGCTGGGCATGTCGCGTGTGGCGCTGTTCACTGACACCCGGCTGGCGCAGTTGCCTTACGTGGCGCAGGTGCGCGACGCCTTGCAGGCCGCGGGCGTGGACGTGGTGGTGTACGGCGAGGTCAAGGTTGAGCCGACCGACCAGTCGTTCAAGGCGGCCACCCAATTTGCAGTTGAGGGACGCTTTGACGGTTACGTCTCGGTCGGTGGTGGTTCCGTCATCGACACCTGCAAGGCCGCCAACCTGTACGCCAGCTGGCCCACCGGCGACTTTCTGGACTACGTCAACGCCCCCATCGGCGCTGGCAAAGCCGTACCGGGGCCGCTCAAACCCCACATTGCCTGCCCCACCACCTGCGGCACCGGCTCGGAGTGCACCGGCATCACCATCTTTGACCTGCTCTCGCGCCAGGTCAAAACGGGCATTGCGTCCAAACGGCTCAAGCCGTCGATGGCGTTGATTGACCCGGGCGTGACGTACTCGTTGCCCAAGAATGTCGTCGCCGCCAGCGGGTTTGACGTGCTCTCGCACGCGTTGGAGTCGTACACCGCGCGCCCTTATACCTGCCGCACCGCACCGGCCACACCCGCGCTGCGCCCCATGAGCCAGGGTGCCAATCCGTGGAGTGACATTGGTTGTGAGGCGGCGCTGAAATTACTTGGCCAGTACCTGGTGCGCGCCGTCAACGATGCCTCTGACCATGAAGCACGCGACCAGATGATGTACGCCGCCACGCTGGCGGGCATTGCGTTTGGCAATTCAGGGGTGCATGTGCCGCATGGCATGGCGTATTCGGTAGCGGGCATGGTGCGCAACTTTCAGCCCGCGGGTTACCCCAGCCATGAACCGATGGTGCCGCACGGTATGAGCGTGATCGTGAACGCGCCGTCGGTATTTCGCTTTACTGCCTGCGCTTGTCCAGAGCGCCACCTGCATGGCGCGGCGTGGCTGGGTGCCGACATGCACAGCGCCACAACAAACGACGCCGGTGACATCGTTGCCGGTCAACTGATCAAACTGATGCAAGCGACCGATATCCCCAACGGCGTGGCCGGGGTCGGCTACAACGACGCTGACGTGCCCGGCCTGACGCAAGGCGCCTGGGCGCAGCAGCGCCTGCTGACCAACGCGCCGCGCGACATCACGCAGACCGATCTGAGCCAGCTCTATCGCGACGCGATGCGTTATTGGTAGCGCCGTCGGGCGCTCAGGCGTGCGTCCAGGTGGGCGCGCGCTTGTCGATGAA
>Ga0172370_10001287_pt1 | contig 38788 bp, 30 predicted proteins | sample LakKiv5m_FD_114538 | JGI IMG/M metagenome (GOLD analysis project Ga0172370, IMG submission 114538) | Freshwater microbial communities from Kabuno Bay, South-Kivu, Congo - kab_022012_11.5m | ecosystem: Environmental > Aquatic > Freshwater > Lake | place: Democratic Republic of the Congo...
AATAAGCTTTTTATTGCCAAATTTTTCCGAAGCTTCATGAGACAAATAATGACCCAAGGACGACAATCCAAAAGTTACTGTAAAAATATAACCATAATATTCAATTGGTATCTGCTTAAATTGTAAAAAGATTGGTTTTAGCAAGTGGGTACTTTCGCCCAAAGCGGTCAGCAAAAATCCACCGGACAAAAGAATTAATATTTGTCTACTTTTTAACACAGCACCGGCTGAAGTGAACATGTGTCTAAAGATATTCCGATGTTCTTCTTTTTCATATTTTGGTTCTTTTACAAAAAGTATTAAGACAAAAGCAATCGCTAATGGGATAAATGTAACTAAAACCGGCAGCGATAAAGATATATTTGCCAAATAGCCGCCGATAATTGAACCTAAAGAAGCGCCGAGCGGCCAAAGGGCGAAATAAGTGCCAATTACTTTTTTGTAATATTGCTCTTTGCCTTCTTCCTTCAAAGTATCGTAGATCAAAGCGCTATCCGTGCCGCTGGATAATCCTCGGGCAAAAGCGTTTAGAATAGCATACAAGACAAACATGGTCATACTGCCACCGATATAAAGAAAAGAGATAGCAACGATTACAAAGAAATAAGATAAGGCACTGGACATTTTCCGGCCAAACAGATCGGCGATGGCACCGGTCGGCACTTCAAATAAAACTATAGCTATTGCTTCAATTGAGAAAATCAAAGCGACGTTGGTAACTGTAAATAGTTGTTTTTCAAAATACAACGCCAAGATCGGCAAAAAGAAAAGCATGCCGCCAATTACCGAGGCAAAATACATTAGCGGAATATTTCGCGATTTAATACCAAATTTCTTGAAAAACATAATTAAGCTAATTATACCAAAAAATCGTCCAAATTTATAGACGATTTTCTGGTTATCTAATTCTTGGGATCCTTGCAGGGCACTCGGGTCTCGAACCACTGAGCACACCCACTCGGGTCTCGATACTTTTTTTCTTTGGTGACCCCACGGGGAATCGAACCCCGATTGTCAGGATGAAAACCTGGTGTCCTAACCATTAGACGATGGGGCCAAGATAATTACTAATTACGAATTACTAATTACGAATTACTAATTATGTTTTTACCGATGTTCTGTTGATAAGTAAAAAGATTAGGCGTTACCCATTAGACTTCGTCGGAAATGATAATGCTACATGAGCTACAAATTAGCTAGCAATTACGGCTAATTAGTAATTAGTAATTAGTAATTAGTAATTCGTCCCAAATACTATCTTGTTTAGCTTGAAAAGTCAATCCAAGCAAGGTATACTAGGGTTATATGTATAAGAAGAAGAAAATCGCCCAACGTAAACATCGCAAAAATCAGGGCAAGAAGATTCCGTCTGGCCGGTACCGTTAGATAGCTATGGAGTGGATGGGCCTTATTTGTAGGGCCAACATTAGTCCGCTATACTGGAAATGTACTATGGATCTAAAGGAATTCTTTATTACCCCCCAGGGGTTTACCGATCGAGATTTGCAGCAACTGGAGGAGAAAGCCGCCAGTCGTTTTGAGGTTGAAGCGACCGAAGGCCAGCTGGCGGTAGACGTGTTTCAGACCAAAGAGGCGATTGTGGTTAAAACCGCCATTGCCGGGGTAAAGCCGGAAGATATTCATGTTTCAATCAGCAACGACGTGCTCACTATTCGCGGTAAACGAGAACTGGGCCATACGGTGCGCGACGAAGAGTATTACTACCGAGAATGCTATTGGGGTGCTTTTTCGCGGTCGATTGTGCTGCCGCTAGAAGTACAACAAGACAAAATCGACGCAGTTTTTAAAAATGGCGTGTTAACTGTCACTTTGCCCAAGCGGAACCCGGAAAAGTCAGTCAAACTAAAGATAGTCGAATAACCGGTCTTTTAAGAAGTTATTTTTTGCCGGCGCCAAACTATTAGTGCCGGCATGTTTGTATCTATTTGTTAGCTAGTATGGAAATAAAAAACATCGTGCCACCGTCTTGGCCACGTTGGGCATTGCCGGTAATACTGGCGGCGTTAATCGGAGTGGTTATTTTAGGGTTGGTGATTGGTGTTGCCGTAGCCGCCGCCGGAAAGTTTTACCCGGGGGTAGCAGTGGGCGGGGTAGAGTTGCATGGTAAAACTTACGCGGCCGGCCGTGACGCCTTGCAGCGAGTGGCCGATGAACTCAATCGCAATGGGTTTGTTTTTTCGTTTAACCAACGACAAGTGGTGTTAACGCCACACGTGAGCTCACCCACTGATCCGGATTTGGAATACGATATTGTCACGTTCGATCTTAAACAAACGCTCGATAACGCTTACGCGGTCGGCCGCAGTGGCAGTTGGTGGCGGCAGTTGCGTGACGAATTCCGCGGCATGGTTGGTACAGTGTCGGTACCTTTTGTGGCGAGCGTTAACGCCGAACGGCTCACCGGAGCATTAAAAGACAATTTTGGCTCGGTCGAATCGCCCGGCCAAGAACAACAGTTGCGTATCGCGCTCGACACCACCCCGCCGCTGGTGTCGGTAGAGCCGGCTAGGGCTGGCACCGGTTTTAATTATGTGGCGGTGACAGAACAACTCCAAACACAACTGGCCACACTAACGCCGGGGCGAATACAATTACAACTGGTGCGGCAAGATCCGGTCACACTAAAAGCGCCGCGTACCGCCATGGAACTGCAACCGTTGGTAACTGGCATTCTAAATCGCGCCCCGCTAGTACTTAATTACAAAGAACAATCGTGGCCAATCGACCGCGATACTTTAGCCGGGTTGCTGTCTTTACAAATAGTAGACCAAGCGGCCGTGTTGGCGCTCGATCCGGAATTGTTTACGGCCTATCTCGATAAAACAATCGCGCCGGATATAAACCAGCCGGTACAAGAACCGCGTTTTGCGGTAAGTAATGGCCGGGTGACTGAGTTTGCCGCAGCTCAAGCCGGGCAGCAGATCGACTACCAAGCCACGCGAACGGCTATTAACGAGCAGTTTATTCGTGGCACAGTGAGCGCGGTTTCGTTGGTGGTGGTAACAGTAAATCCAACGGCTGCCACGGCCGATGTAAATACCCTTGGCATTACCGAACTGCTGGGCGTGGGAAAATCTAACTTTTCCGGCAGCCCAAAAAATCGCCGCCATAATATTGCCGTTGGGGCGGGCGCGCTTAACGGCGTGCTGGTACCGCCGGGTGAAGAGTTTTCGTTGCTGGCTACTTTAGGTGAGGTCGACGGCGAGCACGGTTATTTAACTGAGTTGGTAATTAAAGGTAATCGCACCGTGCCGGAATACGGCGGCGGCTTATGCCAAATTGGCACCACTGTTTTTCGGGCCACGCTCGATTCGGCGTTGCCGGTAACCAGGCGGCAGAATCATTCTTACACGGTCACTTACTACGCGCCGTGGGGTACCGACGCCACCATTTACGATCCAGCGCCTGATTATCGGTTCTTAAACGACACTGGCCATCATATTCTAATTCACACAGCAGTGATTGGTGACGAGCTGCGGTTTGAGTTTTGGGGTACTAAAGACGGCCGGTCAGCAAAATATACCGACGCTAACACCCACACTAATTTCTACGAAGTAAAGCCGCGCACCGCCAATTGGATTTCGCCGCCGCCGGCTAAGTATATTGAAACGCTCGATCTGGCAGTCGGACAAAAAAAGTGCACCGAAAAACCGCACTCAGGCGTCACGGCTGAATTTGATTACGCCATTAACTATCCGAACGGCGAAGAAAAAAAACGGACGTTCACTAGCGTGTACCGTCCATGGCAAGAAGTTTGTTTAATTGGGGTAGAAAAATTAAGCACGCCACCGGAAGGCGAAGGGGCTCCTGTTATCCCAGCTGATGGTTCAGTTCCGACGCCCCCCGTTGTGCCGGCTGATAATCCAGTTCCAGCTGGATAGGGACTAGGGGCTAGGGATTAGGGACTAGAGTGTTTAGAGCAAACTAGTCCCTAATCCCTAGCCCCTAGCTACTAACTAAAAACCCCCAGAAAACTGCAGTCAAGAAATCTTTTTTACGGAGTAATCAAGCCGGAGCCAGATTGTCCGTGAAAAAGATCCCATGCTTGTCGTGACTGCAGGTTCCTAAGGGTTGTAATCGGGCAAACAAAACGTCCTTTCGGACGCTTCACACGATGTGGTATCTTAGCACGGGCCGATAAAACTGTCAATAGTGGAGCTAGCAGCAGCCGTCAACCCTTGATTTTATTAGCTTTTATCGTATACTGCTGCCGTATGCCGGGGTGGCGAAATTGGTAGACGCACCAGTTTTAGGAGCTGGCGGGGTAACCCATGGAGGTTCGATTCCTCTCCCCGGCATAATCATAGTAGCGTTCGCCCTGTCACCATGTCATTCGACATGGCTAGTTCGACAGGGCGCCCCGTCTCGCATGACGGGGCGAGTCTCCCCTCCAGCATTGAGTAATAAACAGACAAAACCCTGTCGTATTGACAGGATTTTTTATTTGTGATACTTTATTTTGTTCTCTAACAACTATAAGAGAGGTGAGTACTTATGAAACACAAAGAATTTAAAGAACAAGGCCGTTTTTCCATCAGCGCCAGCGAACAGCTTGGCGCTAACCCCGAAAAGGTGACTTTCAAGGAGCTCATCGATAAAGGCAGATTCCAGGAAATGGATCCGTACATTTACGATCAAGTGATCGATCCGAACAAGGGCATTTTTGCTTACAGTGATTCGGATGGAAAAAGGGAAATCATCGTGTTTTCAGGTAAAAGGGGTATGGAAAGGTGCGAAGTGGCATCGGCCATTGAGGAACGAAAACTCAAGTTCGTTGGTCTGGTCGACGCACTGCTGGCCTTCGCCAAGAATCCCGAGCTCGGGACGAAAGAAGAATGCATTGCCACGCTTAATGTAGCGAATTTTATTGGCATGAAGCCCTGCGGCAACGGCGGCAGAAGGTTGTTCTTCGTTCGTATCGGCATCGGCCCGTACGTGTACATCTTCAAGAAGAACACAAAGTATCTGGCTTTGCAGCCGGCAGAGGAAAGTGAGAAATCATGAAACTCTACCAGCGGCTCGGCATTCTCGCCGCGGCGTAAAAAATCAGCACAAACAAAACAGCCCCGCTTCGGTGGGGCTGTTTTTCGTTCTAACTAAGCAAAATGACCAAACAAGCAACAAAAAACCATCGCCGCTTGACTTGTTTACTTTAGTTTGCTAAAGTGACGCCATGGATTGGAAAACTAAGGAAAACAAAAAGTTAGTTCAGGCAATCTTGGCGCTGGAAACAGTGGATGAGGCCGAGCGGTTTTTGCGCGATTTAATGACCAAAAAGGAAATTGACGAGTTTGCCAAACGAATGAAAGTGGCAGAAATGCTAACAAAAAAAGTGCCATACTTGGAAATTGAAAAAGAAACCGGCTTAAGTTCGGCTACCATTGCCCGGGTGGCCAAATGGCTCAACGGAAAAGAAGGTGGATACAAAACAATCATCGGCCGACTGCATCATCATAACGTTACCCAATTACGGCGAGGATTGTCTTAATGCAATAATTGTTTCAGGCATAAAGCTAACCCCCGTCGTAATTGGTGGGAGTTTAACGTTTGTCGGTTCGTGATAAAACGGTAAAAATAGTTCTTTGAAAAAAGAAGGAGGAAAGCATGCAAAAGCTAATCAGTTACTTTACGGATGGAATCGCGTCACAAACGCTCCAGAGTGTCGGCGCCGAAGTCGAAACTCAGTTTGTAGACAAAGACGGTCGGGCTATTCAAACCAGCACATCGCAACAGATGTTGGGTTATTTGGCCGAAAACGGTTGGCAGATAGAAAGCCGCAAGGGCGATCTAATCACCACGCTTGCCGATCAAACCGGCAACAAGATTTTCTATGAGCTTGGTCGGCACAACATCGAGGTTTCTACGGCAGCTTCCACGCCAACTAATGTGCTTAATGTCGCAAACGGCTGTTTGGCTCAACTCTACCAAGCCGGGCGTAAGTTTGGGGCGGAACCGTATTTGGCGCCAATCTTGCACGGCGACGAAGATCTGCTGGTTATTCCAGACGAACGCGACGCTGTCTGGTTAGAGCTAGATGGGCGGGAAGCACTGGCCCCATTGGCGCGAACATCGTCAGTTCAGTTCACGATCTCAGTTTCGCCGGCGGCAGCCATAAAGATACTGAACGGGTTCGGTGAAAGAATCGGTTCGTTTTTGGCGGATTTTCCGCAAGACGCGGTATGGAAGCAATATATCGCCAGTTCGGCCGCGAAGTATCTTGCTAACCGCTATGGCGGCCCGCTGATGTTTGAATCGTTGGCGGATTATTGCCAGGCACTAACTCGTCACGATGTTATTCAAGGAACGCGCTTGGTGGCGTTTTCGGCCGTGAGCAACATGGATATTTCGCTTTATCTGCGCAGTATTTGGTGGCACTTTAGGCTGAAGCGTTATGGTAACAGCCTGTGCATCGAAGTGCGCCCGATGGCTCGCCGGGCAGATGAACAGTTCTCGCGGCAACTGGAAAGGGTAATCGCCATCGCCAGCGCATAACACAAATAAAAAAGCCTTGGTGTGGTTTATCAACTATGCCAAGGCTTTCTTTTTTCTCCGAGTAAAAATACTTCGGCGCCAACTTTTTTACCATGATGAGCAAAAAGTATCAGGCTTTGTTTGGTAGCTTTTACTTTGGTTAATCCATCGGTGCCGATAAGCTGGTTTTTTTTCACTTGCGCAAAGTTTTCAAACGGTTTAGCTAAAGTAAAGTTGTTTGTTCGGGCAAAGTATTTTTTATACATTCGAACGTAAGACTGCCGGTTGGGAGCAAGATTATTCGTTAAGTGCCCCCGAGCTTTTAGAAAAGCCAGAATACCTTCCGTGGCGATCTTGGTCGACTGCGGGTTTTTAATATAACCGCATTCAAGGCAAATGCCTATTTTTCCAAGACGGTTCATGTAATAATCAGTTGCACCCGGTTCAACTTGATCAAAACCAGATACAACCAGGTCAACTGGGAAAAACTTAACAATGCCGGCGGCGTTTGATTCGCAAATTGCAAACGGTTGGCTGTTTGGAATTGAACTGGCGTGCAGATCGAGCAGGGCAGTGGCTCGATTGAGGTAATTTTTTAGCCCTTGGGCGCGGTGGTATTCGTAACTGGCTTTATCTTGAACTGAAAGAGTAACAGCGTTATTAAACATTCTATTTAGGTTAGCTTCAACATAGCGTTGATTTGCCTTAATCGCCCGAGGATTACCATAACCAAACCAAACACTACCGCGCTCAATGGTTAGATTAGGCAGGATTTTTTTAATAGCCGCTATGCCGCAAGTTTCATTTCCGTGTACCCCAGCCAGAATAATACTTACTGGCCCCCGTTTCTTTCCGGTCAGTTGAATAATTTCTTCAAACATAGGTGATAGCACTTTATCAAACTAAAGTGATTAAGTCAATAGATAATTTGTTATCCGATAGAGAACATTTTTCATTTTACCGATAATCCGTTAAACTACATAGTATTATGCAAACGGCTGGTTTCCAACGACGGATCGAAGACTTTGCTTGCGAACATTGCGGCCAGGTAGTGTTAGGTGACGGCTATACTAACCACTGTCCACATTGTTTATGGAGCAAACATGTCGATGTTAACCCGGGCGACCGGGCGGAAAAGTGCGAGGGGTTAATGGCGCCGGTGCGGCTAGAAGGCGGTTTTGATGACTGTGCGATTATTCACCGCTGTGGAAAGTGCGGTATGGAAAGGCGTAATAAAGTAGCGGCTAGCGACAGTCGCGAAGCTTTGGCGGCGGTAGCGGAAGCAGCGAGTCGGAGGTAGAAATAATTACGAATTACTAATTACTAATTACGAATTTTTTAGCTAAGACGTTTATTCTATAATAACGTCTTTTTTGTTATTCCTTCTATTTTTATCATCCATTATATTTTTGTCATTTCTCGCCCTTTTCGTCATCCCTTCTATTTTGTCATCCCGAGTGGCATCGAGGGACCCCTTTAGGGTGTTAAAAGCTATTGATGGTGCAAGTTATAGCACCTAAAGGTTGGCGGAGATAATCTTTAATCTACCTACTAGTAAGTATAAAGCGTCTAAGACATGTAAGGGGGTCCCTCGTCCCGCCCTGCGGGATTCGGGATGACAGTAATAAAAAGGGATGACGATAATGGCCAGAAATGACAGTAAAACACTCAATTTTAGCCAAAAAGTGGCCAGTTATACCCAGCGGTGGTTATGGCTCTTGACAAAAAAACTAGAGTATGCTACAATAGTCAATCACGCTTGAAACAGATCTGGCCTAGAGATTATCGCCCGAACTACCCAAGCCGTGATTACCTTGAAAACAAAACCATGTTTAGCAGCCAGATTCTTGTCTCCTTGGCAGCTTTCTGCGGTCGTGGACCTTTATGGACCGCACTGCAGAAAGCTGCTAGGGAATATCTGGCTGTAGCTTAGTCTGGTAAAGCGCCGGCTTTGGGAGCCGGTTACCGGGGGTTCAAATCCCTCCAGCCAGACTTTAGAGTAGAAGTGCTAAGTGCCTAGGTGTCGAGGTTGTTCCTGTGTGTTTCACTTTTATCGTCACTTCGCCATTGAGCGGGGTGCTAAGGAGGCTCTCATGAAGACGTCCACGTTATCCTTCCGTAAAAACTGGAAACCCGTTCTCCGTTCTGGCATCGCCCTCGAATCGCTCGAGGCGCAGTTCGCCAACCGGAAGTCGTTCGAGGTCACCCATGTCAAAGTCGTCGGCAAAGGGCTGACGCTCGGCGATTCGAGCGGGAAGGCCACGACGATTTTCATGGACGAAACCTCCCCGGCCCATGCTGTGGACTGCACCCTGCGTTCGGCCTTCATCGGCAAGAACGCAAAGGGCGAACCGACGTTCGCCAAGGCGAGCAATCCGGCCGCCACGGCCGTTCTGGTGCTCGTCAAAACCGCGGTGCAACACCGCGGGCCGCGCATCGACGCCAATGGTAAGATCGTCAGCTACGGCGGTGCCGTGCGCCAGTTTCAGGGGAAACCCTGGTTCGTGACCACCGGCCACACCAGTTGCACGGACTACATCGGCCGCAAGCCGGTGGAGAGCCGGAATTACGACGCGCTCGTCGCGCTCAGCGTCGACGACGCGATCGAAATCTGGCCGGAAGGCCAGAACGGCTCGCTCGTCCTGGCGAACACCAAGGAGTGCGGCCTGCAGCTGTTCACCCGTCCCCAATGGGACGCGTGGAACGCGCCCAAGACCGTGCCCACGCCCGCGGCCACGCCCGTTCCGGTGACCACCGAGGTCGCCAAAACGGCGTAATTCTCTCGCGCAGTTCCCGCATCCGCGTTCGCCGTTATTTCGATTATTATCGACGGTTTAGACGCGGCAAGCGGGCTTCACGCCAACCTTATAGCTAGACGAAAAAGAAAGGAGTGTGAATTGCGGAAAGCTGAGATCTGAGCGCCAATTGGAAACAGGAAGGCGCTATGACAGTCGCAACACGGACTATAAACCCCGTGCGGCCAGTGTTTCTGCATCGCCACCGCCGCGTTATTTTCTCCGCGAAAAAAATGGCACGCAGAAAGCTGAAATATCTCTGTATCTAGGTTGGGAACCTGCGCGGTCAAATCCCCCGGAGCCGTCCACCACGATTATAATGGCGCTACCGTCTTCACTCACAACTTAAATTGAACCTAGGGAGTTGAGGGTGAAACGGAAAGTGCTATCGAGGTGGTCTCTCATGCCAGGGATAAATGGCATGGTGGAGACAGGCGCTTCGTTAGTTAAGGTGTGCCCTTCCGGATAACGCTCGTCCATTTTGAGCCTCGCGCGCAATCCGTCGTTTTTCGTCGCAGCGCACCGGGTTACTCATCGGACAGCGTTTTGGACGCACCAAAACGAGATCAGTCTCGCTTGGTTCTTTAAAACAACAAACACCATAAAAATAGGGACCTCTTCGGAGGTCCCTTTCGATTTTATAGTAATTATTGACAGAATCGAAACGGTGTTGTACTATCAATCATTAGCTCTTTTTGCAAAACCATGGAGGATAAAACATGTCGGAAACATCAAAACTGCTGACGGTGAATCAAATCGTGGCAGTTGGCTCAGTAGATGGTGTACTAACCACTGCGGCACTGCTGTCGATTATTGGCCCAACCAAAGAAGTCTACGTGCAGTTCACCACCGCCGCGACCGTGAATGATCTAACGATTAGCCTGTGGCGGCCGGCGCGACAAATTGCCTTGGTAAACTTGGGCGTTAACTTTAACGACCTTTTTACCACGCGTATGTTTATCGACCGGCTCTATCGTGGCGGTCATAAAATTGTCGCGGTGATCGACGAACATGGCCGAGAACTATGGCAAGCCGTGCTGGCACCTTATTGCGCCTTGTCCGATCTGGCGGTTGAGCCACAAACCCAATCTGTTAATAGCGACATTCACTCTTCGGGCGCCGTGCTATTAAACGCTTTGGGCACGCAGGCGACCGATCATCAACGAGCGTTGTTGCTCGCCGCCGATGCCGCTGACCGGGGAAATTTTTTCTCGCCGTTGGCCAACATTGTGAATCGGTCGATTAAACCCGATTTGTATAATCAGCGCCGCCGCGTTTATTTAGCGCGGCATTTGGCGGCCACGGCCGAACCTAACGACATGATCAAGCAATGGATGGCTGAATACCTACCGCTGCAAAAACGAGCCCAAGACATCTGGCACGCGCGCAGTAATTTGGGCGAAGGAATTACCAGCTTGGTGCTAGATTCGCGCCCGATTGATATGACCGACCTAATTGTGCGTGTTTGGATAGACGGAGCGCGTGTGGTGGTGCTGTCACACCAGCAGCAAGACAGCGACCAACGCCTGGTACCCACAGTTATTCGTACCAGGTACGTGTGGCTCGACCTGCCGCGAATTGTTCAAAGTGTTGGCATCGGCATAGTTGGCAACAGCTCTCGGTTGCGAGTGACCGTTCGGCCCCAAGACGAAACTCGGGCGATCGAAGCCATTCGCCATGCCATTATTCGGCATGAACTATCGGTTGAAGCTGCTAACCAGACTGATCTATCACCGGTGGTTGTTCAACCGTTGGAAACCGCCGTGGCCGAATAAACCAAAAACATTTCTCCCTCTCTAGCCTTTGCTGGAGGGGGAGTTTTTTTAGGGACTAGGGACTGGGGACTAGGGACTAGAGTGTTTAGAGCTGCCTAGTCCCCAGTCCCTAACCCCCAGTCCCTAACCCACCCTTGACACCATTTCTAGTTGGTATATAATACTGGTGCTCAAGATTTTAACGCTTATCCACAGGGGGATATGAAAACAGGCAAATTAACTCATTTCACATACAGCGGCTAAGCCCGAGGTTTCTGAGTTTTTACTGCCTTTGGACTGCCGCAAACCGCGGCATTTTTTGTACCTAACATCTCAGTCTAGTTTTGATCGCTCTTAAATCAGTTCATCGCCCCTTCTTCGCGGTGGCCTGATCCATGAGTGGGCAACCACTTTACAGGATTGAACGTTGACAACAGGAACACACGATACTCGTCCTATTCTTTTCGTCTAAAAGGATGAGTATCAAAAATAGAGAGAAACCAGCACACATCATGTAAGTAAGTAAAATAATATGCGCTCATAGTTTGTGTGGTAAAACGCACAAGGGCGTATGGTGGATGCCTAGACATCAAAAGCCGATGAAGGACGTTGCAGGGTGCGATAAGCTTCGGTGAGGTCCCAAGCAACCTTTGACCCGGAGATTTCCGAATGGGGTAACCCTCGCCACACCTTTCGCGATGAGTAATCGCTGATGAGTATTATATAGCGTCAAACCTATAAAATATTTGTTGGCTGATTAACAGGGCGAAAGGTGTGGCGAATCATACACTGAATTCATAGGTGTATGAAGACTACCTGGGGAACTGAAACATCTTAGTACCCAGAGGAAAAGAAAATAACGCTCAACTTGTTGAGTGTCACTGCAGGAAGCTTACGGTCAGCAATGACAGTAAACGTTATCACCTGTGTCGATACTCAATACGTTGAGAGATTCTCCTAGTAGTGGCGAGCGAACGGGGAACAGCCTAAAGTCATTTAACTGCAGTGTCGCAGTTTGTACATTCGCAAGAATGAATGAGCGGACACTAGAAGGATACAAGTCCATATGTTAAGTGACGGTTGCGAGTTTGTTACGTTTTGTTTCTTGTAGAACAAGGGTAAAGTTAAAAAAGTATCTTCCCTAGTAAAATGCCGTGGAATACGGCGACCAAAGAGGGTGATAGTCCCGTATGTGAAAGGGGTTACTACTTTACGGTAACAATACTCAAGTACCACGAGACTCGAGAAATCTCGTGGGAATCCGGCACGACTATGTGCCAAGGCTAAATACTTTTGATGATCGATAGTGAACAAGTACCGTGAGGGAAAGGTGAAAAGCACCCCGGTGAGGGGAATGAAATAGTATCTGAAACCATACGCTTACAGGAAGTTGGAGTCCCGCTTCGGCGGGATGACAGCGTGCCTATTGAGGAATGAGCCAACGAGTTTGTGCGTGTTGCTTTGTTTAAGTCCCTGAGGGGACGCAGGCAGAGTGAAAGCGAGGGTTAATAGCCCGTCCTTCATCTTTGGTTTGCTTTGGATCGCACTTGTGCGGCACAAAGTAAACTGGAGTTGAAGATGCAGCAAGCACAAGACCCGAAGCCGGTGCGACCTATTTATGACCAGGTTGAACCAACCGTAACACGTTGGGGAGGACCGAACCCACGAGCTGTGCAACACTCGGGGATGAGTTGTGAATAGCGGAGAAATTCCAATCGAGCCCGGCGATAGCTGGTTCTCCCCGAAACAACTTTAGGGTTGGCCTGCACGTAGTGGGCCGCAGGGGTAGAGCACTGAATGGATTTTGGGCCGCAAGGTACCATATCCAACCAAACTCCGAATACTGCGGTTACCAGCGTGTGGAGTTAGACTGTGGGGGCTAAGCTCCATAGTCGAAAGGGAAACAGCCCAGACCGTCGTCTAAGGTCCCTCAGTTAACGTTAAGTGTGAAAGGTGGTGCGATGACTTATACAACTAGGAGGTTGGCTTAGAAGCAGCCATCCTTTAAAGAAAGCGTAACAGCTCACTAGTCAAGTTATCGTGCGCCAAAAATGTACCGGGGCTAAACGTTACACCGAAGACACGGATTTATCCCGTTTACGGGATAAGTGGTAGGGGAGCATTTTCTGCTCACAGAAGCTAAGTCGTGAGGCTTAGTGGAGGGCAGAGAAGAGAGAATGTTGGCATGAGTAGCAAAAATGAAGGTAAAAATCCTTCACACCGTAAATCTAAGGTTTCCTGGGCAACGAGACTCGTCCCAGGGTTAGGCAATCCTAAGGTGAGCCCCGCTTTGCGGGGGTAGCCGATGGAAGAACAGGTTAATATTCCTGTCCTATTATTTGGTTTCGATGGGGTGACGCAGGCGGAGAGAGCGAACGTTCTTTGGTTATGGACGTTGGCGGCCAGCGGCGTGGTATCCTGGTAAATCCGGATACCGTTAGCGCCAAGGCTGCGAGCAGCGGAAACCTTCGGGTGGATGCAATTCGTTTGACCTGACTGCCTAGAAAAACCTCTAGAGCTAACCAATTAATATCTGTACCGTAAACCGACACAGGTGGATGGGCATGAGTGTGCCAAGGTGTACGAGAGAACCCTCGTTTAGGAACTCGGCAAAAAAGCGGCCGTAACTTCGGAATAAGGCCTGCCCTCAATTTATTGAGGGCCGCAGCAAAAGATATCAAGCGACTGTTTACCAAAAACACAGGTCCCTGCTAAAGCGCAAGCTGATGTATAGGGGCTGATGCCTGGCCAGTGTCAGAACGTTAAAGGGAGAGGTCATGCCACCGCAAGGTGGCGGCAGCCTTGATCTGAAGCGCTGATGAACGCCGGCGATAACTATAAACACGATTGTAGTTATAAAATCTAACTATTTGCGGGAAACCCTGCATTATCTGGTTGTACTCATCACTTTAAGTGGTAGTAAAAATCAATCAGCAATTCGGTTATATCCGAATGGCAGACAATCCGCAGGAAAGATTCTTGAATTGTATGCAATTAACAGTGATTGAATGGCTCAAGGCCATTCCAACCGACAAAGGTTATTATTTTGCGGGGTTCACTGATGGCGAAGGTAGCTTTAACGTTTCAATGCGTAAACGACCCGACCATCAGATGGGCTGGCAAATCGTCTTAACCTTTAATGTTTCCCAGAAGGAAAGTTACATCCTAGCCCAGTTTAAGCAGTTGTTAGGATGCGGACGCCTTCAAGCCAGAAACGACGGTGTTTGTTATTATGTCGTTTCTAACCCTCGTTCTATCACCGAACGAGTTATCCCTTTCTTCGAACGATTTTCTTTTCTTTCACAGCGAAAGAAGAAGAATTTCAGCATCTTCAAGATGATTACTAAACTAGTCATGGAGAAGAAACACCTCACTCAAGAGGGTTTGCAGGAAATTGTTCAATTAAGAGAACAATTAAACGAAGGTCGGGGTAGAAAACGCAAGCATACACTGCAGAGCTATGTTCAGTTCTGCCAAGAAAATCCTCAGAGACTATACGTTAGACCGCGAACATTTCGACCAGAACATTCGCGAAAGATATAGTCCGATCTGCATGGCGACATGCAGCTGCAAGCAGCAGACTCATAAGAGTAACATCAATAAATCGTCCTAAGGTGGAATTGCTGCCTTAGTGAGGTATAAGACCTCCGTCTGAACCCCGCATGCCAGCGGGGAGGTAAGATGTAATCTAGCTATATGCTGGAATATCCGAGTATGTCTGACTACCGTTTAATTTAATGGTAATAATGTCTAGACTGCGGACAATCAGCAGGCAACTTATAATATGGTTATGACAAAACAATTACTAATAAAATTGTTTAAAGGGGTGGTGAGAGATTAGTTGTAAAATTCCCCCTCTTATAAACTTATTGAGGAGCCTCAGAGACTACACGCTAGACATCGCTCTTTAATGAGCGAGGAAGATATAGTCCGAACTGCATGGCGACATGCAGAGCATGACAGAAATGATCACGCTCCGCCGTTGGCGGGTAACAATATTAAGCGAAATTCCTTGTCGGGTAAGTTCCGACCTGCACGAATGGCATAACGACTTGATAACTGTCTCAACGAGGGACTCGGTGAAATTACAATGCCGGTAAAGATGCCGGCCTCCCGCAGCTAGACGAAAAGACCCCGTGAAGCTTTACTACAATTTGGCATTGGCGTACGGATAGACATGTTCAGCATAGGTGGGACCGCCACACCTTTTACCACGAGCAACAGCAAAAGATGTTTTACAGACATAGGTCTTAAACATTTATTGAACAGTTGACATGGTGAAAGGTGTGGCGGACCAGTGAGATACCACCCTTGCCTCTCTGTCCTCCTCATCCCGCACCTTGAATCAGGTGTGAGAGACAGTGCCTGATGGGTAGTTTGACTGGGGCGGTGGCCTCCTAAAAGGTAACGGAGGCGTTTACAAAGGTTGGCTAGGTCCGGATGGACATCGGACTGATAGGGCAAACCCATAAGCCAGCTTTACTGCAAGACCTGCAAGTCACGCAGTTACGAAAGTAGAAGTTAGTGATCCGACCGTACGATATAGGACGGCGGAAGCTCAACGGATAAAAGCTACTCCGGGGATAACAGGCTAGTCTGGTCCAAGAGTCCACATCGACGACCAGGTTCGGCACCTCGATGTCGGCTCGTCGCATCCTGGGGCTGGAGAAGGTCCCAATGGTTTGGCTGTTCGCCAATTAAAGCGGCACGCGAGCTGGGTTCAGAACGTCGCGAGACAGTTCGGTCTCCTATCTGCTGTGGGCGTAGAAATTTGAGAGGATTCTTCCTTAGTACGAGAGGACCGGGAAGGAGTAACCTCTGGTGTGCCAGTTGTTCTACCAAGGGCATTGCTGGGTAGCCACGTTACGTCGGGATAAGCGCTGAAAGCATCTAAGTGCGAAGCCCACCTCAAGATTAGATTTCGTTATTAGACCCCTTCGAGACCAGAAGGTTGATAGGTGGTACGTCGAAGCTCTGTAAAGAGTGAAGCGGAGCCATACTAATCGGTCGAGTGTTTTACCACACAAATTAGCGCGCATAAGTTTATGTGACGCCTGTGCTGGAAAGCTCAAAATTATAAAGTGTGTTCCTGTTGTCAATCTTCAAAAGATTGTCAATTTTAAAAAGAAAGACTCAAGTGAGTTGGTGCTTCGAGCGGTGGGGGTACACCTGTTCCCATTCCGAACACAGCAGTTAAGCCCACCAGCGCCGATGATACTCTCCGGGGGAAAGTAGGCCGGCGCCAACTCAGTTGAGTCTTTTTTGTTTACATCGTAAAGTTGACGCAGATTGAATTGGGGAAAGTTGAGCCCCGCAGGGCGAAATCCCGCTCGCAGCGGGATAGGCTGCTCGCCAACTCAGTTGAGTCTTTTTTGTTTACATCGTAAAGTTGACGCAGATTGAATTGGGGAAAGTTGAGCCCCGCAGGGCGAAATCCCGCTCGCAGCGGGATAGGCTGCTCGCCAACTCATTTGAGTTTTTTATTTCCACCTGTTTAGAAAAGACAGGTGGTTTTTTTTGTTCTTATTTTTCTGTCATCCCTTGATTTTATCGTCATCCCTCCTACTTTGTCATCCCGAAGTGGCATCGAGGGACCCCTTTAGGGTGTTAAAAGATATTGATGGTGCAAGTTATAGCACCTAAAGGTTGGAAGAGATAATCTTTAATCTACCTACTAGTAAGTATAAAGATGCTAAGACGGGTAAGGGGTCCCTCGATGCCACTTCGGGATGACAGTAAAAAGAGATTGGCTCGCAATGACAGTTAGCCCCCTATATTTGACACTTTTTGTTAAATATGCTATCATAGTCAATTAGTTCACTGACAATAAAAAGCCAACAAACTCGCCACTTACGGAGGTAAACCATGGCGAAAATCACAGACAGTCTTAAAGTATTGGCCGAAAAAGCACTGGGCGTCATTATGCCGACGCCGCGGTATGACAGAGAACATCCGGAGGAAAGGATAGCGCCAGCCCCGGCGCCTACGCCTGTCACGATCGAGGATGCCGAAAAACCGGTCAGCGAACCGGCCGGCGGCAAGAAGAAATTCAAGCTGCCCAAGATCAAGCTGCCTCAGATCAACATCAAGGGCGGCGGCGCTGGCGGCAATAAAGTTGCCGCATTAGCCAAGAAGGTTTTTATCAGCGGCGGCCGCAACGGCCTGATCATTCGCGCCGCGGTGGTGCTGGTGCTGATGCTGTTCACTACCTGCGCTGATCGCTACGTCGCCACCGGTCTGACCGCTGGCGTTAAGGGCGACAACGCTGCCAATGTCGTGCCCGAAGAATTCAAAAACGTTCGCGGCGCGGCCACCGTGTCGGCTATCATCAGCCTGATCGAAACGGAGTTCGATCGCCCGTTTGGCGGTTACCGCCGCGACAACGTGCTTTGGTATGGTTGGTTGGCGCCGTACGACAACGTCCAATCGTTCCAGAGCGGCGTCTTTGACGTGGTTCAGCGCGTCATGTTCTTTCTTAAGGAACGTGTTAGCAAAGAGGGCGGGTCGTCCGATCCGTTCAACGCTAACTTAAAAGACGCGGCCGAATGGACCAACGCGCCGGGGTTTATTCCGGTGGCCACTAACTTAATGTACAACCATTTCGCGGTCTCCAATTTGGAGACGTATCGCGACGACCTCAAAGCCAAAAAAGCCTCGTTCGTTGGGCAAAGCGAAGCGTTGTACTTCGCTTTTCAAATGCTGTACGACATGCTCGGCGATGCTCACAATGAGCTGTCGACCGACAAAGTCACAGCCACCACGGCCGACGACTATTACTACCACGCCCTTGGCGTGGCGTATGCGTCGCAGGTGTTGATGCGCGGTTTGGCGATCGATTTCGCCGACGAAATCAGCCGCAAAAACATCGACAGTCACGTGGAGCGGTTCAACGCCGAAATGGCAAAAGCGATGGACCGGAAAATTCCATGGATGGTCTGGAATAACAGCCAGATCAACGACAGATCGATGCTCGAGACGCCCATCAACGAGGCGCGCAACAAGCTGCCTAGCGCCATGGCTTCAATCGAGAAGTAATCGCTATCCACAACCAACATCGCCACCCCGCTAAGCGGGGTGGCGATTTCTTTTACTAAAAAACCAATAAAACGGCCTGTTTTATGTAAACTATTGACAAAAAATGACCAATATGCTATTATATACAATCTGCCAAAATGGCACGTTGTTTGAAAACACAAAAGAAAGGAGCGACAAAATGTCGCAAAACAGGCTCTACCGGATGGTGGCGTCTTTGGCGCTGATCATCATCGTCGGTCTGACAGCTCAGACCTACGAATCATGTAGCGGGTCATCGGCCGCCGATGCGGCCAAGCAGGTGGACGACAATGTATCGGTGGCGAAAGAACTCGCCAACGATTCCGGTAGCGGTCACCTGGTGGCCACAGTGTTTTTTCTGCTGGCGCTGGCAATGATATCGGCAGTTTGGCTTCTGCCAGATGCTCAGATCGACGCAGCGGCGGCCTACGTCGCCAATCTGTTCAAACGCGATGAAAACGCCGGCGAATAATGCCGAAGTAGATCACTCAACGTCAAAAAATCGGAGGAAAAAATGAAAAAGCTGTACGGATTCGCGCTCCTGGTTCTTCTGCTTGCAATTTCGTCCATCAACATCGCCTGTTCCAGCTGCATCGGGCCAGCCAAGGTGCTGCCCATCGAGGAAATCAAAACCAACGAGACTGCGTTTTTGGTCCCGTTGGAGGGTGAAAGCAAGGGCGGGCAGCAAAAGTTCATGTCGGTCGACTTTCTCAAGACCGCCAAGGTGGCGACCAAGCGGGTTACCATCCCGGTGACCAAGCGGTCGCTCGGCCGTATGTGGTGGAGTTACGAATGGCTGCCCACGCTGCGCGTGGTTAAGGTTGATCGCACTCCGGTTACCCGGGAGTGGACATCCGACGAAACCAGCGGCACCACTAAGAAAAACGAGGCGATTACTGTCGAGTCGCTCGATTCAATCGGTTTTTCCATCGGCATCAACTTGACGGCGTCTGTCACGGAAGAAGACGCGGCGACGTTCCTTTATTACTACGCCGGCAAACCACTGGCGGAGGTCGTGGACCAGAACGTTCGCGGTTTTGTACAGTCAGATCTGTCCGGAAAGTTCGGGCAGAAAGCTATGGAAGATTGCAAGAAAGAAAAGAAGGCGATCTTCGACGAGTTACTCGTCGCCGTTCGCGGAGAATTTAAAAATAAGGGTGTCACCATCGACAACCTCGGCTATGCCGAGGGGTTGATGTATGATAACGCCAAGATCCAGACGGCCATCGACGAACGCATCGTTGCCGAGATGGATGTGCAGACCGCCAAACAGCGTACGTTGGAACAGAAAGAAACCAACGAACGACTCGAGTCGGAAGCGACCTCCAAGGCCAAGCAGGCCACCGAGTTCGCCAAGGCGGCTGAGGCGCAGAAGGCCAAGACCACGCTCGATATCGAGTTGCTCAAGGCGGAGGGGATGAAAATATTCGCTGAGCAGGCCAAGGACATAGATTGGCCGGACATCTTGCCGCAAGGCACCAACATGATGTTCGGGATGGATCTGCCGATGGCTCCCGCCAAGAAGTAATTGTTCTTTAACCTCATTTACACCCCCGCCGGAAACGGCGGGGGTGTTTTCTTTATCTTTTCATAGCCTGCGGGCTTGAGCGGACCCGTTCACGGCGCCGCCGATGAGCGGGTTATTACAACTCTTTTCTTTCTGTCGATATCGGTTCGTGGTATAATCCAAGTAGATTTATTTTCAAAAGGTAGGAGGAAATATATGCCCCAGGTCGCTTTTAGCCAATTGCGCGGCGTTGATTGGCGCGGTAAGCGAGTAATTTTGCGCGCCGCGTTAGATGTGCCGCTTAAAGACGGCGTGGTGGTGCAAGATTACCGCATTAGGCAAATTGTACCAACGCTGCAATATTTACTAAAACATCAAGCCATGGTGGCGGTGATGTCGTTTTTGAGCCGGCCAAACGGCAAAAAATTAAAAGAGTTTTCACTGGCACCGGTCGCCAAGAGATTAAGTGAACTTGTTGGTCAAGATGTGCCGTTAGTGCCGGACTGTGTCGGCTCAGTTGTCGCCGAACAATTGTTAGCTACTCAACCAGGCCAGGCGGTCATGCTCGAAAATACTCGTTTTCACCAAGAAGAAATGGCCGATGACGATGGTTTTGCCGCGAGCTTGTGTCTTGGTTTTGATCTAGTCGTCTTCGACGCTTTTGCTCAAAGTCATCGGGCGCATGCTTCTACCACCGGCATTCTCCGTCATCTGCCTGCCGCAGCCGGTCTGTCGTTAATGGATGAGCTTAAAGCCTTGCAAAGCGTCATGACTAAGCCAAAACGCCCCGCAGTGTTGGTAATTGGCGGGGCTAAAGTGTCGGACAAGATTGCTTTAATTCAAAACTTAATTACTCATGTCGACAGTGTGTTGGTTGGTGGAGTGGCGGCCAATGTGTTTTTGGTGGCCGAGGGTAAAGAACCATTGGGTAAGTCATATTTGTCCGATATTAAAATCGCTTCGCCACGAATGGCAAAAAAGCACGATCCGCTTACGATTGCCCGGCAATTGCTAAAAAAATACCGTCATAAAATCCAGCTGCCACTCGATTTAGTGGCCGCTAAAGACAGTTCTGGCACCGATGCTAAAACCGTAGTATTGGCCGATCACGACATTAACCCAGTCTGGAGTTATTTCGATATCGGGGCTAAAACCATTAAACAATATCAACAAATTATTCGCGGTGCTAAAACGGTGTTGTGGAACGGTCCGATGGGCAAATACGAAACGCCTAAGTTTGCTCATGGCACGTTGGCGATAGCCAAAGCTATGGCGGCGAACAGCGGTACTACCATTGCCGGCGGCGGCGATAGCGAAGAAATTATTGACCGCGCTAAATTAAACAAAAAGATTAGCCATGTTTCTACCGGCGGTGGAGCGATGTTAGAGCTGCTGGCTGGAAAAAAATTACCGGCACTGGAGGAGTTGGCAAAAAATCGGCATCATTTTGCTCACGCACCGCTAACGCCAGCTTTGCTGGCAGTGCCGTTTGATCACCGTCATAATCCATATTGGCGGTTACCGTTGTACAATTTGCACGATCTGCTGCATCCGGCGATGGTACACCAGTTTGGCGTGCCGGCTTGTAACATTCGGTCTAAATATATTTTAGACGCGGTGCTAGAGGCGGCTTGGTTGGAACATTCGCCGTTGATTATTGAAATTGCCGAATCGGAAATGCAGTATTGCGATATTCCGCCGGCAAAATTAGCGGCGTGGTTAGTAGAACGGGTGCCAAAGCTAGAAAAAAAGTATGGCTACAGTGTGCCGTTAGCATTGCACGCCGATCATGTAAAACACGATGTCGCCGGTGTTATTACCGCCGCGGTTAAAGCCGGTTTTTCTTCGGTGTTAATAGATCAGTCGCATTTGTCGCTCGAAAAAAATATTGTAACGGTAGCTGATATGGTGCGACGATTGCATCCGCTGGGTGTTTCGGTGGAAGGTGAAGTAGGGCAAATTGGCGTTGGTCTGGCTACAAAAAAGCAACTAGTGGGCAAGGCAGTTGAACGAGCGGCACCAACGGTGCAACAAGCGGTCGAATTTGCCGCCAATACCGGCATCGATGCTTTTGCCGCTTTCTTTGGTAACTATCACGGACAGTACCAGCAGCCGGCCACGATTGCGTGGCGACGCATGAAACAAATTGCCACCGCGCTGCGTCATTTAGCACAACCGGTACCGGTGGTGTTGCACGGCACCAGTTTTTTGGAAACCAGTCAGTATAATCATATCGAAGTGTATCATCAGGCGTTGCGCTGCGGCTGTTACAAGTTTAATTACAGCACCATGCTTTCCGAGCGGCTTAAGACGCACTTGTCAAAAGAATTGATAGACAAAATGATGCATGCTAGCGGTAAAGAGTTGGAATGGAAAAAATCGCTTGGTAAATTTGCCAAAGAGATAGACGCACTGCCACCGTCGGTCAAGAAGTTAATGGTGTTGGATATTCGCGAACATGTGCGGCAAATGATGCGCGATGCTTGGCGGAGTAGTGGCAAAGCGAAACACTATCGATAGAAAATAGTAAATAGTGAATAGTGGACAGGCGTGGTAAAACGACCTGTCTTTTTGTTGGTAGATTGACAAAGCGGCCAAAAACGTCTACGGTGAAAGGTGCTATGAGTGAAAGTCAAACCGATTCAATTCGTCTCGAACAGTCGTGGAAAGCTGCGTTAGCGGATGAATTTTCATTGCCGTACATGCAAGGATTGCGACAGTGGCTGCGCAGTGAATATAAAGCGGGCAAGAAAATCTATCCGGCACCGAGCGCTATTTTTCGCGCGCTAGACTTAACACCGCTCGATCGGGTTAAAGTAGTTATCTTAGGGCAAGATCCATATCACGGGCCAGGGCAAGCGCATGGGCTATGTTTTTCCGTTCCCAATGGCGTGCCGTTTCCACCATCGCTACACAATATCTTTACTGAACTAGTGAGCGATCTTGGCGTGCCGTATCCAACCACCAGCGAATTAACACCATGGGCAGAACAAGGAGTGTTGCTGCTCAACGCCACTTTAACCGTCGAAGAGGGGAAAGCCGGTTCTCATCAAAAACGCGGCTGGGAGCAATTCACCGATCGGATAATTAAAATTCTTAACCAACGGGCAGAAAGTTTGGTGTTTATTTTGTGGGGAGCGTACGCGCAAGAAAAGGGCCAGGCGATTGATCGAACGCGGCATTTAGTGTTAGAAGCGCCGCATCCGTCGCCATTGTCGGCACACCGCGGATTTTTTGGCTCAAAGCCGTTTTCACAAACCAACACTTATTTGTTATCGCACTTGCAAGCACCGATTGATTGGCAACTAAAATAATTTTTTGCTCTAACAACAAAACCCGTGGTGTACCTACCGCGGGTTTTGTTTTCTTGCCGGAGCAAGTTTACTTTCGTTTCTTGGCTTTCTTCGCTTTCTTAGCCTTTTTCGCCTTCTTAGGGGCTTTCTTGGCTTTCTTTGCCTTTTTAGGGGCGGCCTTTTTCTTAGCCTTCTTTTTTGCCATAGTGCTCACCTCCTTTCATTGCGAGATACGTGTATGAAAAATATGTTTACGAAAGTCTTTCGTAAAAATATATTTTCCCTCCACGAAATGTTCTCTAAAAAACATTTGCAAGAAAAAAATTCATTGGTACAACAAACTTTTCTCTTACTCTTACATTATATGAACTTTTGCCCACATCAACAATGAATAAACAGCGGCAACTGTGGATAACTATCGATAATAAAAAATAAAATAATTATAGCGGAATTATTTTCTAACAATAAAAATAAAAACTTTTATAAAAATATTTTTTGTATCACGATATAAAACAAAGAACACCACCTAAAAAATAAGTGATGTTCTCTGGTGGACCCGACAGGAATCGAACCTGCGACCTCCTGCGTGCAAAGCAGGCGCTCTAGCCAACTGAGCTACGGGCCCAAATTAATTACGAATTACTATTCACTGATTACTATTTTACTGGGTGGTAGTTTATATAAAAAGGCCGAAAAAGTCAATGTTTGTCATAGTGGCAGTTTAGAGTTTGTTTAATTATCGTTTGGTTTTTGTTTAGGTTGGTTTTGATATGACAGAAGGAGATAAGTCATAATTTTGTTCAACCGTATGACAACACGTCGTCAGAAATTAATCGTTATAAGTTTTATTTTATGTTGGCTCTGGCCAAGCAATAGCCAGGCGGCCAGCTCAATAGCTATCTCCGAAGTTGCTGCCTTTGAACCGGAAGGGCGTGAATGGGTCGAAATCGTCAATGCTAGTACCGAAGCGATCGATCTAACTGGATGGAAGTTTGTGGAAGATAATACTAATCATAGTTTGAAACTTTTTAATGGCGCTAGTGCGGTACTTGAAGCTGGGCAGTATGCAATTATTGCCGACGATGCCGCGCAATTTCAAACGGCTTATTCGGAAGTAGCTGTAACTATTTTTGACAGTTCATGGGGCACACTTAAAGAAACCGGCGAATTAATCGGCTTGCGCGATACTGCCGGTAACATCGTAGAGCAATTTACTTACGCGGCGGTAAGTGGCGGCACAGCTGAACGAATTAATTTAACCGTTAGCGGTGATGATGCCACTAATTGGCAACTGTCACCAACCGGGCATTCGGCTGGTAGAGTAAATAGTGTTGTTGATTCAATACCGCCGGAAACGCCACCAGCCGAAGTGCCGCCGGTGGTACCAGAACCAACTGACATCGGCCAAGAAGATCCACCAGCAAAAACCGATCCCGTTTTACCAGCAGCATTGCCGTGCGATGTTGGTCAATTGCAATTATCGGAACTAGTATCGGATCCGATTGATGGTGAAGAAGAATATGTGGAACTGCGCTATGGCGGCGCGCGGTCGGCGGCATTAGCCGGTTGGTCAATTGCCGATGGCGCCGGGCGTACCACGGCCATGGATTCGTTGTTTGTTTTGCCGGCGTCATTCGTCGTAATAGAAAAACCAAAGGGCGTGCTAAATAATGGTGGCGATCAGGTGGTACTGCAGTGTAGTAGCCAAACTGTTGATACTGTCACTTACGGTAATTGGGACGACGGTAATAAAGCTGACAATGCTCCAGCGCCAGCCGACCCGTGGTCGTTAATGCGCGATGAACAGAATCAATGGGTGGTTACTACCACGCCAACTAAAGGCCAAAATAACCAGTACACAGCACCACCGGTACCGGAAGTAAAAGTGCGGGCGCCGGTTACTGCTAATAAGCCGCTGCTAGATACCGTACCGGTAACAACAGATGAAACAACTGACGTTGAGCCGTCAATTATAGTTGGTGATACTACCGGCTGCGTGCAACTGTCTGAATTATTACCTAACCCAGAAGGGGATGATGCCGCCGGTGAGTTTATTGAACTACTGAATTGCGATAGTCGAGCGCTTAATCTGACCGGTTGGTCGCTTAGCGTTGGTACGCGTAAGTATAAAATAGCGGGGGAACAAGCCACGATTGAATCGGGGGCGTGGTTGTCGCTGCCGCGATCGGTCAGCAAACTAACGCTCCGTAATGGCGGCGGTGACTCTGTTACTTTATTACAACCAGATGGTTCGGTTGTAGATAAAGTAGAGTATTCGACCGCCCCGTCTGGCCAAAGTTACGCCAAAGTCGAGACCGAATGGCAGTGGACTGCCGAACCAACGCCGGGGGCGGCTAATAAAATTATCAACCCAAACGAGCCACCCACGGCCGAATTCCAATTGGTTCATCCACGCCGAACGGAAGTAGGTGAAAGCATTACCGCCGATGCCACGGATGGCAGCGATGCCGAAGATAGTAATGAACAGCTTCAATACGCTTGGGACTGGGGTGACGGCACAAACAGCACTGGTATGATAGTGGAACATAGCTATGCACAAGCCGGTCAGTACAAAGTTACTTTGGTAGTGACCGACACAGCCGGCGCGGTGGACAGAGTAAGTCGTACCTTAACTATTTATGCGTTGACAGCTAATACTGAGCCAACGGCCGCCACCAAACCACGCCAGGCATCGTCGTCAGTCACGATAAAAATTACGCCGGTCGAACTATCAGCTCAGGCGCTTAATCGAAAAGTGCAATTAATTGGCACGGTGGTGGCATTGCCGGGGGTGTTTGGTCGGCAAGTGATGATGATAGACGGCGCCGAGGTTTATTTTGGCGCGGCTGACTGGCCGGCTTTGGCGGTTGGTGATGTGGTGCAGCTAACCGGATCGGTTGGCAATAGTGCCGGCCAAAAACGATTGCGGTTGGCGAACCAAGACGCACTGGCAGTTCAACGGCAGTCGACCATTGCCCCGGCCGTAGTTACTTCGCTCGAGGCCGGCTTAAATCGGCGATTGGTACAAGTTACCGGCACGGTGGCCGAAGTAAGAAAAACTGAGTTTTTGCTCGCCGGAGACTTTGGTCAGTTACCGGTAGTGATAAAAAAATCTACCGACATTGGGGAGGTGACAGTAGCGGTTGGACAGGAAATTAATGTAGTTGGTGTTTTGATGCAAATTAAAAACGATTGGCAGCTCTGGCCGCGCATGGCTAGCGATATTCAGGTGTCAGTAGTGGCGGCCGAGGCAGAAGTTATTAACGTGGCCGCGGCAGAATCGTTTTGGTGGCAACCGGCCGCGACTGGGTTTGGAGCGGTAGGCGCGCTGTGGCAGGTGGTGCAGGGGACGATGACGTAGGGACTAGAGACTAGAGATTGGCATGAACGTTAAATCTTACAAAGACTTAATTGTTTGGCAAAAGAGTGTGGCATTGGCTGACGCTGTGTATTTGTTTACTAAAGACTTACCATCTAACGAGCAGTTCGGACTTATTAGCCAAATGCGTCGGGCGGTAGTTTCAATCTCATCTAACATTGCTGAAGGGTATGAACGTCGGTCGTCTCGTGAATTATTACATTTTCTTTCCATAGCTTTTGGGTCAGCCGCTGAACTAGAGGTGCAACTATTACTTTGCAACCATCAGTCTTACGGCGATATTGCCAAGCAGAAGATAGCCGACGCTCTACTGATTGAGGTAATGAAACTATTAAACGCCTTCCGACGTTCCATCCGCAACCGTATTTCACCTATTTCTAGTCCCTAGCCCCTGATCCCTAGTCCCTAAAATTAAAAATCCCCCGTACGTCGGTTATCGACGTGCGGGGGAATTGTGTTTTTATTCACCGCGCCGGTAATTAGGCGCGTCGCTGGTAATGCGGATGCTGTGTGGGTGACTTTCTTCTTTGCCGGAATTGCTTAAACGGTCAAAGTCAGCTTTGGCGTGCAAATCAGCGATTGATTCGGCGCCAACATAACCCAAGCCGTCTTTTAAGCCGCCGAAGTATTGAGTGAGTACACTGGCGACTGACCCACGATAGGGGACGATGCCGCTAATGCCTTCGGCGATTAATTTCTCGGTGGGAACGTTGGTTTGGCCATAACGTTCGCGGCTGGCTCGGCTGGCCGCCATGGCCTCGAGCGATCCCATGCCGCGATAAGCCTTCCATTGCCGACCTTCAAAAAATATAATTTCGCCCGGCGCTTCGTCGGTACCGGCAAGTAGGTTGCCGAGCATAACACTGTCAGCACCAGCGCCAAGGGCAATGGGAATGTCGCCGGAATGGCGAATACCACCGTCGGCACAGACTGGCACCTTAGCCGTATCTCTTGCTTCACGGGCGCACCAGTACACGGCGGTAACCTGTGGCCGGCCAATGCCGGCAATAATGCGGGTGGTACAGATAGAACCTGGTCCTTGACCAATTTTGATGCCGTCGGCGCCGGCAGCAATCAGTGCTTGGGCCGATTCTGGCTGCGAAATGTTACCCACTACTACGTCGAGATTGGGGTAGTGTTGCTCAATCCAAGCTAAAGTGTCGAATACGGTTTTGGAGTCGGCATGAGCGGTGTCGATTACCACTACATCAACATTAGCATCGACCAAGGCGGCTACCCGGTCAGCCGCATCGGGTAAGATACCAATGGCGGCGCCAACGCGCAGTTGGCCGTGGTCGTCAATATTGGCTAGCGGATCGTTACCACGCTGAATTCGAGCCGTATCAACCCAGGTGTAGAGGCCGGCGATAGTATTATCGTGGTTAACCACCGGCAGCATTTTTATTTTTCTTTGCTGCATGATGGTATAAGCATTGGCAATGGTGGTGCCAAGCGGTGCGGCTACTAAATCGGTGGTCATAGCAGTACTGATCAACTGTTCTGGATGATCGGCGCAAAAGCCAAAATCGGTACTGGTCATTATGCCCACCAGATGATCGGTGTCGCGATCAATCACCGGAAATGACTGGAATGAAAACTTGCGTTCGTCGATCAGTTTTAAGGCCGAAGCCACGGTTTGGTCGGCGAATAAACAGACCGGTCGGTCGATCATGCCGTTGAGATGAAACTTAACTCGTCGCACTTCTTTGGCTTGCCATTCCGGCGTGCCACTGCGGTGAATTATACCCAAGCCGCCGAACAAAGCCATGGCAATAGCCAGTTTGTGCTCGGTCACTTTATCCATGGCAGCGCTGATAATTGGCACATGAACGGGCACGTGGCGAGAAAACCAGCTGCTTAAAGCGTTATCTGGCGGAATGCCATTTGAGTGGCCGGTCTTAAGCCGAACGTCGTCGAAGGTGAGGGCTAAATGCAATTTGAGCATGTCTTCGAAAAACTGGTCAACGCGGCGAGATATAGGCATGGTGATTCCTCCAAGGAGTTGTTTTTGTTGAAAAGATCGCCCCACAGTGGGGATATGGCATCCTAGCATAACCAACTGGTCTTGTCGAGAGTGGTTTGCTCTTGATGTTTTACTATTGACGTGTTATACTCGGCCATACAGTTTTTCTATTTCTATGGCCAAAGTTATTTCCATCCGGGGCGCCCGCGTCCACAACTTAAAAAATATCGATGTCGATATTCCCAAGCAGCAATTGGTGGTAATCACCGGGCTGTCTGGTTCCGGTAAATCGAGTTTAGCGTTTGATACTATCTTCGCCGAAGGTCAACGGCGTTATGTTGATTCACTGTCGTCTTACGCCCGGCAGTTTTTAGGCGTGATGGATAAACCAGATGTCGACAGTGTCGAAGGCCTTTCACCGGCCGTGGCGATTGACCAGCGGTCGGTCTCACATAACCCGCGCTCTACCGTTGGCACTGTCACCGAAATTTACGATTACCTACGGTTGTTATACGCCAAGATCGGTCGGCGGTTCTGTCATCGTTGCGGGGCTGAGGTAAAACGGCAAACGGTCGATGAAATTATCGCCCAAGTGTTGGCACTGCCAGCAGGTGAATATTATTTAATCGCGCCGGTGGTGCGCCACGAAATCGGTGAGCATAAAAAAGTAATTAGCGGCGCGGCTAAGTCTGGATATTTAGGCGTGGTGGTAGACGGTACCTTTCATTCCACCGACGAACTGGCGGCGCTTAAAATTGCCAAAGGCGAGCCACACACTATTGATGTAGTAATTCAAAAAATCCGGGTTGGTGGAGTGCCGAACGAAAAAACTCCAGATTTAATAAAAGTAACCTTGGAATTGGGCAATGGTGAAATGAAAGCGACGTTTGTAAACAATGGCCATGGCGCTGAACACGTTTGTTCTCAATACTACACCTGCCCGCATTGCAACTTAACCTTGCCCGATATCGAGCCGCGCAGCTTCTCGTTTAATTCGCCACAAGGGGCTTGCCCGTCTTGTTTGGGGATTGGGGTAAAAATGGAAGTTGATGCCGATTTGGTTATTCCCAATGCCAAGTTAACCATTGCCGAAGGGGCGATTAAACCGTGGGTGCGCATGGTTGGCGGACAAACCGGACAATATAAAGTACTGGCCGCTTTGGCAGCCGCTTTTGGTTTTTCGCTCGATCAACCGGTCGACAAGCTAACCGCCGAGCAGCGCCAGGCTGTTTTATTTGGCACCGGTGACCGCCATTACCCAGTAGCTGGGGCTGGTAGTATTCCTTACGAAGGTGTTATTCCGCAACTGGAACGTCGCTACAAAGAAAGCGATTCCGACTTTATGCGCAGTGAAATTGAAAGCTACATGCGGTCGATGATCTGCCCGTCATGCCAGGGGCAACGCTTGCGCCCGGAAAGTTTGGCGGTAAAGGTTGGTGGTATGACCATTGCGCAGCTCACCGCGCTTAACATTAACGATGCCGAAAGCTACTGCAAGGGTTTAGAAAAAGGTTTGGATAAAAAAGAAAAGCAAATCGCCAGCCAGATTGTGCGCGAAGTGCTAGTACGCCTGCAATATCTGCGCGGGGTTGGTTTGGACTATTTAACTTTAGACCGCTCGAGCGCCACGCTATCGGGTGGCGAAGCGCAACGGATCCGTTTGGCCACGCAGCTTGGTTCGGGCCTCTCCGGTGTAGTGTATATTCTCGATGAACCGTCGGTTGGTCTACATCAAAAAGACGGCGATAAGCTAATCACTACGCTTAAGCGATTGCGCGACGATGAAAATTCGGTGATTGTGGTAGAACACGACGCGCAGATTATGAAAGCCGCCGACCATATTATCGATATCGGTCCCGGCGCGGGGGAATACGGCGGCCAAGTTATGGCCGAAGGCACGCTTAAGGAGATTATGAGTAATAAAAAGTCGCTGACCGGGCAGTATCTGTCTGGCGTTAAGCGCATTAGTACCCCGTCCGACTATCGTCGCGGCAACGGCAAGTTTTTGGAAATAGTTGGCGCGACCGCCTTTAATCTAAAAGACGTTTCGGTTAAGATTCCACTTGGTGCGTTTGTCTGTTTTACCGGCGTATCTGGGTCTGGTAAGTCTACCTTAATGACCGAGATTGTGGCGAAAGCATTGCATCACCACTTTTTCCGGGCGAAAGATTTGCCGGCCGCTCATCGCGAGATTCGCGGTTTGGAATATTTAGACAAAGTTATTTCGATCGATCAATCGCCAATTGGCCGCACCCCGCGCAGCAATCCGGCTACTTATACCGGCGTATTCACTTACATTCGCGATCTGTTCACTCAGCTGCCGGAATCTAAAATACGTGGCTACGATGCCGGCAAGTTCAGCTTTAATGTTAAAGGCGGTCGGTGCGAGGCTTGTGCCGGTGATGGTTTGGTGCGAATTGAGATGCAATTTTTGTCCGATGTTTATGTACCATGCGACGAATGCCGCGGCCGGCGCTACAAGCGGGAAGTATTGGAAGTTCATTACCGCGGCAAAAACATTGCCGACGTGTTGGATCTAACCGTGGAAGAAGCCAAAACTTTCTTTGCCGATAAACCGATTATTTCCGAAAAGTTGAGCACGTTGGCCGAAGTTGGTTTGGGTTACATCAAACTTGGGCAATCCGCCACTACGTTGTCTGGCGGTGAGGCGCAGCGGGTTAAACTAGCCACCGAACTGGCCCGTCGCTCCACCGGCAAAACCATTTATATTCTCGATGAACCAACCACCGGCCTGCACTTCGACGACATTAAACGCTTGTTGCTCGTACTGCAGCGTTTGGTGGACAAAGGTAATACCGTGTTGGTAATTGAACACAATCTCGATGTCATTAAGTGTGCCGACTGGGTGATCGATCTGGGCCCAGACGGCGGTGATAAAGGTGGCGAAATCGTGGCTGCCGGCACCCCGCGCGATGTGGCAAAGAATAAACGCAGCTACACCGGCAAGTACTTAAAAGAAGTGTTGGATTAATAAAAACACCCCCGCAAAGTCGGGGGTGTTTATTTTTGCTACTGTTGCTGTGCCGGTGTCATTAACCACAACCATTCGCGGTTGCCGCCTTTGCCGCCAACTAATGGCGATTCAACTTCGTGTAAAATGGCCACGCCGGCGGCCGCCACCTCGTGCCGCACTTGCATTAAAACTTCATCGAGCACGTCGTCAATTACCGTGCCGGCATGACGTTGGCCGGGAGTAGATTCATAATGAGGCTTGATCAAGCTAATTATGCTTCCGCCCGGTTTAAGCATGGTAATGGCATGGGGGATAATCAATCGTTGCGGCGTCCAGCCCACGTCAATTGTAATAAAGTCAACCAATTCTGGCAGTTTAACATGGAGAGCATTGGTTCGTTCAACCACCACCACCCGTTGGTCATTTCTTAATTTCCAATCGAGCACGCCATAACCGGTGTCGACTGCGTAAACCTTGGTCGCGCCGTGCTGCAGCAGACAATCTACAAACCCGCCGGTGCTGCAACCTAAATCGGCACAAACTAATCCGGCCGGATTAACTTGGAAAACATCGAGCGCATGGGCTAGTTTGGCGCCGGCTCGGGAAGCGAAAGAGGGAATCATAACTGTAGTATATCAGGGACTAGGGGCTAGGGACTAGGGGGGCTTTGCCATAGTTTAATTGTAGACCCGTTTGGTTGACAGATTGCCAAGCAAATGCTAGAGTAATCAATCAAACACTGTTCTTTGCAACTTAAACCACTGGGAGGTAAAAGGTGAAAATAGACGAACGATTCTGGGAAGATCTATTTGGCATATCCAAAATGGTCGGCGTCGGAACGTCGAATTGGCTGGGTGACGTTGGCCGAACATTAGTCGGTCGGCCCACCAAAGGTTTGGTGCGGGAATGGCTCCGTGAGGCGAAAGTAACTGACAGTGTAGAAGTCACACCGGATTTTACTACGCCAATCACGCAGCAATTGGCTCAAGCCAATATTATTGCTTTGCATATGCATACGTCAGATTTAGAAGCGATGGTGTTTACACCGCCGCCGCAGCCGTCGGTTAAAATGGCTTTCTTAACTTCGCCTCGAGCATTCACCATTCAGCAGTTGTCGGAAATTGCCATGCTAAAGAAAATGCCAACCGTGTCGCTGCCGACGTTACTGGCGGTATGGCGGGCAGTGGCCGAAGTTCGGCCGCGATCGCCGATTATCGGACTTGATAGTATGATCGATCACCAGGACCAGCAATGTCTTCCGGGAATATCGTGGCACCGTGGTAACCCCGGTTGCTGGCGATTTGAACTGTTGCCGTGGTGGCTAGAACTTCGGGCTAGTTGCCGCTTGGCGATTATTCTGCCCGGATCGTCGACTTAAATAAACCATCAACCAGACGGAGGACCGCCATGAACTGGGAGCAGCTTACCTTAGCCGATGTTCGCCGCCTGGTGGCGGCCATAGAACAGGCGAATCCGCAAGCGGTGCGGGCGATTATCGACCGTATGCCGGCCGACGATGGCGAACACAGCCGCGTCACCCTCGGCACATTAGTCAAACTGTTAAATCAGTTGAACGGCAAAACCGTACTGTCAGACGAAGATCTGCAACTACTCAACCGCCCCGACGAACCGGTGGTTGTTCAGCCAATCTTTGCTAAATTGCTGGCCGCGTGCCATTTCAGTCAAGTAAGTGATGATTTCACGGAAGATAATTTACCGCTGGTTGACGATTACACTGCCGGCCCAATTGAGGTCGTTGCATTCGAACAATGCATCGATGCTAAGTTTGTACTGTCGTTCTTAGATGAAAAAGGGTTTGTTCCCGTGGGAATGCGACGAGCGTTGGAATGGCGTGCCGTTAATACAGAAAGTGATGAGGTCTTGGTTATTGCTGGGGGAATAAACAGTAATCGCCATGAATTCGACGTCATAATGGTTCCATACTTTTTCGGCAAGACCGCTAAAGTGGACAGGCAAAAAACAGATGCCGTTCTTGGTAACCAATGCCGTTATCTCGTCACTCGCAAATAAACATTACAAAACCCTCTGCTGAAAGGCGGAGGGTTTTTCTTAGTCGAATTGTATTGACAGCAACAGCTAAAAGCTATATACTGCTAAATCATGTTCCTTAATAATTAAACCCCTACCAAGTGAGGAAGCCATGGATTGGGAAAATCTTACCCTGTCAGATGTTCGTCGCTTAGTAGCGACGTTAAAGCGAGCTAATGCCAACCCCAGCGTAATTCGGGCGATTATCGAGCATGAACCAGTTGAGCCGATGGAGCATAGTCGCGTCACCCTCGGCACATTAGTCAAACTGTTAAATCAGTTGAACGGCAAAACCGTGCTGTCGGGCGAAGATCTGCAACTACTCAATCGCCCCGATGAACCGGCAATTGTTCAGCCAACCTTTGCTAAATTGCTGGCCGCGTGCCATTTCATGAAGATAAGCTCTGACTTCAACGAAGTCAACTTCCCACTGATCGATGATAAAACCACCGGCCCAGTTGAGGCTGTTCAATTTGTGCCGGGTGTCGGAATGATCAACATTATAGATTTTTTTGATCACTTAGGGTTTGTGCCGGTAGGAATACGTCGAGCATTGGAATGGCGAGCGCTTAATAAGATCACCGATCCAACCATTATTACCGGAGCAATCAATAAAGGTTCTTCCGGTATTGCCGATGAAATTAGTTATGCCTATTTTTTTGGGTCGGCAGTTGAGGTATCTCAAGCTCGCAGCTATGGCAACAGCTTTGTTGCTAATTGCCGGCATCTAGTCTGTCGCAAATAAACACACAACCCAGCTGCGGGGCTCTGCAGCTGGGTTTCTTTTATCCAAATATCGATTTACTTCTTAAGGACAATTTCCTTTAAGCGCTTTTTCCAGTTGCGTAAGAAGTAGAGCTTGCTGTGGTGAACCTCGGCTTGTTTAATCGCCTCGATTTTAACCACGTTAGGTGAGTTAAGCGGGAAAATCTTTTCTACGCCAATGCCGTCGGAGATTTTGCGCACCGTAATGGTGGCACCGGCTTCGTGGCCGTGTTTGCGGGCGATGATAATACCTTCGTAAACCTGGATCCGTTCCTTTTCTTCACCCTTGGTGTTAGTTTCGCGGATCTTTTGGTGCACGCGCACTGTCACTCCTGGGCGTAAATCGGCAAAAGTTGATAAAGTTTCAACCTCGGCTTCGGCTGGGGCTGGTTCGGTTGCAGGTTCGGCTACCGGAGCAACTTCAGCTACCGGTTCAGCTACGGGCGCAGCTTCCACGGGCGCGTCGGTGGCTGGGGTGGTTGGAACCACTGGAGCAGCTGCCGGTTCAACAGAATCGGTTGTTGGCTGGTCGAGTGGGGTTTGATTAGTGTCAGTCATAGTGCACGTAGTGTAGCCGAACCGATCGGTATTGTCAAGCCAGATTAAACAAAAGACCGCCCCCAGCAAAGCGGGAGGCGGTCGTGTGTCTTTTGGTTATTTTTCGTCTAAAAACGGCTGTAATGCCTGCCAGATGGTGGCAAACTGGCTCGTTTCGTCCAAACCGGCCACGTTGATCCAGAGGTCGTAATTGCCTTGGTCAAACACGTCAAAGTCTGGGTAGTACTGGCCATAGCGACGTTCATCGCTTTGAATGCGCAAGTGTAAACTGCGCTCTAAATCGGCTTGAGTGTTAATGGCTGAGCCTTCATTGCGGGCGGCTTGGTTTTGCTGCCAACGGCTCCAAATTCGCTCCGCTGCTTCGGCCGGTGAGAGTTCCAAGAAAAGTTTAATGGCCGATCGGCGAAAGAAATACGGCGCCATGCGTCCCTCGGCAATAATACCGGTGCGGCCGCTAGTCGCTAGATCGCGCCACAATTGGTCGGCGTCATAATCTCCTTCGGGGTGGGTTTCACTCCAGCGATTAAAGTCTTCCAAGGTCATGCCGCGGTCGCGGGCCAGTTGGCGGCGTAAGTCGCCCATGGAAATGTGTTCGTAACCAAGTTTAGCGGCCAGTTTTTTGGCAATAGTACTTTTACCGGATCCGGGTGAACCTGAAAGCGCAATAATGCGATTAGCCATAGTTTCTCCTGATCAAAGTTATTATGACAGAGTTTGGCGTTGTGGCAGTGACTCTAAATATGTTTCCAGTTCAGTTGGTAATTCTGCTTTGTATTCGCACCATTCGCCAGCGACGTTGAAAAAACCCAAACGAGTGGCGTGTAAAAATACCCGCGCCAATGGCCGCCGATCGGTCTTTTGCTTGTGGGTATGATATAAATTGTCGCCCACAATCGGGTGGCCCAAGGCCAGGCAGTGCGCCCGTAGTTGATGGGTTCGGCCGGTATGCAGGGTAAGTGAAAGGAGCGAGTGATTAGTAAAATACTCCAATACTTGGTATTTTGTCAAGGCCTCGCGTCCGGCTTGGCTATTTGGCCGGGCGGCCATCCGGCCCTTTTTACCGCGAGCAATGAGAAAAGTAATCTCGCCTTCAACAGGAGTAAGGCGCCCGTGGACCAGGGCGATATATTCTTTTTCGGTCGTGCGGCCGGCAAATTGTTCCTTTAACGATTTAAACATCGCCGGCGTGCGGGCAATAACCAACAGTCCGGATACATCTTTGTCTAACCGATGCACTACACCGGGTCGGTCGCTGTCACCACCAGCCAGCGCTACGTCCGGATACGCGGCGAGCACTTGTTGTATCAACGTACCGGCTGGGTGAACTGAATCGGGATGCACCGGAATACCGGCCGGCTTATTCACCACCAGATAGTCGGACGTCTCCACTACTACCACCAAGGGAAACACCGGCAGGATTTTAGTTGTTTTAACCAAAGCTTCAATTGGCATGGTGGTCTCGGAAGCGGTAATGACAATTATGTCACCAGCTACCAAAAAATGGTGCACGCTTAATTCAGCTGGGCCATTAACAATACTAATCGCACCGGAGTGGATTAATTTTTGTACGGCCGCGCGGGAGATACCCAGTTGTTGGGTTAAAAAAATATCCAATCTGGCACCGGCTGATTCTGGCGGAACGGTTAGGCGGGTCATACAGTCGGTAAATGAGAAGCGGTAATAAACTTTTTGGCGGCAACTTTGGTTTTCACCGCGCCGGTTAATTGTGCTTCACGCAACGATAATAACAACTGGCCAATCGCCGGGCCGCCGGGTAAGTGGCAAAGTTTCATAATTTCACTGCCGTTCAACAGTGGCTTAGGTAATGTCTGTTTTCCGGTCGACAATTTGGTTAAACGTCGTTCCATCGCCAGCCAATCGGTTAAGTTTGGTTTGCCGTTGGGTGCAATAGTGGCGTTAATATCCACCCAAGCTAACTGTCGCAATAATTCGCCGGGGTTAGCGGAAAAGAAATATTTTTCCAAAGTAGTGGCGCGCATGTAGGCTACGGTCTGACTACTAATAATCATGTGATGACGAACCAGCCAGACTGCGGCATCGCAGTCACAATCAATCGCGTCGTCTTTGTAGGCCGATAGTTTCAGTCGTTGGCAAATGTTAGCAGCCAATTGCGCGCCGGCCACGTCATGGCCGGAAAAGCGAATTCGGTCGGTGCCATCACGTTTGGGAGTTAATTGCGTTGGTGGTTTGCCGATATCATGCAGTAATATTGCCACTAATAACGTCGTGGTCGGCACGCCATAACGGCGGCGGAAAGCGGCGCTAGTGGCAATATCAAAGCAAAGCAAAGTATGTTTCCACACATCGCCTTCGGTATGAAACTTACGCGGTTGCTGACAGCCGCGGGTGGCCAGCAGTTCCGGCAGCAGTTGTTTTAATAATCCGGTTTGAAAATAAAGTTCCAAAGTTTGGCGCGGCGCGGCTTGGAGCGATTTTAATAATTCTTTGGCGATTGTTTCTCGTGGCACGATGTAATCTTCGCCCTGCTTGGCGTTAACTCGTTTCGCTAACAAGATTAAGGCGCGGCGGGTGGCCGGTTCAATTGTAAAACCAAGCTGGCAAGCAAAACGAATGGCGCGCAACAGCCGCGATGAATCTTCGGTAAAGCGGGCTTTTGGCGAGCCAACGGTGCGAATGCGGCGTGCCGCTAGATCGCGTTGACCGTCGAACGGGTCGATCAACGTGTTATCGGCTAACCGCCAAGCGATAGCATTAATGGTAAAGTCACGCCGCGATAAGTCATCGGCGATCGGCAAAGTGTGGTCGCTTTGAATGGCAAAATCTTTGTAGCCGCCGCTACCGGTGAGTACATGTTCAGTGCGTGGCAAGGCAATGTCGAAAGTGCCGGCATCGCGCGGTGAACGGGGCGTGAACTTAAACACGCCAAACGACTTGCCAACTAAATCGACCCGGCCGTGTTTGGCTAAGTAGCGTTGCAACGATCGCGCCGGCACGTTTCGCACCACCAGGTCAAAATCGTGGGTCGATCTGTCTAATAATAAATCACGTACCGCGCCGCCAACTAAAAACACTTCCGCTGTTGGCCAGTGGCTAACGATGTCGGCGGCTAAATGACTGATGGCCGCGGGAAGTTGTTGGCGCTTGAGAATAGACATATATAATATTGTAGCACCGGTAGCATACACTGGCGAGGTAAAAAAACAAACCCCGCCAGGCGGGGCTTGTGTGTGAGTCGTAATCGGTGAAAGGGGAGCGAGGATCCCCTAAATCCACCGGTACGTCAACCAGAAGAGGTAATACGGCGGGCCGGCCGTTTCTGGTTGAAATAATCAACACTGTCTTTTATTTACGGCCTTGAGGTGCCATAAATAACCTCAACTGTAAGAAAGTGCTAGCCACATGATTGCCGTTCACAGGGAGTTACCGTTGCAATACGGCTTTGGCCAACAATGGGAGGCGTTCTCCGCCGCTACAGCCCCATGCCATAGCATTGGAGCATCGTTAGCCGTTCATCCCCGTTCTTCGAGCGTATAGCGTAAGTTAGCTTACTTTTCGGTTTTTGTCAATAAATTAGACGATTGTGGATGGCTGGCTGTCATCAATCTTCTATTATTTCTGCTAAAAATAGCCATAAGACAGCCACGGCTCGTGATTGCGCTTTTTGTTTGCTATGCTATAATCGGCGTTAAGTTTATAGGTAACCGAAATGACTCGATTGTCGGCCCGTAGCTCAGTTGGTAGAGCACTTGGCTTATATCCAAGTAGTCGAAGGTTCGAGTCCTTCCGGGCCGAAATAAGGGCGTATAGCTCAGTTGGTTAGAGCGTCACATTGACATTGTGAAGGTCCGTGGTTCGAGCCCACGTACGCCCACCACTTCGCCCCGCTTAGCGGGGCTAAGCGATAAGTTATCAAAAGGTCACATATGAAAATATGTGGTTTTTTGTTTTGCTCAGCTGCTTTTGTCATTCCTTCTATATTTGTCACTGAGCTAGTCGTCTTTTTTCACCGTTCGCTTCCTTGTTGTCGCTCTCTCATTCTGTCATCCCGAAGTGGCATCGAGGGACCCCTTGCCCGTGTTTAAATCATCTACCTACTTAATCCACAGTTCGCCTGCTTGCCCCGCGTAGCTTTAGCGGAGCGCGGGCGGCGGGCGTTACTTTTTGTAGCCAAAAAGTAACCAAAAAGCTTTGGGGGCGCCAGGCGCGCTAGCAATTAACACCATT
>Ga0172370_10001288_pt1 | contig 38757 bp, 33 predicted proteins | sample LakKiv5m_FD_114538 | JGI IMG/M metagenome (GOLD analysis project Ga0172370, IMG submission 114538) | Freshwater microbial communities from Kabuno Bay, South-Kivu, Congo - kab_022012_11.5m | ecosystem: Environmental > Aquatic > Freshwater > Lake | place: Democratic Republic of the Congo...
AGGTATTAAGCCGCGTCCGTACTATCAACGGCACTTGGCCGGATAGGCTGCAAGGCACCCCGAAGCATTGGGTTATCGAAGGGTTGTGGAAATCCGGATTGATATTGGCCTTGATGAAATTGAAGGGCAGCGACCAAAAATGAAACCGACATTCTTGATCCATACACATATGCGCTACGCTTTCGTGGCAGGTGACCACAATATCTGGTGGCGTCCAATGATCTTTCAGTCGCTGGAGATGTTGACCCTTGATCTTATGTCAGGTTCTTGAATTTGTGCGATTTCAAATGGAACTCAACGGGTTTTGACCCATCCGGGGGCGTCACAGTCCGTGACATCTCACAATTTCTCGGTTCACCCCTCCGAAAGCTGATATCACAAACATTCAGCGTCAAGAAAACATTGCGAGATATCTTCCGTGGCGGAAGAACCTTTCAAAATATCGAGTTTGAATGACGGCAGTCCTTGAAACTGGTGGGGAGGTGGCGGCGCAGGCATAGTGTGAGCCGCCGCGACGCTTTTTTTCTCTGCCGACAGGTCGATCCTGCCCGCCAGCTTGCGTTAAGAGGTTCCTCCCCATAACCATTTTACTGCTGTTTTATATTAACCACAGAGCCTTCCTCCGCATGAAAGCCGCTCTGTATCTTTACTGTCGGTGCCTTGAAAGTAATGTTAGCTCCGCTTTCAATTGTCACTCCGCTGCCGATGCTGATGGACGTGGCATTGGTGCATGAACAATTTGTGCCTGCGGCATATGTTACATTGGTAATTACACCATCAGAAGGGCAATCGGCGCATTCCGGCAAAGTGGTGGTCGTAGTAGACGTTGTGGTGGTTGTGGTGGTGGTGGAAGTCGTAGTGGTGGTAGGAGGAGGTGTATTATTGTCCGCTGTCCATGTACCGGACCCGGATCCGTTGCAATTATTATCCGTTGAATCCCACGTTCCGTTACATTTAGTATCACTAACAAATGTACCGGTAAAAGTATCTTCGCCGCCATAAGGCCCATAGGTTAACAAATGATAACTAAAACTATTTTCGATGATACCCTGAGAAGTGTCTGTAGTTGTAGTTTTTGTTGTTGTACAGTTAGATCCGCTGATCTCCCGCGTTATTTTAAAGGGTGTGACCATGTTATTATTTACTGTAAAACTGACTTCATAGCCCTGATTGGTAGTTCCGGTCCAGTTACCGTCATAGGACGATGAGCTTAGAGTTTTATCTGCAAATGGTTGAATGGTAAAATCATATGCACTACCTGTAAGATCACGTATAGTTACAATAATTTCACTATCAAGAAAAAACGGGAATTCCTTCGAGTAGAAGTCACCTGATTCGGCAGAATAAAAGTCATTATGATCGAAATCATATACAACTCCATCGGTATCTCGCATTTTCATATGGATTATACGATCTTTAAGAGACCCACCAAATGAATTCAACATCACTTTGACTGTGGTTGATTGCATGATACCTCCCATAGAATCCTGTCTATCTGTCTGGATAATTTCCACCTGATTTATATAAGGATTACTACGACCCCCATCAGCCCAAGCAAATTGGGCGAAAAGACATAAACAACCAAGAAAAAAGTAAAACGTATAAAACCGTCGGGGGTTTAATGCTTTCATGGGTGTATTTCCTCCTCTTCATTTTTCGTTTTGAGTTCAAATATTGGGTGCTGACCCTTTAATTTGGTGCCCATCCACGAAAAATAACATTTTGATATTTTGACAAAAGTGCATTTTAAGGCAAACGATTCCTTCCTTCTTTTGTACGGGAGCGGAGGACATGACTGCGGAGGAGGTCTTGCGTGCTACAATTGTCAAACAGACAGAGGGCAGCTTCAGATATGAGGAACTGGCCTTCCATCTGATGGATTCCCAGACCTACCGCAACTTCTGTCGTATTGGTTTCACTCATAAGGGGTTCAAGAAATCCGCACTTTACAAAAATATCAGGGCCCTATTGCCTGAGACGTGGGAAAGCATCAACAGTCTTCTGGCGCCCTACCATGAAGATATAAGAAGGTTGAAAAGGGTAAAGGGGCTCGTATCGACTGCATTGTTGCCTGCTCCAAGACTTACCTTCCACCGGCTCTGAAACCACGGCGGCTATCTTTCTGAAAGAAGAAGATACCTTGAATGGCGTCAAGAGGAGATATCAAGATCCGTGGCGTTCCGACATCATTTCACGATGGATTTGGTTTTATTTAGAAGAAATTTTGAACTCCCAATAGGTCAGGCTATATCCTATTGGGAGGTAGGCATATACATTTTGAGGTATTTTTCCATTGGGTAACCTCCTGAATAGAGGTTGAATGATTGGTGGGAATACTTATACGGAATTAAACGACAAAAAACTCCTTAAGTCAACAAAAATCAGCTTCAGGAATCTCTTTAGAGTGGACGGTTTCGGACTTGAGAAATGATAAAAATGGGCAGGATTTCTTTGGTATCCGACAAAACCCTCAGGTGATGACTACTTGCATTATCCTCGCGCGGCCTTCTCGCCAATTTACACCGATTTTCAGGCAGATGCCAAGCCGAAATTTGAAGAATGCTCAACGCAAGGATACATAATCCAGTCTTGAAGCCACAGCTTTCGTGCGCATTACCCAATTTCCCGGAAGTTAAAAACCTGTGATATCCTCCATCTCCGGCCTGTCGAGCAACGTGTTGATATGATTCCGCTATCAACTATCTGAAATAGCAAGATATTTTTTGGAAATCTCAAAGTTTTCGAGGCACCAAAACGTTGATATATGCCTTACCAACCCCTATGAATTCAGATTGCCTTTCTGACACCCACAATATCTTGGAACTGCTTGTCTTGACTATCCTGATCCAGCATATCAAGGTCAGACTATCACATGACGCTTTTGGATGCAACGAAAACAGGCAATATTGTTAAAAGAGCTGTTCTATTGCGGCAAAATATATTGATTTATGGGGAGTTCCGCTTCTTCATAAGAGCATGTGAGGAGGAAGTATCACTCACAGGTGATGGGGGCATGTGAGACCGGCTCCCATCGAGACATCGACCTTGAAACGCGGATTTTTGAAATAGAGGCAGACGCGCCTTGGACATATCTGAGGCACTTGGGTGGCGATTTGCGCTTGATGTGCAAGCTAAAGAGATCCGCCTTAAGGTTTTTCCTTGGACCCTCCTGACCCTCGCGAAATGTCCCCTTCAACCATAGCTGGAGGATCACGGATTTAGGCCGCCCTCTGGGCCTGAGATAGTTCCCGCCGTAACAGGCATTACAATCCAGTTGCGTTACCTCTTGACATGGAGGCTCCATTTTTATACATTCGATTCACCTTAACGCAGATTTTGATTGCCGTCGCTCATTTCTTCAAACTACTCGATAAATAGGAGGGTTACCTATGAATTTCAGGCACCTTATCCTTTTGATCGGTCTCCTGATGATTGCGTTTTCCTCACAAAAACTACAGGCCCAAGGAAAGCCAGAATTCTCAAAGTATGAATACTATGTAACAGATGGTGGTGACTTTGGTCTCTACAAGCCCAAAGGATGGAGGGTAAGCACCCAAAAATACCCTAACGGCAAGATGGTTTTTGTTGGCGACCCCAAGGACCTATCCTTTGCGAATATGACCTTTCTGGAAAACATCGATCCAAAGCTGGATTCCGTGGCCTTTGCAGGTGAAACGTTGAGAAACATGAATAAGCAGATGCCCGACCTTAAAATACTTGAAGCCAGAAGCAGCCGGGATCGGATGCATACAGTGCTGAGATACCAGCGGAGCGGTCTGAAAAATACTCCTATCGAAGGGAAATACACCTTCAATGTCAAACGACCCAATGCGGTGGTATTCGGATACGAGGCGCCCTCAAAGCAATTCAAGGAAATGGTTCCCACGCTTCTGACCATTATCACAAACATCACTGTTCTTGACGATCAGAAGTATCAGAAGCTTGCCTCTCCGGGGAAAGAAAAGGGGCCCATGGCACTGTCGATGAGACAAACTTCAGCGACCGACGGCACGGCCTCGCTCCTGGTCCCGGAGGGCTGGAAGTTTACAGCCGGAAAGGGTCAAACTCTCTGCACGTCCGCTCGCGAAGATAGCGGATACATCTATGCCGTTATCGGTTTTGTCGCTAAATCCCGGATTCCTTACTTCAACAGCGCCAATATTCCGGGCCTTCACTACGAGTATATGCCGCCCGTCGATGCCCTGATCACGGCGAGCAGACATTCCGGTGCGACCAACCACCGGGTGATTGAGCGCTACTCGAATCAAGCATGGGCCAATCAAGCCTCCGCTTATCTGAAGAAGAAAGTGGATGCAGAGCTCGCCTTGATCTCCGTGACGAATAAACACGGTTTGCCCTGTACCGGCTATTACGATGTGTTTGGCTCCCCCCCGGACAACGCCGGCCAATGGGGAATCATTGTGACGGGCATCTGGGCGCCGACGTCCCAGTTCGGACAACAACTTCCTTCTCTCATTAAGATAGCTGAGAGTTACCGTCTTAACGAACAATGGGCCGCGGAATATGTCCGTCAGGGAATGGCGAGGGTGAGGGAGTTGATGAAGAAAACCTCGTCGATGATGTCTCGTTATGCAGACGAGATGCGTCAATCCAGCCTTGCCAGCCACCAGAATCGGATGAAAAGCGGCGATTTCATAAGCTACAAATTCTCGACCTACATGCGGGGCGAGCAGGAATGGGTAACCAAATTAGAAGGGGGACAGGTTTATACCACGGATCATTGGGGGCTCAGCGTCGACGGGAGATACGTCTTCGAAGGTCCGCCCTTCAACTACTACAACTATCAGGGCGATGTTAAATACGGACATATCCCCGTGGATAGCTCCCGAGAAGTCTACGAAGCCGTCAAAGGACAGTAACAAGTGATCAGCGAAGTTGCACCCGGCTTTTAATCCATTGTGGTCGCAACGTGCGGCTTAAAGATGGAGGTATCAATTCGGGGGAGGCCTGAATGTGGAGAGAGTGCTACGCGGCCTGATGACGTCAGAGGGGCTGAAAATGGACGTGGAGCTGACCATGAAGAGGATATTCTGGCAACTGACCTTCTTCTGCCTGGCGATATCGGGCTCCTGGACGGTCTCTGCGCGGGAGAAGGACGACTATGCCCGCTCCCGAGAGGCAATGGTCGCGTCGCAGATTGTGGACAGGGGGATAACGGACCCGGATGTCCTACGGGCCATGCGAAAGGTACCCAGGCACCTGTTTGTGCCGGAGAATTACCGGGCGTCGGCCTATGCCGACTATCCCCTCCCCATCGGCGAAGGGCAGACCATTTCCCAACCCTATATCGTGGCCTTCATGACAGAGGTCTTGAGGCTCACGCCAGGGGACAGGGTTCTCGAGATCGGCACCGGGTCCGGGTATCAGGCCGCGATTCTGGCGGAGATCGTCAAGGATGTCTATTCCATTGAGATCGTGGAGGCGTTGGCGAAAAGGGCCGAGCGGACCTTGACTGACTTGGGGTACCCAAACATCCATATCAGGATCGGTGACGGATATAAGGGGTGGCCCGAGAAGGCCCCCTTTGACGGGGTTATGGCGACGTGCGCGCCGGAACAGATTCCTGAGACCCTCGTCGACCAGTTGCGGGAAGGGGGCCGCATGGTCATCCCGGTGGGAAGGGAAGGGGCCATTCAGAGACTGATCGTCGGTATCAAGAGAGGGGGACGGCTGAAGACCGAGGAGGCGATGCTGGTCCGTTTTGTGCCCATGGTGGGAGATGATAGGTGAGGACAGCGAGTGGATATGAATGTTGGAGGAGAGAATGGGTGCAAGAACCCTTGCGTGCGAAACCCTTCACCAGGGACGGGTATTCACGCTGGTCAGGGAGAAAGTGGCGCTGGAAAACGGCGTCACCATTGATCTGGATATTGTCCGTCATCCCGGGGCCGCGGCCATGGTCCCTTTGACGGAAGACAACACCCTGCTGATGATCCGGCAGTATCGTCATGCAGTCGGCGGGTTTATCTGGGAGATCCCTGCGGGGACCCTGGACCCGGAAGAGACGCCCCTCGCATGCGCGAAACGGGAACTGATCGAAGAGATCGGGTATTCAGCCGAGACATGGCACAAATTGGGAGAGATCACCCCGGTGCCGGGATATTCGGATGAGCGGATTCATATCTTCTCTGCGATGGATCTATCCCCTGCCATCCAGCATCTGGACAGGGATGAGATCCTCGACGTCCATGAAATACGCTTCGAGGATGCGGTCAAGATGGTAGAGAGGGGGGAGATCGGGGACGCCAAGACCCTATCCGGGCTCTTCATGGCAAGATTGTGGTTGAAACAAGGTCTTTTGTAAATGATATTGGTCAACGATTTCCTCGCAAGACAGGCTGTTGCGGCCTCCGCCCCCTGCCGCATCGACTCGGGGGGCACCTGGGACATCAAGGCCCTGGCCCTTCCCTTTGAAAGGATTCAGCCGATCACCGTCAATATGGCCCTTACCCTGCGGACCTTCGCATCTCTCCACCCCTATGAGGCTGGCTGGGTAAAGATCAGCTCCAGCGGTTTTTCCGAGGCCGAGATTTTTCCCGCAGAGAGACTCCCCTTCGACACCCGGTTCGGCCTCTTTTGTGCGGCTGTCTCTTATTTCGGGTTTCACGGACTTGAGGTTCGGATCCATTCTCAATCCCCGGTGAGGTCGGCCCTGGGCGGGTCCAGCACGGCCCTCGTGGCGCTTATCAGGGCACTTTCAGCCGTGGCTATAGGACTCGGGGGAAAGGGCCTTGCAAAGAAGGAGATCCTTCATCTCGGGTATCACCTGGAGGATGCCGTCAGCGGGGGCAACTGCGGGATTCAGGACCAGGCCGCTGCGGTCTACGGAGGTGTCCAGCAGTGGGAATGGCGGTATGGAAATCGAACCGCGGCGTTCAGAAGACGGGCGCTCTTACACAGGGAGGGACATCAAGCGCTCTCGCGGCGTCTCCTGGTGGCATACAGCGGAAGGCGGCATACGGCCTCGCGGATCAACCGTCAATGGATCAGGGATTTCCTTTCAGGCCGGACACGGGCGGGATGGCTGAAGGTCAACGAGACGGTGCGACGGTTCGGTGGGACCATCGAGACGAGGGACTGGGGCCTGGCAGCAGCCCTGATCCGGGAAGAGATGGCTGTCAGAAGGGAGATCACCCCGGAGGCCCTGACGCCGACCACCGGAGAACTGATAGCGATGGCAGAGGATGCGGCGTGTGGCGCCCGATTCACGGGCGCGGGTGGAGGGGGTTCCCTGTGGGCTATCGGCAATAGAGAGCCGATTGACCTATTGAGGGGCCTTTGGGAAGCCCGGCTGGCGCAGATCAAGGGGGCCATGCTCCTGGATTGCGGGATCGATCCAACTGGCGTGAGGGACGAAGAGGTTCGAGAATGAAAACAGAACCCCGGGTAAGGACGGGGGCGTGAAGCAGCAAACGTTGAACATCGAACGTCCAACATCGAACATCGAACATCGAACATCGAACATCGAACATCGAACATCGAACATCCAACGTCGAACATCCAATGTCGATGGTCGTGCGGGGTGTCTGATCACGGGCCCAGTCAACCCTCAACCGAAGAGCCGCGAATGTATTTTCAGGGTAAAGCTATGCCCGATCAATTCAACGCCCGACCGTACACAGGCCCGAACAGGCCCGCTTCAAAAAGGGCTCGGAATTCTTGCAGAAGGGCGTTGGTGGCCTGTTCCACCATCAGGATGTCGCCTTCGGAGACAAGGGTCATGTCGAGGGTCTCGATGGCTTCCTCCAACCCCTCAAATTGGTAGAGGTCTTCCTGGTTTTCAAATTTCTTGCTGATGGTACTGTGGACGTCCAGGATGGTGCCTACACAGTTTTGTATCCTCAGCCGGTATTGATCCGTTCGATTCATGATGTTTTCAGCCGCCGTTTGCAGGTTCAACCATTAGCCGATCAGGCGGTCCTTTCATTATCGTCTATATTCCATTTTGTCAATCATCAATCAACAATCCTTCTTTAGGCCTTCCCTGTTTCCTTCAGAATATCCATAAAGACCTTGTAGAACTTCTCATTGTCCGACAGCGCACGCCCCAATATGTTGGAGAGCCTTCCCAGATCTTTCCAGTTGGCGAGGAGATTAACGCTCATGGCGAATGCCATCATATGATCCATGGTCCGGAATGCGTCGCTCACCAGGAGAACAAACATCTTTCTCCGAACAGACATGGAGAGATGGTTGAGGTATTGGAGAATGGGGCTTTGATTCAGCGGGGTATGATCGAAAAGGTCGGATAGAATAATCAGATCAAAGTTCTGGAACTGCATCTTGGACAGGGCTTCTCGGGTGTTTTTGGCCTGGATGGCGTTGTAGCCCAGTTTGTCAAGGGCCTCTGTTATTTTTTCCGCTGGACGGGTCTCGGCGATCATGATCAAGGCCAGCTTCTCTCCCTCTCCATAGGAATCGAGGGCGCTGTCCGCCTCTGTATCGTTCAGACCGGGCAGTTCGTCAGATGGGGGCGCCTCATGCTCCTTTGTTTCAGAAGAAGCCCACAACTCCTCAACCGCACCTGCCGGTTTTTTGAAGATCTGATCCGAGGCATCGGACGTCCCGGTCCTCGCCGCTGGGGCGTCGATACCCAGCTTGTTCCCGCAACGGGGGCATTTCACGCTCACCCTCTGTCCCGCAGGGAGTTTTTCATTCGGGATATTTAGTTTGGCATGACACGTTTCGCATAGGATTTCCATGACGCCTACTCCTTGAAAAACCTTCTTCTTCCCCGCTCTTTTCCGTAATCTTCATCAATGGCCAGCCCTTCGATGGTGGTCGTCTTTTCTCCCCTCTGAGCCTTGATGGTGTCAATGGACCTTCCCACAATGGCCTTTCTGGATGCGTAGCCCATGGCTGTCTGTTCCTCGATCAGCCCGTTCTTATAGAGTTCAGCAATACATTGATCAAAGGTCATCATGCCGAACGGCTGGCTCCCTTCAATGATCTCGTAAAACGTCTTGCCTTCGGATTCGCCGTGCAGGATCGTATCCTTTACCCGAAGATTGGATCCCATGATTTCAAATGCTGCCACACGTCCCCCTCCCACCTTGGGAAGGAGCCTCTGGCAGACGATCCAGCGCATCGTGTCGGCAAGCCGAATCCGTATCTGTTTTTCCTCTTCCTGTTCAAACATCCCTGCAATCCGGTTGATGGTCTGCCCTGCATCCACGGTGTGAAGGGTGGTGAGGACCAGGTGGCCTGTTTCTGCGGCAGAAAGCCCGATTTCAACGGTTTCCCGGTCCCTCATTTCCCCTACCAGCACCACCTTGGGGGCCTGTCTCAAGGCGGCTCTCAGGCCTGATGCAAAGGCGTCGAAGTCCATGCCCAGCTCGCGCTGATTGAACGTCGCCTTTTTCTGGGGGTGGACGTACTCCACAGGGTCTTCTAGGGTAACCACGTGAACGGACTTTGTCTCGTTGATTTCGTTCAGGAGGGCTGCCAGGGAGGTGGTCTTTCCACTCCCGGTGGCCCCCGTCACGAGGATGATCCCATTCTTTTCTCCGGTCATCTTGGAGAAGGCAGGCGGAAGATTGAGGTCGGCGATGGTAGGGACTCGGGTGGCCAACTGACGCATCACAATGGAATAGCACCCCTTCTGGGAGAAGATATTGACCCTGAAGCGGGCCTTCCCCGCCAACTGATAAGAGGAATCGCACGAACCTTCAGTCAGGAGCGTCCGGGTGAGACGCCGATCGCCGCCAATCAGATTAAGGGCGAATATCTCGGTCTGAAAAGGCGTCAACCGCTCAATGGGGGGTTTCAGCGGCACCGGGACCAACTGCCCGGACGATTCCACCTGAAACGGCTTGTCTACGGTCATATTCAGGTCCGATACATTGTCGTGGGATGTCAGCATGGAGGTGAGAATATGGTCGATCTGCTGTTGTCTCATCGAAGTATCTCCTTATCCGCGAACGGGTTGCACTCCCTTATGCCTCGGTAAAATCCGTGGGCGGGTTCTTCAGGAAGGGAAGGAACTTGGACTTGTCATTGGACTTGGCATAGGCATCGTCCGCGCTGATCATCTTCTTATTGAGAAAATTCATGATAGCATCGTCCAATGTCTGCATTCCATATTTTTTCCCTGTCTGTATCATGGAAGGAATCTGGAAGGTCTTCCCTTCCCGGATAAGGTTACGGACGGCAGGGGTTGCGATCATGATTTCGAGGGCAGCGCACCGGCCCTTCTTGTCGATGCGCTTGAACAAGTTTTGGGCAACGACCGCCCTGAGCCCGTCCGCCAGGGTATTTCGAATCTGTTCCTGCTGGGTCACGGGAAAGACCTCTATGGCCCGGTCCACGGTCTTTGCCGCGCTGGTGGTATGGAGGGTGCCGAACACCAGATGGCCTGTGGCGGATGCCTCAATGGCTAATGAAATGGTTTCCAGGTCACGCATTTCCCCTACCAGTATGATATCCGGGTCTTCTCTCAATGCCCCTCTCAGGGCCGCGGAAAAGCTTCGTGTGTGAAGTCCCACCTCGCGATGATTGATGATCGCCTTGGCGCTCTTGTGAACGAATTCAATTGGATCTTCTATGGTGAGGATGTGATCCTTTCGCGTCTTGTTGGCCTCATCGACGATGGCTGCCAATGTCGTGGATTTCCCGCTTCCGGTGGGTCCGGTTACCAGGACGAGCCCCCTCGGCAGCGAGGCCAACTTTCTGACCACGGGCGGAAGCCCGAGTTGTTCGCAGGTGAGTACTGTGGAAGGGATCTCTCTGAATACCGCGCCGACCCCGTTTTTCTGTTCGAAAAAGTTGGCCCGGTACCGTGCCAGGCCGGGGATCTCGTAGGCAAAATCCACATCCCCGCTTTCTTCAAAAAGCTTTACCTTCTCTTCCGGCGCGATTTCGTAGAGCATGGCCTTAAGGCTGTCATTATCCAGTTCCTTGTACTTCACCCGCTCCAGATCCCCCTGGATTCGAAGCACAGGCTGCTGCCCGGCCATCAGGTGAAGGTCTGAGGCTCCCTGGTCATTCATCAGTTTAAAAAAGGCATCGATCTGAGCCATGGTGGTCCCCTTTCGCGCTCAAAGGCTGACGAGGCTTTTATGATGACGGTAAGGGCTTTATTATACACAGGAAGCGATGCGGTTCAACCATAAAATGACTGCCATGTAAGAAGTCCCGTTCATGTCAACCAGGGATTCAGGAATTCACGGATTGAGGGATCCAGGAATTGCAAATTATTCTAATCAGTTGATTCCAAGGACATGGCTCGACATCCTGAAACTTCAGCCGGTTACCTCACCCTCAAAAAATGAAGCTCAGAAAGCGGTCCTTCCTGGGCATACGAAGGGGACCGGCGGCTGTGAATAAGGTTCAGAATTGTGTTGACAAAGGCGGGTTCATCTGTTAGAAACATATCATAACGCCCCGCAGGGAAAGTGAACCTTGTCGCAACGGTCATTTATCCGGGGAAGTTCATTGTCATTGGACATGTCCTGAAGGTGATGCCGCCTGGATCTGGGAGTGATTCAACGACCGGGACGGTTAAGGAGACCGAGGGGTGATTGGAAGGGGGAGACCCCCATGGGCAGATCATGGCATCAGCTCCCCTTGACAATTCCCGGTAATTCTAAAAGGTCTTGCGGTGTCGCCGCAAGGCCTTTTTTTGTGCGATGCGTCTCATGAAGATCGTATGGATCGCCTTTTGATGGATTGAGGAATCCCGCTGCAAGCAAGAGGGAATCCGCTTGATGTGAATGTTCAAAGATCCTCAGGGCCTTGCATGCAAAGCAAAATGGGACCTCAACATCCATACTCAGGAGGTAACACCCGTGGCCCGACAAAAAGTAACGATCAGCTATTTTGAAAAAAAGGTAAGCGACGGAAGCAAGATCACCATGATGACGGCCTATGACTATCCAACGGCCAGTCTGGTGGATCAGGCTGAGATCGATGCGATACTGGTGGGAGATTCCCTGGCCATGGTCGTTCTCGGTTATGAGTCCACGGTCCCCGTGACCATGGACGAGATGATCCATCACTGCAAGGCAGTGCGCAGGGGGGCGAAACTGGGCTTTATTATCGGGGATATGCCCTTCATGTCCTATCAGGTGAGCGTGGAAAAGGCCGTAGAGAATGCCGGCCGTTTCATCAAGGAGGCGGGGTGTGAAGCGGTCAAACTTGAAGGCGGCAGTGAAATGGTCCCCGTGGTCAAGGCTATTACCGACGCGGGCATACCCGTGTGCGCCCATATCGGGTTGACCCCACAGACGGCCACCAAGCTCAGCGGCTTCAAGGTGCAGGGCAAGGACGCTGAGAGCGCCAACAAGCTTGTCCGATCTGCGAAAGACCTTGAAGATGCAGGGGCCTTTATGATTGTCCTGGAGTGCATTCCGGACCAGGTCGCTTCCAAGATCACGGATAGCCTGAAGATACCTACCATTGGAATCGGCGCCGGCAAATACTGCGATGGGCAGGTGCTGGTCTATCATGATGTGGTGGGACTCTTTGAGCGGTTCACCCCCAAGATGGTGAAACAGTACGTCAACCTGGCTCCCATGGTGCGCGAGGCCCTGATCCAGTACCGGGAGGAGGTGGAGAAAGGGATATTCCCCGGTCCGGAACACAGTTTTGTCATGAAGGCCGAAGAGTCGGCCAAGTTGTAGCGGGATCTAACCTCATGTATAACAGGAGATCTTCAATGGCAAAGCCTCAATCCCAAGACGTTGCAGGGTGTCCTTGTGCCTTGCGCCTGATGCCTTGGGCCTGATAGGGAGGAGTGGAGCAATGAATTTCTTGGTAGTCGGTCCGGGCGCCATGGGCTGCCTCTTTGCCAACCGGCTGAAAAAGGTGGGGCACCACGTGACGATTGCGGATTATAAGCCTGAACGGGCGGATTTCATCAACAGGAACGGGATCTGTCTTGAGGAGGAAACCGGTGAAGAACGGGTCCATGTCCAGGCGGTCACAGGAGGCATTACAGAAGAACCGGATGTGGCCCTGTTCTGCGTGAAGGCAAACCAGACAAGGGAAGCGGCAGAAGAAATCGCCCCTTGGGTTCGCCTTGAGACATCGGTGCTGACGCTTCAGAATGGTCTCGGCAATCTGGAGTTGTTAGAGGAGGTATTCGGAAAGGGAAGGGTATTAGGGGGCGTCACGGCAGAAGGGGCGACGCTTCTGGGTCCGGGTCACGCCAGGCACGCCGGACGGGGGCAGACCGTTATCGGGCCGGCAGACAGTGCGGACGGCCCCGTTGCGAAAATCGTCAGGGCCTTTGAGGGGGCAGGATTTAATACCCGCACAGCCGATAATGTGGAAATCCTCATCTGGGGGAAACTGATTGTGAATGTGGGCATCAATGCCCTGACGGCCATCACCCGGTTGAAAAACGGTCAGCTCCCGGCCGCCAAGGGGGCTAAGACGGTCATGAAGATGGCCGTTCGGGAGGCCGTGAGGGTTGCAGAGGCCAGGGGGATTTCTCTGCCGTATCCGGACCCCTTTGAACGGGTCCTCGAGGTATGCCGCGCCACCTCGGGAAACGTGGCCTCCATGCTTCAGGATGTCTTGGGAGAGAGGATCACCGAGATCCAGGCCATTAATGGGGCGATCGTTCGAGAGGGTCTCAAATTTGGCATTCCCACCCCCGTGAATCTCACCTTGACGTCCCTTGTTGAGGCGATTCAGGGAACCTATGATCAGAGGGTCGCCAGGTGAGGCACAGAGGGTCGCGTCTATTGCCGCACCAAGAGCTTCTGACCCGGCTGGATGGACTTCTTGGGCGTTATTTTGTTGAGCTGACACAATTTCTCCATTGAAATGCCATACTTCCGGGTGATCATATACAGGCTCTCGCCGGGCCGAACGGTGTGATACTGCTGTTTGACCTCCTGTTTGACCTCCTGTTTGACCTCCTGTTTGACCTCTGGGGCCGCCTTTTTTGAGGGAGGGGCCACGTTGCGGCTGGCTGTTTTCTGGATCTCCTGTTGGAGATCTTTTGCATCCTTCTCAAGACGGTTGATCCTATCCTCCAGCCCTGCCAGCCCCTTGAGTCCCTTCAGCCCCTCCAGGTGGGTCATTCGCTCGTCAAGCTTGTTCAGGCCAACCATCCGCTCGTCAAGTCTGTTCAGGCCGACCATCCGCTCTTCAAGTCTGTTCAGCCTGGCCTGTATGGAGGCAAGTTCTTCGGTGGGGTTCCCGTTTCTGCCCATCAGAAAGAAAGCAGCCACGGCAATAAACAAGACAACGCCTACGAGAATGAGGTATGTTGAGGCCCTGCTTTGACCCGTGCTCGATCCGGAACGCTGATTTTTTCCGCCTTTCGGCGTGTATCCAAGGTCATCGACAATCTCTTCCATAAATTCCTGTGCAGTTTCATTTCTGTTTTGGTTCACGCTTTCCTCCCTTTGAGTCCTAACATGACGAATGAGATTCGTATGTGACGACAGCTTGGTTAGCGCCTGAACGAAAACCCCTCTCAGGCACGATTGTTGATTGATGATTGCTGATTTGAAAAACAAGCAAAATTCAGATCGTTGAAAACACAGCAAATAGATCTTGAATCCCGACAAGGCGGTTTTCGTCGTTCAGAGTCTGATTATCGATCATAATAGGTTTGAAACAGCGTGTAAATGAGAATCTTCGCCCCAATCAGCAAAAAACCGACGGTCAGTGATCGAGGGACAGAGATCAGAAAAGGCACAATCCCGGCGCCCAAGTTATCGAGCCATCCAGCATTAAATTCTCTGCATTAAGCAGGCGGCAACCAGCTCCCCGATCACCATAGGTTGACTTTTTGGCCTCATTCTGCTTTTCTCTTTTGCAATTTTCACCAGGACTCTTTAATAATAGGGTGGCTCACATCGGAGGCGGATCGTCCCCCTAATGCGTTCCCGCGCAGGGCATGGGAGGCGGGGAGGTTTCAGCGTCCAGAATCGGGTATCCAGTACCCAGCAACCAGAGTTAGGGTATCAACAAGTAAGTTGGGACCGTGGTGAACCAGGAAAGACAAGGGGATGGACCTTCAACGTAAACTTGCCGCTATTCTGAGCGCTGACGTCAAGGGGTACAGCCGTCTTATGGGGGACGACGAGGAGGCTACGGTCAGGACGATTACGGAATACCGTCAGGTGATGGGCGCCCTGATACGGGATCACCGGGGCCGGGTGGTGGATTCTCCGGGCGACAACCTGATGGCCGAGTTCTCCAGCGCGGTCGATGCGGTTCAGTGTGCAACGGAGATCCAAACGGCCCTGGCGGTGAAGAATGCCGACCTGCCCGAGCATCGTAGGATGGTTTTCCGGATCGGCATCAATATCGGGGACGTGATTGTTGAAGGGGATGCGATCTACGGGGACGGGGTGAACATTGCGGCCCGATTGGAGAGCCTGGCCGATCCCGGAGGCATCTGCATCTCTGGCACGGCCTACGATCAGGTCCGGCGGAAACTCGGCGTGGGCTACGACTTCATGGGGGAGCAACAGGTCAAGAACATCGCCGAACCGGTGAGGGCCTACCGGGTATTGTGGCGGGAAGAGGACCTCCAAAAATGGGTTCGGACCGGCAGGAGGGCTAAGCGAGACCTGCAGGTTAGGAAAGGTCTGAAAAACCGTTGGGTCAAACGCACTATCGTGACCTCACTCCTGATGATCGTGCTCATGCCGCTGGCCAATCACCTGAAGCTGAATCTCCTGACAAAGATATGGCAGTGCCGACTGACCCTTCTCCCCAATTCAATGGATGTGACTGTGGTGACCATTGAGAAGGATGAGGACAGGAAGATGCAGATGGCGGATGGCAAGGAGAGCCCCCCTTCTTTTACAAAAGACCCCAAGCTGTGGCGGAGGTATCATTCCAGGGTCATCCGGAATCTCTATGCGATGGGTGCGGCGAGCGTGGGATTTGATTTCTGGTTCTCGCCGCCGTACGATGACGCAACCCGAGAGGCCTCCCGGCAATTTATCCAGGGGCTCGAATGGGCCAAACAGAAAAAGCTTCCGGTTATCGTCGGGCAGTTTCAGAATATTCAGGATGCTGAGATCTACGAGCAGGCGACCTGGGGCTATATCTCGGTCCACAGGGACATTACGTGGATCCATGAGGTGATGTATCTGTTGTCGTGGGATCGACTGGATCTCTCGGGGATCCGGGTGGAGAAGCCGAGTTTTTTTGTGCAGGTCCTGGCAGCAAAACTCGGGCTGAATCCCAGGATAGAGAACGGCAATGTGCGTCTCATAGGGAAACCGGTGCCAGGACGACTCTGGATGGCCTTTGCCAACACACCTTTTGACAAGGTTCCTTATCATGAAGTATATAATGGCACGGCCGACAAAACCCGATTTGCCGGAAAAATGGTCCTGATCGGTCTCAGCCTGACGGATACGGATTATTTCAGGGTCCCCTACAGCCCGACCGATTTTACGCCTGGCGACGCCAAAGATGGGTACGGCATGCCCGGTGTGTTTCTCTTTGCCAACGCCATCAACCAGATCGTGAATGGATATTATCATATCGAGATCAACGACGAGTGGTCTTGGCCCACAGACGCCCAATCCTTTTCCATGGTGCACCTGGAGGGCCTTTTGTTCCTGGTCCTTGAGACGATACTGACATGCCTCTTGCTTGCCCTCGTCTATGTCCTGACAGACCGGAAAGGAAATCGGAAACTGACCTACGCATCCATGGCAATGGCCGCCATGTTTCTGATCATCGGCCTGGCCGTCACGCCTATCCTTTTCGGCCTTGCAAATTTTTTGTTTGCATCCATCCTGTTTATTATTGTCTGTATGAGAATTAAACCTGTTCAATCAGGGGGGTAAACCATGCGTAAAAGAATGGGTGCGGTTTTTCTGCTGTTCACGTGGGCATGGCTTGCGGCCGCGGGGTCAACCTGTCCAGTACAGGCCGCTGATGCCGCGGGATCTGCCACGGGACTGCTCGAGGTGGATTGCAATATCGCCGGCATCAAGCTCCACCTCTGTCCAAAAAACACCTATGCCCCAGAGGAGACAAAACTATTTTTCGGACTGATCAAGTCGGTCAAATATGTCTGTTCCGGCGAAGAGATCCTTGTGGGCGAAACGCCTCTCAAACCGACGGCTATAAAGGGGGGCAGGTATATCCTTATGATCCCGTCGGATTATGTGTGGGAAGGGGAAGGCCCGGTTGAAGTCACCATCCGGTCCGGTGAAAAAACCTATTTTCTCTTGAAGCTGTTCAGCTCTCGCGCCAATCCTCCCGAATCGAACCATGGGGGCGGGGGCGGGGGCGGGGGCGGCGCCAGATAAATCAGATTAGCGCCCCCAGAGGAGGCGGCGTGTTTTGGAATGAAAAACAACGGGGAAAATAGCGGCTGGATCAGGAGGGTATCGCCGGGTCTCAAACCCCCAAGTCTGAGCGACAATACCGCTGACGTGGATCGTCTGATCAAGGGGATAAGGAAGTCCCTCGGCGTGGAAGACGTGGGTGTGGATTTTTCGCTGACAGGGAGGGTGTCCGCCTCTCTCAGGCGGTGGGATTATCAGGTGAGCGCATCGGTTTATCACGAAGATGGGCGCTGGCATCTGATCGATATCTCAAACGCGCGGGACGGGGGAAGGATTTTTGGCCTCGCACTCGACCTGGGGAGTTCAACCCTTGTGTTGAGGCTGATCGACCTTGAAACCGGGGAACGGATGGATGAAATATCGTTTCATAATCCCCAGATTGAAATCGGCGCGGATATACTTGCCCGAATCCATTTCGCATCCCGGGAGGGAGGGCTTTCCAGGCTCCAGGGGATGGTGATCGAGGGATTGAATGAAGCGATCGAGGGTCTAACCCGAAAACATGGGATCAGTATGGAAGCGGTGGCAGGCATGTCGGTAGCCGGAAACACCACCATGACGCATCTGTTTTTGGGCCTCAGCCCCTACTGGCTTTGCCGTGAACCGTATATCCCGGTAACGAATCGGCCGGGGCTGATTAAATCCAGTGACCTGGGCCTGGCCATCAGCCCGGGCGCCCCGGTCTTGGTGTCTCCCAACGTGGGGAGCTATTTCGGCGGGGATCTGATAGCCGGAATTCTGGCTTCAGGCATGAACCGGGAGAGCGAGATCTCCTGCCTAGTGGATGTGGGAACCAATGCGGAGGTGGTTGTCGGCAACAGGGACTGGCTCATGGCCTGCGCCGGGGCGGCAGGCCCCGCCCTGGAGGGAGGCGTGGCAGACATGGGGATGATGGCCGGACCCGGTGTCATCGACCGGGTGGTCATCCATCCGGTCACACGCGCGTTCAGCATAGGGGTGATTCGGGATGAGACTTCCGACGTCCCACAGGGAAAAGGGCCGGTAGGAATTTGCGGCTCCGGGCTGATTGACCTTGCGGCCCAGCTCTTCGTGGCGGGAATGATCGATCTGAGGGGGAAGTTTGTGGAGACCGCCTGCGGGGAGCGGCTCGTGGAGAAGGACGGAATTCGTCATCTCATCGTCGTCACTGCTGAGGATTCCGGGACCGGCAGCGCCCTCACCCTGAGCCAGACCGATATGGACGGGCTTATCCGGTCCAAGGCCGCCATGTACACCATCCTCACCACCATCGCCAACACCGTGAATATCTCCTTCACCGAGGTCGGGAGATTTTATGTGGCCGGGACCTTCGGTTCCTACATCGACCCGCGCTCCGCCATTACCATCGGGATGATTCCGGATCTCCCGCTTGAGACCTATGTATCTCTGGGAAATACCTCTCTCGAAGGGGCCGCCATGGCCCTTCTTGGGGCGGGGGCGAAGGAATCCCTGTTTCAGATTCGAGATCAGGTGACCTATCTGGAGCTCAATGTGAACCAGGAATTCATGAATCTCTTCAGCGCTGCCAAGTTCATCCCACACACGGACAGGTCGCTCTTTCCCAGCGTCGCGGTGGGAGGCTGAATCTGAAAAAGAGGCATCTGGCAACAATCATTATGTCCAGAGGCTGGCTCCGGGCCTCTTTGCTGATGCTCTTGCTCGGGATTATGGGTTGTCTTTTCTATCCCTCGATCGAAAACTTTTTTCTGTTTTTTCCGGATTATTCTCTTGATGCGACCCCTGCAGACTGGGGCCTGACGGCTGAAGATGTGTGTTTTCAAGCCGCTGACGGGACGAGGCTTCACGGGTGGTTTTTCCCCTTGCAGTCCAACGCCGCTGTCATCCTCTTTTCTCACGGGAATGCAGGCAACATCTCCCATCGCCTTGAGAATGTAAGGTTGCTGACGGATCAGGGTCTACAGGTCTTTCTCTATGACTACAGGGGGTATGGCAGGAGCGGGGGATGTCCTTCGGAGAAGGGGATCTATCAGGATGGCCTGGCGGCATATGACTGGCTGATCTCGCACAAAAAGATCCCTCCTCACCGCATCGTCTCATTTGGCCGTTCCCTCGGGGCTGCAGCGGCCATTGACATCGCCATGAGAAGGGAGGTCAGGTCCCTGATTGTGGAGAGCGCCTTTACCTCCACCCGTGACATGGCCAAAGAGATGTTTCTGTTCCAGCTCCTTGCGCCCATTTTGCCCGCCAACTATAACAACCTCAAGAAAATCCAGACGGTTCATGCCCCCAAGCTGATTATCCACGGGGAAGCGGATGAGGTGGTCCCGTTTTCAATGGGACAACGATTGTACAGGGCTGCACCGGCCCCCAAAAGCTTTTATCCGATACCGGGGGCCGGACATAACGACACCTATCGGGTGGCCGGAAAGGGGTATGTGGACGTCTTTTCGAGGTTTGCAAAAGATTCCAGACGATAGGGAAACACCGGCCAAAGGTCAGAAGTCGGATATCAGAGGTCAGAAAATACAGCATCCCTATCCTCCGACCCTCCCGTCATCCTTATCATCCGTCCAGGATCCAGGAACCGGCCTCCCCCGGCCGTTACTGGGCGTAGCTGTGGAGTCCGGCCAGATAGTTGACGCCGAAATAGGTAAAGAGGACGCAGAAGAACCCGACCATGGAGAGGATGGCGATCTTTTTCCCTTTCCACCCCCTTACCATGCGCGAATGGATCACTGCTGCATAGATAAGCCAGGTGATGAGTGACCATGTCTCCTTCGGGTCCCAGCTCCAGTAGCTTCCCCATGCCGAATGGGCCCAGACCGATCCTGTGATAATCCCGAGGGTCAACATGAGAAAGCCGATGACCATCATCTGGTAATTGAGATCATCGAGAATCCCTCGGGGGGGGATCAGTTTCAGGAAGATGTTTTTCTTTTCCGACGCATCCAGTCGCTTGAGGAGATACATGATGCTGAGGCCGAAAGAAACCCCGAAGGCGGCATAGCCGAAAAAGCAGGTGATCACGTGACTGATGAGCCAGTTGCTCTTGAGCGCAGGGATGAGCGGCTGGATGTGGCTGCTGATATTGGGTGAGAAGGAGGCATAGGCCATGGCCAGGAATGCCAACGGCGTGACAAACGTCCCAAAGGTCCTGTTCCTGGTCCGCCATTCGACAATCATGTAGAGGAGCATAAGGGTCCAGGCAAAAAAGATCAGCGATTCATACAGGTTGGAAAAGGGCGCATGGCCGATGCCCATCCTGTAGGACGCCACCCACCTGAGTATGATGGCCACGGTCTGGGCGGTCAGCCCAATGAGAGAAGCATAGGTGCCGAGCCGGGCAAGAAGCTCCCGGTTCATGACCATGGCGAGGAGATAGAGCATAAATGCGGCAAAATAGACGAACGTCGTATAGCTGAGGATAATGGAGTCGATCATGCTTTTCCGCCCTTTGGGTTCAGTGTAAGATCAGCCGTTCAGGCTGGTTGCTGGATATTTGATACTGGATGCGGGTTGCTTGAGTTTGTTGGGTTCGTTGAGTTCATTTCGTTGAGTTCACACATCCTCATATCCAGCGGCAGTTTTTCGCATATCCTTCATCAGACGGTCCAACTCCCTCTCAAGGCCGACCGGATTCTTGCTGGCCATGCCCGCCACGTCGATTCTGGACCCCGTTCCTATGCCCAGCACCCGGACCCATATCCTGCGGTGAGAGGTGAAAAAGGTGAAAAAGAGACCCGCCACCATGAGAAAGCAACCGATCCAGACGACAGATACGCCGGGGTCCCTGTTGACCTGAAGCCCCGTGTAATATTGGGTCTCCAGGCCATCCAGGAAGAAGGTATACGGCTTGAAGGCCGCAGGGTTGAATTTGAGGGACTGACGCATCGGTCCCGGAAGCCTGCTCAGGGCCTGTTCCTCATTCTTGAACACCCAGAACTCTACGGTTTCATTCGTATTTGCGGGCTGGATCGAGATGAGAACCGCAGACCCCATATTCATGATATCTCCCCTCGCGTCAATGACCCGGAACGTCCCTTCTCCACCGGGCAGGTCAACCGCCTTTCCGGATTCGACCTTCATGGGAATGGGTGAAGTTCCGGAACCCGGACCGGATATCCTCAGATCGACCGTCTTTCCCGGGGCCGGTCCGTAACTGGACTGATAAAAGGTAACCCCCATAAACTCCACGGGATGATTGACCAGGACGCCGACCCTTTTGATCTCTTTGCCATTCACAAGAAAGCTGAGATCGGAGCGGTATTCCCTGGGCGCGCCGTTTTCATAGAAATCGACCGTGAACCGGTCGCAGCGCACCTCGAAATCCAGCTTCAGGGGCCTCATCTTTTTTCTGAGCATGACCGTATCGGTCTGTTCACCCTCCAGGATGTTGACATAGGCCTCAAAGCCGAAAAAAGACCCCAACAGTCCGCCCGCCAGTATAAGCAGAACGCTCAAATGGACGAAATAGACGCCGAAATGGGAAAGCCCCCCCTTTTCTGCATAGAAGAAGCGGTCCCCTCCCACCTCCTTTTCCCTGATTTTTCTGTAGCGGGATTGAAGCAGCCGGCCGATCCTTCCTCCCGCTTGTTGCGGGGTTTCGTCTGTCCGAGAGGACTGCTCCTGGGGCAAGTCATCAAAGGGCTTTGTCCGGTCGGGTTCCAGCCGAGCGGAGAAGCGTTTCCATGTCGCGGGCAAGCGGTCAAGAGAGCAGATGATCAGATTGAGGGCGATGCATCCTAAAAGGATCCTGAACCATACGGAATGGTACATGTCGAACAGGTCAAGGGAGATAAAGATCTGAAGCAAGAACGGGCTGAGACGGCTGGCAAATTCGACGGCGTCCCGCTGCTGAGGAATCAGTGTGCCCAGAATGGACACGATGGCCAGGATGATCAACAGCACAATCGCCAGCTTGACCGAGGCGAAAAAGTCCCAGAAAGGATTATGCCGATGTTTTGATGTTGAATGTTTCATTCTTGGCAGCTCCAACGGCGCCTCATATGTTTCAGGCCTTTCTGTTGTGAATCCGTTGATGTAGTGATTGTCGAAGTTTTGTGCTATAACACAGGTCTCATCAAACTGCAAACGTGATTTCTATCGTAAAAGGTTTGACCGTTTGTCTGATATCCTGTAATAGATATGGCGAGGCTCAGGAGGCCCAATCGAAGGACAGGAAAAGATTTCTGGCCGCGGCCAGGGCCGCCCCCGCGGGCCAACATAGGGCGGTGTGAATGGTATGGGCAGGCCCTGTGTCTATTCGTGTCATGGGGTGATTTCTGGTTTAAATCGAGGAGAGAACCGTGCTTGATCTCAAATTTGTCAGGTCCCATCTTGATGATATTCAAAAGATGTTGGAAAACCGCGGGAATGACCTGGATGTCTCCCGATTGGATGCCTTGGATCATCAGAGACGAGAGATCCTGGCGGGGCTGGAGGCGCTCCGCCACCAGAAGAACCGGGTGAGCGAAGATATCGCCGCCATGAAAAAGAAGGGCGAGGATGCGTCAACGATTATCGCTGAAATGAAGGCGGTTGCCTCTGAGATCAAGGAAAAGGAGAAGGACCTCCCCGCGGTTGTTGAAGCATTGAACGGGCTGCTCATGCTGATTCCCAATATCCCGGACAGCTCGGCGCCGGTTGGCACAAGCGAAAAGGATAATCCGGTGATGCGGACATGGGGGGAGATCAGAGAGATGGACTTTGAACCCCGTCCTCACTGGGAGATCGGGGAGGCCCTGAGGATTCTGGATTTCGAATGCGCGGCGAAGATCGCGGGGGCCAGGTTTGCCCTTTACCGGGGTCCCGGCGCTCAGTTAGAGAGGGCACTCATTTCCCTTATGCTGGACATCCACACTCGGGAGCACGGATACACCGAGATACTCCCCCCCGTGATGGTCAACGGCGCCTCCATGACCGGCACCGGACAGTTGCCCAAATTTAAGGAGGATCTGTTCAAGGTGGAGGGGTGGGATCTTTACCTGATTCCCACGGCGGAGGTCCCAGTCACCAACATCCACAGGGATGATATCCTGAACGAGGAAGACCTGCCGATCTCCTATGCAGCCTACACCCCCTGCTTTCGGTCCGAGGCGGGATCATACGGAAAGGACACCCGGGGCCTTATCCGGCAGCATCAATTCAACAAGGTCGAGCTGGTCAAGTTTGTTAGGCCTAGTCGTCATTCGATGAATTGGAAAAATTGACCCGAAATGCTGAAGAGGTCCTTAAGCGGCTGAAGCTCCCCTATCGGGTGGTTTCCCTGTGTACCGGAGACCTCGGTTTTTCGGCTGCAAAGACTTATGACTTAGAGGTCTGGCTGCCCGGGCAGGGCCTCTATCGTGAGATATCGTCGTGCAGCAATTTCACGGACTTTCAGGCCCGACGGGCGGGTATTCGGTTTAAGAGAAAGGGGGGAACCGGAACGGAACTGGTGCATACCCTGAATGGATCGGGCCTGGCCGTGGGGAGGACCCTGGTGGCGGTTTTGGAAAACTATCAGGAGAAGGACGGGAGCATCGTCATCCCCGAGGCGCTCCGGCCGTACATGTGGGGGATGGAGGCGATCTCCCGGTGAACTCCGCATCAGATGCGTGGTCAGGACGGTCAGGTCAGGCAGAAACGATTGCAAGTGACTAAAGTGAGCCAAAGTGACTAAAGTGCCTAAAGTTGAGAACCAGCAACGAGCAACGCGAACCTCTGAACCTTTGAACCCTGAACCTCTGAACCTGAAGTCTCATATGAGCACGAACCACCTCTATTCTTCCGGCTGGCGGGAACACACCCAGACCTCGCAGAAGACCCATCCGTCGAGGAGGCCCACCCCGCGAGCCCCGCTGGTCATTTTCTGTTCGGGAGTTATTCTTGTGGGCCTCCTGGCCTTCTTCCTGGCCATTCCGTGGGTTACAGAGCAGACCGGACAAGCGGAAATAGGCTCTTCGTCAATGCGGAAGGCGCGGACCACGAAGTCTGCCCTGGAGCGGCCTGTTGTCCTCGATCCGGCGGACCTGGACCTGAACTCCGCGCACCTGAGCGACCGAATGGTCCTCGAGAGGGGCGGTGAACCTCTCATTGTGGAATCGTCCATAAATCCAGCCCTGCAAGACTATGTTGCCGACCTCCTTCAAAAATCACACACCGTCAAGGCCGCTGTTGTGGTCTTGCGTCCCGATGATGGCCGGATCCTTGCCATGGCCGGTTATGATGCAGGGGGGAATGGGGAGAGGCTTTGCCTGGAGGCAGATTTCCCGGCTGCCAGTCTTTTTAAGATCGTGGCCGCGGCCGCGGCCCTGGAGCACGCCGGGTTCACCCCGGATCGTAAGGTCTATTTCGATGGATACAAATACAGTCTCTACAAGCGTCAATTGAAACAGACAAGAGGGCGATACGCCACGGAGATGAGCTTTAAGGAGGCATTCGGTTCCTCTATTAACCCTGTTTTCGGAAAACTGGGGATTTACGACCTTGGCCAGGAGGTCATGAGCGATTCGGCTGAACGGTTTTTCTTCAATCGATCCATACCCTTTGATTTTCCGGTAGCCACGAGCGTCGTCCATGTGCCTGATGATGATTTCGGCCTGGCCGAGATTGCCTCCGGTTACAACAGGAAGACGGTGATATCGCCCCTTCATGCAGCCCTGCTGGTCTCGGTGGTTGCCAATGACGGGGTGATGATGAGGCCCTGGCTGGTGAAGAGGGTCCTGCGGGAGGACGGGAAGGTCCTGTATCGGGGCGGACCCAGCAAGATGACGAATTCCATCAGCAGGGAGACGGCCGAAAATCTCAAGATCCTGATGCGGGAGACCGTCACGCACGGGACGTGCAGACGGTCTTTTCAGCCATTGAGGGACAAAAAGGCCTTTAACGACATGGAGCTGGGGGCAAAGACCGGGACCATGAACGACCAGACCGGCGAGCTCAAATGTGACTGGCTGACGGCTTATGCCATTCCCCCCAATGGGGAGAAGGGGATCTGTGTGGCCGTCATGGGTATCCATGGCGAAAAACTGGGCATCAGGGCCGGACAACTGGGCAGGATCATCATCAACTACTACTTTTCCTCCTGACAAACCGTTCCGCTGGCTTCTGTTCCATCAAGGCATGCCCTGACAAAGCCGTAAAAAAGGGGGGCCGGGCTTTCCATTCGCGATTTGAGCTCGGGGTGGGCCTGGGTGGCCACAAAAAATCGCAATTGAGGCAATTCGATAAATTCCACCAGCCTTCCGTCCCGGGACGTTCCGGAAAAGACCATGCCGTTTTCTTGTAGGAGACGATGATAATCCGGGTTGACCTCATATCGGTGCCGGTGTCTCTCCGATACCTCGGTCTTGCGATACAGGGAATGGACCAGGGTCCCTTCTCTCAGGACGGCAGGATAGGCCCCCAGCCGCATGGTCCCCCCCTTCTCTGTAACATCCTTCTGCTCGGGGAGGATATCAATGACCGGGTGGGGGGTGTCTGACGCTATTTCCGTAGAATTGGCCCCGGCCAGGCCGCAGACATTCTTGGCAAATTCGATAACTGCCAACTGGAGTCCCAGACAGAGGCCCAAAAACGGGATGTTCTGTTCTCTGGCTAGGCGGATGGCCTCAATTTTCCCCTCTGTCCCCCGCGATCCGAACCCACCTGGGACAACAAGTCCGTCTAAGGTCCCCAGAAACGAGGCGTCTTTCAGATCTGTGGTTTCGACCCACTTGAGATCGATCTTGCACCGGAAATGGGCGGAACAGTGATGAAAGGATTCAATGATCGATGCATATGAATCTTCCAGCCGGGTGTACTTCCCACACATGGCAATGGTGATGTGCTTGTCGGGGTTTTTGATATTGTCGACCAGGTCCTTCCACTTCCTCAGGTCGGGCGGGCTGTAGATATTGAGTTTCTTGTGGATGATTTCGGGGAGGCCTTCCCGCTCAAAAATGATCGGGATTTCGTAGATGTCGTCCACATCCAGCCCGGTGATGACCGACTCGGGAGTGACATCGCAGAAACTGGAGATCTTGGACTTGATTTCCCGGGTCAGAAAGTCGGGGCATCTACCGATGATAATGTCGGGAAAGATTCCCCTCTGCTTCAGGAGATTGACGCTCTGCTGCGTGGGTTTGGATTTTTGTTCATTGACCCCGTGGGGGATCGGCACATAAGTGAGATGGATGTAAATGATGTTGTCCTTCCCCACATCCTCTTTCATCTGGCGCATGGCCTCCAGAAAGAGTTCATTTTCGATGTCGCCTACGGTCCCGCCGATCTCTATAATGACGAGATCCGGCTTCTCGTCCCTGACCACATCAAAAATATGGTTCTTTATGACATCGGTTACGTGAGGAATGTACTGAACCGTTTTGCCAAGGTAATCTCCCCGTCGCTCCTTTTTCCTGACCATGTCGAAGACCTTTCCCATAGTCAGGTTCCAGTTGGATTTGCACGTGACCCCCAAGAACCGTTCATAGTGACCAAAATCCATGTCGACCTCTCCCCCGTCATCCAGGACAAAGACCTCGCCGTGTTCAAATGGGTTCATGGTCCCTGGGTCCACATTGAGATAGCCATCGCATTTGATGGGGATGATCTTCAGCCTTGAGGAGAGAAGGTGTCCAATAGAGGCGGCGGCAATCCCTTTGCCGAGGCCTGAAAGGACTCCGCCTGTAACGGTGATAAATTTAGTGGTCGTTTGCATGACGCATCCCTCCCTGCCTCAACATGGCAACCGTCCCGAATCGTCCCGTCTTTCCTTCCCCTCGGTAGGAGTAAAAAAGGTCAGTGCGGCAACGTGTGCAGATGTCTGAGATCTGAATGTTCTCCTGTCTGAGTCCTACGTTCAGGAGTTGCCGTCGGCTGACGGCCTTCAGATCAAAATGGGTTGCGTTCACCCTGGATTCCTGAAAGCTTTCCGGAAATAGCTTATGATCCACAAATTCAGCGCAGCACGGGCCGAGAGAAGGGCCGATACATGCCAACAAGTCGCATCCCTCGCAACCGAATTCACCCTTCATTTGGGCCACAACCTGGGAAAGGATGTTTGCCACACTGCCCCGCCAACCACAATGAACGATGGAAAGGACGCTCCTCTTGGGGTCGAAGAGGATGACGCCCTGACAATCGGCCTGCTTGACCAGAACCGCAAGGCCGGGGACGTCCGTGATGAAGGCGTCCGCTGACGGCGTCCCTGCCCTGTCCCTTTCGTTCGACGTGCGAACCACAGCGATCCCGGTCCCATGCACTTGTTTCATGGTCACGATCTCTTCGGCCCCAAAGAGATCTCTGATAATGGCAAGATTCGCGGTCACATGACCGGGGAGGTCTCCCACATCATAACTGGTGTTCAGGCTATCGTATGGCGGATGGCTCGTGCCGCCATGCCGGGTAAACACAGCATGTGTCAGCTGTGGATAATCGGAAAGAAGGGTGTATCGAAAATATGGAACAGGATGTTCCGTCCATATCACGTCGATCGGATCGGGTGTGCTGTCCATTGGGAAGGGCATCATCAGATGGGGATTTACTTGTTCGAAATTTTAGAAGTCCTTGGCCGTGCATCCTCAATCAAACAAAGACCCATCCGTCCGTGCCGCATGGAGAAATAACATAGAGGTCTTCACGACACAGGCTTTCTCGCTTACCGCTGCTTCCTTCCGGACCTGACGGGGTTCACGGGCGCCTGTTACGTGAGGTCCATGTCAACGCCAAATGCGGCACAGGAGCAGGTGGTGTCGGAGTTCTCCTAAAGGATCTTCAACCCCGCATGAGCGGATTTCGGGTTACAGGGCACCGCTAACTCCCCGTCTAGCACGACCAAGGTCCTCAGTGTCTCTCTATTGGAGGTCTACCCGCTCTTTCAGCTCTTTTCCCACCTTGAAAAAAGGGAGTTTCTTGCTCGCTACCTTGATCATTTCACCGGTTTTCGGGTTTCGACCCTGGTAGCCGCCGTATTTTTTTACCTTGAAGCTCCCGAGTCCTCTGATTTCCACCCTTTCACCCTTGATGAGGGCTGCTTCAACTTCTCCAAAGACAGTGTTCACCACCTCTTCCGCCTTTTTCAGGGGTAACTTCTCTTCTCTGGCCAAGGCTTCTATCATCTGTGATTTGTTCATTTTTCCCCCTTGCGAGACCTTTGCATTATGCTCCTTCCCAAATTTTTTCTTCCAAACGGTGTTGAATTACCGAAAAAGATCATGGGGTCGCGTCCGGGCATCCCGATCACTGTGTGCAGAATAGCCCACCTGAAGACAGATCCATCTCTCTTGATCTGTTGCGCGATAGGGTAGAAAATAGTGGATCAGGAGTTTCAAGTCAAGGAGAAATCAGCAAAAATATTTTATGCGGGATAAAAAGAGGCAAGAGGCCCGTGAGAGACATTTACATTTCTCTTTCTTTTCGCTATAAGAGGCTCCACGCCGCCGTTGGTTGCGACCGTCATCCTGTATTTCGATTTTTGTTTCAATTTTCAAGACAGTTGATCGGAATGAATGAGGAAATAGCGGATCCAGTATCGATTAGCAGCGAGAGAAGCGCCTACAATGCCAAATGCCGAACATGTCGGCAAGTTAGAAGGTTAGAGGCGTAACCCGCGACGAGTGACCAGCATACGGAAACCAGCATCCAGTATCCAGCAACCAGTGCGTAAGGAGTCCAAGGCATGAGAAGAAAACGGGTTCGGGAAGGGGTGGAGGGGCTTATACCTTATCCGCCTGGCAAGCCTATCGAAGAGCTTGAACGGGAGATGGGGATCCGTGGATCCATTAAACTGGCATCCAATGAAAATCCGTTAGGGACATCCCCCTTAGCTGTTCAGGCCATCAAGGATCATCTGGTGAGGCTCAACCGGTATCCTGACGGGAGCGGCTATTATCTCAAATCGAAGTTGAGCGAGAAATTTCACCTTCCTCTTGACCGAATTATTTTAGGGAACGGGTCGAATGAACTGATCGAGTTGACTGTCAGGACGTTTCTGTCTGAGGGCGATCACGCGATTCAGGGCTTTCCGACCTTCCTGGTCTATGAAAAGATCGTGACCGGGGCTGGAGGACGGATGACCTCTGTCCCTCTTTCGAATTTTCGCATGGATCTAAAGGGAATCCTGAATGCGGTTCGGCCTGAGACCAGGGTCATATTCATCAACAATCCCAATAACCCCACCGGTTCTGCCATAGGCAGAGAGGAGATGCTCCGGTTTCTTAAGGAGGTCTCTGAAGATATTGTTGTGGCCTTGGATGAGGCGTATATCGAATTTGTGACAGAAGAGGGCGTGGCCGACGGGGTCGAGTTGCTGGACGCACACCCCTCCCTTTTTGTCCTGAGGACCTTTTCGAAGCTCTACGGCCTTGCCGGGTTGAGAATCGGCTATGGGTTTGGTCAGGCGTGGATGATTGACTATATGAACCGGGTGAGACAGCCCTTTAATGCCAACACCCTGGCACAGGCGGCTGCCACTGCGGCCCTTGACGACGATCGGTTTGTGTCTGAAACCCTTGAGACCGTGCGAGACGGCCTTGCCTATCTCTATCGGGGCCTGGAGGAAATCGGTCTTGAATATCTCCCAACACAGACCAACTTCTTCCTGATCAAGGCGCCGGCCGGCGGCAAAAAACTCTACGAATCCATGCTCAGACAGGGGGTGATCATCAGGGCCATGGACAGCTACGGGCTTCCTGAATACATTCGGGTATGTGTAGGCCTGCCGGAAGAGAACCGGAGATTTATTGAGACCCTTAAGCGCGTGCTATGAAGACTGAACCCCTGAACCTTGATTTATTGAACCCATAGGTCATCGAGAGCGGCATATGAATGAGATCATTACCATCGACGGCCCGGCTGGGTCAGGAAAGAGCACCGTGAGCCGCATGCTCGCCAGGTGCATCCATTATTCGTACCTGGATACAGGGGCCATGTACAGGGCGGTCGCCTTGGTTGCGAAAAGAAGGGGGATGGATCTCCATAATGGAGAGGCATTGCGGAAGATGTGCCGGAGCCTGGACCTCTGGTTTGACAGAGGGGAGGATCCGCCTAAATTGATGCTCGGAGAGGAAGATATCTCAGGCCTGATTCGGAGTCCTGAATTGGATATGCTTTCCTCCAGCGTTTCTGCGGTACGGGAAGTGAGGGAGGCCATGTCAGACCTCCAGCGCAGGATGTCAAAGGACGGCGAATTTGTGGCCGAAGGACGGGATATGGGGAGCGTGGTCTTTTTCCGGGCTCGCTGGAAGTTCTACCTGACGGCTTCGGCTGAGGCAAGGGTGGAAAGGAGGTACAGGGAACGGTTGGAGCGTGGGGAGACCGTCACCAGGGAGGGTGTGGCTGAAGATCTGAAGAGGAGGGATGATCAGGACCGAATGCGGGCCCTGTCGCCCTTAAAGCCTGCCGAAGATGCCGTGATCATCGATTCAACGGCCTTATCGGCCGAAGAGGTTGTTGAGCAGATGCTAAACCATATCAGAGAGCGATCAAACGGGTCCGGGATCTCAGAATATTTAAACGACAAATGCCTACGGGGCCTGAAATAATAGTTGATATTCTATTTTTAATTTGATAAATTTGAAAATTTAGGGGAATCGGAGGGAGTTAAGTAGGCAAAAACACTCAGGGGGTATCTACGTTAATGGAAAATGAAACCAACTTTGCAACCCAGGAACTAACTGATGAGAATGGACCCACATCTTCAAACCTCGACACAAATGTTGGCGCCGCTTCAGTCAGCGATTCAGCCACAAGAGAGACGCCGCCTGTTACGGCTTCGAAGGGGGCGCCCGAGGAAGAGACGGCGGATCGGTCAGAGGGACAATCTGTTGAAGAGCTTCAGGATTCCGACAACTTTATGCTGATGTATGAAGAGAGCCTGAAGAGCATTCAGGAGGGGGAGGTCGTTTCAGGCGAGATTGTCCAGGTGGATAAGGAATATGTTCTGGTGGATATCGGCTATAAATCAGAAGGACAGATACCGATCCGCGAGTTCATTGATGCTGACGGCCAACTCACGGCCAAGGTAGGCGACAGGATAGAGGTCCTCCTGGAGCGGCGGGAGGATGACGAGGGCGCCATCAGGCTCTCCAAGGAAAAGGCTGCAAAGATCAAGGTCTGGGACAAAATCAGGGAGATCTATGAAAACGACAAGACGGTCAAGGGGACGATTGTCTCGAGGGTCAAGGGCGGACTTTCCGTAGACATCGGTCTTCAGGCCTTTCTGCCGGGTTCACAGGTCGATCTCAGACCGATTCGAGATATGGATTCCCTCGTGGGCACCGAGCACGAGTTCAAGATCGTCAAATATAATAAGCGTCGAGGCAATATCGTCCTGTCCCGCCGAGCCTTGCTGGAATCCGAACGGACGGCCATGAAAGAAAAGACCCTCAAGATTATCGAGGAGGGCTCAGTTCTACAAGGGGTTGTGAAGAATATTACGGACTACGGGTTGTTCATTGACCTGGGCGGCATCGATGGCCTTGTCCACATTACGGATATGTCCTGGGGCAGGGTCGGACATCCTTCCGAGATGCATCAGACCGGAGACGAGATACAGGTAAAGGTATTGAGTTTTGATAAGAATCGGGAGCGGGTGTCCTTGGGCATCAAGCAGTTGACGCCTGACCCGTGGAGCCAGGTCCAAGATATATATCCCATAGGGACAAGAATTAAGGGCCGCGTGGTCAGCCTGACCGATTATGGCGCCTTTGTCGAGGTGGAGCAGGGTGTGGAAGGCCTGATCCATGTCTCTGAAATGTCATGGACCCGAAAGGTCAGACATCCCTCGCAGCTTTTGAGTATCGGGGAGACGGTCGAGGCCATCGTTCTCAATATGGATGTGGGAAGGAAACGGATTTCCTTAGGCATGAAGCAGGTTGCGCCGAATCCATGGGATATTATTGAAGAAAAATATCCTGTCGGGACAACGATCGAAGGAAAAATTAAGAACATTACCGATTTTGGCGCCTTTATTGGAATTGATGAAGGGATAGACGGTTTGGTGCACATATCGGATATGTCCTGGACCAAGAGGATCAAGCACCCTTCCGAACTTTACAAAAAGGGGAATGAAGTCCGGGCTGTGGTGTTGAATATCGACAAGGAAAACGAACGTTTTTCATTGGGCATCAAGCAGTTGACCGCCGATCCCTGGGACGAGATCCCCGTGAAATACAAGCCGGGGACCCGGGTGACGGGAACGGTGACAAACGTGACGGATTTTGGGTTGTTTCTTGAACTGGAGGAGGGGATTGAGGGTCTTGTCCATGTGTCCGAGATATCCTCAGACAAAAAAGGAAACCCCCTGTCGAGGTTCCAGATCGACGATGTCATCCAGGCAAGGGTCATCAATGTCTCCCGCGACGAGAAAAAGATTGGGCTCTCCATTCGAAAGCTGGAAGAGACCACTGAGAAGGACATTTTTCGAAACTACGTGAACAACAATCAGGAAGCCACTTCCAACCTTGGAGAGCTGTTGCGGGAGGAGATGATGAATCTTGGACAATCCCGCTCCAGGAAGTCGAATGAGCCTGATTCAACCGAGGCCGATAGAGACGACGCTTGAAGGAATGCCTATTCGGCAAAGGGTCTGAATCATACCCCATGGGCTGTTTGAAACCCTCTACCCCACAACCCCTCCCTGGACGTCGCTCCGATCCTGTTGGACGCCTCCGGATCGATGTCCAGGACCCGGGTCAGCCGTGAATCTTTTGAAACCTTGAATACTTCAGATGGATAGATGTCCAGCAAGCGGCATTCCATACTTATCGTCATGATCATCATCCTCGTCGTTGCTGCCGTGTTAGGGAGCACGATGGTGATGGTCATGAAGTCGCTGTCTCCGTCCTCAGCATTTTTCTTCAGCCAGAAGATCGGCGTCATCCCGGTGGAGGGGACTATTTCCTCCTCTCAGACCGTCACATCTCATTTGGTCAAATTTAGAAAAGATGCGAGTATCAGGGCGATCGTCCTGAAGATCAATTCTCCAGGGGGCGGCATCGCCCCAAGCCAGGAGATCTATCGGGAGATTGAAAAGACCGTCCCCGTTAAGAAGGTGGTGGTTTCAATGGGAACGGTTGCCGCGTCCGGCGGCTACTACATCGCTGCGGCCGCAAGCAAGATCGTAGCCAATCCCGGCACCATTACCGGCAGCATCGGCGTGATCATGGAATTTCTTCGCTTGGAAGACCTGTTGAACAAGATCGGGGTTGATCTGGAGATTATGAAAAGCGGGGAATTCAAGGACATGGGATCGCCTGACAGGAAACTGACCGCGAGGGAACGGGAAGTCCTTGATGCCATGATCATGGACATGCAGAGGCAGTTTGTGGAGGCCATTGTCCTCGGAAGAAAGCTTCCGCTGGAACATGTTCTGCAGATTGCGGACGGCCGCATCTTTTCAGGGGCTCGAGCGAAAGAGCTCGGACTTGTGGATGTGTTGGGCAATTTTGAGGATGCGGTTGAACTTGCAAAAGAGTTAACCGGCATTGAGGGGGATGTGACCCTGGTATATGCCAGGAAGAGCCGGCTGGAGGTATTCGATCTATTGCTGGAGACGGGCGCCAGGTCTATCGCCGGTGCGCTTCGTCATCCGGAGGGACGGGTCGAATACAGGTGGGGCGGGGTTTCGGGGCTGGATATCAAAGAAAACTACTGACATCTCCTTTCCCCTTCCGTATGATTTCAGGCGTGTCGTTGATCAGTGACACAACGCTTGAAGGACTCTGGTCGAACACCCCGCCGTCAATCACGATATCGAGATAGGAACCATAGATCTCTTTTATCTCCAAGGGGTCGTCGTAGCCGGCGCTCGTGCTGATGACGGGCCGGCCAAAGGTTCGCACAATCCCCAAGGCGATCTGGTTGTCCGGCACGCGGATGCCGACGGTTTTTCGCCGGGTCAGCATGATCGTCGGCACCAGTTTCGTCCCTTCCAGGATAAAGGTGTAGGGGCCGGGAAGGAGCCGTTTCATGGTTTTGTAGGCATAATTGGAAACCAGGGCATAGCGGCTGATCTCCTTGAGGCTGTCGCAGACAAATGAAAAGGGTTGGGTAAGAGGTCGCTTTTTGAGCTTGTAAATGAGCTGGATCCCTCTCTTGTTGAAGAGGTCGCACCCTATTCCATAAAAGGTGTCGGTGGGATAGGCAATAAGGCCTCCCTGGGCCAATACCTCGCTGACGCGGTTGATGTGGCGCTGCTGCGGGTTTTCCGGATTAATAGAGAGCATGACAGTCTTCTTGTTCGTTCCTGAATGTTTGATGCTGGTCATGGTTTTTCCCCTTTTCTACTGTCCTGTTGCCCCGCGCGGCCATAAGGGCCTCGCCAGGGAGCAGTGGGCAACCAATGGGTTGATGCTGAGTTGCTGGCGGCGTCACCAGGGATCTGCCAGATGAATCTTGGCGCAACAGGACACCTCTTTTCTCTCTTGCTGGGGCTTTCTTTGGGGAGCTTCGCCAATGTATGCATTTATCGCATCCCTCTGAAGCAATCCATTGTGCATCCCCCGTCATCCTGCCCCCACTGCGGCGGACGCATCCGGTTCTACGACAATATTCCCCTCCTCAGCTATCTGTTGCTCATGGGGAAATGCCGGAACTGCCGTCATCCCATCTCATATCGCTATCCGATCGTGGAGTGTCTCACCGGACTGCTGAGTCTCATCCTGTTTACCATATATGGGGTTAGTTTTCAATACCTTCTATCCCTTCTTTGTGCCGCGACGCTGGTGATCATCAGTTTTATCGATCTGGACCACAGGATCATACCGGATGTCCTCTCTCTCCCCGGTGTAGCCGCGGGATGGGCCGTTTCCTTGTTTCCCTGGGGCGTGTACTGGCTTGATTCATTGATCGGGACCCTCGCGGGTGGAGGGTCTTTGTATATTGTGGCTGTCGCGTATGAACGTTTGACCGGAAGAGAGGGCATGGGCGGGGGCGACATCAAGCTGTTGGCCATGATCGGGGCATGGATGGGTTGGGAGGCCCTTCCCCTCGTTGTCCTCATCGCCTCGCTGACCGGCGCGGTCATCGGTCTTGTTTTCATCCTGTTTTCAGGAAAGGGATATCGCTTCAGGATACCGTTTGGGCCATTTCTCTCCTTAGGCGCCCTGTTGTACCTCTTTTTCGGCAGGGATCTCACCAGGTGGTATTTTGGTTTGTTTCTATAAGGAGGCAGCGCCTTGCGGTTTCACTTTTACAGCCTGAAGACCGGGATTGTGGCCTGCCTGAGCCTGCTGATTGTATCGGCCATGCTCCTCATTAATGTCGTCATGATGAAATTAGCAGAAAGAGACTTAATTGATGCCAAGGTGAAAACAGGTCATCTGCTTATTCACAAGATTGGACAGATGACTGGATATGAGGGGATGAGGAGGGGTGATTTTCTGAAACAGCGCACATCTGAACCCGGGTTTCATCGAAGGATCGACCAATCCCTCAGAAAGGGAGAATTTTTGAGGGCGTTGATGGTCAGCGTTGAAGGGGTAAGCGTTTTCAGCGTTGGCCCGTGGGAGAGGGGCGAGGAAGATGTACTTGTCTGTTGCAACGATGCCGTGAAAACGGGGCAACTGTCCATTGGATTTTCCGGCAAGACCTGGGGCGTGACCTGGTTTCGTCCGAAGGAACTCAGGATATGCGCCCCGATCTTTTTCGAGGGCCGCACGATCGGAGGTGTGGCAGTCGGCGCTGATCTCGATCCCTTGTATCAGAGGTTGAGATCATCGGAGAGTGTCGTCTTAGGCTACATCTTCTTGAATGCCACGATTCTGGTACTGTTCGGGTCTTACCTCCTTTCCCGAACCGTGATCCAGCCGATCCGCCGGCTCCTGACCATCACCGAGAAATTTGACGAATGGACCACGCTGATTCCGGCAGGAGAATCATCCAGAAATGAATTCGGGCAACTGTTCCGTTCCTTGAAGATGATGCTCCATCGGCTTGAGGCAAACAAAGATGAGCTGAAGGCCCATATCGCTTCATTGGAAAAAGCCAATCTGGAGATCAAAAAGGCCCAGGACGACATGATCCGATCTGAAAAAATGGTCACGGCGGGGCGCCTCGCCACCGGCGTTGCCCACGAGATCGGCAATCCCCTGGGGATCATTCTGGGCTATCTCGAATTGCTGAAGCGGGGTGATCTGAGCGATGGAGAGAGGGAGGATTTTTTGGGTCGCATCGAGGCGGAGGTGAACCGCATCCATCAGATCATCAGGGAACTCCTCGACTTTTCCAGGGGCTCGGGCCCTGACCATGAAGAAACAGCAGTCCATGAACTCATCATGGAGACCGTGCGGTTGATCGAGCCCCAGCCGATGATGGCTCAGATTGAGATTCGGCAGGCCCTGAAGGCAGAGAGTGATCTTGTCCGGGCAGGGGCCATCCAGCTCAAGCAGGTGTTCCTCAATATCATTATCAATGCGGCCGATGCCATGGCGGATGTGGGTATGCCTTCGGGAGGAAGATTCCCAAAGATCTTGGTCATCGAGACCTCCAGCGACGATGCATTCATTCGAGTCTCCTTTACCGATACGGGGGCCGGAATTTCCCAAGAGGCGCAGGCTCGGATCTTTGATCCCTTCTTTACGACCAAAGAACCAGGAAAGGGGACAGGGCTTGGCCTGTCTGTATGCTACGCTATCATAGAAGGCCTGGGAGGCGCCATTCGGGTAGACAGCCCACCCGGCAAAGGGGCCACCATGATTGTGGATATTCCCTTGGCGATGAAGCGGAATCAACCTTAAACCTGTGAACGGAGAAGCAGATCATGACGCCTCAGCGTGTCCTTGTGATTGAGGACGAAGAGAACATGCGGCATATGTTGAAGACCATGCTGGAGAAATCAGATTACTTGGTTGCCTGCGCCGGCGACGGCATGGAAGGCCTGGAGCAGATGGCGACCCATGATTTTGATTACATCCTCTGCGACATCAAGATGCCCCGCATGGACGGGATGGCCTTCTTGAGAGAGGCGGTTCTGCGGCATCCGGAAAAGGTCTACATTATGATGTCCGCCTATGGGACCGTGGAAAGCGCCCTGGAGGCCATCAACAAAGGAGCCTACGATTATATCTCAAAACCGTTCAAGACAGACGAGGTCCTCCTGACCTTGAAAAAGGCCGAGGAACGCGAGGTTCTCCGAAAGGAAAATCTGCGGCTTAAAGACAGGATCGGCGTGATCGAAAAGCGATACTCGTTTGGAAATATTGTTGCCCGGAGCGAGGCCATGGCCCGGGTCTTCGACCTTGTGGAAAAGGTGTCCGAGCACAAGACAACGGTGCTCATTACCGGCGAGAGCGGGACCGGGAAAGAGCTGATTGCCAGGGCGATTCACGCCAACAGCCCGAGGGCATCGGAAGCCCTGGTCAACATTAATTGTGGGGGTATTCCCGAGAACCTTCTGGAAAGCGAACTGTTCGGTTACAGTAGAGGGGCGTTCACCGATGCCAACAGGGATAAGCCGGGCCGGTTTGAGGAGGCGGACAAAGGGACCCTGTTCCTGGACGAAATCGGTGAAATGCCATTTGCCCTTCAGGTGAAACTCCTGCGCGTGCTTCAGGAAGAGGAGATCACGCCATTAGGCGGCACAGGGTCAAAAAAGATCGATGTCCGGGTGATTGTGGCCACGTCAAAGGACCTGGAAAGGGAGGTGGTGAAAGGGCGATTTCGTGAGGACCTCTATTATCGGATCAATGTTATGACCATACACCTTCCCCCCTTGAGGACGCGAAAAGGAGATGTCTCCCTATTGGCCGGTTATTTTGTGGACGTGTTTAACGAAAAGCTGAAGAAACAGGTGGAGGCCCCATCTTCCGACGCCATGGCTCTGCTGATGGCCTACCACTGGCCGGGCAATGTGAGGGAACTGGAAAATGTTATCGAGAGGGCGGTCCTCCTGTCCACCGGTCGATGGATAACGCCTGGAGAGCTTCCTGCCAGGCTGGTCCATCAGGCGCTTTCTGCCCAGGAGCTTTCCCCTGGAGACAGCCTCTCCATCAAAAAGGCCTATAGAGATCTTCAACGAAACCTGATCGCAAAGGCCCTCGGAACCACAAACGGAAACAAGACCCAGGCCGCCAGACTTCTCGAAATCAGCAGGCCGATGCTCATCGCCAAGATCAAGGAGTACGGTTTGTTCTGAATCCCCCGCTCCCATCCACAGATTGCGCAGATTTCACAGAAACCAATCCCTCAATTCCTCAATTCCAGAATTCCTCAATTCCTAAATCATCAATGCCTTGAATTCCGCCTTATCGTGTACGGGTGCGGACAACACCCTGATGTCGCGTGCACCCTGTCTGATGCTGATATCCCTGACGTCACTGACATCCTGGCCCGCAGTGTCGCTGTAGGCCGCGGTGATGGCGGCCGCCATGTCGATGAGGTCCCCGGAAGATTCGCCAGAGAGAAGCGCCGTAGGTCCGGGCGCTGAAACCGATTTGAGGAGGATATCCTGTTCTCCTGCGAGGGTCTGAATGATCTCATTCTCCAGTTTGTTTCTGCCAACTACCAGTTTGGTGTGCGGCCCGATGCGAAAATGCCTCCC
>Ga0172370_10001293_pt1 | contig 38622 bp, 28 predicted proteins | sample LakKiv5m_FD_114538 | JGI IMG/M metagenome (GOLD analysis project Ga0172370, IMG submission 114538) | Freshwater microbial communities from Kabuno Bay, South-Kivu, Congo - kab_022012_11.5m | ecosystem: Environmental > Aquatic > Freshwater > Lake | place: Democratic Republic of the Congo...
TGCGCCTAAAATAGATGCGGTAAAATCAGAACCTCCGCGCCCTAGTGTCGTGGTTTCATTCTCGTTCGTTGAACCGATAAAGCCTGTCGCAATCTGTAGTTTTTTATTTGCCGCAAAGTATTCATGAATATTTTTATTTGTGACCTCGTAGAGTACTCGTGCGCTTCCGAATTGGGCATCGGTTTTAATCACTTTTCTGGTATCAAGGAATTGAGCGGCAATTTTTCTGTCATTAAAACTTTCACTTATGGTGTAAGCCGAAAGCCGTTCTCCAAAACTTTGAATGAAGTCAAGAGTTTTTAACGAAAGTTCTTTAATTAGGAAGACTCCGTGAAGTATATCCTCAAGTTCATTCAATTGAAGTTTAATATTGGCGATAACACTGCTTTGACGCCGTACTGAGACTAACTCTTTAGCTATGGTAAGATGCTTGCTTTCAAGTTCTTTGAAGATGTCAAGGTAAGCAGCATTGCCGTCTGCGGCTAAATGACTTGCGGCAATTAGTTTATCGGTTACCGTTTGATACGCCGAAAATACAACCGTCAGCTGCTTATCCTTTTTTAATGCAGCCTTCACAATCTCTATGACGTTTTTTATCCTCTCTGCCGAAGCAACTGAGGAACCGCCAAATTTAAGTACTTTCATAATTTAAACTTTCATATAAGTGCAAAAAAAAACCGGCTTCTTGTACGGAAGTCGGTTTTTTTACATTTAAATAGATTTATGCGATTACCAACTTCCGGTCTCCGGTGGTTTTGTGGTGCAGGTGCACATAAGGGTAATCATATTCGTGTTTTTAAGTTTCATAATTTTGTATGCCAAACGTAACATAAATAAAAGACAGTGTCAATATGGAGAAAGAAAAAATATGTATAATATTTCTCTCCGGTGTAAAGATATTTACAAAAAAGCTTTCTTAAGTCCTTTGTCTATTATCGGGAGGAATTTTAAACTTTAAAGGTATTCACTTCTTCTTACTTTTTTTTGAAAGAACTCTTTTGGAAAATTTCTTGTTTCAAAAGTAAGTTTGTATGGATCAACTTTAAGTAAATTTTTCTTTTTCATGGGATTATTAACAAAGCGGAGAGAATATGAGTATTGTTCGAAAAACGGCGGTTCCGATTTTAGCGGTTACTATCTGGATTAGCATCTCGGAATTTTTGCGTAATGAAGTTTTATTAAAATCATATTGGGTTGACCATTATAAAAACCTCGGGTTGGTCTTTCCCTCTGATCCAATTAACGGTGCGGTGTGGGGACTGTGGTCGCTGCTTTTCGCTCTCGCGATTTTTATTATCGCAAAAAAGTTTACGCTTCTTGAAACTACCTTCCTAAGCTGGTTCGTCGGCTTTGTATTAATGTGGGTAGTTATCGGAAATATGGGAGTTCTGCCCCCCGGGTTACTCTATACTGCTATACCACTAAGTTTGTTGGAGGCATATATCGCAGCACTGCTTATTACAAAGATAAGCGGTGTATTCTCAAAAAGTTAGTTAGTTACTCACCTATCCTTTATAAAATCCCGGAACTGTAGTTTTGGGATTTTTCATTTCTCACCCTTCTGAAAATTTAAATATTTATTTTTTCATTCGCTACAACCTTTTAAAGAGTAATTTGGTCTAAGGAATAAAACGGAGTTACCAATTTGGAAGACTTTACCTCGCTAAGTGACAATGATTTAATACTCGCTGCAAAAAAAGGCAGCGACGGCGCATTCACCGCGTTGGTCTACCGCCACGATAGAACTGTTCTTTCTCTAATTGCTCATTATTGTAAATCTTCGGACGACGCTAAAGACATTTATCAGGAAGTTTTTTTGAGAGTCTACAAAGGACTCAAGCGGTTCGAATTTCGGAGTGAATTCTCTACCTGGCTTTTTCGCATAACAACAAACGTCTGTTTGTCTTATCAAGCCAAATATAAACGATATAAAAAGGTTAGTCTCTCGCCTTCGGCTGATGATGAACATCCTACATTGGATATAGCGGCATTGGGAGAGCATGAACCCGATAATCAATTAATATCGGCTGAAAAGAGTGCCTATGTGAGAAACGCGGTTGAAAGTCTCGCTCCGAAACAAAAAATGGCGTTCATGTTAAAGCATTTGCATGATTACAAGATTAAAGAAATAGCGCAAATAATGGAATGCAGTGAAGGAGCAATTAAAAAGTATCTCTTTCTTGCGACTGAAAAATTGAGATTAATTATAAAACCGAATTAACGGGAGAACCGTATGGAACATATTGATAAATCAACCTTGCTTTTGCTCTCGTATGATGAGCTTCCGCAAAGCGAAAAGAAAAAAGTAGAACAGCATCTGCTCAGTTGTGAACAATGCAATGCTGAATATGAGGAGTTGTTAAAACTGCCGCAAATGGTGAAATCCGGTTTGACGGTTGATGTTGATGAAGACACGTTGTTTGAAGTAAGACAGGAATTACTTGCAGAAATTAGAAATATGAAACGGAAGAAATTTTCGTTGCAGAAAATCATGGACTCTTTTTCTCTTAGTCCCAAGTGGCATGTAGCCTTTGCCTACAGTGTGGCCGCCGTGGCCTTGATAGTCACGGTTACTCATTTTTCGTTCTTGAAAAATGTTTCAAACGGGCCGGGTTCCGAAGTTCAGGAAAACTCCGGTGAAGTTCAACTTTCGAACCTTCGATTTATTAACTCGAATTTTGAAAACGGTGAAGTGGAGTTAGCCTTTGATAGAATAACTCCGGTGAGTTTAAAAGGGAAAGTAGACGATTCGCAAATTCAAAAGATACTTGCAAAATCATTACTCGATAATGAAAATCCGGGGATTCGCTTAAAAACAGTGAGTGCAATTGCTGCGGAAAAAAATGATAAATCTTCCGGTGTTTTTAAAGGAGCGCTTATCAATGCAGTAAAGTATGATAACAATCCCGGTGTCCGCAAAGAAGCGATGACCGCACTCTGCCGTTTACCGTTCGATGATCAAGTGAATGCGGCAGTGGTTTATGTTTTGCAGAACGATAAAAATTCCGGCTTGCGTATTATGGCGATAAACTGTTTAAGCGATAAGAATGAACAGAATCAGTCTGCCAATCCCGAGCTTATAAATGTTTTAAAGAAAAAGATGCAGGACGATAGCAACAGCTATATCAAACTGCGCGCAAAATCACTTTTAACTAAATTAGAATCATAAGGAGAATTGTTATGAAAAAATTGAATAAAACAATGTTGTTTGTCGGATTGTTTTTGCTGATCGGAAGTATAGGATTTGTTTCTGCTCAGGAAAAAGTCACCAAAACTTTTCAGGTAAAAAAAGGGGAGAATCTGAACATGAAAGTTTCCGGGGATGTGAAAATTGAATCTTGGAGCAAAGATGAGGTTACCATTGAAGGTTCCGGACTCAGCAAAGATGAACAAGAAGACTTAAAAATGTCGCAAGACGGAAGTACTGTGAAAGTACTACTCCACGATAATCATAACGCAACTTTCTCCGTTCGTGTCCCCGAACAGTTTAATCTTGATATTAAAACCAGCGGCGGTGATTTAATCTGCCAGGGCAAGTACATCGGTACTCTTCAAGGAGCTACGGCAGGCGGAGATATTAAAATTGAAACAGTAAAAGGGGACGTTTCCATGGCAACAGCGGGAGGCGATATTAAAACCGGTGATATCGATGGGAATTTGAAATTAGCTACAGCCGGAGGCGATATCGAAACTTGGGCTATCGGCGGTGAAGGGAAACTTTCAACCTCCGGAGGCGACATCACTGTGTCACGCGCAAGTAAATCGCTTAAAGTAAGTACCTCCGGTGGTGATATAAAAATAGGAACAGTGAATGCTAACGTTTCAGCTTCAACTTCCGGCGGCGACATAACAGTCGGTAATGTGAACGGCATTGCAAAGTTAAATACTTCCGGCGGAGATATTAAGTTAAGCGGTGCAAAAGGAAAAGCAAGCGCGAATACTTCCGGCGGCGATATACAATTGAATAATATTTACGGCTCAGTTAGCGCGAATACTTCCGGCGGAAAAGTTTATGTTGAACTTACACCGGACGGCAGCGACGATAGCCGGCTTGCATCTTCGGGCGGAAACTTAACGCTCCTTATTCCCGAGAACGCAAAAGCCACAATTGAAGCGGTTATTAAAGTATCTTCCAAAAAAGATTTGAAAGACCGCTACGTAATAGCATCTGAATACAAATTTGACAACTATGTAGTTGATGAAGATGAGAGGAAAATCCGGGGAACGATTAATCTTAACGGCGGTGGAAAAACTATTTCGATGGCAACCTCCAACTCCAAAATTGAAATAAAAAAATTGAAGTAACCGCAATAGATTCACTTGATAACCCCGCGAAAGCGGGGTTTTTATTTGTGGGATGCTGATCGATTCGAAACTCATCTTTTGTAGAATGAAAAATTAGTTTGTTCAAAAAGGAAGGATTTTGTATAATAAAGCATTCATTATTAGTCATCTTTATCTAGGAGATTTAAAAATGTTGAAAAAAGTCTTCTTTCTCTCTTTCATCATACTTCTGAATTTTGCGTTCATCAAAGCTCAAAGCACCGCGCCGGTACCGGCAAAATCTATTTTAACCCAAGCATATGCCGCATCGGATACTTCCGGTAAAAATATATTTTTAATTTTTCACGCCTCATGGTGCAGTTGGTGCAAGCGGCTTGAAAAGGCTATGACAAGTGATGAGCTCAAACCAATTTTCGAAAAATATTTTGTTATTACGCATCTTGATATAATGGAAAGAGGAGAGAAAGTTGCGTTGCTCGAAAATCCCGGAGGAAAAGAATTTATGGAAAAAATGGCGGGAGCTAAATCCGGACTTCCGTTTTATGTAACACTTACCGGTAAAGGGCAAAAAATTATCGATTCAAATGTTGGGAACGGTAATAGCAATATCGGCTACCCCGGTAGCAGCGAGGAAATTGAAGCATTCGGAAATATTTTGAAAACTTCAGCCCAAAAAATGACCGGGGATGAATTAAAAGCGATACTTGAGTACCTTACGCAAAACGCGCCTAAGTCTTAAATATGAATTGAAGAAGAACGAGTTGTTATGCCTCCAACCATGTATCGACTTTTGTTACTGTTCAAGATGAGAAATAAAATAAACCTTCTCGTCTTTCTTCTTTTGTCGTTTCCCGGTATTGCGCAGCATGTTGATTCAGTTCCGCAGAAATTTCCGGTTGTGTTAGATGGGGATAGCTTATTTTTTCTACAAAACGGGGTGGGTGTTTTTTCAGCACAGCAGCGCGCCGAAGAAATAAGCAGACGGTTAAATAATTTCTCCCGCGCGACTGATAAAAATTTTGATTCACTGCGGATAGTTACTGAAGGAAATCATCTCCTCATTGCTCTGAATACTGATCCTATCATGGATGTTTATCCCGCAGATGCAGAGGCTAAGGGAATGACGCTTGATTCTCTGGCCGGCAATTATAAAACGGTACTTGCGAAAAATTTGAAAAGCGTTAGTAGAGCGTATGGTAAGGATGCATTAATTAATTCGGCACTCATTTCACTTGTTTACCTTCTGCTTTTGTCTCTCTTTTTCTGGCTGACAACAAAACTGTTTCCTTGGCTGTACAAAAAAATAGCCGATTACGAACTTGTGAAAATAAATTCGGTTAAGGTGAAGACGACTGAAATCATCAGCGCCTCAAGTTTAACAAAAGCACTTTTATTTTCACTTAAGTTGATAAGATTCGCAATTTCACTTTGGGTTATTTATCTCTTTTTATCGGGCACGTTGCGTCTTTGGCTTCATACAAAAAAATTAATGCTTCAGCCCCTGCTTGAAAGTTTCATGCTCCTTGTGTTTTATAGTGCTATGTTTTTAGCTATTATACAAGGGATTTCGTTTGCCAAACGATCCGTAAATCGAAAACTCGATCAATGGAAGGGGACAAAAATCCAGTCGCTTGCCATTAAATCTCTCGAGATTTTGCCCGCTGATCGTACGGTTAGTTTTTTAAAAGTGATTCTGAAACTTGGCGCATCATTTTTCGCTGTTCTCTTTTTCTATTTGTACATCACTCTCGCGTTTAGCCTTTTCAGTTTCAGTAAAACATGGGCGAACACATTAGTCAGTTACATTCTCACTCCCATAAAATCAATTACCTCTTCCTTCGTCAATTTTCTTCCAAATCTTTTTTCCATTGTTGTGTTGGTGGTGGTCTTCTTCTACGCGATTAAAGCGATAAAATTTATTTTCATTGAGATTGATAAGGGGACATTGGAGTTCACCGGCTTTCACAAAGATTGGGCTATTACGACTTATAAAATTGTACGATTCCTTTTGCTTGTCCTTGCTGCCATTGTGATTTTCCCTTATTTGCCTGGTTCAAATTCTCCCTTCTTCCAGGGAATATCGGTTTTTCTTGGAGTTTTATTTTCGTTTGGCTCGTCTTCGGCAATTGGAAACATTGTTTCTGGAATTGTCCTTACCTACATGCGACCTTTTAAATTAAATGATCGTGTAAAAATTGCGGACACTACAGGGGACGTAATTGAAAAAACACTTTTGGTTACACGCATCAGAACGATAAAAAATGTTGATGTGACGATTCCAAACGCGATGGTGTTGGGGAGTCATATTATCAACTATAGTTCATCCGCAAAAGAAAAAGGATTAATCCTCAATACTTCTGTTACTATTGGCTATGATGTTCCCTGGAGAAAAGTTCACGAGTTACTCCTTGAAGCTGCCGGAGAAACGGAAGGTGTTTTGAAAGACCCGAAGCCATTCGTGCTTCAAACTGCGCTGAATGATTTCTACGTCTCTTATGAACTGAACGCTTATACGAATGATTCTCAAAAAATGGCGGTGATATATTCTGAACTTCATACCAAGATTCAAGATGCCTTCTTCAAAGCCGGGGTTGAAATTATGTCGCCACACTATAACGCCGTAAGGGATGGAAATCAAGCCGCTATACCTCAGGAAAACCTTCCTGCCGGGTATCAAGTCCCGGGCTTTAGATTCTTCGGAATGAACTTTTTCGGAAATGAAGGAAAGAAAGATTGATAAAAAATGTTATGACTCTTCTTCCTCTCTACATTTTTTTATCATCTTGTGCAGGTTGGTTCGATTCATTCCAATAAATTCCGCTGCCTTCGTAATATTTCCGTTAAATTTATCCAACAAATTATCGAGAAATAATTTTTCAATTTGACGGCTTGCTCTGTCGGCTGCGGCAATTCTCATCTCATTCAATTCATCCCATGTTTGTGGAATATTTGATGAAGATTCTACCGGCAGATGATTCGTAGACATAAACACCGGTTCGTTCGCGTGTACCATCCAGCGTGTTAAATAATTTTTTAATTCGCGAATGTTTCCACGCCACGGATATTTCCGGAGTTCGGAGAGAAACTCGGGAGAAAGCGTTCTTTGATCAAGATGCAATTCAGTTGTAATTTCCTTTAAAAAGAAATCAGCGAGCAGAGGGATGTCCTCACTCCGTTCTCTTAACGGAGGAACGTTAATAGTTAAAACCTCCAGCCGGTAAAACAAATCATCTCGAAAATTGCCCTCGGCGATAAGCTGCTGTAAAGAGCGGTTTGTTGCGGTCAGTATTCTGCATTCTGCTTTCAGCGTTCCGATACCGCCGAGCCGTTCAAATTCTTTTTCTTGCAGCACTCGCAATAATTTTACTTGAGCATCAGGATTTAATTCAGATATTTCATCGAGGAAAAGTGTCCCATCAGCGGCCAATTCAAATTTTCCTGGTTTGCGTTTATGGGCGCCGGTGAACGCTCCGCGTTCATAACCGAATAATTCGCTTTCGAGTAAATCTTTTGGAAGAGCCGCACAATTTACAGCGATAAAAGGCTTGCCGTTTCGTTTACTGAGTTGATGAATTTTTCGTGCCACCAATTCTTTCCCAACACCGCTTTCTCCGGTGATAAGCACTGTCCCGTCGTTTGCGGCATAACGTTTTATGGTGTTCTTCAACGAAACTGCTGCCGCGCTTTCGCCAATGATATCTTTAAATTCTTCGTTTATTTCTTCCTCAAAAAATTCGGAACGGTATCTGGCAATTCTGCTTTTAAGTGATTTATCAATCTTCATTTTTAATTCTGTGAGATTGGGAGTTTTTGAAATGTAATCTTCTGCACCCAAGCGAATAGCGTCAATAGCTGTTTCAATCGAACCGTAATCGGTTATCATGAACACCGGAATATCGGGGTCGACTTTTTTTATCTGTTTAAGAATCGTAATACCGTTTTCCTCTCCTTCAAGCATTAAATCAAGAAGAATTACATCCGGATGTTTGCTTGACAGTAAATAGTTCCCTTCGCGACCTGTGGAAGCAGTAATGCAGCGAAATTCATTCTCAAAAAGTAACGTCATGTCGGAAAGAAATTCTTTATCATCATCGATGAGCAGCAGGAGAGGTTTCATTTTGTTGTTCCTTCGTTTAAGTCGAGAGACATGGTAGTGCCAACTCCGGGTTCACTTCGTTTAATTGATACCCGTCCGCCATATTTTTCAAGAGTTTGTTTAACATAAAATAATCCCTCACCGGTGCTTTTACTTTGAGAAAATCCCCTCTCAAAAATTTTCTGCCAATTTTGTGTGGGTATGCCCATTCCCTCATCGATCACATCGATATGAATTTTCGGAACAACCCGGTAAAGATGAAGAGTAATTGTTGATCCCTTTTTTGAAGCACGCAAGGCATTCGTTAATAAGTTCGCAAGAATCTCCGCTAACTCGTCTCCCTTTAGTAATACGGAAAGTTCTTCTGAAATTTCTTTTTGATAGTGGAGAGCAATACCGGCTTCTTCCGCTTCATTTTTATAGATAAGCAGTGTTTCTTCGATTATTTTATTCGGGTTACAGCTAAACCGGATGTAAATGTTTTCTCGAAGATTAGCGATATGATTTTTAATTCGAGCGATGGTTTGGGCGATACTTATATATTGTTCCCTCTGTACAAGTTGAAGCTTTGTTGTAGCATTCACGCCTAACAAGAAACCGTTCAAGGTTTGTAAATCGGAAGCTAAGTTTGCCGCATGGATTGATTCGATTTTAAGTTCATTAAGAATTCCCAAAATTTTCGTCAGATTATTTTTAGTAAGGTCGTTGTAGGTTTTTACACGTTGGAAGATGTGTTCCGCGTATTTTTCGCTTCCCAAATTATCTTGAGTAACATTTTGAAAATACAGTTGGAGCCCATTTAGATTGCGAAGCGCCCAGGCGCCGTGTGAAAAAGTGATAAATAATTGAAGCAGCTCTTCTTCTAATTTTTCTTTTACGAGAGGATTTTTTAACTGTCGTGACGAAAGGAAAAATAAAAGGTGTGGAAGAAACATACTGAAAAAAGTGAAAAGAACCGGGAAGCCGTATTTCACACCAAAATGTTCCGACCGCAGGGTAAGAATGATTATAAACCATAGTACTGAAACGCTTGCCGCTACTAAAATAGAAGAGAGTTTGATGTTCCAATGATAGAGATTTATTCCAAGTCGTATTCCGCCAAGAATGATGAGAATGGAGAAAACGATTATTGCTAGATAAATTTGCAATTCTCTGTTGATAAACAGACGATATAAACTTCCCGGCAGCATTATTAGCGCTGCCGTTACACCTGCATACTCTTCAACTACAATTGTTTGTCCCGGACATATATTGGAGATATATTTTTCTTTCCCACCATAAAATTTTACACGCAGGTTATAATGAGCTGAAGTATCAACTCCAAAATGAGCAACCAATTCGGCCTGAGCTTGCAATGAAAACTCATTTGAGCCAAGTTGACGATATCCAACCAGTTTCTCTTTTCCATTATAATTTTGATAAAGATAAATTTTGCAGCCAAGTCCACTTGCATTTGAGAGAACCCCTTTTGGAATAACGCGGATGAAATTTTTTTCATTTAGATTATTATTCCAGAATTTGTTGAAACCGGGATAGTGAGCCGTGAGTATGTCAAGGTCGCCGTCCGCATCAAAATCTGCCGTAACCGAAATATTCGCTTGAGCAGGCTTCAATTTGTACAGATTGGTTTGATCGATGAACTGTTTTGCAGAATCATTAATAAGCAAATGAAGAGCGTTTTGCATTGAAGTAAGATTGATGAGGATATCGACGAAACCATCGTTATTAAAATCAGCAAAGTTTAGAAGAATATTTTGTCCAACGCGCTGATGAAGTTGTGAAAAATCAATCGGTAGTTGAGCAGATGCTTCATGGAAATATCCGTGACCGTCATTTTTGAAAATTTGCAAAATAGTTTGATCCGATGACACGAATAAATCCAGGTCACCATCATTATCAAAATCAACCGCACCGGCACTATAGTTTTCGCTCAATTCATGCGGAGAAAGTCTCTTTGCGCTTTCATCAATAAAGGTGATACCGTTGTTAATTAGTAACTGCGGTTTACGCCAACGGTTGATAATAAAAAGATCGTTTAAGTCATCATTGTTAAAATCGGCAAAAATAGTTTGAACATTCCACCCCGATGTTTTTTGCTGGAGTGAGGTATCAACTTCCCAATTGTTTCCATATCCTTTATTGATGAGAAGAAAATCTGCACCGGGTTTGGAGCTATCACCATAATAAAACGTGTAACAGAGGTCGAGGTCTCCGTCTTTGTCCACATCAAGGGGAATGACGGAACTTATAAACTGCTTCGGAAAATGAGAATCGCCGGGTAACGTTATATCCGAACCAAAGATACCGGCTTCATTGTTAAAGCGAATTCGATAGTCGAAAGAAGATTTTGAAACCGATCCGATGAAGGCATCGTTATATCCATCCTCATTGAAATCAGCAAGACAATTAACAGCATTATTCGTAACGGCAAAATCGGGTAAATCAAAAATCCCGGATAAAAACGTCTGGTTTTCGAGTTGTTTTGATAATCTTCAAAAAACGCATTGGTAAAATCGATGGAATAAATGTCGGTTAAGGTATCATTGGTAAAATCGGTTGCCGAAAGAAAGTTTACGTAGGTGTATTCAGCTTTTGCTAAACCAAACTCTTTGGCTTTTTCAGAGAAAAAAATTGTATTCGTTGCGGTGGCGTCATACAATTTCCCGTCGGCGGAGGTGAAGAGAATTGTTCTATTGTTCAGCTTCCAGAGATGTGAGAGATTTAAGCTTTTTGGGATTTCAATATTCAATCGGCTTCCGTCGTCGTTTATAAAAGTTCGTACCATGAAACCAAGTTCGTCAAATGAATAGGAGAGCGGAACCTTTTCCTCGGCAATCTCTACCATCTTATCCCCTTTGAGCAAGAAGTTGGTGTGGTGGATATCCTTCGCGAAGAGATCATTCTTATCAAGACGTATTTCAACAAACTCTTTAGCCTGTTTTTTGTTTTTAATCATGAAAAAGTTTTTACCGTCAAATTTCACTATCCCTTCAGACTTTGTAAGAAAGTAGATATCGCACGATGAACGCTGTACTGCGCTATTGAGATGAGAGGTAAGGGGAGTTTTAATCTTCTCCCACTTTTCTCCGTTCAGTTTTAAAAGTGTACCGAAGTTTCCGTAAGCATAAACAGTGGTGCTATCGCAAATAACAAATCCCGAAAAAGGAAGTTCATAAATCAAATCAAATTTTGACCACTTACCATTAAAAAATTTGTAGAAGTGGGTGTGCCAGTTTTTGTCCATAGCCGCAAGTAGGAAATACTTATCCTTATAACCTTTTATAACTTTTCTTGTGTAATCTTTTCCGGCCGGGGTAGAGAAAAATTGCCAACGCGCTCCAACCTTATGAAAAAGATTTCCTTCGATATCGTTCAGCCATAAATCATCTTTTGATGCGACGTGTAAAAAGTATAGAGATTGTTTAGCCGGTGTAGCTATTTCAGTCCAGTTAAACCGGTTGAACTGTTGCGGGAGAAGGGAAGTAAACGCAAATACTATGAAAAACAATTTTTTCATACTTGCATATTAGGGAATCAGAGAGTTAAAAGCACTATTGTTGCGAAGAAAAGCAACAGTGTCGCTTTATCAGGCTCCTTCTTGATGATAAAGCTTTTTTAATCTTTAGAATTTGAGCGAAAAATGAACTTTTTTAGACACGATTGTCTGGAACAAGAATTGTTTTTATATCGCAAAAAATAAGGCAATAAAGTGAATTCAAATCAGTTTTATAAAATCTGTCCGTCGTGCGAATACTTTTGCAGTATGAAGGAATCGGATAACTTTTGCTCCTTATGCGGTGATAATTTACTCACAGAATGTCCTTCATGTAATGTTCCTATCGCAAATCCCTATGCCAAATTTTGCAAGCTTTGCGGAATTCCGTTACCAGGGAGAAACCGTAAGGAAACTGACAAAAAGAATGAATTTAAAATAAAAGAATAGGTTGAACCATGTATTCAAAGACTAATAAAACAAATCGAAGTTTTTCTTATAAAAACTTTAAGATAATTCTTTCCTTACTCTGTCTGTTGAATTTCCAACAAATTTCAGCTCAAATTTTTTCAACAACAACTGGCGGCAATTGGGAAGATACTACAGCCTGGGTCGGCTATAAAATTCCCGGCGCGCTGGATTCTGTAATCATTCAAGGTCCCATGACACTTAATTTCGACGCTCCATCTATGCACGACTTATTTATTACCGAAAGTGGTTCCTTTTTGAATGGCTGGCAAAGCAACGTTACCGTATCTCACAACGTTTGGGTTAACGGAACAGTCGATTGCGCGAGTCTATCCGATTTCAAGATAGGAGGAGATTTTCACTTAAACGGTAAGTGGAAAGCGAACATAAATTTTACCGGAACGCAATCACACTTGATGACAACCGCGGCAACATCCGCCTTAGATCCGTACAGCCATATTCTTGCTATTGAATCTAACATTATTGCAGGGTCCGATATTTATATACGTGGAAATGGTTACCCCGTGGTAGTCGCAAAAACTATTGATCTGAGCGGTGGTTTTTCAATGCATCTTTCTAAAGTGAGATTAGGGCAGCAATATTATTATGATAACGGTGGTCTTCGTACAAAAGTAATTGGAGGCAATAATTCAATTTATTTGAATGAAGATAGACCAACATATATGGATCAATACTTTTTCGAGTTTTGTGATTTACAAGATGTAACTCTTCGGGGAAGATTATTTTTTGCCGGTGGTGTTAGATTATTAGGTGAGGTTATAATAGCGGATACATTGAAAGCAGCTGTTGGTGTAGGTAATTGGGTTGTAGAAACCCTTGGGAATTTTACAAACAATGGAACTATTGAAAATCCAGGTTTACGATTCACTTTCCATAACAATGTAACAAATAATGGAATTTTTGATCCCTCAGTTATAACCTTTCTCGGAACGAACGATCATCAAGTAGTAACATCTCCGGGCAACTGGATAAACTTTATCAGTAATTTCGTTTCTGAAGAAGGTAAAATTGTAGCCGGCAGCGATCTCTATATCTCTTCCAGCACAAGTTTTCTTAACGCAAAGGAAATTGATTTAACGAAGGGATATAATCTTTACTTAAAGAATGTTCGTGTCGGGTACAGTGCAAACACTTACAGAACAGTTATTACCGGAGGTGGGAATTCCATCACCATGAGCGGCACAAATCAATATTATGAAAAGTGCGACCTTAATAATGTAACGCTTAAAGGGAAATCCATTATTGGTTCCGATGCTGATTTTTATGGTGAGGTAGTCAATCAAGACACCATTCACACTTCAAATAATTACACCATCGATGTACACGGAAATTTCTCTAATAACGGTAAAGTATTAATGCTGAATGGTTATTGGCCAAGTTTTAATTTTCACCAAAATCTAACCAATAACGGAACACTTGAAGCGAAAAAAATAAATTTCGTCGGGTCGAATGACCATATCATCAAAACACTAAATTCAAAATTCATCAATTTTTATTCCGAGTTAAACGCTCCCGATGGAAAACTTGTTGCGGAGTCTGATCTTTATTTTAAAAGTAATCTCGGGTATTTGATTGCAAAGGAAATTGATCTTACTAAAGGATACGATCTTTATCTGCAAGATTTAAGAGTCGGTTGGAATTCCGCCGCATACAAAACAAAAATTAACGGCGGGGGTAATTCGGTTTACTTGCGCGGTGGATTAAATAGCTATTATGAAAATAGTGACTTATACGATGTTGCACTTAAAGGTTATACCGTGTTTAAAGGGAATAACAATGATCTTTATGGGGAGATTGTAAATGCAGACACCCTAACCAACAACTCAATTATCACGTTAAACTCGCACGGAAATTTTACCAATCACGGAATAATGTTCAATTCAAGTTACGATATCAATATGAATATTTATGGTGACTTGACTAATGATAGCAACTATGCAGCAATCAGCACCAATCTGGTAGGGGTGCATGATCAGCACATTTTCCTTCCAACAAACAAACCTTTGAATAGCATGATTACAAATTTTAAATGCGAATTATCAGGAACCGTCTACAAGTGGCGGAAAGACGGAAATGATATTTCAAACGCAACCACTAATCAACTTAGTTTTAATTCTCCGATAACCGCGAATGCATATGGAACTTATCAATGTATTGTTGACGGACAACCGTCACGAAAAATATTTATCGGACAATCAGCTCCGGCAGCATTTGAAATTTATGATGTAAAAATTTCAAATCTATCTGCCACGCAGACAAAGGTTGAATGGAAAACAACTGTTCCCGCAAGCGGATTTATCTTTTATGCGGAAAACGATACTACTAACGGTTATCCGTTAGAAGCGATGGAGCCACAAGGAGCATTTCTTCAACATAGCCTGATGCTTGAAAATCTTACGAAAGGTTCTACATACTATTTCATTATTGATCAGAATGACGCAGAGTGGAATAATATTCGCTCTCTCCCATATAGCTTTGTTGCGGGGGATAGTCTTGTTGGAATAAATGATGAGACTAGTGCACCTCTTGAGTTTTCGCTTTCGCAAAATTATCCCAACCCGTTCAACCCGGCAACCATTATCAAATATTCTATTCCTCAATCAGGCAAAGTTTCACTGAAAATATTTGATTTGCTCGGAAAAGAAATAGCAGAAATTGTAAACGAACAACAAGATGCGGGCAGACATGAAGTTGCGTTTGAAGCATTCGGGCTTTCAAGCGGATTTTATTTTTACCGATTAACGAGTGGTACAATGACTTCCACTAAAAAAATGCTTTTGATAAAGTAATCAAGAACAATAATCTCAAAAAAAAATGTTCAATACACAAAACAAACACATCAATCATAAAGGAGTTCTGTTATGAAGCAACTTGCTGGTTTTCTCATTGTAATTATAGGAGTGATGGTGCTAATTTCATCATGTAAAAAGGAAGAAAGTAATCCAACAACTGCGTCCGGTGCAAAAACCATGACGCTAAATCACTGGGGTGTTGATTTTTCACAAGGGATTACCGGTTCAGCTGCAAACTACTGGATGAAACTCAGATTGATGGGGACGTCATTAATTGGTGTGAGTACTCAACATCCGGAACGAACTATTACGGATTGCTGCTCGCTTATCGTCCCACAACCGATAAACTCTATAAGTCAACAGCGCGCGATTTGGCAAGTGTCACCTCGGTTGACACAACGCAATGGAATGTCAACGTTGACTGTACAACAATTAAACTTGTTCCGAATGATATTTGGGTAGCAAGAACGCTGGATGGTTACGTTGCCTTTAAAGTTTTGGAGGCTTCGCAAGACAGCGCTTCGATTTACGACAACTATGAAAACAATGTAAAAGTGGAATATAAATTTTCAACGACAACAAAATTTTAGCTCCTCAACCTCCACATGGGACCGTTCGGCAACCCCACGCCTGCCGGGCGGTCTTTTTTTTTGGAATGTTAGATTCTGAGTACCGGATTTGATTTTATTTTTCTTCAGACCAAACTCTTCCCTAAGCGAGCCGGTATATTTGAATTATTGCGTTAAATTCACTAAAAAAAGTGAAAAAGCTTAAAAAGTCGCAATTTTGTCAATAATAAGTAAAAAAATTTTGGAAGTTTATACAAAGTTATTTATTTAATTCCGAAAAATGGAAAAAACATAAGCCAAAAACTTGACAGTGAGACCTTTCTCGATTATCTTTGCACCAACAAAAAAAATGAAAAATCAATCACAACATAACGTTCAAGAGAAAATTGATGGCGCTGCCACCATCCCCGGTAGCCTGTCTGTTGTGATTCGTCCAATAATAACCCTTCCGATTTTTTCTGTCGTTATTGGGATTTCTGCTCTTATTAGCCTCCTAAGCATTATTATTCTAGGCTAAGAATAAGTCAATCCCAAATCAATAACATAAGACTACTCCACATATAATAAAGATTTCGGGATTGACGAAGCCGAAAGGTTTTTTCGTATACGTCAATGTTTTACCATGAGGATATCTTGAGATCTGATTTAATAAAAAAAGGTTTTGACAAAGCCCCGCACAGAAGCTTATTAAAAGCTACGGGAGTTATCAAGAGCGATGACGATTTTAAAAAACCGTTCATTGGCATTTGCAATTCTTACATCGATTTAATCCCGGGACACGTTCATCTCCAGGAGTTTGGCAGAATTGTAAAAGAAGCTGTGCGTGAAGCGGGCGGAGTTCCTTTCGAATTTAATACAATCGGTGTTGATGACGGCATTGCCATGGGACACATCGGTATGCGCTACTCGCTCGCAAGTCGTGAGTTAATAGCGGATAGCGTTGAGACCGTTGTAGAAGCACATCGTTTAGATGGAATGGTTTGCATTCCTAATTGCGACAAGATTGTTCCCGGTATGTTGATGGCGGCAGTTCGCGTAAACATTCCTACCATTTTTATTTCAGGCGGACCAATGAAAGCCGGTAAAACTCCTTCGGGCAAAAAAGTTGATCTGATATCCGTCTTTGAAGGAGTGGGGGAATACCGTTCGGGAAAATTAAATGATGAACAGCTGCAGGAGTTGGAAAATTTCGGATGTCCCACCTGCGGATCATGTTCCGGAATGTTTACCGCCAACTCAATGAACTGTTTGATGGAAGCATTGGGAATGGCATTCCCCGGAAACGGTTCAATCCTCGCAATAGACCCTCTCAGACACGAACTCGCAAAGAAAACTGCAAAACAAATTTTAACATTAGTACAAAAAGATATTAAACCTCGAGACATCATTACAAAAGATTCGATTATGAATGCATTTGCACTGGATATGGCGATGGGTGGAAGTACGAACACAGTTCTTCACACCTTGGCAATTGCGAATGAAGCGGAAATTGATTTTGATTTGGCTGAACTGAATAAACTGTCGCAAAAGGTTCCTTATATCTGCAAAGTAAGTCCGGCAACAAAAGAAGTTCACATGGAAGATGTTGATGCTGCAGGCGGGATTTCTGCAATCTTAAAGGAAATTTCTAAAGTTGATGGAGTGTTGAATACTTCACTTCCAACCGTAACGGGCAAATCGCTCGGCGATAACATTGCGAACTCCGACATCAAAAATTCTTCGGTAATCAAAACCGTTGAAAATCCTTATTCAAAAACGGGAGGTCTCGCGGTTCTCTTCGGAAATTTGGCGCCGAACGGTTCAATAGTAAAAACCGGTGCTGTTGATCTAAAAATGCTGCAGCATTCCGGACCTGCAAGAATTTTTAATTCCCAAGACGAAGTACTTGAAAATATTTTGGGCGGGAAAATTAATGCCGGTGATGTAGTTGTCATTCGGTACGAAGGTCCAAAAGGCGGGCCCGGAATGCCCGAGATGCTTTCTCCAACCTCAGCCATTATGGGAATGGGATTAGGAGATAAAGTCGCTTTGATCACCGACGGAAGATTTTCTGGTGGAACAAGAGGCGCTTGCATTGGACACGTTTCGCCGGAAGCGGCGGATAGAGGTCCTATTGCCGCGTTGCAAGAAGGAGACATGGTTACTATTGATATTCCGAACAGAGTTTTAAAAGTTGAATTGAGTGACGAAGAAATTCAAAGTCGTTTAAATGCTCTTCCCGCATTTGAACCAAAAATCAAAAAAGGATATTTAGGAAGATACACGCGTCTGGTTACATCCGCGAATACCGGAGCAATTTTAAAATAAATGTATGAAGAACTGAGAAAGGATGACTAATGAAAGACCATAAACAAAAGCTGAGCGGAGCGGAAATATTTTTCGAGTGTTTGAAAAGAGAAAAAGTAGAGTACATCTTCGGGTATCCCGGCGGTGCCGTGTTGAAACTTTATGAAAAACTTTACGACGTAGATTTTCTTGAACACATTCTTACGCGCCACGAACAAGGCGCCACGCATGCAGCAGAAGGTTACGCGAAAGCTACCGGGAAAGTTGGAGTTGTGCTTGCGACATCCGGACCAGGAGCTACAAATACAGTCACCGGTATTGCCGACGCTTATATGGACTCGGTTCCGATTGTTGTTTTTACGGGTCAAGTGCCAACCAAACTTATCGGCAACGATGCGTTTCAAGAAGCCGATATTATGGGAATAACTCGTCCGATAACCAAGCATAATTTTTTGGTTAGAGATGTAAACGAACTTGCCGAGATTATTCGGAAAGCATTTTTTATTGCTTCTACAGGTCGCCCCGGACCCGTACTGGTGGATCTTCCGAAAGATGTTATCAATTCTGTTTGCGAATTTGAGTACCCTGAAAAAGTGGATATCAAGGGATACAAACCGACATTTTTAGGACACCAAAATCAAATTAAAAAAGCTGCCGAGATGTTAAAGAAAGCGAAGAAGCCTTTGCTTTACGTTGGTGGCGGTGTTATCATGTCCGGCGGAACACGTGAACTTGCTTTACTCGCGCGTGAAAATAATCTTCCGATAACAATGACGCTTCAGGGACTTGGAGCTTTTCCCGGAGCCGATCCACTTTCACTTGGAATGCTTGGAATGCACGGAACGTACTGGGCTAATCAAGCGGTAAACGGCTGCGATTTGTTAATCGCTTTAGGTGCCCGATTTGATGATCGTGTAACCGGTAAAGTTGAAGCGTTCTCAACAAAGTCGTATAAAATTCATGTTGATGTTGATCCGGCTGCGATAGATAAAAACGTGTTGGTTGATCTTCCGATTGTTGGCGATGTAAAACACGTTCTGGCAGAACTTGCTGCAGAAATGAACACGAAACCGGAAATCTCCGACTGGTGGAAACAAATAGAAAAATGGAAACAAGAATGTCCTTTTGAAGAAGATCCGAATGATGGAAAACTTCGAACCCAATTCGTGATTGAAAAAATTTCTGAAAAAACAAAAGGTGAAGCAGTTATTATTTCAGATGTTGGTCAGCACCAGATGTGGATTGCGCAGCACTATAAATTTGTTCATCCCCGTTCACATTTAACCAGTGGTGGATTAGGCACCATGGGATTTTCCGTTCCGGCATCAATTGGTGCGGCGTTTGGGAAAAAAGACCGCTTGATTATTTCAATTAGCGGTGACGGCGGATTCCAAATGAATATTCAGGAACTTGTAACAGCAGTTGCTCATAAACTGCCAATTAAATTTATTGTAATCAATAATAGTTTTCTCGGTATGGTTCGTCAATGGCAGGAATTATTCCACGCGGAAAAATACAGTTTCACCGATCTGTCACAAAGTAATCCCGATTTCAAAAAAGTTGCGGAAGCATTTGGTCTTGCGGGATTCTCTACAGATAAACCAAGTGATGTTGAATCAATCCTCGATGAAGCGTTCGCTATCAACGACCGTCCGGTGTTCATCGAATTTAAAGTATTAAAAGAAGATATGGTATTCCCGATGGTTCCGGCCGGAGCCACAATCAGCGAAATGATGACGAAAAGATTAAATCCCAAAACAATGGTATAATACATGAAACACACAATCTCTGTTTTAGTTGAAAATAGATTTGGAGCCTTTAACCGCGTAGCCACAATGTTTAGTGGAAGAGGTTTCAATGTTCACAGTATTTCTATCGGAGAAACCGAAGATCTGGATATCTCCCGTATGACGCTGGTTACTTCCGGCGATGATCAGATTATTGAGCAGGTTGTAAAACAATTGAACCGATTGATTGACACTATAAAAGTTGTTGATCTAACCGGGCAGCCGCGCATTGAACGAGAACTTGCGCTCATCACCGTCTTCTATCAAAAGGGAACGAGACCGGAGCTTACCAACATCTGCGATATTTTTCGCGGTAAAATTGTTGATATCAACAACCGCACGTTAACGCTTGAAATAACCGGTCCGCCGGATAAAATTGACGCGGCGATCAATGTTTTAAATCAATACGGTATCAAAGAAATCGCCCGCTCGGGCACTGTCGCCCTCAAAAGAGGCGAGCAGGCAAAAATTCAACCTAAAATTTCTACAACCAAAGAAAAGGAAAAAGTATGAAAGTATATTATGAAGGTGACGCATCGTTAGATTTTCTTAAAGATAAAAAAATTGCCGTGCTTGGTTTCGGAAGCCAGGGACATGCGCACGCGCTTAATTTAAAAGACAGCGGAATGAATGTTTGTGTCGGCTTGCGTCAAAGCAGCGCCCGCTGGCAGAAAGCTGAAGCGCTTGGATTAGCGGTGAAAACCGTTTCCGACGCTGCCGCTTGGGGCGATGTTATCATGCTTCTTTTGCCTGATCAAAATCAAAAAGAAATTTATGATGCAGACGTTGCGCAGCATGTTACGGCAGGCAAAACTTTGGCGTTCGGACACGGATTCAATATTCACTATAAACAAATTGTTCCTCCAGCCGATGTAAATGTTATGATGATTGCTCCGAAAGGTCCCGGACATTTGGTGCGCAGAACATTTACGGAAGGTTCAGGTGTACCTTGCTTAATCGCTGTTTATCAAGACCCATCAGGCAATACAAAAGACTTAGCATTGGCTTGGGCTAAAGGAATTGGCGGCGCGCGTGCCGGTGTTATCGAAACAAATTTCAAAAATGAAACTGAGACCGATTTGTTTGGTGAGCAAGCAGTATTGTGCGGTGGTTCAGCAGAATTAATAAAAGCAGGTTTTGAAACGTTGACCGAAGCCGGGTATCCGCCGGAACTCGCTTATTTCGAATGTATGCACGAAATGAAATTGATTGTGGATCTCTATTACGAAGGAGGTCTCTCACGGATGAATTATTCGGTTAGTGATACGGCTGAATATGGCGGTATGACTCGCGGACCGAGAATCATTACACAAGAATCGAAAAAAGAAATGAAAAATATTCTTGACGAAATTCAATCCGGCAAATTTGCTGAAGAATGGCTTGCAGAATACCGTTCGGGCGGGCCTGCATTTAACAAACTGCGGCAAAGTAATCAGAATCATGCAATTGAAACCGTTGGCGCAAAACTTCGCGGTATGATGAGCTGGCTTTTTAAGCAAGATAAAAAAGAAGAAGTAGACGCGTAACAACACGCAATCAAGAATTAAGAATTAAGTAACAGGTGAAAAATGAAATATAAAATAGCTCTTTTACCGGGGGATGGAATTGGTCCGGAAGTGACCGATGCCGCGGTGAAGGTTTTACAATTCACTGCAGAAAAAATTGGGCTTGACATTCAGTACAGCTATCATCTTATCGGCGGCTGTTCGTACGACGCGAATGAAAATCCTTTAACGGATGCTACACTCAGCGCATGTTATGATTCCGATGCGGTTTTTCTTGGAGCAGTTGGCGGTGTAAAATGGGAATCACTGCCGCATCATTTGAAGCCGGAAGCGGCGCTCTTAAAGTTGAGAAAGTCGCTTGGACTTTTTTCAAATATTCGGCCGGCGAAAGTTTATAATTCTTTACTTGATGCTTCGTCGCTTAGACCCGAAGTCTTAGCGGGAACCGATCTCGTTATTTTTAGAGAATTGACGGGAGGCATTTACTTTGGCCAACCGCGTGGCTACGATGAAGAAAAAGGATGGAACACACTCATCTATTCAACTGAAGAAGTTGAACGCATCGCGAGAAAAGCTTTCACAGTTGCTCGGCAGCGCAGAGGAATGGTAACCTCAGTTGATAAAGCGAACGTTCTTGAAAGTTCTCAATTCTGGCGGAAAGTTGTTCATCGTGTGCATGAAGAATTTTCCGATGTAAAATTGAGCGACATGTACGTTGACAATGCGGCTATGCAGCTTGTACGCAATCCCAAACAGTTTGATGTTATTCTTACCGGAAATTTGTTCGGCGATATTCTTAGCGATGTCGCTGCAATGATCACCGGAAGTTTGGGAATGCTGCCTTCTGCAAGTCTTGGTGAAAAGTATGCGCTCTATGAACCGGTGCACGGAAGTGCTCCGGATATTGCGGGACAGAATAAAGCGAATCCGCTTGCGTCGATTGCGTCGATCGCATTGATGTTCAGCTATTCATTCAATCTACCGGAAATAGGTAAATCGATTGAAGACGCGATTGAAAAAACATTGCAGAAAAATTTGAGAACCGCTGATATTTTTTCGAACGGAATGACTCTGGTTTCTACTACCGAAATGAGAGATGAAGTACTAAAATCTCTTGAAGAAGTTTTAGAAGAAAAGAAAACAACCGTTGAAATATAATTTCGATATTGAAAGGGAAAACCATGGATAAGAATAGAATATTCATTTTTGATACAACGTTAAGAGACGGAGAGCAATCTCCCGGTGCCTCGTTAAGCATTTCCGAAAAAGTTGAGATTGCACGGCAGCTTGAAAAACTAAATGTTGATATCATTGAAGCAGGTTTTCCCGTTTCATCCCCCGCTCAATTTGAAGCGGTGCAACTCATTTCCGGAGAAGTGGGAGTTGTTGTTGCGGGATTATGCCGTGCGGTTGAGAAAGATATTAAATCCGCCTACGATGCATTAAAGCACGCGAAGAAGCCGAGAATACATACGTTTACCAGTACCTCGGATATTCACATTCTTGGAAAATTCGGCGACGACCGTTATGGTAAATCTCTTGCCGAAAAAAGAAAAACTATTTTGAAGATGACTCACGACGCCGTTGCCTACGCAAAGTCGTTTACAAAAGATGTTGAATATTCTGCGGAAGATGCCGGACGAACCGACATTGGTTACCTGGCAGAAATAATTGAAACGGCAATCGCCGCAGGTGCAACTACGGTGAATATTCCGGATACAACTGGTTATACTTTCCCTTCGGAGTTTGGTGCAAAAATTGCCGAATTAAAACAACGGGTAAAAAATATTGATAAAGCCATTATCAGTGTTCATTGCCATAACGATTTGGGTTTGGCCGTGGCGAATTCGCTCGCCGGAATAGAAAACGGTGCGCGTCAAATCGAGTGTACAATCAACGGTATAGGTGAGCGTGCGGGAAATGCGTCTCTTGAAGAAGTTGTAATGGCGTTGAAAGTTCGCAAAGATTTGGTGAAATATTTCACAAAAATTAAAACAGAAGAAATTTTTAATTCAAGCCGGATGGTCTCATCCTTCAGCGGAATTGTCGTTCAGCCGAATAAAGCAATTGTTGGCGATAACGCGTTTGCGCACGAGTCGGGAATTCATCAAGACGGAATGTTGAAGAACCGTCAGACATACGAAATCATGCAGCCGGAAACAGTTGGCGTTCCAAAAACGAAAATTGTACTTGGAAGACATTCCGGTCGTCATGGTCTAAAAGCCCGCTTAACCGAGTTGGGATTTCATCTGCAAACAAAAGAACTGCAAGAAATCTATGAGAAGTTTTTAATCCTTGCGGATAAAAAGAAAGAAATTTATGATGATGACTTGCGTGTTTTAATGGAAGAAAGTTCTATCAAACTTGCTTCATCGTTGTATGAACTCGATTATTTGCAAATTCACTCCGGCACAAATGCAATTCCGACTGCAACCGTGCGGATCAAAAAAGAAAAAGAGACGGTTCAAGAATCGGCTACCGGCGATGGTGCAGTTGACGCTACATTCAATGCTATCGAACGGGCATTAAATACAAAAGTGAATCTCGAATCTTATTTCGTTCGTTCGGTAACTTCCGGCAGGCAGGCGCTTGGCGAAGTGATTGTTAAAATCAAAAAAGACGATCATGTTTTTACCGGAAGAGGAATTTCAACTGATATTATTGAAGCGAGCGCGAAAGGATTTTTGCAGGCGCTGAATCATCAAGAACAATATTTTAAATCAAAAGAAGAACTTTCTACAACCTATTTATCCGAAGTGTCACAAGCTGTGTAAGGAACATACGTAATGAAAATGACGATAACTGAAAAAATACTTGCCAAATCAGCCGGAAAAACGTTTGTTGAACCGGGACAAAACATTTGGCTCACCGTGGATGTATTGATGACGCATGATGTTTGCGGTCCGCCTACAATAGATATTTGGAAACGTGAGTTTGGAAATGCCGCAAAAGTTTGGGATAAAAATAAACTGGTGATTTTTCCCGATCATTACATCTTTACTAAAAATCCTCAAGCGAACCGTAACGTAGCTTTGCTTCGTGAATTTGCTAACGAATATGGAATTGATAATTATTACGATGTTGGAACGGAACGCTACAAAGGTGTTTGTCATTTGGCGTTAGCAGAAGAAGGTTATAACGTTCCCGGAACAGTGTTATTTGGGACCGATTCGCACACATGCACTTCAGGCGCATTTGGTATGTTCGCAACGGGTGTTGGAAACTCCGATGCCGCTTTCATTCTCGGGACCGGAAAAATTTGGGAGAAAGTTCCTGAATCGATGAAGTTTATTTTCGACGGACAACTTCCAAACTATCTGATGGCTAAAGATTTAATTCTTCAAATACTCGGAGACATCACAACGGATGGCGCAACTTACCGAGCGATGGAATTTGACGGAGAAGGTGTTTTCTCTCTTTCTATGACAGAGAGAATGACGTTGACCAACATGGCGATTGAAGCAGGTGGAATGAACGGTATTATTGCTGCAGATGAAATAACGGAAGCGTATGTTAAAGAACGTACTGACAAATCGTATGAACTTTTTACCAGCGATGCCGAAGCGAAGTATCACTCGGTAAGAAGATATGACTCATCAAAACTTGAACCTGTTGTTGCAAAGCCGCACAGTCCTGATAACGTCGGAACGGTGCGAAGTGTAAGCGGGAAAAAATTGACTAAATGTTATGTCGGTTCATGCACGGGAGGCAAACTTTCTGATTTTCAAGCAGCCGCTAAAATTCTTTTAGGCAATGAAGTTAAAACTCCAACCTTTATCGTACCCGCATCAACAGAAGTTACGCGTGCGTTGGAGGTGGAAACCGTGAGCGGAATTTCTCTAAAAGAAATTTTTGAAAAAGCAGGCTGCACTATTGCTCAGTCAAGCTGCGCCGCATGTTTGGGAGGTCCGGCAGACACAATCGGAAGAGCGCAGGATCAAGAAGTTGTTATCTCAACAACCAACCGAAATTTTCCCGGAAGAATGGGAAGCAAAAAATCCGAAGTTTATTTGGCATCACCGTTAACCGTTGCGGCATCCGCTATTACGGGTGTAATAACCGATCCGAGAGAATTTTTATAAGAAGAGGAAATTGATGGAAAAAGTAATTCAAGGAAAAGTATTCGTTTTAGAAAATAATATTGATACCGATCAAATTATTCCGGCGGAACATTTGGTGTATAGTTTATCCGATCCCGAGGAATCAAAAATGTACGGAAGATTTGCGTTATCATCCGTTCCGATTGAAAAATCCGGTTTACCAACCGGCGGAATTAAGTATGTAGAGTCGGATAACTTTGAAACAGAGTTCCCGATTATTATCGGCGGAGCAAATTTCGGTTGCGGCTCCTCACGAGAACACGCGCCGTTTGCGCTTCAAAAAGCCGGAACTAAAGTGATTGTTGCAGAATCGTACGCGAGAATCTTTTTTAGGAACGCGGTTGACGGTGGTTTCGTTATTCCTTACGAATCAATTGGAAAATTGAACGACAAAGTTAACACCGGTGACTCAGTTACAATTGATCTTGAAAAAAATATTTTGGTGAACAACTCAACAAAACAAGAATACAATTTAAAACCGTTGGGAGATATCCTTCCAATTATTGAAGCCGGAAATCTTTTTGAGTACGCCCGCCAAACGAATATGATAGCGTAGGAACGCAAGTAATCGAAAGAAAGAATTTATTTGAGGCATGAAAATGAAACACGACATAGAACTCTTTGATACTACTCTCCGCGATGGAACGCAAGGTGAGGGTGTCAATCTTTCCATTCAAGATAAATTAGTAATTGCGCAACGGCTAGATGAGTTTGGTATTGATTTTATTGAAGGCGGATGGCCGGGAAGCAATCCCAGAGATGAAGAATTTTTCTCGAGAGTTCATTCGCTCCATTTAAGAAATGCCGAAGTATGTGCTTTTGGTTCTACCGCACGATCGTTGAAAAATTTAACCGGTGATGCAAATCTGAATGCATTACTTAGATCGGAAACTTCTGCTGTCTCAATTTTTGGTAAGTCGTGGAAACTTCACTCAAAGGTTGGGCTAGGACTAACCGATGAAGAAAATGAAGAGTTGATTTTCCGCTCGGTTGAACTGCTTAAACAAGAAGGGAGAAAAGTTGTTTACGACGCAGAACATTTTTTTGACGGTTACAAAGACGATCCGGCTTTCGCTTTGAAAATGTTGCTTGCCGCTGAAAAAGGGGGAGCGTCGGTTTTGGTCCTTTGCGATACGAATGGTGGAACATTACCACACGAAGTTTCGTCGATCATTAAAGAACTCAAAAAGTCGGTAAAAATTCCTTTTGGAATTCACACGCACAACGATAGTGAACTTGCTGTCGCAAATTCTCTAGCCGCTGTTGAAGCTGGTGCGGCGCATGTGCAGGGAACAATTAACGGTGTAGGTGAACGGTGCGGTAACGCAAATCTTTGCAGTGTTATTCCTAATTTACTTTTAAAACTAAAGTGCAATACCAAAAAGAAAATTAACTTGTCGCATCTCACGTCCCTTTCAAATTTTGTTTATGAGGTGATGAATCTTAATCCAAACACCCGTGCGGCGTTTGTTGGGAATTCCGCGTTTGCTCATAAAGGCGGCGTTCATGTTAGCGCGGTTATAAAAGACAGCAGAATGTATGAACACATTGATCCCCATGCGGTTGGCAATAAGCAGCGTGTGCTGGTATCCGATCTTTCCGGACAAAGCAATGTGAAATACAAAGCAAAAGAACTTGGCATTGATCTCTTTAATGAGAAAGAAGTGAGCAAGAAAGTTGTAACCAATATTAAAAATCTTGAATACGATGGTTATCAGTACGATGGGGCAGAGGCATCGTTTGAACTTCTTTTACGAAATGAATTGAATGAGTTTTCTCCGTTTTATAAAGTCTTGTATTCAAAAGTTGTTGTTACCAATGATCATACCGGAAGTGATAGAACTGAAGCGGTATTGAAAGTTGAAGTGAACGGGGAAGTTGAGCACACAGCCGCCGAAGGGAATGGACCCGTAAACGCCCTTGATAATGCTTTACGTAAAGCGCTCAAACGGTTTTATCCGGAAATTAAAATGATAAAATTAATTGACTACAAAGTTCGTGTCTTAAATGAGAAACATGGAACCGGTGCAAAGGTTCGGGTAATGATCACTTCCCGGGACGGTGATGAGAGTTGGTCCACGGTGGGTGTCTCGGAAAATATCATTGAAGCAAGTTTTCAAGCGTTGAACGACAGTTTGAATTTCAGACTCTTTAAACTTTTCCCGGCTGAGAAAGTTGAACAGACTACCGGCGCTTAAACTTGAACATTATAGTAAGAACAAAATCAGAAAAAGATCTCCCGAAAGACACAAGATACCTATGAATCAGTCAACATTTTACGGCACAAATTTATTTGATACTGAAAGGGACAACTGTGCCATTATTGCCCGCGTTCGAAAAGATGGTGTGGCAACTCACGGCAATGTTAAACGTACACTTCTCGCGCTTGAAAATATGGGTCACCGTACCGGCGAAATTGATCTTGAAGGCGATGGTGCCGGAGTACAAACCGACATCCCGCGTCAAATATGGATGGAACGTCTGCAGTCGATTGGATTAAATTCTCGAATTCCGTTTCTCCCGGACTTTACCGTAGCTCATATCATGATTAAACCTCTATCTCAACCGAATGTGCAAGAGACAGCAGACATCATTATTGCTGTCATGAAGAAGCATGGATTGGAAGTGATTTACAGCGCTCCGCTTCCGGTGCGTAGTGAAGTGCTCGGTGTTAGAGCGCGTCGTATTGAACCGGTAATTTACGCAATGGGCATCGTTCCGATTGGAAGAATTACGATTACCGACAAAGTTATTCATGAAGCTCAACTTGAAATCGAAACTGAGTATCATCATGTTCATTTTGCTTCCTTTAGTCCGAACAGTGTTATCTATAAAGTTCGGGGTGATGTTAAAGCGCTTATCAATTACTATCCCGATTTAAAAAATCCCCACTTCAAAAGCGCAATCTCCTTAGCACACGGGAGATATTCTACCAATACCGATTCAAACTTCGAGCGGGCACAAATGTTCTCAACACTTGGACACAACGGAGAAATCAATACTATCATGCGGTTGCGTAGGGAAGCCGATATGATGGGTGTCCCGGTTGTGGGGAGAGGTTCTGACAGCCAGGATGTTGATCGCTTAGTTGAAGGACTCATGTTCTATCATAATCTTTCGTTAATGGAAGCGATGGAATTGGTGTTCCCTCCAATCTGGTCTGAGATAAAAAATTTTCCAGAAGATCTTCAAAATATGTACATCCATAACAGAAAAATGATGGGAATGATGGCGCAAGGACCGGCGGCAATTATTGCCCGGCAGGGAGACGAAATAGTTTTTTCTGTAGACGCTCTTGGATTGCGTCCTCTTTGGTTTGGCGAAACAGATAAAGAATATTTCGCTTCTTCGGAAAAAGGTGTTATTGAGCTTGAGGAAATGCATACAGATCCGGTACCGCTTGCTCCGGGAGAGAAAAGAGGATTTCTTTTACGGCGCCCAATCACCCAGCTTGATGCTTCAAATTCATTAATCTTAAAAGGCGGAACCGAAGTTTTTGATTACCCTCAATTGCAAAAGCAAGTGCTGAAAGAATTTCATTACAGAAGAATAAAAGTTCACAAAGTCTTAAAAGCTGAAAGCAACCCTGAGAGCAAAAAAGCAGAATGGAATTTACCGCAAGCATCAACCGCTACTTTAAAAAGTTTCGGCTGGTTTAGAGAAGATTTAGAAAACCTTGAATCTATGTCGAAACAAGGAAAAGATCCTATCGCTGCAACAGGATACGATGGACCATTGGCAATTCTCAGAGACGACATAGTTAATATTCCTGAATTCATTAAAGAGACAGTTGCCGTTGTTACAAACCCGGCGATTGATAGGGAAAGAGAACAATCACATTTTTCGTTAAGAGTTTTTCTCGGTGCCCGACCAAATTTAGGCGAAAAGGATTCTCCGGCACAAATTCAACTCGATCATCCGGTGCTATTGGATGGAGCGGTTGACGCCTCGTTAGGAAATCGCTTAGAAGATATTTTCTTATCGAATGGACCAAAAGTTTGCTTTGAATCGCTCAAAGCTTCCGGCGCGACAATGAAGGAACGGTTGGAAGCCTTAATTCACTCGCTGGTTGAGAAATGCAAACAACAAGATACTTCTATTATAATTTTATCCGATGTTGATTCATTTTCATCTTCGGACGCAATCGATCCGTTCATCGCGTTGGGAGCGCTAAACGAATCGTTACGAAATATTAAAGACAAAAACGGAATCGCACTTCGCAGAAAAACGAGTATCATTCTCCACAGCGGACAAATTAGAAATGTGCATGATTGTTGCGTTGCTATTGGACTTGGCGCAGATGCAATTGCTCCGTACATGGTTTGGAAACAATTGCTCGACAACTCAGCGGACGAAACGCAGATAAAATATACCCTCGTTAGTTTGGTCAACGGAATTGAAAAAGTAATTTCGACAATGGGTATTCACGAGATTAGCGGGTATGGGCCTATTTTTGCCTCCATCGGATTAGCGGAAGAGATTATTGAAAAGATTGGAATTACTTCTGTGCTTTCTCATGGTGCTTCATTTGGATTTCAACAGTTTGAAGCTCAATACGAAAAAAGAAGAAATGCTCTTACTTCAAAAGATTCAAAACTACCCGCTGACAATAGGCTTTATGTCAAATTGTGGAAATCGCTTGGTGATGTTTCCCAAAACAAAAATGAATACAAAGAATTTGAGGAACGTTACAAAAAATTAACCGATAAACAACCGGTATCGTTACGCCATATCATTCAACTTAAAAATGAAAATGCTGCGGTTGAATCCTGCGACATTAAAACCGGTCCGTTTGACGCACCATTTTATATTTCGGCAATGTCGTTTGGTTCTCAGGGAGAAGTCTCTTATCGTTCTTATGCGGAAGGAGCGTACCGTTCAAATATTCTTTGTATGAATGGCGAAGGAGGAGAGCTTCCTGATCTTCTCGGAAAATATTATTATCACCGTGGTCAGCAAGTTGCCTCTGCGCGTTTCGGTGTAAATGCGTTACTGCTAAATTCCTCAAGATACCTTGAAATAAAAGTCGGGCAAGGCGCAAAACCGGGAGAAGGGGGACACTTGCCAGGAATTAAAGTTACAAAACAAATTGCAACTGCGCGGCATGCTACCCAGGGAATTGATCTGATCTCTCCATCAAACAATCATGACATTTATTCAATTGAAGATTTAGCTCAATTAATTGAAGAACTTAAAACAGTAAATCAGGATGCCAAGGTTAGTGTAAAAATTCCAGCCATACCGAACATTGGTCCTATTGCATGTGGTGTGGCAAAAGCAAATGCGGATATCATCGCTATTTCCGGATACGATGGCGGAACCGGTGCGGCACGTGCGCACTCACTGAAGTATGTCGGTTTTCCTGTTGAGTTAGCGGTGTTTGAAGCTCATGAAGCGCTTCTTGCGGCAGGGTTACGAAGCAAAGTTGATCTCTGGGCAGACGGTGGTGCTAAATCAACAGAAGATATTTTGAAACTTATGGCTCTTGGTGCAAACCGAATTGGCTTTGGAACGCTCGCGATGGTTGCCATCGGTTGCACAATTTGTAGAGATTGCCATACCGGAACGTGTCATACTGGAATTACAGCACACTTCCCAACACAGGAAGCGGCATTCAACGCGGGATTAAAAGAATATGAGCCGCGTCATCAAGATCGATCGGTTGAAAGACTTGTCCATCTTTTTGATCAAATGAAAAAGAGTCTTGGTGAGAAGGGTGCCGCACTTGGTTTTTCAAAATTATCCGAGCTTGTCGGCAAGCGGCAATTACTTGAGCAAGTTGCTTTTGAAGATAAAGTGAATTTGTCGTCGCTCTTTATTCCTTCGTTGTACCAGTATCATCAACATGATCACGCGAATGAACGAGTTATCATTCATCGTCCCAGAACGTCGTTATCAAGAATTATCGCTCAAAAAGTTACCGAGCAAATTGATGCCGGTGCAAAATTTATAAAATACCAGGATGATTTAATTGGGAACGGCGACCGCGCACTTGGAGCCGCAACCGCTGGCTCAATTGCAAAGTACGAATTGAACAATAACCGATTTGAAGGGGAGTTGGAACTTGATTTTAGCGGAACCACAATTCCGGGAAACGGACTTGGTGCGTTCATCTCTGAGGGAATGGTTATCCGTGTGCAAGGAGGCGGACAAGATGGTGTTGCGAAAAGTGCTTCAGGCGGTAAGATAGCTATTCTTAAAGGATATAATCATGACGGTTTGTTAGTCGATGGCTCGGTAGGGAAGTGTTTCGCGTACGGTGCGCAGAATGGGAGGTTCTTTGTGCAAGGAACCGCTGACTCGCGTGCATGTATTCGGCTTTCAGGCGCTGAAGTTGTCTTCGGTGCAAGATTGAAAGAAAATATCAAAGACCATCTGCCGAATCTCGCAACACGTGCTCATCTAAAAGGTTTTGCGTTTGAGTATATGACAGGCGGTACAGTTGTGGTGCTTGGTGATCCGGGACCATGGATTTGCGCAGGATTCTCCGGCGGTGTAATCTACGCATACATCAATCAAGAGAAAGGAATGACGGTAGAAGCTTTGAAAAGCAGATTAGCACCGGGCGCAAAAGTGAAATTCTTGAAACCAAGTTTAGTTGATTTACAAGCAATTAAAAATCTCTTGCTCGAATACATTTCGGAATTGAATTCCACTGGTCAACAGGAGCAATTGGAAGAGGCGGATCAAATTGCAAAGATTGCTGAAGATGCGCACAAGCATTTCACCGCAATTCGCTACGCGCAAGATCCCATCGTTGCGAACGTTCAGCGTCAGGACCTTCTTGAGATGGTTTCCTAAACTATTTTTTTTTGTTTGATTTTTTCATGCCGGGTGATTCATCCGGCATTTCTTTTTCTATGAATGCAATTGCTTTTACACGATTCATTCTTTCAAAATGCTTATATTTACACCTAAATTATAATCTAAAAAGGTACTGGTTTTTATGGCTCAACAAGATATTATGGACAAAATAGTTTCTTTGGCAAAAAGACGTGGATTCGTTTTTCAATCAAGTGAAATTTACGGCGGATTGAACGGCTGCTGGGACTACGGCCCTCTTGGAGTTGAACTGCTCAGAAATATTAAAGAAGAGTGGTGGAAAGCCATGACCTATCGTGACAACATTGAAGGACTCGACGCTTCAATATTGATGCATCCGCGTGTGTGGGAAGCATCCGGTCACGTAGAAAACTTTACTGATCCGATGGTTGATTGTAAACAGTGCAAATCACGCTTTCGTCTTGATATTCTTGGCGAGATGATTCAGGAAAAGAAGCGCAAAAAGATTTTAGAAACACTTCAACTTAACGACGATTTTGATAAACTGCTTGAAGACCCACAAAAATCATCTTTGCTTTTAGCTGAAATTAATTGTCCCCAATGTGGAAATAAAGGAACGTTTACCGCAGCACGCAATTTTAATTTGATGTTTAAAACTTTTATCGGACCGGTTGAAGATACCGGTTCAATAGCTTATTTGCGGCCTGAAACTGCACAGGGTATTTTCGTTAATTTTTTAAATGTTCAAGGTTCCGCCCGGCAAAAATTACCTTTCGGAATTGCCCAAATTGGGAAGGCATTTCGAAATGAAATCAACACGAAAAATTTTCTTTTTAGAACCCGTGAATTTGAGCAGATGGAAATGCAATTCTTTGTAAATCCAAATAATGACACAGAATGGTATACTTACTGGAAAGAGGAACGGATTAATTGGTACAAATCGTTGGGAATGAATGCGGACAAATTACAATTCCACGATCATCCCAAGCATAAACTTGCGCACTACGCAAAAGACGCAACGGACATTGAATATCAATTCCCGTTTGGCTGGGGCGAAATTGAGGGAATTCATAATCGTACCAATTTCGATTTAAGCCGTCACGAAGAATATTCAAGTAAATCGCTTAAATACTTTGATGAAGAGGCAAAGGAAAAATACATTCCGTTTATCATTGAAACTTCATCCGGCGCAAGTCGTTCTTATATGGCATTTTTAATTGATGCGTATGCAGAAGAAGAAGTAAACGGTGAACAGCGAACGATACTCCGTTTCCATCCAAAACTTGCGCCTATAAAAGCCGCCATTCTTCCGTTAGTAAACAAAGACGGCATGCCTGAAGTCTCGAGAAAAATTGAAGCCGATTTGAGAAAATCATTTAAAGTATTTTTTGACGATAAAGGTGCGGTTGGAAGAAGATACCGGAGACAAGACGAAGCCGGAACGCCGTTTTCAATTACCGTTGATACTCAGACATTAGAAGACCAAACTGTTACCGTGAGAGATCGCGATTCGATGGAACAGGTGCGCGTTGCTTCAGATCAGTTGAAACGGTATCTGGTCGAAAAAATCGAAGGCTAAAATTCTGATTCAGAGTAGAATGATACTAGCAGAACGTACCTAAAAAGCGATGAAAAAAATCATCTTCCTTCTTTTCATTTTTCTCTTTACTCGTGCAGACTACCCGCAGGACGCGAAATTTGATTCGCTTGTAACGACGGGCATTAAACAAATCTATAATATTCATTTCACCGACGCGGAAAAAACTTTTCGTTCCGTAATATCGGATTATCCGCAGCATCCGGCAGGAAGATTTTTTCTTGCCATGATCGACTGGTGGAAGATTCTTCTCGATATCGACAACGAATCATACGATGATTTGTTTTATCAAAAACTTGAAGATGTAATTTTTCAGTGCGATGAACTTTTAAAAAAGAATGAAAAAAATGTTGACGCGCTTTTCTTTAAAGGCGGGGCAATTGGGTTTCGAGGTCGGCTTCGTGCAATTCGCGAAAGCTGGTTAAAGGCTGCGGATGACGGACGGGAAGCGCTTCCCATTGTTGAACGTGCCTCTAAACTTGATCCTAAAAATCAGGATGTACAGTTAGGATTTGGCATTTATAACTACTATGCGGCGGTTATCCCGGAAGAATATCCATTGGTAAAACCGTTAATGATTTTTTTCCCTTCCGGTGATAAAGCCAAGGGGATTGATCAACTTAAGAATACCGCAGTTAATGGAAAGTACGCTAAGTACGAGGCGCAGTACTTTTTAATGACGCTCAATTTTCAGTTTGAGAATAATCCTTACGAGGCTGATACTTATGCGAAGCAGCTTTCTTCAGAATTTCCGGATAATCCAAGCTTTGAAAGATGGGTAGGAAGAATTGCCGTGAAAAAAGGGGAGGCGCAAAGATATGTACAAGTTTTTACCGATGTGCTTGATAAGTGTCATCAGCAGAAAAACGGTTATGGGAAAGTAGCGGAACGTGAAGCTGAATATTACCTTGGACTCTTTTATAAGAATGTAAACGCTCCCGATTCTGCATTACCGCACTTTGAAAAAAGTTTACAACTCTCTCTTCAAATCGATAAAGATGAAACTTCAGGATTTCAAATTAATACCGAATTATATCTAGGTATGATGTACGATGCGCTTAATGAAAGAGACAAAGCCGTGAAGAAATACAACACGGTTCTTGAGTTGAAAGAATTCGGTTCCTCGCGAGAGATGGCGAAGAAATATTTAGAACAGCCTTTTAGAAGGTAGTATTAATTCCAATCCGGTGGAGCGCCCCAATATCACCCATTGACGAGTATGCATAATTAAATTGGTATTCTTTCACGGTTACTCCCAACCCTATTGAAAATCCGGCAAGTCCTGCAAAATTTCCGACCTTTAATTCATTCCGCTTTTCACTATCAAATCCGGCTCTTAATTGAAGCACTTTGCTGAGTGCAAATTCTCCGCCAACAGAAAAGTTTTTGAAACGGTTGAAAAAATTCGACTGATTTTCATTCAACTTATGAAGATCGGCAAAAAATCTTAGTGGTAAATGCTCTAATTTTTTTGAAACTCCAATGGTTACTTCAAGCGGGAGATTTTCACTTGTAGAAATGTATTTCGATAGCTGAGTCCCAAGGTTCAAAACAGCTACGCCCACACTAAAATTTTCATCCGGGATTAAATACTGAACTCCCAAATCAACACCCACAGCGGTGGAACTATATTGCGCTATTCCCGAATAAATGAATTTCGCTGAAGCACCGTATGTAAAGTTTTCATCAATTAAGCCTGCGTAGGCTATGCTCATCGCTAATTCATTTACCCCAAACTCTCCGCTCTTATTTCCGTATTCATCGGTGTACTGGAACGAACCATAATTTATATACTGAATTGAAGCTCCGAATTTCCCAATACCTTCTAAAGTTCTGGTTGCGGAAAGTGACGCCAAGTTGATATCGAGAAGGTAGTTTACGTAAGAAAAAGAAACAGGAGTTTCTGTCTGTGAATAAATTCCGGCCGGGTTATAAAAAAGAACGTCCGGGTCATCGGTAGCGGCAACAAAACTACCGCTTAGTGCCGCAGCTCTTGGTGATAAGCCGATTCTGAGAAACTCGTATGTATTGTTCTGTGATTGTAGTGAAGTGACAAACACGAGAACCAGACTAAAAAGTAACCCTATTTTTTGAACGGGACGGAATTCTTTCTTCATAAAATCTCTCTAATTACTTACGTAATGTTATCATTGAAAAAATTGAAAGGCAAGGAAAAAAAGAAAGGCTGCAACGAATTGCAGCCTTCACCTTTTAGTTTAAGGTCTTTTCACCCGGTTTCCAGTTACATGGAGTAAGTTTTCCGGTTTGGAGCGCATCCAAAACACGTAAAACTTCTGGGATATCTCTACCAACATCCAAATCGTTTTGGCAAACCCAGCGAATAGTTCCGGTTGGATCAACGATGTAGGTTGCACGGTAAGCAACTTTATCCGGATCAGTGAGTATTCCCAATTCTTCTGCTAATGATTTAGAAGTATCAGCAAGAAGGGGAGTCTTTAATCCTTTTAAATCCGGATGATTAACTCTCCAACCTAAATGAGAGAATTCCGAATCCGTTGAAGCGCCGATCAATACTGTATTCTTTTTCTCGAATTCAGCGATGTGAGAATCGAATTCAACGATTTCCGTTGGGCACACAAAAGTAAAATCTTTTGGATACCAGAACATGACCATCCATTTGCCTGCTTTTTTGTGGTCTTCCGAAGTAATCGTGCCGAATTCTTTTCCGGCTTCAATCGAAACGACTGCTTTTTTAGAAAATGTTGGGAACGCTGCCCCAACTGATAGGATTCTTTTTGACATATTTTCCTCTATTTATTTTGTTTTGTTTGTATGTAAATTTACTTTAATTGAGGTTGTTAAACAAATCAATTCATTGGTATATTGAGAAGCGAAAAGTTAAAGGTTGCAGAATGGCTGATATAAAAAAAATGGTGAAATTTTCCGATGCCGATGCCGCGGGAGTTCAATTTTACGGCAGAATATTTGAATTTACCCACGCCGCATTCGAATCATTCGTCAAATCAAAAAATCTCTACAACGAATATTTTGCTTCAAGTGATTTTGCTTTTCCCATCATAAAAGTTGAGGCTGATTATAAACTTCCTCTTTTCCCGGGGGAAGAAGTTACCGTGGAAATCAACATGAGGGAAATGCGGCAGTCGTCGTTTTCACTTACCTTTAAAGTGTTGAAAGAAGGAGGAACTCTTGCCGCAGAAGTTTCAACGGTGATCGTTTGTGTGGACAAAAAAAAATGGCAGAAGAGTTTACTTCCGCCATTAATAAAAGAAATGCTTGAATCGTTATAAGTTATTTGTAATTGACAAACTGAGTGGGGAAATCGAGGTCTGCATCCTTAACTAACTTTTGAACTGCTTGGAGGTCGTCAATTTTTGGAGCTTGAACACGCACCTGCTCATCTTGAATTTGCGCGTTAACTTTTAATTTTGCATCCTTTATCATGCCCGTGATTTTCTTAGCATTATCTTTGGAAATACCACTCTGCAGATTAATTTTCTGACGAAGCCTGCCGTTAGACGCCGCTTCAGCCTCATCAATTTTCATCGCCTTTATTGAAAGACTTCGTTTGATAAACTTCGACTGTAGGATATCGATACTCTGTTTGCGGGAATATTCATCCTTCGTATTCATGAGGATGAATTTATCTTTTTTGTTCAACTCGAGAGTAGTGTTTGAGTCTTTCAAATCGTAACGCTGTTGAATTTCCTTAATCGATTGATTGACGGCGTTGTCCACTTCCTGGAAATCAATTGAACTTACGATATCAAATGAATGATTCTGTGCCATTCAAAATTCCTTTACTTTTCTTTTGTAAGTGTGGCTTCTTCAACAAGCAATTTGTACGAATAACCGGCACCGAAATCTTTATCGAGTGCAACTTTTCCTTTTACTGTTACAACGTCTCCAACGGCAGCATTATCATTCGAGGTAACAAGTAAATCGAATTCACCATTCGCATTGGTTCCATCCTGGATATGAATCCAATTTTTGCCGAGGATAGCCTCATTAAACTTTGTCACTTTTCCTTTTACAATAACTATTTTGCCGGAAAGCTGAGTTTTTTGTTCGATGATTTGAGCAACCGTTTTTCCGTTTGCAGCAGGTTTAATCGAAATTTCTTGTTTCTCTAAAGTGATTCCTTTAACATGCGGGTTATCACCCATTGGTGTTTGTCCGTTTTGCCCCGCAATAGTTTTGCTGATGTCTTGAACGAATAAAATTGACGGAAAATCTTTTTTCAAAGTCTCTGAATGAAAATTTTTCATTTCCATACTTTTTGAGTAGTAAACATACTCATCGATTTCAACAGGAAGTTGAGGAACGGCCATCCAGTATTCTTTTCCATTCTCTTCAACACGCAAGTAGGTGTAGTTTGACGCGTTCATGTGTTCCAATACTTTTGCGGCATGGTAACCTGCAGGTACTTGCGGAGGTGCTTTTTCTTCTTTTTTGCATCCGAAAAATGCTATAGTTGCGATACTAAACAAGACAATAAATTTTCTAAACATTCTAATTTCCTTATAAATAAAAAATGAGTAATCAAATATAAGAAAGAAGTGAGGAATGTTGAAGGTAAAATTGAATAACCGGAGTGCGACAAAACTTGATTTCCGTCCTTTTTGTTCTCATGATTTAACGAAGAGCAATTGTAAATCTGAAGCCAAAAATGTATCTTTGCATCGCAAATATTTCGGGGCGTAGCGCAGCCCGGTTAGCGCGCTTCGTTCGGGACGAAGAGGTCGGGAGTTCGAATCTCCCCGCCCCGACATGTTGTTTTACACCTACATTCTCTTTTCTTCAAAAATCAATCGATACTATTCCGGTTCAACAAATGATTTGGAACGGCGGTTGGTTGAACA
>Ga0172370_10001294_pt1 | contig 38622 bp, 40 predicted proteins | sample LakKiv5m_FD_114538 | JGI IMG/M metagenome (GOLD analysis project Ga0172370, IMG submission 114538) | Freshwater microbial communities from Kabuno Bay, South-Kivu, Congo - kab_022012_11.5m | ecosystem: Environmental > Aquatic > Freshwater > Lake | place: Democratic Republic of the Congo...
AAATTAAAAATTCACCCCCAGTAAAAATAGGCATAAATATGTTATCCATATTTAAAGCAATTGAAATTCTTTTAGCAATTTCTTCAACTAGTGGACCACAAAATATAGCTCCCATGTATGAAGCTAAGTCAGGATTTATAATAATTTTTATCGTTTCTAACAAAAAAGTATTGATATGATAGATACATGCAAATAAAGCAATAGATCCACCTAATTTAAGAGTTATTTTAATAATTTTTATGATTGTTTCATTTACAGAATGATTGATTTCTGTTGTATTGTGAGAATTTTTTAATAATTCGCTAGTATTTTTTGCACCTTTATTAATTATTTTAGAAACCTTAGAGTGTAAGTTTTTGTTTTCTTCCACAATTTTCTTGTTAGAATTCATCCAATTTTTATATTTTTCTGTTAAGGTATGTATATTATTTGATATTAATTTTGGTAAATCTGTAAGAAAATTTTCTTGAAGAATATATGGATAACTAAAATAATCTAAATTATCTATATATTCAATTAGATATGGATTATAATTCTTTTGCATTTAGTTCACTTAACTAAATTGATCTTTGTAATTCTTCTAGATAGTTCATCATTTTTTTAAATTCCTAATATTCCAGTAAATAACGATTATCAGACATTTTGTTTTAATCCCCTAAATAATTAATTTATTTTTTTCTCTTATCAAGCTTTTTAAGAAAATTTTCATAATAATCTAATCGTTCATTTGCTAAAGATTTACATTTTACAATATCATCAGTTTTATTACAAACTGTCATTCCTTTTCTAATTTCGTTTATAATATTTTGTATAGCGTTCTTTTTACAATTAATATTATTACCACATTTTTTTAGTCCAAGAGCTGACTTCATTTGGGAATATTTTTGTATTTTATGTCCAATAATAGATCCTCCAATAGTTCCAGCTAGTCCTCCAACTTGGGCTCCAAGAGCTCCTACTGCCAAAGAGTTAGCCGGATTAGCTCCTATCGCTGCTCCCAGACCGTAACCTGCTGCAGCTCCAAGAGCTCCACCTATGGGACCGCCGGCCAGAAATCCTAATATACCTCCACCCCAACCTTCTTCTAATTCTTCTACATATTCCAGTAAATAACGATTATCAGACATTTTGTTTTAACCTCACATAATTTAGAATAACCAATTTTAATTTATCCAAAAAAAAATTAGACAAATAATTCTTTTAATCTGGATAAATTAAAAACTTAATTCTAGAAGGTAAAAATTATTATGTCTTATATAAATGAATTACTTTTAGAGATTGTAGGAAAAAAAACTAAAATAGATGATATTCCACCTGATATAAATACTCCAAAGAAATTAAATAAGAATATTTCTCCTGATGATGCTGTTCCTCCAGTTTCTCCTGATGATGCTGTTCCTCCTAAAGAAATATCAAAATCTCCAAACGATTCCTCATCTCAAGATAGTGATTTAGAATCCAATCCAGAAGATTATGATCAGAATATGGAAAATTTTGAAAATGAACCACAGTTACCGAGAGATCAATTATCAGGAGATAATTCTGAAGTAATCAGTAAATCATATGAACTACAACAAATATTTAATAGGTTACTTAAATTAAATAAACTACTAGATAATTTTACTGATTTTAAATATGAAAAAATGAGAGATTCTTTAAATAATGCAACAAATTTATTTAAAGATATTTTATTACCCAATATAGGAGTATATACAGATCAACTAGATGATTTAATTAGTAAATACAAATTATTATTAAAAAAGAGTGCAGAAGAAATAATTAAAGTTTATGATAAACAACAAGCTGAAAAAGAGGAAGAAGATAAGAAAAATAAGAGAAAAGAAAATAGGGAAAAAAAGAAAGAAAAATTTATATCTGGACAAACTTCAAATTATAAACCAATATAGGAGAATTTCAAAATGTATTTACTCATAGAAGATGCAGAATTAATTTCGGCTCCAAAAAATGTAAAGCAACACAAAGAAAAGATTACGATGGAATGTATTTTACAAGATACGGATGTTTATAATCGTAATAGACGCAAGTATCCTAAAAAAGTTTTAAAAGAATCCATTGATCAAATAATTCCTCGTATTAAAGCAGGTGAATTATTTGGAGAGCTTGATCATCCTGTGGATGCTAATCCAATTAGACAATGTACTGTTCGATTTCATGATGCTTCTCACCAATTTAAGGAAATTGGGTGGGATGGAAATAAAGTAATTGGAGTTGTTGAAACATTAGCAGCCACACCAAATGGTAAAATATTGAGAGATTTAGTGATTAAAGATGGCATATTTCCTGGATTTTCTTACAGAGGAATGGGAGAATTAAAAACAATAAATGAAAATGGTAAAATTTTCCATGACGTTTTAGCTCCACTGACTAGTATTTCTTGGGATGTAATTACGCATCCCTCTCATGAAATAGCTAAAATGATAAAATTACGTGAAAGCGATTGTGAAAACATTAAAGAAGAAGCTCAGCATATTTTTTCAGAAATGGCTACTGTGATTTACGAAGATGATCATATGATTTGCACGAATGAAGGGGTCTGTTACCTTCCCAACGAATTTGAAAGAATTATAAATGGAAGAATTAAGGAATTAAAGGGTATATTTAATATATATTAATTCAAGAAAGGTTATAATATGGAAGTTTTCCAATGTCAAATATGTAAAAAAGAATATTCTTTACTTTTGGCATTATGTGTACATATTGGAAGAACTCATAAAAATATATCTGCTAAAGAATACTATGATAAATATTTTTTAAAAGAAGGAGAAAATATTTGTCATAACAAAAATTGTAGTAATGAAAATAAGTTTATATCTATTGCTAAAGGTTATACGCTATATTGCTGTCATAATTGTTCAACAAAATGTGAGATAGTTATTGAAAAAAGAAAGCGTACATCTCTAAAAAATTGGGGAGTTGATAATCCAAGTAAATCTAATATAGTGAAAGAAAAAGTTAAAAAAACCTATATTAAGCATTATGGAGTTGATAATCCAAATAAATCTGACGTAGTAAAAGAAAAAATTAGGAATACACTAAATGAAAGATATGGTGTTGATTGTATCTTTCAATTAAAAGAAATTCAAAATAAAATTAAAGAAGGTAATTTAAAAAAATATGGTACTGAATATATATTTCAGGCAGAAGAAATTAAAGAAAGAACCAAAAAAATTAATTTAGAACGGTACGGTGTAGAATATCCTTCCCAATCAAAAGAAATACGAGAAAAAATTAAACAGAGCTGTTTAACTCATTATGGGTGTGAACATCCTTTAAAATCATCCGTAGTTAAACAAAGAAGAGAAGAAACTTGTTTGCAAAAATATAATGTTAGATATTCAGCACAATGTGAGAACACGAAGAAAAAAATTAGGGAAATATTTCAAAAAAATTATAAGGAAGGGCATCCTTCTAAATCAAAATTAATAAAGGAAAAAAAACAATTAACTTTTTTAAAAAACTTTGGCGTTAATAATCCGTTTAAATCTGATATAGTAAAAGAAAAAATTAGAGAAACCTGTTTGAAAAAATACGGAGTGCCATATAGTTCTAAATCAGAGATTATCAAAAAGAAAATTAAATTTCAAAGTAAGATTACATTTTTTAATAAACTGATTAATTCAAATAGATTTAAGAGTTTAATAACTCCTAATTTTACAATAGAACATTACTCTAAAGTAACTCAAAAATATTCTTGGACTTGCTTAAAATGTAATACTATATTTGAGGATGATCTTGATAATGGTAAAATACCTAGATGTCCAAAATGCTTTCCCCCTCTAGCTGGAACTTCTAAATCTGAACAAGAGTTACTTGAGTTCATTAAGTCCTTAGATGTTGAGGTAATTCAACATGATCGTTCCATTCTAAATGGTAAAGAACTTGATATTTTTATTCCCTCTCATAAACTGGCTATTGAATTAAATGGTTTATATTGGCATAGCGAAATTGGAGGAAATACTTCTTATGATTATCATTTAAATAAGACTCTCCAATGTCAAAAAAAAGGTATTCAGTTAATTCATATTTTTGAAGATGAGTGGTCATTCACACAAAATATAATTAAATCTATAATTAAATCTAAATTAGAATTAATTAAAAATAGAATGTTCGCCAGAAAATGTATTATTCAACCAGTTGATTATAATTTAGCCTTTAATTTTCTCGAGTCTAATCATCTACAAGGTTTCATAAATGGAACTCATTTGGGTTTATATTTCAATAATGAATTAGTTTCCATTCTAACTTATGGTAAATCAAGATTTAATCATAAGTATGAAATTGAGATATATCGGTTTTGCAACAAAATAAATACAGTTGTTATGGGTGCTTTATCTAAATTAATCAGCCACATTAATTCTAAGTCTATCATTTCATACGTTGATTTGAGGTATGGGAATGGTAAGTCATATGAAAAAATTGGATTCAAGAAATTAGGTCAATCAAAACCTAATTATTTTTATATGAAAAATTATTTAAATAGAGAATATAGATTAAATTACCAAAAATACAAGCTAAAGAGCAAGTTGAAAATATTTGATGAGAATTTAACCGAATGGCAGAATATGCAATTAAATCAATATGATAGGATATGGGATTGTGGAAATTTAATATATACATTAGAAAGAGGTTAATATGGTAGAGAAATTATCGATTGATGAATTGCATAAACTTTTACATTTTATTAGTAAAGGTTATAAGGTACCGCAAATTGTTCATGATGTAATCAGGAAAATTGCCAAAATAGAAATTGAAGATAAAGAAATGGTGGTATTGCTTAAACGAGATCCTGATATTGGTTCTCGTAGATTACAAGGAATGAAAGTTAAAATTACAGATGGAACTGCTATTGAATTATATCCTTTAAGTATTGTAGGATTTGGAGCCGATTTTGATGGGGACAGTATGATTGTCAATGTAGTTTTATCTAAACAGGCACAAAGTGAAATTCGTTCCAAAATGATTACCCCCAATAGTAATGAATCTTTTAATGCTCAAAATTATGCTATTAGTAATGAAATGATTCTTGGTCTATATGTTCTCTCTACACAAGATTTAGGTGGATCATATCTTTCTCTTTCATATAATATAAAAGATTTAACGGAAGAGCAATTTAAAACTCTTAAAGATCAAAATCCAGGAAAAAGAGTTACAATTAATTATAAAGGAAATAAACTAGATACTACTGTAGGTAAATGTATTATTAATTCTATATTACCACAAAATTATAATTTTGTAGATTATCCTTTAACAAAGAAATCAATAAGTAAATTACTTTCTAAAATAATAGAAATTGACAAAAATTTATATGGTTATGTAATCAATAAATTTATGAAACTAGGTTTTTATTATGCTACATTATATCCAAAAACGATATCATTAGATATGCTAACTATTCCAGAAAATATTAAAAAATTAAAAGTTGAATTAGATAAAACTAAAGATTTAAAAACACAAAGTGAAATTGTAGACAAAATGGAAAATTTAATGATAGAACATTTGAAAAAAGATGTTCCTGAATTGTATGCAATGGTTAATTCTGGTGCTTCCAAGGATAAATCTCAAGTTAGGCAAATTATGATATCCAAAGGATTAATAAGGGATCCTGGAAATAATATTTTACCACCTATAGTGAATTCGTTTTCAGATGGGTATACAACAACGCAGTACTTCAATGCGGCTGCTGGTGCAAGAGCAGGAATCATTGGTAGAGCATTAAATACAGCTTACGGTGGTTACGAATATAGAAAAGTTATATTTATACTAAGTAGTGTGAAAGCTAATCTTAATAATCCAGATTGTGAAACAAAGGATACTTTAAATATAAAATTAACTGAAGAACTATATAATAGGATGAATGGTAGATTCGTCATAAAGGATAAACAAATATTACCTATTTCAGAAGATATGATTGGGAATATTATAAAATTAAGAAGTCCTGTTTATTGTCAATCCTTTGATATCTGTAAAACGTGTTATGGAAGATTAATATATCAAATTGGATCTGAGCAAGTTGGAGTTATTGCGGCCCAAGAAGTTGCTTCATTATCTGAAAGATTTATGAAAGCGTTTCATTTGGGAGGTATTGTTAAATTCGATAAGGTTGATATTAAAAAAGAATTAATGCAAAATATTGATAATGCTGCAGGAATTTATCTAAATAATTTTGAGCAAAAAGATATTTCATTATATGCTAAAAGTAATATAGATGCTAAAATAAGAATTGAAGTATCTTATAATAAGTATGTGGAAAAATATTCTATAATGGAAGATGAGAAAAAGTTTGATTTACCTGTAGGATATTTTACTTTATATATAAATAATTTTTCGATTTCTGTTACTACAGAAAGAGAAACAATTCTATATAAGACTGACAAAGTTATAAAGAATAGTGATAAATTAGTTATTGAGTATGCTCCTGGAGATGAAATATTTACTTTTAAAGCTGCGACAATTGATTATACTAAGATAACACAGAAATTAGATGAATTGATTTCAGGTAAGACTCCAGCGCAAGGTGTTATCGAGTTATATCAATCATTATTTGGAACACTTAAAGCAACAGGGAATTTTGATAGTGTACATCTAGAGATACTTTTGAGTAATATACTCAGGGCAAAGCAAAATCCCCAATTACCTGCTCGCTTAAAGAGACCATTTGATTATGAAACATTCTCAATTAAAGCATTACCCAGCTTAATATCTTGGGATTTAGGTTTAGCATTTGAGAACTTTAATAGATCACTTGCTCAAGGTTTGATTTCAGATAGAGGAATTGATACTGAAATCGGAAGGATATTAAGTGGCCAATCGATAGCTAGAGTAAAGAAAGAAGAGCAGAAAAGATGATTGGGATTGCGGAAATTTAGTTTTTGTTAAAAAATGAATTGAACATTACAAATGAGGTTCACTATGTTATATTTAGAAGATTATATTGGTTCTTTAAATGAAGTAAAATGGATAATGCCAGAAAAAAATATATATATTAATTTTGATAATTGGAAAAGAAGATTATTCATTGTGGGGATTTCTGGATCGGGTAAGACAAGGTTATCTAAAAAATTAGGGGAAGAGAGCCATGTTCCGGTATATGAAACGGATATCATATATGATAAAATTAAAGGCAAATATAATGAGGATTTACCTAACAGATGGACGTTTATTTATGAAGATTTTAAGGATTTTGTTGATTCAAAAAATGAAGAAAAATGCATAATAGAGGGAGCTCATCTCATAAGATTATTTTATGCTGGTATTGATATACCTTTAAGTTGTGAAGATTCTTTCATAATTGTTAATACTCCATTTCTAAAATCTGAGTTTAGAAGAATTCTTAGAGATTTTAGTAAGAGTAATTTAAAAGATGCTATAAAAGTGGAAAAGAATGCTTTTAATTTTAACAGAAAATGTATCAGAGATCTAAATATTTTCATAAAAGATACTCAAGATTTCTTTTCAAAAGCCTGTCTAAAGAAAAAATGAGATTCTATTATATATATTAAAAATAGAGACATGTACCAATCGTGCACAATCGGTACGTGATCCATTTAAGCCAGAATTGCCAATTCTGGTGAAGAGATAGTGGCCATTAGTATAAGTACTAATGGAGAAGGTGCAAATCCTTACAACGGAAAGCCGTTGGTCTCTTATCTTAGATGTGATACGCCTAATTAGTTGGTGTGGCTACTAACTAATTAGGCGGTCTCTAATCAATTTTATTTTAGATAAGGCTAGATTTGTCATAATCAAATTTTAGTCTGGATGCGGAGAAGGTATACATTCTCCACATGTTAAATTTTTGGCGGGGATTGGTTATCTCTAAAAATAAGGGATTGATATTTTAAAATATATTATGAATATTTTAAAATAGAGAAGAGTGGATTCTTCCAAAGGGTTCCGGTCCAAAAAAGATTGTTATATACACAATTTTTGGATTAAAAAACAATGGGTTTGCCTTTTGCCTTATTGGCCAAAAAAAACAAAGGGGAGATTAACGGATTAACCAACTGTTAATCTTCCCTTTTCCGAAAATTCTTTTTTTTACCTATTCTTACCAATAGCTAATAACATCTTTTTATGTTCTCTCCAAAATTCCAATGCTCCTTCATCCATCTTATCAATTTCTTCATCCGTGAAATTTTTCCATTCTTCAAACGAATGGAGTTCACGGCAAATCATCATGTGTTCGTCAAATATTATGACGAACGGCCTAAGCCCAACAATCTGAATGGGCTCCTTCGAGATAGGAACCCCTTCATCATATGTTGTATCCTCAAATATTGCGTATCTAAAATCCACTCCTTGGAGATACGCTCGTTGGAATCTCACTTCTTGGAGATTCGCGCTCTCAAGGCAGGCTTCTTGAAGATTTGCGTCTTGAAGGCTTGCCCACTGAAGATTCGCTTCTCTGAGATCTGCTCCCCTAAGGTCTGCATCATAGAGATCTGCTCCCCTAAGGTCTGCATCATAGAGATCTGCTTTTCGAAGATTTGCTCTCCAGAGTTTAGCTTCTTGAAGATCTGCTCCCCAAAGGTCGGCTCCCCTAAGGTTTGCATCATAGAGATCTGCTTCTCGAAGGTTCGCTCTATGGAGATTTGCTCCTCTAAGATTTGCTCCCCAAAGACTTGCTTCCCTGAGGGTTGATCCTCGAAGATCTGCTCCTTGGAGATTTGCTCTCCAGAGTTTTACTTTGTCAATCACCAATCCTCGAAGATACGCTTCTGATAAATCAGGAACAATCTTCAAGTTTTCGTTCCTCCATTGATTCCAATTTTCAACCCCTGACCTGAGTATTGCGAGATGCTCTGGATTCATCTTCTTTCTCCTTTTTAGAAGATATTGGAACGTCTAAGTTTTAATATATATAAGTGATTATGAAAAAAGAAATTTTTTTGTGAATAAATTTAAAATGGAGAGTATTTCATGCTAGTTGAACAGGTACATGAATGCAAGCAAAAAATAAGAAAATTAGAAATTGAAAAATGTGAATTAGAAAGAAGATTAAAAATATTAGAAGAGGGGGATTCAAGAGTACTAATTATTTTAGAAGATATAAAAAAGATATTATTAAATCATACTTCTATATTAACTAATATTCTAAATAGAGAAATTAATGTTTTGAATGAAACGCATATTATAAATAATAAAGATACAAATATTAGTAAAATAAAAAAAGAAGAGAAAATATATATACCAAAAATTGATACTCAAGGAATGGAAATTAAATTAAAAAATACCTCAGTAATTAAAGAGGATACTATAGATTCTGATATTGAAGAATTATCTAAGGTTTTATGAGAAAGGTTATTAAGATGAATAAAATTGCCGGAATTGATTGTGGAACAATGAATATAGTGAGTGCAATACATTTACCTGATAATAAAGTTAAAATTGATATGTTAAGAAATATGTTTTTAGAATTAAATCCAGAGGATATGAGCTCCAATGAAATGTCCCAGACTAATTGGGATTATGTAGAACAAAAGGAAAATGGAGAAACTACAAAGTTATATATTATTGGAGAAGATACATTCAAATTAGCTAATTCTTTTGGTAAAACAGTTAGTAGACCGATGGTAAAAGGAGTTATAAGTTCAACTGAAATATATTCTAAAGATGTATTATATTTAATGACAGAGAAGTTAATCGGAAAAACAAAGGATGGTTTATGTGTATATTCTATACCAGAACAATCTGTGGATGATTTGAATATGCCACCTGTTTCCTATCATGTTAAAGTATGGGATAAGATTCTAGAATCTTTAGGGTATACTAACTGTTTTTCATTAAATGAATCTCAATCTATTATTTACTCTGAGTGTAAAGATAGTGGATATACTGGGATTGCTCTGAGTTTTGGTTGTGGCCTAACTAATTGTTGTTTATGCTACAAAGGAACTCCAACGTTAAAGTTTGCAATTGCTAGAGGGGGAGATTGGATTGATGAAAATACAGCAAAATCAATTGGAATCGATGTTGTAACGAGAGTAACTAGAGTAAAAGAATCTGATTTAGACTTATTAAATCCTTCTGGTAAAAATAAAAGAGAAACAATGGTAAAAGAGGCTTTAGTAAATTATTATGAGGATTTAATTAATCATATATTAGAGGTATTTAAAGAACAATTTCAAAAGGCTTTGGATTGTTTAGATATTGATGACGAAATACCTATAATTATTAGTGGAGGAACTAGTAAGCCAAAAGGATTTTTAGATTTGTTCACTACGGTATTTAAGAAAATTAAAGATTTTCCATATAGTATCTCTGAAATAAAAATGGCTAGTGATCCCATGACTGCTGTAGCTAGAGGTTGCTTAATATATGCTTTATGGAAAGCCAATAAAAAAGAGGAAAAGAAAAATGAATAAATATGAAAATTTAAAGTTATTTCCATGTGAAAAATGTCAAGAAAGTCACTTTATTTGGTCTGAAGATGGTACTGTTTTAATATGTCGTAATTGTGGTAATGTAAGGCATGATAAATCATTGGAACAATTAGAGGATGCCCCTTTTCCTTTTCCTAAAGGATCCAAAATACTTATGGAGTGAATTATGGATAATATGGATAAAAGTTTGGAGTTAGTACCTAATATAATTGATTTAAAAGAAGATTCTGGTGACATATATGATTCTCTAATAGAGGAAGTTCGGTCAAATAGAAAAAATTCTAGGGATATGCTTGATAAAATAAAAGGATATGTAGAAAAAATTGATATGCTTTTGCCGACCTCTAACGATATAAAACATAAATTTGTTTTAGAAGAAAAAATTAAAACTATTTCTAATTTAATAAATTCTCAATTATCTGTTGTAAGAGCAATTGATGATTCTGTTAAAATGGAATTTGATTTAAGAAAGAAATCAAATAAAACGGATACCACAAATTTGGATATCTATTCTTTAGCTGAGGCTATGGAATTAGTGGAAACTAAAAAGAATCGAGGATAGAAAGATACATAATGGAAGATTTAGTACAAAATGAAGTTCTAGAAGAAACTAAAGATGTAAATGAGAAGACTGAAAATATTAAAGAAGAACCAAAAAAAAGGGGCAGAAAGAAGAAAGAACAATTATCTAGTAGTAATAATGAAGAATTAAATAATTTAAAAATAGAATATGAATTACAGCAAGATTTGGATAATTTTCTTGTTAAAAATGATATTAAGCAAGAATTACTTTCTAAAATGATATTGCCTACAGGTTTGGACGTTTTAGATGCTGTTTTAGGTGGTGGAATACCTATGCATTTTTGCCAGTTGGTAGGTAATCCAGGATGTTCTAAATCTACTTTAGCTGCTAGAATTTTGGCAGAAGGTCAACGCTTATATAAACCTAAATTTTTAGCTAAATATTTTGATTCTGAAGCATCTACAAGTAAAGAGAGATTATTTAATCTTGGTGTAATGTATCCTTCAATTACACCTTATGATCAAGAAGTTACTGTAGAAAAAATTTTTAAGTCAGTTGATGCTATGTGCAAGTTTAAAGCAGATCATCCGGAATTACTAGAGATACCTTCAATAATTATATGGGACTCCATTGCAAATACCTTGACAGAAAAAGGTATGCTGGCAGATAATCCCGATCAGGTATTGGGTGAAAAAGCCAGAGTCTTATCCCAAGGTATGCCAAAACTTGTGAACATACTCAATAAATATAATATTTCTTTAGTAGGTGTTAATCAACTAAGAGATAAAATTGAAATGGGAATATTTAAAACTCCTAATGTATTGAGATATTTGGCTTCGAGTAATATTCCTGGAGGAAAATCTTTATTATTTAATAGTTATCAAATTTTATTTTTGCAACATGTTAAAGACGTTGACAATTATGGATTTAAAGGAGCAATAATTGAAGTTAAGACAGTCAAGAATAAAATGTTTACTCCCAATTTAAGTATTAAATTAATTCTAAGTTTTGAAAGAGGATTTAGTAATTTTTGGAGTAACTATGAATTTCTTAAAGAAACTAAAAGAGTTAATGCAGGAGCTTGGTGTTATTTAATTAATTATCCTACTATAAAGTTTAGACAACAAGATGCTATAAATTATTATAGAGCTAATCAAGCATTTCGTGATGCCTGGAAGGAGGCATTGGATGATGCTATAAAGAAAGAGTTAATTGAGGCTAACAAATCATTAGATATGAATAAAATAGAAGTATATGATGAAGAAATTTCTCCCATATCAAATATTCCAATAATATCCACGGAGGAAATTTCTGTACCATCAAATACGGAAATTTCTGTACCATCAAATACGGAAATTTCTGTACCATCAAATACGGAAAGTTTTGAGGAGGATTTAAATTCACTCCCATATCTCACCAATGGTGATTAATTTCAAACTCAAATGAAAAATCCATGTGAAATTTCTTATTTCTACAATAGAGAAAAAAAATTAATTAACAGGCTAACTTCATTATCAAATAGTAAAATTTTATTTTGTTTAGCTGATAGCGATATTTATGAGATATTACTATTCTTACATATTTTTGATTATTTAAGGTGTAATCAAAATTTTAATTGCAGACTTGTATTGGGTATAAAAGAAGAATTTCAATTTATTAAAAATCTTTATTCTGATTCTTCTAGTATATATTTTTTAAAAAATTTAAGAGATTTATCAGTATATCAAAAAAAGTTCGATTATATATTTATTATACAAAAAGAGAATATATTAAATTTTGATTTTTTAAAAAGATGTATAGGGGAATTTAAAGTTGATCCTATACAATTAAATATTGATTTAAAAAATGAATTTTCTGATATTATAGGAGTTCATTATGATTTTTTTTCAAATTCTAATTTAGATATTTCATTATCTACACAAAATTGTATAAATCAAGAAATTATTAATTGTGGATTAACTATCCAAAACTTCTACATTAATAATTATAAAGATATATCTATGTTTAAAAATAATAATATAAAACATATTCCATTAGAGTCTCAAATTTTAATAAATGATAAAGGAATGAGATATAAATATTTTGTTAGTACCATATTTAAAATATCAGAATGTAAATTTTTTATTGGTATTGAGAATTATGTAACATTATTAGCATACATGATTTTAGGAAAAAATAGATGTATTATTTTGAATAATAGTTGTGAATTAAAAAATAAATTTTCATTTTTAGAAAATTTCATAAATATTAAACCTTTTAATCAAGGAGCGATTACAGAAATATTATGTGAATTATATTCTAACTTGTGTTAAGAAGATTTTTTAGGACAAATATTAAATGTGAAATCTAAATAGGAGTAATAGCGATGAATAAAGATAAAAATAGAATAATTGCAGAAACTTGGTTCTTAGTTGATTTTTGTTTATTTAATGATGATCCCAAAAAGATTTTTCGGGAAAATACAGATAAACTTAAAGAATATTGGGTAATTAAAACTAGTTTTCTTAAAAATTTATATGAAATGTATGACGTGCTAGGATATAATAATCAAGAACAATATTATAACGGAAAAAATCAATTTTTCGATTATATGGAGGATATAGTTAAAAGTTCTCTAGATGAAGTTTGTGAATACATGGAAAAAGATAATGTAATGATCGAGTTAAAAGAAGAATTTGATCTAATTTATGATGATAAATTAGATAAAAATAATGCAGTTCAAAATTTTATCGAGAATAAAAAATATGCATTCTTATTAGATGATGTTTTAATTAATCGTAGTATTTCAGAATGTACACAATATAAAATTGAAGATGCATGGAGATTTAAAATTTTGAATACGACATATAAGAAACTTAGAAATGAATTAATTGAGTGCGCTTTAAAAAGGTAATAATGTTTGCTTCTAAACCAAAGGTTATTGATTTACAATCTGTTGAGAATTTATTGGATGAATTTACTCCACCGATAAATATTAAAAAGAATATCACACTGAATGATAGTGGATTAAATAAACAACTAGAGTTAACTGTAATAAATAATTCTAAAAATAATGTTTCTGGTTTGGAAAATAATGAATTAAATGAAATTCTAGAAAAAAAAATTGTTGATAATAATGAATTACCTATTTTAGAAAATAGATTTCGTGGTAATTACATAAATTGGATATAAATGAGGTTAATGAAATGATAGAGATTGATGAAATGGATATTTTAGAAGAAGGTTGGAAGGAGGTAGCTAGTGCAGCTGCAATTGGCGCAGGTTTAGGAGCTTATAAATGGGGAGGTCTACCGGGTGCGCTAGGTGGAGCATTAGTTGGTGCAGGAACAGATATTGTTGCAGGAAAGGTGTTTGGTAGAGATAAACAGGGATCCAGTTTGCAAACAGCAATGATTCCAACTCAAGCCTTATTTATAATTCCAACATTAGTAAGTAATTCTGTTCCTGAAAGATATGTACCTTTAATTGCAAAATTAGTGGAAAGAAATATAATTATTAATTATAGAAATGTATTATTAAAAGCTTTAAGTCAATATGTAGATAATAAAATTAAAAAAGAGTATACACTTGGAGAAAATGTAAATGCATATATAAAAAAACATTCAGACAAATATGTAGATCTACTTTTGGGTCGTCCTGCAACAAAAGAGACAATGGATACAATTAAAAAAGGTATAAACTCTCCACCTGATGTTGATAGGCAGGAAATAGAGAAGCTAATTCAAAAATATCATAAAGAATATACTAAAAATACTAAGGTTTTAAGTAATTTAAATGATGTAAAACAAATGAAAAAGGAATTAAACAAGAAAAAAATTGAGGTAGCAGAGCGACTACAGTATTTGCGAGATACTAAACAAAATATGAATCCTGATTGGGTCAAAAATTTTAAAAAGGAGACTCAAGAAGAATCTGAGGAATTAGATAAATTAAATATGAAATATGATGATATTCAAAAGAGGAATGTAAATGATATTGCTATAGTAGATGCTGAATTAAATATACAAAAAGGTAGGGTAGCAAATGCTGAAACTGATATGAAAAGGAATAAGGGTGACAGTTGGTACTTTGAGCAACTTCAAGATGCGAAAAGTAGATTGGCATCTTTAGAGAAACAAAGAGCAGATTTAGATGTAGAATTAAAAAATGATGTAGCACAAATAAATTATCGTAGAAACTTTCTAAATTCTAAAATGAATGATTCAATTACTAAATTTACAGGGAATAAAGATGATACTATTACAAAGTTAAATGCTGAAATAAAGGAGTTAAATGATAAAATTGAGCAAGATAAAACAAACTTTCACTCCGGACTAATGGAATATATTGAGAATAAATTGCATATGCGTACTAAAGACGCGTTAGAGAAAGAGAAGAAGCGTCTTGAGCAAAAAGAAAAAATAGATACAATGCGTTCAGCATTAACCATAGGTAATATAGGTGGAATGGAATATGTTGATTTAAAAAAAGTTGAATTACCTAAATCTGTGGAATTTTATAAAGATATTTCACTTGAACCTACTTTTTTAGAAGTACCTATAGGTGGAAGGCATGTTAAAGATAAATATGTTCCTGAGCAAACTATTTTTCTTGGATTTAAATCTACTCCTGTTAAATTTGAAGGTGTTGAAAATTTAGTACAGGTAATGATGAAATTTGGACAAAGAGGAGTACTAAATGCGATACGTAGAGTAATTAGAAATATAGGAATAAAGATTTTAACATCTATAAGATTCACTAGATCATATTTTATAAATAAAGGAAGACCAGAAGAAGGTAAAGGATCTAAAACACTAGGAAAATTATTTGCTAGAGATTTAGGAGGTGCACCTGTCATGGATTTATCATATACACCTAATTTTAAGCAAATATTGAATCCTAAATTCTTAAGTGAGAGATTAAGTGGCGGTTTACAAGCTTCATATTGGGCTTCATTATTAATAATTACTACTCAAGATATTCAAGATAGTGGATTTACACCAATACAATTTTATCAAAATTATAGAAGGATTGCAAAGAGTGGATGGGGGGATATCGTTATAATTGACACTAACAAAGAAAGTATTAATTATTGTTCCTTATCCTTATTAAGTTGTTCTCAAGTACCTTTTGCATATATATCTAATATTATGAATATTGATAATGTACTTGATTTCAGCGAATTAAATAAATTCTCTAAAGGTGGTCCATTTAATATGATTCCTAGTAGTAGTTTTTTAAAGAATTTGTGAGGAGTTTATAATGAATGCTTTAGAAGAACCTGCTTTAAATATTGATAAATTATTTGAGAACGATATTAAGATTATAGAATATGATGAAGGTGAAGATACATTAAAATCAGATCAATTTGCATATACATTGACTTTAAAGAGAGATAATTTTGATACAGAAAAACAATTTGTTGGTTTTATTAAAGCATGTGAAAAATTGGTTAGGCAATCTGAGGAATATAAATTTTGGAGAAATTATTTAAAAAGTGCCTTAATGCAATCAACTTGTGTAATTACAGGAGAACTTGATTCGGAAACTACTATTGATATTCATCATCATCCCGCTTGTCTATTTGATATTGTTAAAAGTATTGTAAAAAAATATTTGGTATCAGAAAGAAAGTTTTGTTCGTTTGATATCTCTAGTGATGTAATAATTGAACACTATCAAAATCATTTAGGATTTGTTCCTTTATTAAGCTCGTTACATGAAAAATTTCATAACGGCTATTTGGATATTCCAATGGAACTTGTAAGAGGTAATTATCAATATTGGATTGACAATTATTCTGCTTACTTAGAGGAAGATGATTTAAAAATGATATTAAGTAGGTTAGATATAAATAGAAATAATTGTGGATGGACTTCATATAAATGGAATAAGAATAATTATATAGAGCAAAAATGAGATATATAGATATTGAAGCTAAAAAAAATGCTAAAGTTTCAACAGATGTGGATAATTTTAGATCTCGTTATGTTGATGCAGATGATTTTAATTTTGTCATTTTTCCTGGATTCGAGTTAACTAGTATTGAAAAAAACTTATTTGTTTTGTATAATGATGCTATAAAGGTTCCATTTTCGCAAAGGTGGGAAATGCGTCCTGATTATGTTTCATATGATTATTATGGAACAACTATTTTTTGGTGGTTAATACTTTATTTAAATAAAATAGATAGTATTGAGGAATTTATAGGATTAAAAGATATTATAGTTCCAAATATAACAACTATACAATCTCTAGTTAGAGATAAAATTCCTCGTAGTGAATTTAACGAAAAACCAAATGAAGTTATTACAAATAGATACTACAAAAGATATCCTCTTGATGATGTGGAAATGCAAACAATTGAAGCCAGAGAAATATTACAAGATACTCTGGTTCCTACACCTACAGAATGTATACTTAAAGAGAATACAGAAGAGTTTACATTAACAGATGTAGATATTAGTAATAAATATGTAGATTTAGAATACGCACCTGTAAATTATTCTTCCATAACATTACAAATAGATGGTTATACAAGTGTACAATCATATGGTTATGATTATAGTTTAAAATATGTTACAAATTCTACAGATTTATTAAGAATTTCTTGGTCTGCAGATGATATTACTTTGGGAGAGGGCATGGAAGATTTGTTAAGTTCTGGAGATACATTAATTATTACTTATATTTATGCTGAAAAAAATTGCCAGCCGTGTTGTTTAAATAATGTTGGGGAATGTGTTGATGGAGGTGTATATAGTTAAAGTGAGAGTAAAAGCAACTTTTGAATTATTAGGTAGAGGCGTTAATTTTAACATATATGATTTATCTGAAAATTCCCTCAAGGCTTTTGAATATGATAAAGAAAGCCTTGATTATTTATATATGTTGTTAAAAACATATGAAAAAGGAAGGGAATTAGATTTTTCTAAATTTATTCAAGATAAATATCGACAATGCATAGTGATTAATTATCCTGATTATCCTTTACCAGGATCATGTTTTTTAGATGGAACACCATTAGTTAATTTAGGTATGTTAAAAGCAACATATTTAACGGATTTTTCACCAGCTGATGTTTATGCTGCATTTGCATATTCTATTTTATTTTCTAATTATGTTAAGAATAAGCCATTTAAAGAGGATCTAGTTGACCAAATTACTCTATTTATATTTAATTTAATGATGAGCATGTATGCTAAAAGTAGTGGTTTAGTTGGAACATACCAAAATTTAGCACCCAAATTGAGATATATTATTTCCTTATATACTTGGCAAGGATTATTCGGTTATAAATTAGATGATAGTGCAAATAGAAAATTAATGGCATCCACACATGTAGATACAACTGGAATGAAATTAAATTATGATTTTAGCTCTCCTGCACAATTCTTGAGATGCATAAGGGATAATGGAATTATTGCAATATCAGATAACAAGTTTGCAACTGATGTTATCAAATATGGAAAAATTACCTCTATTCCTCTATTCGAAGATTTGTCTAGAATGTTCACAACTCTTCTTTGTATGAGTATAAAAGGCAACAATTTGTTCTCTTCGTATTGGAGTAAGAAATCAAAAAATATTTATGATAAAATGTACTATTATGGAATTAGAGGATTAAAATAGTATAATAAAATATAGTTCATAATATATACCCTATTTCTAAGTAATTAACTATATATATTAAAATTTAGAAGGTATATTAATTATTTTTTTAGAGGAGAAAAAATTGGAAATTAAATGTTTAGATTCAAATGGTAAGGAGTATTTTTCTTCTAGGTAAGAATAAAAAAGAATTAGAAGAAGATAAAATTAAATTACAAAATCAAGTAAAAGAGGATTTACGAATTCTGCAGAAAGGAATTAATAAAAAATGAATGGCCACAAAATTTTAAGTGATGAGGGAGTTGAGGCATTATTAACGACATTTTCAGGAGATAATAATTCTAACTATTCTCATGTTTGTGAAAATCACACTGGTTGGACAAGAAAAAAATTAGTTAAAAAATTTTTAGAAAATATTAATACAGAATTTATAAGAAAATGTCTTGATGATGAAATTCCTCTGTTTGATATTTTATATCATTTTGAATATTTTTATAAAGATTTAATGGAATATGCAGAAAAATCAAATTATATTTTAGATGGAATGAAAGATTTTATGGGGGGAATCAAAAATTATGAGAGAGTTAATACTTCTACAAATATTGATGAATTTGTACCTCCGAAAGAATATGTTTGGTTAGATTTAGATTCAAACCAAATTAAATCTCCGATAAAAAAAATGAATAAAAGAGAATTAGATAAACAATGGAAGAAAAATAAGAAATACTTTAAAAAACACGAGGAAGAATTCAAAAGAAAATGTAAAGGATTATATGTAGCCGTTCACAATAAAAATGTTATTGGCACTGGAAAAGAGTTAGGAAAACTGGCCGGTAAAATTTATAGTACATTTGGTAATATTCCGTTTTATGCTTCTAAACCCGGAGAGCAAGAAGTTTGTTATATAGGTTAATATTATGGATTATGCTAAATATTTAGGATTTTATAGAGCAAGGGTAGTTGACCCCATGCCTCCTACATATTATAAATATGGTGCTGTAAGAATTAGTATACCAGATTTTATGCAGGAGGATATCTGTAAGGATTCAGAAGGCTCCTCTATTGATTTATATAAAAATGGACTAATTGCATATCCTGCAAATAATCCTGTTGGAGGTAGGAATCTAGAGGATCCAGAGAATACCTCATATTACCAAGGAGCAGTATATGTTCCTCCTAAAAATTCTTATGTATGGATATTTTTTGAAGGGGGTCTTATTGAAAGACCCTTTTATTTTTCAGCTTTTGATAGTAAAGCTGTAACATTACCACCTGAACAAATAACAGTAGATGAACCTTATAAGGTATTTACAGTTCTTAAAACAAGACAGGGAAGAACCATTGTTGTCAGTGATGATACTGATACACAAAGGGTTGAAATAACTGGTAAAAAGAGAAAATTAAGTGGGGATGATCCTGCAGGAAATGAAGTTTCCACTTATACTATTGATGAAAATATGACTACCATTCTTTTAGATGAAAGACTTGGTAAAGAAAAACTTTTAATTCGTACCTATCTTGGGGATTATTTACATATAGATATAGATCAAAGAAAACTGCATGTAGAATTTGAAAATGATATCAATATTAAAACCAAGGGAAATTTGTCTATAGATGTTAAAAAAAATATACATATAAAATCAGGAGGTGCTACCTATTTATATTCTCAAAAAGATTTTAATATTAAATCGGATAAAGAAATATCCTATACTTCAGGAGCATTATTTAGTTTAGATGCCTCCGGCTATATAAGAATTAATGGTTCAAGAACCATAATTCAAAATGGACCTGGTAGAAAAGCAATTACCGCAAAACCCAACCAACCAATTGGAGAAAGAGATAGCTAATTTAAAATGGATTTTTATAATTTAAATCATTTTAAAGTCATTGTTAATTTAGCTAGAAAGAGTAATATTCTCAATTATACAGATATTGCTCAGAAAATTTTAGATTTAGAAAAACATATTAGTGGTCTATATTTTGTAGTGTATAACAAAAAAGTAACATTGCAGAATAATGGTAAATATTCTAAAAGATTTAAAAAAATAAATAATTTTTCTAAAAGGTTGAAAAAATTAGATAGAAAAATAGATAAATATGTAAAAATAATTTCTTCTTATTTAAAAGATTTAGGATATAAGGATAACGAGTTTAGATTTTGTTTTGAGGGTGAAAATTTTAATTACCTTTTTATTATGGACGAGCAGGGAAAAGAAATTGAAATACATTTTTGAAAGTATTTGTTGAATTCAAAAAATATTTTTTGGATAAATTTTAAAATAATTAAACTGGAGGATTTATCTGATGATAGGTAGTTTTATTGAAGAATTTTTAGAAGAGAATGATCTAATTGAAAATAGCTCTGAAGAAATTTGTGAGGACTGTGAAGAAAGTTTAGAAGAGGCTATGCAAGAGTTAGATGAAATTATGCAAGAAGGAGTAGGTGCTTCTACAATTCGTGTAACTCGTAAAGATAAGTTAAACATGGCTTCTGGTGCAGCTTCTCTCCGCATTGCCAAAATGAACCAAGATCCTTTGTACAAACAATATAAAAAACTTCGTGCAATGGCATTAAAGGTAAAAGCTAAATTAAAAACTAAATATGGCAGTAAAGGTCGTAGAGCTGCTAGAAAAGCAATGGCATAATTCATTCCTTCCATTTTCCTACCTCCCAAAACAAGGGTCTTGTTGTTTTAGACCCTTGTTTCTTTTTTCTTATAAAAGGGTATAAATATGATAAATTATTATAAGTTAAAGGGATTAATTCCTCTTCTCAAACAATTTAGACATGGAAAATGTTGTGAGCAAGCTAGAAAAAATACATTATCTGTAGCTTTGAATGATTCTTTTGAAGATTTGGGGCAAACTATTTTATTGGAAGAAATTAATAAAGATCCATATAAATATTATAATATATATTTTGAAACTATAAGAAAAGAAATAATAAAAGATTCAAATTTAAGTAATGCACAAAAAATTGAATTATTAAAACTGATAAACTAGTTATAATACTATAATAGTAGTTCACTTCCTATATTTCATGACAATCTATATAATGTGGAAAGGAAAGAATGATATATGTTAAAACTGGTTCAGATATCTAAAAAAAATTGGAATTTAATGTCAGATAATAAACTAATTAAGAAAATTAATTTGGTTACTAGTTCGTTATCTGGAAAATTTGAAATTATTCAGAAATTTTTAGATGATATATATGGGTTAACTATTTCTGTAGAAAATAGAAAACCTTTAAATAATGTAATTGCTAACAAAACAGAAGATCTCTTAAAAATTGCACATGAAATGATGGTAGAAGAGGAGGAGGAATTAGTTGAAACAGTTCAATTAGAGTTTCATGACTGGCTGGAAAAGTTTTTAATTAGATATATTGAATCTAACATGGATGCCAATTTAATATTAGAGGAATGTGATTTAATACGTAAGTTTTCTGCAGAATATATTCTTTCTTTAGGTATTAATTTTTCAAATTTTATTAATAAAAAGAAAACCACAAAAACCAGCATTATATTTGAAGAAAAAAATTTAGAAGCTATAGCTGTATCATCTACAGCACTTAAAATTTATAGTATTTTTTCTTCTGATACCGATTTTAAGGTTCCAAAAAATTTAGATAAACTAATATTTGAAAAATTAACTGAAATTTGTTATACTACTGAAACTATTGATAAAATTTTTCATTTGATGAAAGCTAGGACATATAATTTATATCCCAGAGATAAATTTCTTTGGGATATATGTAAAATGAAAAATACTATTTCCCCAGATAATCATATTATTACTATATTCAATCATGTAATGTCACAATTATTTATTATTTTGGATCCCAGATGTAATCCAATACCATTTTTTAATAGTGTCGTTGATAAGTCTATAAATTGGATTATGATGACAGCTCATAATTCCTCTATTATATATAAGGACTATTCTGGTAATACAGATGATATTTTTGGAAGTCCATATACTCAAGAATCATTACATGTATATGCTTGTAATGATGTAATTATTCGTGCTGCAGAAATTGGTATGAAAATACTAAGGGAAGAATATAAGCTAACAGATTTTGAAATAGATATAATTTTAGAGCGTGTTGAAAAGGTGGATGATATGTATCCCTATATGAAACTAATTCATCTACCCATTATAAGTGGTGTTCTCGAAATACCTTATAAATATTTATTAACTACCTCACCAAGACATATCATATTAATGGGATTATTTATGTATCATTTATCAAAAGGAATACTAGATTCTAATCTACCCTATTTAATGAATTTTTTAATTTCAATTCCATCTGCCAGATTACATGACTTGTTAAAAAGTTCTAAATTAGAATTAAATAAAACGGAGCAGATTAAAACGAAAAAAGGATCATATAGAAAAGATCAATTTGTATTAACTACCACTAGATCATCTTATTCAATAAAAAATGTTACATTAGTAATTAATAATAACGATCCTTTCTTTGGATTTGGTTGTCCTATGCTAAAATATAATGTTAATTCTTCGTTTTGCGGTATTTTATCAGCATCAAAGAAAAGTCTAATTAATATATTTAATGGTAAATTTATACCCAAAATTACCAGTTCAGAATTAGAGAAGGAAACCACCTATTTTTGTAATAATTTTTATTCTAAAAAGTTTGATAAAATCTTTTTAGATATGAGGAATATCGCAGATGAAAAATATTTTTAAGGAGGTTTCAAAATGGATAAGATATTAATTGCTAATTTATTGTTAACTAGGAGATGTAATTTATCATGTTTTTATTGTAGAATTAGTGGTGATATAAATTATTATTTTAAACCGCCTGAATATCCAGATAAGACATATTATTTTAAGAATGAGAAAGATACTGAATTCTGGATAAAATTAATTCAATGGTTATATAATCACAATCCTAATATTTTTATTATTCTTTATGGTGGAGAACCATTTTTAAGAAAAGATTTAGTTGAAATAGTTAGATTTTGTAATCAAATAGGTGTGGCATATACGATTATTTCCAGTTGTAATAAAGGAATTGTTAAAAAAATATATGAATTCTTTGATGATTTAAATGAGCAGGTATTAGGATTCACCGCTAGTATAGATCCTGGATTTTATAAGAATTTAGACGATCAAAAAGGTATTGATGACCATATGCATAAATCATGTTATGGATACTTCATGCTTAAGAACTTATTTAATCGTAATTTGATAAAAGATCCAGTAGCTGAAATAACTGCATCTGGCGATAATATTAAATATTTAGTGGAAACAATTGAAATGATATCCTGTGAGAATATCACAAGTGATATTACAACAATTGATATTGCCAAAAATAATTATTATGATTTTTCAACTATTACGGATGAGAAATTATTAGTACATCCAACTGAGGAAGTAAAGAAAATTTTTGAGAATTTAAAAAATTCTAATTTAAAAATTCATATGAAAAATTGGTTATTAGATCAAATTTTTAATAATTTACCTGCCAATTTAAATTGTAATATTGAAGATAATTTTCATAATATTTGTGTAGATAGTGATGGATCAATTAGACTTTGTTTGAGAATTAAAGGCACGGAAACACGTAAGTTGGAAATTGAAGAAATTCTAATTAAAAATAATGATTTTGATTTAATTAAAAAATGTATTAAACAAGATAAAAAGAATTATTGTAAAGGTTGTATTCATTCCTGTTATTTAATGTCTCAAGGAGAATCGAAAGGAATAATTAGTCATTAGAATTGTATTGTTAAAATGCCCTGGAAAATATTTTAGTCATTATATATATTAAAATATAGAAGAAGAATATTTAAAGTTTTTAAAGAAACAAGAAATGAATTATCAAAAACATTTTTCGTTTGAAGAATTAAAAAGAACCACTTAACTCAAAATGGTTCAAAGTTAATGTGTTATTTTGTAGATGAATATAAGTATAATGGTTTGAATCAAAAATATTAATCAAGAGAGGAAAAGGAAATGGAAAAAGAAATTAAAGGGACAGTGAATAGTCTTGAAAATTTGGAAAAGGTTTTATATGTTTTGACCTGTAATATGTCAGAACTACCTAATTTCGAGACGTTAGTTAACCCGGAACATCGGGTATTAATTAAAGAATTTAATCAAAAAATACATGAAGATAATGATAAAATTGTTTCGTGGGATGATAATAATGTATTAATACACTATTATGGAAAGTATGCTCCCTCTAGTTTTATTAAACAAACTTTTGAGCTGATAGAGAAAATTCTCAAAAATTAAAGATTTACAAAAGGAGATTACGTTAATCTCCTTTTTTTGCTTGGATAAATTAATAAATACTAGATTTTAGGAGTATAAAAAGATGGAATCTATGGTTAATAGTTATTCAACAAATTGTGTTAATAACTGTTCTAATGATACTGAACTTGATATTAGAGCAAATAGAGTATCTCACAGTGATTCTCCAGTATATCAAAAAATAAAAACTTTAGTTTATAGCAATTCATTGATAAATCAAACAGAATTAGATGATATATTCCTAACTTTGCCAGTGGAAGAATTAATCGATGTATTCTATTTTATAAAAAAAATATATGTAGAACACTTAAATAGTACAAAAGCGACTCCTGATTTGTCTTTGAAAGCTATTATGGCTCGTATCGTTAAAGTAATTATTTCTAGATTTTTAGGATTAAATTCTTTAAATCTTCCACTGGCAGATCAAGTCAATTTTATAATCCAACAAAAAGCGGAATATGTAGCACAGTTTGAGAAACGATTGTGATAAAAATTATAGATGTAAATAGTTTTATTAGAGAAAATAGATTAACAGGTCCCATCGTTTCTCCACAAATTTTTTTAACTAATTCTTTTAACTTTCACCCAAAAGGTTTGATGTCAGAAGAAATATTTGGTATGGAAGGTACAGTTGAGAGAACGCAATCGATGTCATGGATTGAATTAAATTGTTATGTAATTCACCCCTTAATTTTTCAATTATTATCAACTAGAATTGAAAGAAGAATACCTACTATAATTTCAGGAGAAAAAACTTTTAATTTGGATCCAAATACCGGAGAACTTAAAGATCCCCCTGAAGGAGAAGAGGGAAAATTAAATGGATTTACTAGTTTATATGAAAATATTGACAAACTAAGATTTAGGAATACTGAAGGAGAACGAGGAAAATTTATTAATAATCTTTATAAATATATAAAGGCCAATACCTTTTTTATGAATAAAATTCTTGTTATTTCACCTGACTATAGAGCAGTTGAGGTTATACAAGGAACTAAACAAAAAGTAACAGAAGATAACTTGACAAATTTATATAAGAGAATTATTGAGCTGTCTGTCCAAGTAGGTTCCGTGCAAGGCGCGATTTATGATGTTTTAGCGTATCAAATGCAATTACTAATTAATTCTGTATATGATTATGTTAGAGTTAAAATTTCAAAAAAAGAAGGGATGATAAGGAAACTAATGTTGGGTGCTAGAGTTGATTATTCTGCATCTTCAGTTATTATTCCAAATCCAAATTTAAATATAGGGGAAGTTGGAGTTCCATTTAGAATTTGTACAGATATATTTGAACCTTTTTTATTGTATGGTTTAGTTAATAGTAAATATGTCAATTCCATTCCAGACGAATTTTATATAGAAGGGAAGAAATATTTAGGTAAGGAAAGTTATTTTGGAAATGAATAATATTGATAATCTTATTTATGAAGGAATGTTTAAAAGAATATCTAACTTAATGTTAGAAGAAATACAAGTAAGATTATCATCCAGTAACCTGACGGAAAAAGAACGGTTAAAATATCTAACATTGTTACAAGAAGGATATTTTGAAAAGATATACAATATATTACAATATATAAAGAAGAATTTATTATATATTATTTTTGGTACTACGGATAATCCAGAGGTTTCTAATAAAATTGATGAAATTAAACAAAATTATAATATAATTAGTAATGACTTTGTACAATTACAAAATAATCCAGATTCTACAGAGGAAGATAAAAATAATTTACGGAAAAGAATTGAGCAATTAAAACAATCTGTTATAGACGTTAAGAATATGAAAGAAGGTATTCCAGAAGCAGATAATGATATAGTTGTCTCAAATTCAGAATTTCCAATTTCTACAAGTAATGATATGAATATATCTCAATATACAGATTATAAAGGAACGGAAAGTGTAGGCAAAACAACAGAATCTACAGATATTGCTGCGACTTATATATGGAGAAAATATTGGAAAACTAGGTGTGGTAATATTTCAGGAAAAAAATTAAATCAGTGTAAGGCCAGGGGTGTTGACTTGGCTATAGGATTAATTAAGTCTAAATTAAGATTGTGTAATAATACTGTTGATCCAGATGGTTGTAAACAAACTTTGAATAATATGATTAATAAATGGAATGAAAAAAAGAAAGAATATCTTAAATACTAAACAATAGTTTGGAGGAATTTATAAAATGAGTATTTATGGTAAGGTTAACAAATATTTTGAGGAAGATTTTCTAGAATTCGGTAAAAAAATAATTTTAGAAGATATACAGAGATATGAAGAATATAAAGATGTTGATATCTCAAAACTGGTTATTAAAGAAGAGATAATATTGGACTATTTTTTAAGTGAAATAGTTCCATTTTGGCCTGAAACAAGAAGAACTTTGCCTAAGACGCCTAAAATTTCTTATCCTCAAGGACCAGAGAAAATACTTGGAGCTCAATTGTTCACACAAAATATTAAATTACCCACAGAAGAACTTTATAATTTAATAAATAACATACTAAACAATATACGAACTTATGCTTCTAGGGGTAATGAGTATTATATTATTTATGATGTTCCTGATACAGAGAAAAGAATAGGTCCTTTAACAAGTCTCATGTCATTTGATCAAATGATATTATATGCTTATAGTGCTTTAGATGAAATTATGATTAAAACACTTAAGAATTATACTATGTTCATAAAAGATAATAGTACTAATTTTTACAATGAATATACTAATATCTCTAATGCTAATTATAAAAAAATGGAATCGTGGTATTCTAATATATTAAATACTATTTCAATTAAGGAGCAATTTGATAATTTAATTAATAGTTCAATGCTTCAATTAGGAAAGTATAATACATATTTATCTAATTTTAGCAATGAACTAAAAAAAGAGATTAATGTTCATAATAATAATATTCTAGAGTTGTTAAACGCACAAAAAAAAGTTGGCATTGGAATTGTAAATGATATGAAGGAAAAATTGAAGATTGTTGAGGAAAACAAAAAAAATTCTTCTACTACTTCTACTACTTCTACTACATCTTGGTTTTCCGATATTATAAATAGTGTTCAACAAAGTCTTAAGTGGACTATCGCATCAAAACTTAATCCCATGAATTGGAATTGGAAAATTATAGGTAGTTCTGCATTAATTGCCTCAATTATAGCAGGAGGTTATTATCTTTGGAAAAAATATTGGGATCATGATTGTTCAAAACTTACAGATATAAAAGAAAAAGCACAATGTGAAATTAAAGCAATGGATAAATCAATTGGTAAAATGAAGTCTGAATTAGATAAATGTGATTCTACAGTTAATCCTTCTGAATGTAAAAAGCAATTAAATGATTTAGTTAATAAATGGGAACAGAGAAAAAGAGATTTACAAATACAGCTTATGAATCCTGATTCAGAGATTTAAAAATTATGGATAATTCTTATTTAAATACGTATTGCTTAGATATTTTATCAGAAGACGCTTTACATCTTACCACTGATAAATTTAAATCCTTAAACAATAGAGTTAAGGAAGTAGGATTAGCAATTAAGAATAATCTAATGATAAATTCAACAGAAATTTGTGGGGAATGCCAAAAAGTTCTAGACACATACATAAAAGGAATTAAATTCTTTCCTTATGAAGAGCACGGGTTAATATTTAGTATAAGAACATTTCCAGGAATTAATGACAAAAAATTAATACAAAGTTATATTTTGAATCCATTTAAAGGTTCCCGTTATTATAAGAAAAAAATGTTACTAAATGTTCCTAAAATTGAGGGAATAAAATTTAAAAAAAATGAAAACGGTATTGTATATTTTGAGAATAAATATGATTTAGATATAAGTTTTTATATTTCAACCATAACTTTACATGCTCTAAATGAAAAAGAATTAGTTGCCTGTGCCTTATATTGTTTAGGATTTTGGATTGAATGGGAGGAATATAAAAAAATACTAACCTTAAGAACATTCGATCTTCTGGCAAATTTTCCTATTCCTGTTATTGAGATACTGAATCTTCCAATTAATTTAGTAATGTCCCATAAGTTTAGAAAAATACAAAGGAAATCTGATGATTTTGTAAAGAACTGTGGTTATGGCGTACATTTAGCTTCATTCTTAAAGAAAAGTGGTATTGATTATATAGATAATATATCCAGATTGAATTCATTATTAGGACCTTTGCAATCTTATTTCATTAGATTAGATAGGCGTATAAACTTTATAACAAAATGGTTTTCAAATGAGGAAAATTCTTTACACCGCATACAAAAACTAACAGATATACCAAGATATAAGGAGGTTATGGAAAAACTTAGAGCGCTAAATAAGGATCAAAAATTATTGCCATATATTGAGAAGATTAAGAATGCCTCTAATATTGAAGGAACACCATATAGTTTGCAGTTAAAAACGCAAGAAACAATTGTTTAAAATTTTTAATTTTGAAAAATATTTAAAATGAAATTATGTTAGAAGGGATAGTTATGGAAAAGTATTTAATTGAATATAACAGTCTCGACCAAAATAATATAACATTTGCTCAACATGCTTTACTAAAACAGGTAAACATATTAAAGAATAATATTACTAGATTTATCGGTTTAACTTTGGCTAATTCAGATAAAGATAAAACAGAAAATACGGATGCAATTTCTTATTTAAAAGATGATAAGGAAAATATCAACTTTATTAAAACCTCTTTAAAAGCTAAACGGTTTGATTATAAAATAGATAGGAATTTTTTTCCTATAAGAAATTTTTTGAAGGAATATGCTGTTAAGGAAAATGAAAGAATTAAATCTCTAGATGAACGTAATATATCATATGATAAAAAAGATATTAAAAATATTAAACGTATACCAGAAATTGAAAAAATATTTCTTGGTATGGGAGATATGATTTTATCCACATTTCTTCCTCAAGATTGTTCAGAAGTGTTTCATTGGTGCATAATATCTTTACCTGGATTACAAAGACTTATGGTAGCTAATGAATTAATTGAATATTATATATTTTTTGAAGATAAAGAAAAAAAAGATTTAAGTAAAGGAGCATCTGTCTATATAAATCTTAAGGAACTTAATGAAAGATTTCCTGGATTAGTAAAATATTCTAGCAAAAATTATTTTACAGAAGAAAAGAAGAATGGTACATTAATTAAAAAAGGAAATTTTTCAGATGTTATACAAAATTATAATGAGGTGAGAAAAAAAGTTAAAATTAAAAGAGAATATCTAACAATATCTGATTTTAAACCCAAACCTAATGTTGAATCTGAGTTTGAATTATATATATTAAATAACAAGGAATTAGGTGAAAGCCATTTTTTTGGCAGATATAAAGAGGTATACGAAAGGAGAAAAACCAATACAATGCGTGAATTACAAAAATATATTTTTATAAATTAAATTATAATCTGAGAGAAACCAATGAAATAGAATGAATTAAGAAGTTGAGATAAAAAGGATCCTTTAACTAGGATCCTTTTTTTTCATCTTACAATTTAAAAGGAAAGGAAAATTAAAGTGATTGTTGACAATTCAGTAATGGAAGATAAACTAGTAATAAAACTTATTGAAGCAAATAAGGCGTATCGAAATGGTATGCCAATTATTAGTGATGAGGCATTTGATAAACTAGAGCAAGAATTAAAAAATATAAATTCAAACCATCCTTATTTTAAAAAAATAATGGATGATACTTTTTACGGTCAAGAAGAACCTCTTACTCTGTTCATGGGTTCTCAAACTAAGGCATTAGACTTAAAAGGTTTGGAAGTTTTATATAGAAGGATTCCTAATTCAGATATTATATTAAATAACCTTCATATATCAGAAAAGATAGATGGGGCATCTGTTGAATTAACATATGAACAAGGAATTTTAGTCAAAATATTAACTAGAGGCAATGGCATAAGAGGAGTAAATGTCACTGACATATTAAGAAATGTTCCTTCTATACCCAAATATTTAGAAGATTATTCTTTTGATATTGTAATTCGTGGAGAGATTTATATGACTAAATCTTCGTTAAAATTAATTAATGAAAAATTAATTAAAAGTAATAAATCTCCTTTTAAAAATACAAGAAATGGCACTGTTGCCATAATGAAGACACAAGAAAACAAAAGCTTGGCGAAATATTTGTCCTTTAAGGCATTTGATATAAGTATAAACAATGATATATTAAACCAAGATAATAGTTTATATAATAAATTTTATTTCTTAAATCATAAATTACATTTTGATGTTCCACCATATAAACTTATTAGAAAGGGAGATATTCCTGAATATTATAAACACAAGAAAAAAGAAATGGAGCATTTGGATTATGATATTGATGGATTAGTTATCTCTGTTAACAACCTTTTAATATTAAAAAATTTAGGTTTAATGGATGATGGAAAGTGTCTAAAAGGACAAATGGCATTAAAATTTGAATCTACTTTAGAGATAGTAACTATAAAAAATATTGAATGGAGTTACGAGGGAGGACAATATATATGTCCAATTGCTATATTCGATCCAATTGATTTAGATGGAGCAGAAATTTCTAGAGCACAACTTAAATCTCCACAGTGGATGGAAGATAATAAAGTAGGTATTGGAACGGTAGTTTCAATTAAAAGATCTGGAGGTGTAATTCCTTGTATTGTAGATGTTTTGGTAACTAATGTAGATAAGGTTATTTTACCTAGTATATGTGAATATTGTAGTACATATATTGAAAGGGATGGAGCGAGAATTTATTGTCCAAATGAAGATTGTAGAGCAAAAGAAGCATTTAGAATAAATCATTTTCTGAGTGTTTTAAATATTAAGGGTTTAGCATTTAAAACAATTTTAGAATATGTTAATTCTGGCATAAGATTATCTAATTTTTTGGATGAAGATTATACTTTTATTGATCATACCGTTAATGATAATGATAACATTTCAAAGGTAATTTGGAAAAAAATAAGAAAACAATTAGAAAATATTAATTCATTGAAATTATCTGAATCTTTATCAGCATTAAGTATAACATGTGCAGGAGGAACAACGACTTGGAATACGATTATCAATGAAGGCTATGATACAGTAGATAAAATTAGAATTATGACTCCTCGTCAAATTTCAGAATGTGGGAGAAATTCTAATAAAAGAATTGGAGCAATAAGAGGATTAAAAATCCATAATAGTATTAATTCGAGTAGAGTACAAGAATTGCTTGATAAATTAGGAATATTGTTAAAAGGAAGAAAGGAAAAAGAAATGTTTAAGGAAACTGAAGATATTATTATAATTCCAAATAATAAATGTGATTTAGTGAAACCTTTAACGGGTAAAAGAATTGTTATGACTGGTACTGGACCATGGCAAAGAGAGATATTAAGGAAAATTTTAGAAGATAATGGAAATGAAGTTCAAAGTTCTGTGAATAAACTAACTAATATTTTAATTTGTGAAGATCCAACTTCTGATTCGAATAAAATGAAAAAAGCTTTATCTTTAGGCGTGGATGTTATGAAATATTCTGATATATTTAAAGAGATAGAGAATGAATAATATAGAGTAGTGAATTGCCATAAAAGAGAGATTATTTTCTCTCTTTTTTTTTGAAAAATAAAAAAGGGGATTGGAACCCCTTTTGCCTTTATGGAATAGCCATCCCATCCCCTCCTCTACATTGCTCTTTTACTGAGGATAATCCAAAATGGGAATGGCTACCCCCATATCATCGATAACCAGCCTGTAACAAGTACGGCCGGTCATCGACTCCCTCACGTACTCTCGGCTAGATGCAGAGTACCTCTCCATATGCACTCCGCACCAATCCTCCCACCCGAAATCCTGATCGATATTCAGGGGGAAGTCTTCTTTCACCCTAACAATGAGGGAGAGATCCTCCGGACCCCACCCTATGATCACAGAGCCCATCTCGACCCCACAATGGGTCTCGAATCGCTCACTCACGCCCTCCGGGCAATTCCCGAAGAGGCTAACCTCTTCGGCTATGCCCTGCTCGAAGAACCCAAACACCCTGGGAGAGATCCCCGATCTCTCCCTAAGAGTGGCGAATTCCTCCGCCACTCTCTGGTGTTCCTTCCACCTGTCCAGAGATTCACTGATATAATCTCTGGACAAGGGGCTCGAAATCAGACGATGTAGGAGCTTCAACGCTCCTACATACGTTGAAACGTCTGATGTTGGAAACCCTAAATCTATAAAAGCATTTAGAGTTTCCTGCGAACTTACCTTAGAACTGGCCGGAATCAGCTCTTCAGATAAGCAGGCAGAACCTTCGAATACTTGTACCATTTCCTTTACCTCCATCAAATTTTTAGTTTTGAATCAGTTAAATTCAAAACAATCATAACATCTTAATTTTTAATATATATAATAGGAAATCAAAAAACTTGACTGGATAAGTTTCGAACTAAGAACCCTTAAAAGATATATTATAATATAGAGTGTTGGTTACCGTAAAAAGAAAGATTAGTTTCTCTTTTTTGAAAAATAAAAAAAGGGGGTGTACCCCAAAGTACAACTCCGTTTTTATCATCATCATCTTTCCTTTTCCCGGCTTAAGGCTGCCGGTTGGCCGATTTCCCGGCGAACTTCTCGCCAGGCTTCCCAGGCTGTCGCATGTTCGGACGCGACAGCTAGGGAAGGGCTAAAGGATTGCCGAGGAGGATAATCCCCGAAATTCCTCCGGCAACGCAAGCCTATTCCGAGCAGCACATTCTCCCAGAAATTCAATCTGAGAGAGCATACCGCTGATTGTTCTTGCTGAAGTGAGAGAGTAAAGTTTTGTTCTCTCATACTCCAGATCTTTCAGGTTTTCTACCGTCGGGCAGCGTTCGAAAACCTCACGGGCTGCCAGAACCCTCTTTTCCGCCTCCTCCTGGTAGGTGAGAAACTCGTTAATTGTTTTTGATACTTTATGAAGCATCCGTACTGCATCAACTAACCTGATATTGTCCATGAATTTTTCTCTCCTTTTTCCCGATATTTTAGGACATCGGGAGTAGATTATTTCATTATTCTTTAATATATATAATAGGAAATCAAAAAACTTAACTGGACAAACTTCAAACTGAGGACTAATGAAAGAGAATAATAAACTTAATTCATTAACAAATAGACATTATACTTAGTTGTAGAAAAAATTTAAGGATAAAGTTAAAAGAGATATTCTTTTCAAGGGAGTTAATGAATGGAATAAGAGAAAATTAAAAAGGAAGTAAAAATCTTAATCCTAAGAAGGAATGAATAAATGTCTTCATTAAATCCACCAGAACAATTACGATCAGTAGATCCATACAGTCAAGATAGATTCTCTTCCGTTGTGAATCGTTTCACAAGAATTCTTACAGGGGGAGAAGATTATTTATTGTACCCGGATGAAAGTTTTCTCTTTGTAGAAGATGCTCAAGATACTTCTAGTAATAATTATATAACCTTTTCTCCTGGAAGTGCAATTAAGGATGATGAGTTAATTATAGTAACTGCAAATGGAATTGTGGATTTTGAAGATGATAATTATTATTTAGATAATACTCCAGGAATGATTTCTGAAGGTAACTATTATGTAGTTTTGTGGTATAATTATGCTAGAATTTATTCACCTCCTATGGCATATTATCGTATATTAAGGCAATCAGAAGTATTTGAGACATATATTTCAAATTACCTTTTTTTAGCATGCGCACAAATTAAACAATATGGTGGAGATAGAATGATAACTGAAACAGAGGACGACATTCTAACTGAAGATGGTGATTATTTATTGTCAGAAAGAAGTTCCGTGCCTATGTCATATGGTATAACTGAGAAATGGTATTATGATCCAGATAATCCAACAGTGGGAAAAAGAAATTATCTAACTATATCATGGATAACCTAACAATGACTATTAAGTGCAAAATATGTCATAGAGAACATGAAAATTATAAAGGTTTAAGTAGCCATTTAAAAGTACACAACTTATCAAAAAAAGACTACTATGATGAATATCTTTTAAAAGAAGGAGAAGGTATTTGTCACAATGAAAATTGTAATAATGAGACTAATTTCATTTCTTTAAATCAAGGATATAATCTATTTTGTTCAGTTAAATGTGCTCAAAATTCTAAAAAAGTTCGAGAAAAAATAGAAAAAACTAATTTAGAAAAATTTGGATATCGGTGTTCTTTTCAATCTCCAATAATTAGACAAAAATTTATAGACAATTTTCGAGAAAAATATAGTGTTGATAATCCTTTTCAATTAAAAGAAGTTAAAGAAAAATCAAAGAAAACTAATCTAGAAAAAAGAGGTTTTGAATATGCGTGTCAATCAGAAGCAGTAAAAGAAAAAAGTAAGAAAACCTGCTTGGAGAATTATGGAGTTGAAAATCCAATGCAATCAAAAGAAGTACAAGATAAATATACGCATACTTGTTTAAAAAAGTATGGGGTTGAATACCCCATGCAATCTAAGTATATTCAAAACAAATTTAAAAATACATTAATGAAAAATTATGGTGTTAATAGTCCATTAAAATCTAAAATTGTTAGAATTAAATTTCAAAAAACTTGTATGAGAAATTATAATGTTGATAATCCGAGTAAATCAAAATTAATAAAAGAGAAAAAAAGAATTAGCTATATTTTAAAATATAATGTTGATAATCCTTCCAAATCTAGCTTAATTAAAGAGAAGAAAAAAGAAACCTGTTTAAAACATTATAATGTACCTTATGCATGGCAATCATCTACATTTAAAGATAACTACAGATTAAGGTTTTATAATAAATTAATTAATTCTAATAGACTTCAAGGTATAATTAAACCTAATTTTTTACCTGAAGAATTTATTCATTGTGGACTTACATATTCTTGGACCTGCTTAAAATGTAATACTATATTTGAAGATGATCTTGGTAATGGTAAAATACCCAGATGTCCAAAATGCTTTCCTTCCCTAAATGGTACTTCTAAATTTGAGCAAGATCTATTTGAATTTATTAAATCTTTAAATATAGAAGTATTTCAGCACAATCGTACAATCATTCGACCAAAAGAACTTGATATTTTCATTCCTTCCCATAATCTGGCTATTGAGTTTAATGGACTCTTCTGGCATTCTGAACTAGGTGGAAAACACAATCAAAATTACCATTTAAATAAAACGCTTGAGTGTCAAGAAAAAGGAATTCAGTTAATTCATATTTTCGAAGATGAATGGTTATTCAAGCAAAATATAATTAAATCAATAATCAAAAGTAAACTTAATCTTATTACAAATAAGATTTTCGCCAGAAAGTGTACTATTAAAATACCTGATTCAAACCAAGCCTTTAATTTCCTTGAATCTAACCATCTTCAAGGTTATATAAATGGAACTCATTTAGGTTTATATTTTAACAATGAATTAGTCTCAATTCTAACTTATGGTAAACCTCGATTTAATAAGAATTATGAAGTTGAAATATACCGGTTTTGTAATAAAATAGATACTATAATAGTAGGTGGTTTATCTAAATTAATTAAATGTCTTAATTCTAAATCTATATTAACTTATGTTGACTTAAGATATGGAACTGGAATAAGTTATCTCAAAAGTGATTTTAAATTAATAAGTAAATCTAATCCAAACTACTACTATATGAAAAATTATCAACATAGAGAATCTAGATTAAAATATCAAAAACATAAATTAAAAGATAAGTTAGAAATATTTGATGAGAATTTAACCGAGTGGCAGAATATGCAATTGAATAATTATGATAGAATATGGGATTGTGGGAATTTGATTTTTGGTTCATTTAAACCAACAAAAAAATTGGTGCGTGAATCAAAATATGATTATTCATTAATTAATACTTCATTTTAAAATATATTATTTCCATGCCTAGCCAAGGAAAATCACTAACTTCAGTTAGTGGATGAATTTGGTATAACATTCATAAAGAATTAGCTTTAGCTAATTCTTGAATTTCTTTTGGATAAATTTAAAATTCTAAAAGAATCTTTATCTAATTTTAAAAATAGGGAAGAAATTTTAAATAGATGGAAAGATAGAGGATAATTATGGTTGAAAGAATAAAAGTATCTCAAATGGATGTTACTACTAGTCTAGATGATACAGATTATTTATATGCTGTAGATGTCTCTGCTGCTGAAAGTGGATCCAAAAAAATAACAATTCCCAACGTTGCCAAAAGTATTGGGGAAAATGCTAGTTCATCCACAGAGGTTGATGGATCTGATACTAATTTAATAAATGATAAAGATAGTGGTATAACTAAGAAAATTACGGTTGATAATTTGTGGATAAGCATTAAAAAGAATTCAGGAGATTTACCATCTGGATGGAACCGTATTGATCCCAGTTACTATACTAGTACTCCTGTATTTGAATATTATAATGGAAGCAATTTTGTTATTCCTGCGGACTGGGCAGCCGATTATACTTATTCATTGCATAGTGTTGTAAAGGAACCTGGATTATCTACTTATTCTTATATGTATGAATGTGTTGGAGTTACTGGTCCAACTGGTCCAACTCAACCATCTTTTCCTCTGAATGAAGGGGAGGATGTTGTAGATAATTCATATGTGGTATGGTGTGCGCGAGGTTATACAGTTATTGAGACAACAGTAGATTTTTCAAATATATTACATATCTATAAAGGTACTCCTTTAATTATTGAGTATACTGATAGTAATGGTAATGTTTCAAGAATGCCACGTATGCTTAAACTTGTTTCTTCAAATAGAATCTCTGTAAGTGGAGAACCTTTAACCAACCTAACTTTAGGTGGGGCATACACAATTACTAATATGTGGGTTGGTGATCCACATATTGTAGAACAATTTAATTGGTATTTTGAAGGTGCATGGAATAATGATTTACTTGATATTGATCTACTTGACAAATATGGAAGAAAATTTAGATGGAATTTACCAACTTCATATGTGGTAGAATTTAGTGTAAGAACTGCTAGTAATGATGCTGCATTTAATAATTTTATAAATCTTGAAGCAAATGGAGTATCAGTTTGTGTAAATAGAAGTGGAGCTGGAATACAACCAGATGCCACTTTGACTTGGAGTGAGGTTCCGTATTCTTCATTTTCACCCGGACATTCGATATTATTAAAAGGGGATCCAATAGTAGTTAAAAAATATCATTCTGTCAGTACAGGTACTGCAACAGGATTAAGTTTGAGTTTTACAACTATTCCAATATATGGATTTTCTTATTAAAAATGAAAGGATTTAATAATGGAAGTTTCATTAATAATTCTAAATTTAGTATTAATTGGATTTTGTATATATTTATTTTTACAAATTAAAAAGAATAAAAAGTTAGGAGTTGACGTCATGGCTAAAAAAGTAAGTGAATTAACTGCAATAACTAGTTTAGATTCAAATGATTTATTATATGCAGTTGATACTAGTGCAACAGCTTCCAAAAAGATTACTTTATCTGATGTAAGTAAAAGTATTGGTAGTACTGCTACAACTGCAACTGAAATTGATGGATTGGATACTTTAAATGTTAATGATAAAGATGATGGATCTGTAAAAAAAATTAATTTGAATAATTTCTGGATAAGTATTAAAAAGAATTCAGGAGATTTACCCTCGGGATGGAATCGAATTGATCCAAGTTATTATACTAGTACTCCTGTATTTGAGTATTATAACGGAGCAACTTTTGTGACACCCGATACATGGCAATCTGGATATAGTTATTCTCTAGGTAATGTAGTGGGGGACGGTTCTGGAAATTTATATATGGAAGAATGCGTGGGTGCAGGAACTAGTGGAGGAACAATTCCGGGAT
>Ga0172370_10001302_pt1 | contig 38390 bp, 26 predicted proteins | sample LakKiv5m_FD_114538 | JGI IMG/M metagenome (GOLD analysis project Ga0172370, IMG submission 114538) | Freshwater microbial communities from Kabuno Bay, South-Kivu, Congo - kab_022012_11.5m | ecosystem: Environmental > Aquatic > Freshwater > Lake | place: Democratic Republic of the Congo...
CTGGTTACGGGAGTCTCTTCCAACACTGCTACCATTACCTCGGCGGATCAGACGGATCCGGTTCCGGGGAACAATTCAGATATAGCTTCTGTTAATGCCACCAGTTCAGGCGGCGGAGGCGGAGGCATTGAGAGCAACGGTGATTTATCAAGTTACATTGCCCTGCGTAAGTTCATCCGGACCAAGGAGAACAGCACCGAATTCCTCAACCAGGTATCCAACCTGACGAACTTCACTGAAAACCTCGTAGCGTCAGGTATCATCCATTCCGCAACCAACCTGAAGGGTGCCACTTCTTCGATTTTAAGTTATCTGCCGGAGTCAGGACCGATTAATTCCAAGGGCTACATTTCAACTCCAACCGACCTCCTGAGCATGTCCAACGCAACTGAGGTATTTTCAGTGGATTACTTCAACGCGGAGGATAAGCGACTGGGTGTTATTATGGCGATGACCACTCCTGCCGGGGTGGTGTACAATCACACCAAGGTTATCTGCGACCGGTTAACGGGTGGTAGCCTTGAGAATGTGCGATTGGTCGACATTCAGGGCCACAGGTTCATTTTGAGCCTGATTGCTCAGGAGAACGGTGAAATGGACTACACCGTCAGCTTCGTTGCTTACGAAAGCGGCAAACGGTTTATGATCGACAATCAGTGGTCGAAAGAGTGGTACAAGCCTGAAGGCAGTGCACCTGTATTTAATTTCCAGGTTTGGTCGGTTTCGAAGGAGACCACCATTGAGATGGTTTCGGAGATCCTGACCCGGATGGATGCAGACCATGACATCACCTTCCTGAATGGCGGTGGCCAAAGGATTCCAACGCTGTTCGTGAAAGAGGGATCCTATTCAAATGGTCAGCTGAAACTGACGGTATCCAACCCGGGCGGCGCCAGCGAATTGACCATAAAGGGCACCATCACCAGAACGGAAAAATCCGATAAGGAGCAGCTGAATGTCATTACCCTTCCTCTGAACAGCCAGTTGCGTGAGCAAGAGGTTGTTGTTCCGGTGGGACATATATTTGACATGGGCTTTACGGTTTCATCGAATGCCGATCAGGGTCTCGATGAACTCTATTTTGCCGACGGAGCCTGGGGTCGGTATGTGGAGGAGAATGCTGGTACTATCAGTGAATTTGCCATTGAACCTGCAAACGGAGAAACACTCTCTGATACCTATATGGTTGAGAGAAACGCCAGCATAAGTGGTACTGTTAAAACTTATGTGAGTCTGTTCAGGAACCTGACCACCCGTAAGGAAGCAGTTGATCTTTCAAATTACAACAGGATCGCTTTTGATGCCTCGGGCGAAGGACTAGTTGAGATTATTGTGGTTAAGGACGGCATTGAGAACTGGAGCAATCAATATAGGAAGACAATTCAGCTATCATCAGCTCAGACCAGCTATTCAATCGGTTTCGATGAGTTAACAAGCCTGATGGGTGGTGCTTTTGCCGGCAATGACATTGTATCGGTTGTCTTCAACGCATTGGGTAATCAGATTACGGAGGTGCCGTTTGAGGTGAATATCCGCAATCTGAAATTTGACAAGCTGGGCGAATCAGATAACCCAACTCTTGGCCAATTTGGAATCCGGGCCTATCCGAATCCAACCCGGGGATTAACCACACTTGAATTCTCATTGTACAAGGAAGGTCCGGTTAAAGTTGTCCTTTACGACCTGACTGGCAGGGTTGTCGATGTGGTGGCCCAGGCAGATTTCAGCAAAGGAACTCACCGGATCAATTATGACAATCCCGCCTTGAAGGCAGGTAGCTATTTCTGCAGGATCTATTTCGATGAAACCACTGAAACTGTTCAGCTGCAGATTGTCGAATAAACATTTTTAACATGCGAGATATGAAAGACCGGTGATGAGCCGGTCTTTTTTTTGGATATTGTGCAGAAGGTGCAATATATAAAATGACACCGATATAATAAGGATATAAAGATATATAAATCCTCAATAATGATATCGATAAAAAGATCTTTAAATCAATAATAAGTAAATGAAAATGAATGAATTAAATATTATTAACAAATGAATTTTCCGATCAATTTTTGTCTCTTTTATTTTGTTGATAACAGATGCAATTTGTAAATTGCAACGATAAATTGGGTGAAAACCATTTTATTACAGCCAATCGATTAAAGCCAGAAGAAAAAACAATTAAAAAATATCAAGATGAGAACCGCTACACGCTTTGTTTTTCTTGGTCTTGCAGCACTTTTACTGAGTGCAGGCATTACCAAGGCCGGCACTATTGGTGACCGGGTCTGGCTGGATGCCAACAGCAATGGCATACAGGATACTGGTGAAGGAGGTGTTTATGGTGTGACCGTGCAGTTGTATACCAGTCTGGATGTCCTCCAGGCGACCAAAACAACTTCAGCCACAGGATACTTCAGCTTCACCAATGTTGCCGCCGGTACCTATTATCTGAAGTTCACCCTTCCATCGGGTTATGCATTTGTTGCAGCCGGGGCAACGGTTGATGAGGGCAAGGATAGTGATGTTACAACTCTGGTTGATGGGACAACCGATGATTTCACTATTACTGCCATTCAAACCATTAATTACATGGATGCAGGGATGGAAATAACCACACCTTATTCCATTGGCGATCTGGTTTGGATTGATAAAAATGCTAACGGGATTATGGATGTTGCCACGGAAACCGGTTTGTCAGGGGTTACCGTTAAGCTGTATAACAATCTTGGCACCGTGGAGCTTCGAAGTACCGTAACCAATGCTTCCGGAGCCTATGCATTTGACCCGGTTATTGCAGGGGATTACGTGATTAAATTCATTAGCCCTTCGGGCTATTACCTGAGCGCACAGGGTGCCGGGGCCGATGTTACGATTGATAGTGACGCAGATCCGGCTACCGGAAAAACTGGCGTGATTTCCGTTTCTGCTGATGTTACAGATATCGATGCCGGTATGTTCAAAAAGGGATCGATCGGCGACCGGGTATGGTTTGATGACGGCGATGGAATTCTGGAATCAACGGAGGCAGGATTTGCCGGAGTGACTGTCAAATTACTTGATGCCGCATTACCTCCAGGAAGTACTCCATTGGCTACAAAAGTTACATCCTCAACGGGATATTTTACTTTTACAGGATTGTCACCTGAAAAGACCTATGTGCTGCAGGTTATTTTGCCGGCAGGGGGATATGTATTCAGTCCGGCAATCCAGGGGACAGATAACACTAAGGACAGTGATATCCTTAATCTTGTCGATGGCTACACGAATGTAATCAGTATCACTTCAGGGCAGGTCCTGACTAACATTGATGCTGCCATCAACCTGCCCGGATCAGCTGCCTGCACGATCAGTGATTTTGTTTGGAATGACATGGATGCTGACGGTAAACAAGAAGTTAATGAACCTGGCATAACGGGTGTTAGTGTTAAACTATACAAATCCGATGGGGTCACGCTGGTTAAGTCAACAACCACCACAACTGGCGGGCTTTACTCATTTACAAATGTTATTGCAGGCGATTACCTGGTGAAATTTGCAGCTCCGTCGGGATATTTCTTTAGCCCCAAAGCTGCCGCTGCTGATGTTACCCTTGACAGTGATGTAAATCCGGGAACAGGGAAGACAGATGTGTTTACCATGGCGGGCGGAGCAACCAATTCCGACATAGATGCCGGTATGTACAAAAAAGGTTCCATCGGCGACCGTGCCTGGATGGATGACGGAGATGGAATTCTTGAAGCCGGTGAAGCAGGATTTGCAGGCGTAACGGTGAACTTATATGCTGCCGGAGGTGCAGTCGTTCTGGCTACGAAAACCACTTCCGCTACGGGGTATTATTCCTTTACTGGTCTGGCCCCCGGAACCTATGACCTTGAATATGTTCTTCCCTCGGGCGATTATGATTTTGCACCTGTCAACGCAGGTGGTGATGAAGCCAAGGATAGCGACGTTGATGTTACTACCGGTAAAGTTGAGGACGTTGTGATTACCTCCGGTTTGACCATCAATAATCTTGATGCCGGTGTTATTCTGGATCCGGCAGTGATCACATCGATCAGCGATAAGGTCTGGATTGATGCCAATGGAGATGGTATTCAGGATGTTGGCGAAGCAGGATTAGCCGGAGTGACTGTTAAACTTTACAATTCTACCGGATCCACTCTGTTGACGAGCACAACTACCGCAGTGGGCGGGACCTATAGTTTTGGAAATCTTTTGCCAAACACTTATGTTGTCAGGTTCACAGCACCCTCCGGGTATTATTTCAGTCCGAAAGATGTTGTGACCACGACAGAAGATTTGGACAGCGATGCCGATGCAACGGGAAAAACAGCGCCTATCACCTTAGCAGGCGGAGTTCCCAATGATGACATTGACGCCGGGCTATACAAGAAGGGATCCATCGGTGACCGGGTATGGAATGACCTGAATCGTGACGGTATCCTTGATACTGGTGAACCGGGATTTGCCGGTGTGACTGTTGAACTTTACAGTACCACGGATCTGGTTAACAAAATCACTTCAAAGGTGACCAGTACCTCTGGCTATTTCGTATTCAGCGGATTGGTACCTGGTTCCTATAAACTGAAATTCATTAAGCCTGTCGGAGATTATCTGTTCAGTGCCGATGCTCAGGGTACCGATCCGGCCAAAGACTGCGATGTCGTTGATGCAGACGGCTGGACAGATGCCATCATTGTTACCTCGGGCCTGGTTTTCACTGACAAGGATGCCGGGATTCATCTTGATCCAACAAAGGATTGCAGTATCAGTGATTTTGTATGGGTCGACACGAATGCAAATGGCATTCAGGATGCTGGTGAATTAGGTCTTGATGGAGTCAGTGTTAAACTCTACAATTCGACGGGTACCACCCTGATAAAAAGCACCACCACTGCAAATGGCGGGTTGTATTCTTTCACATTATTGCCAGCCGGTACCTACATTGTTAAATTCACTTGTCCTTCAGGTTATTATCTGAGCCCGGCGGCTGCAGGTGCTGCAGGGGTTGACAGTGATCCTGATCCAGTAACGGGTAAAACCGCCCCGATCATCCTTGCTGCAGCAGATGAGCCAGCAACGATTGATGCCGGTATGTTTAAAAAAGGGACCATTGGCGACAGGGTATGGAACGACCTGAATCTTGACGGGCTTCTGGACGCCACAGAGAAGGGATTCCCCGGTGTTACTGTCAAGCTTTATGCCAGCGGAGACCTGGCAACCGCCCTGCAAACCAAGGTGACCGGTTCAACAGGTTACTATTCCTTCACGGGCGTGGTGCCGGGTACCTATGTGGTTCAATATGTTCTGCCGAGTGCTGATTATTTGTTCAGCCCCGACGGTGTTGGAACGGATGAAGGCAAAGACAGTGATGTTATTGATGATGTGAATGGTTATACCGATGTGATCACCATTACATCCGGATTGGTAATAAACAACCAGGACGCCGGGATTTACATTGATCCGGATAAGGATGGCAGCATCGCCAACCTGGTTTGGGTGGATACCAATGCTGACGGAATTCAGGATGCTGGCGAATCAGGTTTAGCCAATGTCAGTGTCAGGTTATACAATGAATCAGGGACAACTCTGATTGCAACCACCACTACCGGAACTCTTGGTACCTATATTTTTGAGCATCTGCCCCCAGCAAATTATTTGGTGAAATTCACCTGCCCGACCGGATATTACCTAAGTCCGAAGGGTGCTGGTGCTGATGTCACCAAGGACAGTGATGCTGATCCGGTTTCCGGCAAAACTGCCACAATCACCGTAGGTGTCAATGCAGATCTCGTGGATATTGACGCCGGTATGTTTAAAAAAGGTGCCATTGGCGACCGGGTGTGGATTGATGCAGACGGCGACGGCGTATTGGAAACCGGCGAAACCGGGTTCTCCGGTGCGCTGGTCAACCTTTACGCAAGTGATGGTACCACGCTTCTGAATACCAAGCTCACAGGCTCAACCGGATATTTCACCTTTGATGGTTTAACTCCAGGTACTTACGTCCTTGGTATGACTCCTCCGGCCGGATATTCATTCACTGATCTGAATGCTGCGGCTGCCACGGAGGCAACCGACAGTGACTTTGATCCAGCCACAAGCAAAACAGCCGCAATTACCATTGTTTCCGGCCAGATTGTGAATGATCAGGATGCCGGTATCACAACGCCCGGACCAGTCAGTCCTTTCGTCAGGAATCCGTTTAAATCCGGAAGCCTTGATGAGAATGCTGTCAGCCTGACCGAGTTCAAGGCTTATCCGAATCCGTTCAGCGGAAATCTGAATATCAGCTTCCGGATTGACCAGGACACCCAGGTCAGCATTGCCATCATGGATATGAGCGGCCGTGTTGTGGAGATGATCGCAGATCGTTCCTATGAAGCAGGCCAGCATAATCTGGTTTACACGAACCAATCGCTTAAGGCAGGAGTTTACTTCATGCGGATCACCCACAATGGTGGATCGGATGTGATGAGGATAGTCGTCAGTGATTAGTTGAGAAAAGTGCTATAAAGTTAAAGAGGCTGTCTCGGGATGAGGCAGCCTCTTTTTTTTGGGCGTGGAGCTGGCGGGAATCGAACCCGCGTCCAAACAAGGAACCCATAGGGTTTCTACATGCTTATCCGGTTTTGGGTTTTAGTGCTTCGGCTGGCAACAGGCAGCCTACCGAAACCTTAGCTCCTTAATTTTACCGCAGCACCGGAGCCTTGCTGTGGCTATCCCCGTATTGATGAGCACCACGGGATCCGGATGGAACAGGGCCTTACCTCCGGCGTGATGTCTCGTCCCCGCACCTTGTGCAGGGATTAGGCTTAAGTACTAATATTCCTTAGGCGGCGAGAGCGTAATTTGATTCGCCAGTTAATTGTTTGCAACCTTTATTCACGAGCTGTATTGCGAAGCTCGGCATGCTTGCCTACCAGTTCACCTCGCTGTCAAAACCAGGTCAGCCCCGATAGGGACTGCAAATATACGCCAAAAAAATACTAATTTCAGAGCCTTTACCTCCGGCCAGCTTATGAAATGCATAAAAATCGGTCTGATCCGGGAAACTAAATTCCCACCCGACCGCCGTGTTGCCCTTCCTCCAGCATACGCAGTCTCCCTGATGGAGACTTATCCAGGCGTTTGTGTTGTTGCACAGCCCAGTGAAATAAGGTGTTTCAGGGATCAGGAATACACCGATGCGGGAATACCGCTGCAGGAGGATCTCTCTGATTGTGATTTGTTGATAGGAATCAAGGAGGTGAAAATTGATGCGCTCATACCCGGTCGTCATTACCTGTTCTTTGCTCATGTGGCGAAGCATCAGGTCTATAATCGTCCACTGTTAAAAGCCCTTATCGAAAAGGACATCATCCTTTCGGATTATGAATATTTTACTGATACCAATGGTGTCCGGCTGATTGCTTTTGGAAGATGGGCCGGCATTATCGGTGCTTATAACGGGATCAGGGCATGGGGATTGCGGCGGGGTTCCTTTAATCTGAGACCCCCGCATGATTGTCACGACAGGAAGGAGATGGATCAGCAGTTGTCCGGAATTGATATTGGCAAAATCAGGATCCTGGTGACAGGCGGAGGAAGGGTGGCTAACGGGGCCATGGAAACTCTCGGCAAATTGGGGATCCCGATTGTGACGCCTGCAGAATTCATTGCCGATACCGGAAGATCCCCGGTGATCTGCCGGATTGATCCCGCTGATTATGTGCAGAAAACAACCGAGGAGTCGTTTGATTTCACTGATTTTTGCCGTAATCCTGAGCAATACCATTCCGTGTTCAACCGGTTTTATCCATCCACCGATCTCCTGGTTTCTGCCCATTTCTGGGATCCCAAGTCGCCAAGGCTTTTTGAGGCCGAAGAGATGGAACGGGGTGATTTCAGGATCAGGGTCATTGCAGACATCAGCTGTGATATAAACGGATCCGTCCCTTCAACCATAAGAGCAACCCGGATTGACGATCCCTATTATGACTGGAATGTTCTTGAAAGGCGTGAAGAGCCGGCGTTCTCAAGTCCGGACAATGTCACCATGATGACCATTGACAACCTACCAGGCGAATTGCCCAGAGATGCTTCAGCTGAGTTTGCCGGTATACTGATAAGGAATATCATGCCCTTTTTGCTGGGAGATGATTCGGAAGGAGTCATTTGCCGGGCGACAATAACGTGGAAGGGGGCTCTTACAGAGCAGTTTAAATATCTTGAAGGGTTTCTGCAGGAAGAGGGCTGATCCCTGGTGCCCACATGATGAAATCGGGATTCTCAAAGGATTCCTTGTTATAGCTCAGAGGGTCTCCATCAAGTATACGGGTCACTTGTCCACCTGCTTCTTCCAGTATCAACTGACCGGGTGCGGTGTCCCATTCCCAGCAACTGCCCAGTTTGGCATACAGGCTGGCGGATCCTTCGGCAAGCAGTGTTTGCTTAAAGGAGGATCCTGCCGGAATAACCTCGGTTTTAAAACCCATTGCCTTGAGGGCAGTCACGAATCTCAATTCGGCTTCTCCTGCGTGCGATCTGGAAATCAGGACCTTTCTGTTTATCGAATCCCGATCAGGAGTGAATAAGGGAAGCTTAAGGGAAGAGCCATCGGGTTTTAGTTTCCAGCTACCTTCACCTGATATTGCCCGGTAAAAGGTGTTTTTGGCCGGAACGGCAATGATCCCGAAAACAGGTCTGTTCCTTTCTATCAGCGCAAGATTGATGGCAAATTCGTCATTCTGTCCTATGAATTCCCTTGTGCCGTCAAGTGGGTCGATGATCCAGAAATACTCCCAATCCTTTCTGTCCTGATAATCGGGTTTGGAAGTCTCTTCACTGATGACCGGAATTCCGGGAAAGATCTTGTTAAGCATCCCGGTCAGGTAATTGTTTGATGCGAAATCGGCTTCGGTTACGGGTGAATGATCCTCTTTGCTGATGATTTTAAGATCCTGTTTCCGGTAATAATCCATGACGATTCCGGAAGCATGGATCATGCCATCAGTAACGATTTGGATCTCATGCCTGCTGAGCACGGCTCATGCAATTCTTAAGGTTTATAATGGTTTGCGTGGGAACCGGTGATGAAAATATAGTGTTGCCCGCCACCAGAATGTCCACGCCGGCCTCAATCAACGGGCATGCATTCTGCTCATCCACCCCTCCGTCAACTTCAATGAGGAAACCGGCTCCGGTGCTTTTTCTCATTTGATTAAGCCTCCTGATCTTATCAAGGCTGGAGGGAATAAACTTTTGACCGCCGAAACCGGGATTCACCGACATGATCAGCACGAGGTCAACTTCGGTGATGATGGACTCCAGGGTATTGACTGGTGTATGAGGATTCAGGCTTACACCTGCCTTCATCCCAAGTTCCCTGATCTGATTGACAACCCGGTTCAGATGAACCGTGGCCTCGGTGTGTACGGTCAGGATATCAGCGCCAAGGTCGTGGAAGTGGTGAATGTACCTTTCCGGCTTAATTACCATCAGGTGAACATCCAACGGTTTCCGGGCATGTTTTCGGATTGCCTGAATAACCGGTGTGCCGATTGAAAAATTTGGTACAAAATTTCCGTCCATTATGTCCACATGGAACCAATCTGCCTGACTGGCATTGACCATTTCAATCTCTCCCTGGAGGTTGCCGAAGTCGGCTGCTAACAATGAGGCTGCAACTAGATGTGGCATTGGATGTAAAGGGCTTTCTTCCAACGAATGTAAATAAAAAATGTCATCCTGCAAGAATGACATTTTTGTTGGTGATTGGAGGATCACCGGGAGTTTAACCAAGATACTTCCTTAATAATCTGTTTCTTGAGGCTGATTTTAGTTTCATGATAGCCTTTTCCTTTATTTGCCTGACCCGCTCCCGTGTCAGGTCGAATTCCATGCCGATCTCATCAAGAGAGTGGGGCAGGTACCCGTTGAGGCCATAAAATCTTCGTATAATTTCCGCCTCCCTTTCGCTGAGATGTTTCAACGCCCTTTCAATTTCCAGGCGGAGAGATTCGCTCATCAGCCCATCTTCAGGATTGGATGCGTTCTCATTGAGGATCACATCGTAAAGGTTTGTTTCTTCTCCCATGGCAAGCGGGGCATCCATTGAGATATGTCTCGAATTATTATTGAGGGAACGTTTGATGTCATCCAGATCGAGATCCACCACTTCAGCCACTTCCTGTTCCGTTGGAGTTCGACCGAGCGTCTGTTCAAGTTTGGAAATAGTACGGCTCAGCTTGTTCAGTGAACCAATTTTGTTGAGAGGCAATCTCACCAGCCGCGATTGCTCTGCAAGGGCCTGAAGAATCGACTGTCTGATCCACCAAACGGCGTAGGAGATGAATTTAAATCCTTTGGTTTCGTCAAATCTCTCAGCGGCCTTTATCAGACCAATATTTCCTTCATTGATGAGATCAGGGAGTGTAAGTCCTTGATTTTGATATTGTTTACTGACAGAGACCACAAATCTGAGATTAGCCTTGATCAGTTTTTCCATGGCCTCCTTATCGCCGTCGCGGATCCGGCGTGCCAGGTCAACCTCTTCATTGGGATTAATCAGTGTTTCCCTTCCTATTTCCTGAAGGTACTTGTCAAGTGAGGGTAAATCCCGGTTTGTGACCTGCCTCGTAATTTTTAACTGTCGCATGGTCGGTGGTTTTGAATGGGTTACTGATTGTTGTTTACGGGATTATTTTGACAAAAGTTGCACAGGGGCAATAACTTGGGGGCATTTTTTTTGGTTATGTGAAATATTTCATACTTTTGCCAGAGGTAGTCACAGCTATCGACAGGATACAACGGAGTTATTCCGAGACATCGTTTGAAGGATCTGAAAATTCCCCCATACCAGTCTACATGTTGTTCATTTAATCACGTTTGAATATGTATGATATTCTAGAGCTCAACAATAAACTGTTGACTGAATTAAGAGATATTGCCAAGGAGTTGAACATTAAAAAGGTTGAGTCTTACAAAAAGCAGGGTCTTATTTATCAGATTCTGGATCAGCAGGCTATCCAGGCTGCTGAGAACAAGGCAAAAAAAATAGCCGCCAAAGCTCCGGAGGAGAAAGAGCAGCCGGTGGTAAAGGAGCAGCCGGTTGTCAGGAACCCGGTTGAAACGGCGGAGCAAAAGTCACAGGACCAGCAGGAACAGGCAAAAGGTCCGAGAAAGCGTATTACAATCAGCAAGAGGGAAACCGGGCCATTGTTTACAACCCGGTCGGAAAGCAAACAACCGGCGGAAGAGACCGATGAAGCCAGGCCGTCCCAGGAAGTTGCCGCTCCTGTTCAGCCAACGATTTTCAAGAACAGTCCGCCGCAGCCCCAGGTTGCACCGCAGTCTGCCGTGCCGGAGAAACAGGAACCGCAGCCCCCGCATCAGCCACCTGCACCGGCCTTTGTAAGGCATCCCCGCAGGGAAAATGATGAAGAGCCTGCTCAAAGGCCGGAGAGGAAATGGGAGCCCAAGCCACAGCAGAGGGATCAGCAATCGGAGGAGAACCGGCCAAAGGAAAACGGAGAGTCAAAAAAGCAGGAATCATATGACTTTGACGGTTTTATAACAACGACCGGAGTCCTTGAGATCATGCAGGAGGGTTACGGTTTTCTTAGATCAGCCGATTACAACTACCTGAATTCGCCCGATGATATTTATGTGAGCCAGTCACAGATCAAATTGTTCGGCCTGAAAACAGGCGATACTGTAACCGGTTCTGTAAGGCCACCCAAGGAGGGTGAAAAGTTCTTCCCCCTGATCAAAGTTCTTCACATCAACGGAAGGGATCCTGAATTTGTACGGGACCGGGTACCGTTTGATTATCTGACGCCGCTTTTCCCAAACCAGAAATTTGATATTACCAGTCATCCTGATTGTACGGTTTCAGCGAGGATTGTCGATATGTTCAGTCCGATTGGAAAAGGACAGAGGGGACTGATCGTTGCCCAGCCAAAAACAGGTAAAACAGTTCTTCTCAAGGAAATTGCCAACGCCATTGCAGCCAATCATCCGGATGTTTATCTGATTGTATTGCTGATAGATGAACGGCCTGAAGAGGTAACCGATATGGCCAGGGGAGTTAATGGAGAGGTGATATCCAGTACATTCGACGAGCCTGCCGACAAGCATGTGAGGATTGCCTCCATTGTGATGGAGAAGGCGAAAAGGTTGGTAGAATGCGGACATGATGTGGTTATCCTGCTCGATTCCATCACCCGTCTGGCCAGGGCATATAACACGGTTCAGCCTGCATCCGGCAAAGTTCTTTCGGGTGGGGTTGACGCTAATGCTCTGCATCGCCCGAAGCGTTTCTTTGGTGCCGCCCGTAACATTGAAAACGGTGGCAGTCTGACAATTCTTGCAACCGCCCTGATTGACACAGGGTCAAAAATGGATGAGGTGATCTTCGAGGAGTTCAAGGGCACCGGAAATATGGAACTTCAGCTCGACCGCAAACTCGCCAACAAGAGGATATGGCCGGCTGTCGACATCATGGCCTCAAGCACCCGTCGCGAAGATCTGTTGCATCCCAAGGATTTTCTCAGCAAAATGTGGGTACTACGAAATTTCCTCTCGGATATGAATCCGGTCGAGGCAATGGAGTTTATGCGTGACAAACTTGCTCAAACAAGAACCAACGAAGAGTTTCTGATATCGATGAACAGCCAGTAGGCTAAACTCTCGTAAAATCAATAGGAACAGGGGATTCTACCAATGCAGGATCCCCTGTTTTTATATAAACAGAAGTAGTTTTATACCTCAAATTTTGCTAACTTAGCGGCCTCTTTTGAAAACTAGTTTCATCTAAATATCATCACAATGTCAAAAAAGAATTTTATAACCTGTGACGGTAACCATGCCGCTTCGCACATAGCCTATATGTTCAGCGAAGTGGCTGCCATTTACCCCATCACACCTTCATCCACGATGGCTGAAAATGTTGACGAATGGGCTGCCCATGGTCGGAAAAACATTTGGGGTGAGACAGTGAAGGTTGTTGAGATGCAATCTGAAGGGGGTGCATCGGGAGCCGTTCACGGAAGTCTGCAGGCTGGTGCCCTGACGTCTACTTACACCGCTTCTCAGGGGCTGCTGCTTATGATCCCGAATATGTATAAGATTGCAGGTGAGCTGCTGCCGGGTGTATTTCATGTTTCAGCCCGTAGTGTTGCAGCACATGCACTTTCAATTTTCGGTGATCACAGCGACGTCTATGCTGCAAGGCAGACCGGTTTTGCCATGCTGGCAACGGGTAGCGTTCAGGAGATCATGGACCTGGCAGCAGTGGCACATATGGGTGCAATTAAATCGAGAGTTCCTTTTGTCCATTTCTTTGATGGATTCCGTTCATCTGCCGAAGTGCAGAAGATTGAGGTGCTGGAAAAAGAGGCGCTGGCTCCGCTGATTGATCAGGAGGCACTTAAGGAATTCCGCGACAGAGCATTGAATCCTGAGCATCCTGTAACCCGTGGAACCGCACAGAATCCGGATATTTTCTTCCAGGCAAAAGAAGCCTGCAATCCTTTCTATGACAGGGTTCCTGACATTGTTGAAGAGTACATGGTACAAATCGGCAAAATTACCGGCAGGGAATATCATCCGTTTACCTATTACGGAGCGCCGGATGCCGAGAATATCATTGTGGCCATGGCAAGTATAACGGATACTACCAAGGAAGTGGTTGATTATCTGATGGCTAAGGGAGAAAAGGTTGGTTTGCTGACTTGCCATCTGTATCGTCCCTTCAGTGCAAAATATTTCTACAAGGTATTCCCGAAATCGGTCAAGCGCATTGCTGTTCTCGACAGGGCAAAAGAACCGGGTGCTACCGGCGAGCCACTGTACCTCGATGTTCGCAGCCTGTTTTATAACCAGCCCAATGCTCCGGTTATTGTTGGCGGCCGTTACGGTTTGAGTTCAAAAGATACTACTCCTTCCATGGTTCTTTCGGTGTATGAGAATCTGAAGCTGGCGGAACCAAAGAATGATTTTACCGTTGGTATCGTTGATGATGTCACCTTTAAATCGTTACCTCTGCTGCCTGAGCTTGACCTGGCACCGAAAGGGACTTTCCAGGCCAAATTCTATGGTTTGGGTTCAGACGGTACGGTAGGTGCAAACAAAAACTCGATCAAGATTATCGGAGAGAATACCGATAAATATTGTCAGGCTTATTTTGCTTACGATTCAAAGAAATCCGGCGGTTTCACCACATCTCACCTTCGTTTCGGGGATGAGCCGATACGGTCACCCTACCTGGTTAACAGTCCGGATTTTGTTGCATGCCATGTACCTTCCTATCTCGATAAATATGACATGCTCAAAGGGCTGAAAAAAGGCGGGACCTTCCTCTTTAACTCCATTTGGGATATTGAGGAAACCAAAAAGAGGCTGCCGGATCACATGAAGAAATATCTGGCTGATCATAATATCCGTTTCTTCATGATCAATGCGACCGCAATCGCCGAGGAAATTGGTTTGGGCGGCCGTACCAACACGATCATGCAGTCGGCTTTCTTTAAGATTGCCAATGTGATTCCTTACGAACTTGCATTGGACGCCATGAAGCAGGCTATCAAGAAATCATTTGGTCTCAAGGGCGAGCATATCATTAAGATGAACTATGCAGCTGTTGATAAGGGGACTGAGGTTATTGAAGTACCTATTCCGGCCGAATGGAAAAATACCAGGATTGAGGCTGTTGAAGACACCAGGGATATTCCGGAATTCATTAAGAATATTGTTGAACCGATCAACGCCCAGAAGGGTGATGATCTTCCGGTAAGTGCTTTTAGGGGCAGAGAAGACGGAACTTTCCCGGCTGGTACCACCCGGTATGAAAAGCGTGGTATTGCGGTCAACGTTCCGGAGTGGCAGGCTGACAATTGCATCCAGTGCAACCAGTGTTCTTATGTTTGTCCTCACGCTGCCATACGTCCTTTCCTGTTGACGGAAACTGAACTTGCCGGTGCTCCGGCTGGAACCCGGGCAATTAAAGGTATTGGTGGCGCCAAGGAATATCAGTTTAAAATTCAGGTCAGCGTGCTCGACTGCACCGGTTGCGGTAACTGCGCAGATGTTTGTCCCTCGAAAGAGAAGACTTTGGTTATGAAGCCACTTGGCGGTCAGATGGAAGAGGTGGACCGTTGGGAATATATGCATGAGAAGGTTGGCTACAAGGATACTGTTCTTCCGAAAGAGAAGACTGTCAAAAATTCCCAGTTTGCCCAGCCCCTGTTTGAATTCTCCGGTGCTTGCGCCGGTTGCGGGGAAACCCCTTATATCAAGCTGATCACCCAGCTCTACGGAGACAGGATGATGGTATCGAATGCAACGGGCTGCTCCTCCATTTATGGTGGTTCAGCTCCTTCAACCCCTTATACCACCAACGCAATGGGCAAAGGTCCGTCATGGGCTAACTCCCTGTTTGAGGACAACGCCGAGTACGGATACGGTATGGCTCTGGGCGTGGGTAAGTTGCGCGAAAGGATTGCCCTCAAGATGCAGGAAGCCCTGAACGATGTGGGAGCTGAAACCAAGGTTGCCTTTGAAGCATGGATCGCTGCCAAGGAGCTTGCAGATGAGTCGAAGGTTGCCTCCGAAAAGGTTGTTGACGCCCTGAAGAATGAGAAACACCCGGTTGCCGCCGAGATCCTGGCTCTTGAGCAGTATCTGGTCAAGAAATCAGTATGGATTATCGGAGGTGACGGATGGGCTTATGACATCGGGTTCGGCGGACTGGATCATGTTTTGGCTTCCGGTGAAGATGTTAACATCCTGGTGCTTGATACCGAAGTATATTCCAACACCGGCGGACAGTCATCCAAGTCGACTCCAATCGCCGCCATTGCCAAGTTTGCTGCATCCGGTAAGAAGATCCGTAAAAAAGATCTCGGCATGATGGCCATGTCCTATGGATATGTTTATGTTGCCCAGGTTGCCATGGGTGCAAGCCAGAACCAGTTCTTCAAGGCAGTCAAAGAGGCCGAATCCTATAAAGGACCTTCCATCATTATTGCTTATTCACCTTGTATCAACCACGGTCTGAGGGTTGGCATGGGACAGTCGCAATATGAGGAGGAAATGGCTGTTAATGCTGGCTACTGGTCGATGTACAGGTATAACCCGATGCTTGAAGATGAAGGAAAAAATCCGTTTGAACTTGATTCAAAAGAACCGGATTGGAACCTGTTTAAAGACTTCCTGATGGGTGAGGTAAGGTACTCTTCATTGAAGAAAGCTTTCCCGGAGCATGCTGAGGAATTGTTCAGCGCTGCAGAGGATGCTGCGAAATGGAGATATAAGAGCTACCAGCGCCTGGCGATGATGGACTATTCAAAATAGCTTTTAAAAACGCCTGAAAAGGCGAATTTGGATAGATTAATAAAAAAACCTCAAAACATTTGGTTTTGGGGTTTTTCTATTTTACATTTGTAAGGACTAAGTTCCGTGTTCTGACTTAAGATTTTCTTTTCTCTATATCCATGCCGCGAAACGCATGGGCCAGCAGGTAACCAAGGTTGCCTGTCATAATGTTATCTAAAAGTTGAGTTATCCGGTTAAAGTTGCGAAAACCCCGATCTCCACCAGGAAATCGGGGTTTAGCAATTTATAGGGGTTATCTTTTATTTCCCCGGGCACTCTTTTACGATCTCGGCTGCAAGGTTTTTGGATCCGTAGGCCTTGTCAAAATGAGTACTGAATTGTTTTGCCAATTTTTCGGCTGCTTCCTGATAAGCGTTTTTATCCGCCCAGGTATTCACCGCATTAAGCATTTCTGAAGGAACACCGGGGCAACTGGTTGGCACCTGCACGTGAAACAAAGGATCTTTCACGTATTCAACATGATCCAGTTCTCCGCTCAGTGCAGCATTGACCATTCTGCGAGTCAGGGTAAGGTCGATTCTCTTGCCGACACCATAGCAACCGCCGCTCCAGCCTGTGTTAACCAGGAACACTCTGGTGTTATACTGTTCCATTTTTTTACCCAAAAGGCCTGCATAAAAGTCAGGGTTCAGCGGCATGAAAGGAGCACCGAAGAATCTTGAGAAAGCCACCTGGGGTTCGGTAACACCAGTTTCGGTTCCAGCCAGTTTTGAGGTGTACCCCATCATGAACCAAAGCATGGCCTGCTCTTTGGAAAGTTTTGAAACGGGAGGCAAAACGCCGTAGGCGTCTGCCGTAAGGAACAGGATTGTGGATGGATGTCCTGCAACCGATGATTCCTTGATGTTCTTGAGATAGCTCAGAAGGAAAGAGGCCCTTGAGTTCTCAGTCAGACGGTTGTCATAGAAGTCAAACCGGCCATCAGGATAGATCATAGCGTTTTCAACCATGGCGCCATGCTCCAGATACTCTTTTTTCCTCATCACGGCATCATAAATATCCGGCTCCTTTTTGGGATTGATGTCAATCATTTTGGCATAGCAACCATATTCAAAATTGGCAATACCATCATCGCTCCAGCCATGTTCATCGTCACCGAGCAAGGCTCTTGCGGGATCGGCAGAAAGTGTGGTTTTCCCTGTTCCGGAAAGGCCCAGAAGTAAAGCCGAATCCCCTTTTTCGTCCTCATTGGCAGAGCAATGCAGAGGAAGGATCCCGCGCAGCGGCAGGAGGTAGTTCATGACGGTGAAAAGCATTTTTTTCATGCTGCCCATATAGGCTGATCCGATTACCAGACCAATCTTCCTGTCAAAGTCCATCGCCACAATCAGGTCGGATGTTTTACCATTAGACAGTTTTCTCAGTTTACCGGCATATTTCTCCGCATCCAGTTTGTGATAGGGAAGAGCCAGGAGAACGAATCCGTCATTTGCATAGCAACTTTTACTGATATCGGATGGGACAGGCCGAAACATGTTGTCAATAAAAAGGGTATGCAGAGCCCTGTAGGTCAGGACTTTTACCGGCAATGCATAATTGCTGTCGGCACCAATAACCCGGTCTGTTTCGTACAGCCGGTCGGAGGCGGCGAGATAACCCAGTGCATCATCGAAAATGGCATCGAAGGTTTCTTCGTCAATCGGCAAATTGTTTGGCGAAGACCAATCAATATTGGCTTCGCTTATGCTCCTTTTAACCATGTAGGTGTCCTTAGGGCTTCTCCCGGTAGATTCCGGGGCAGTCCAGGTTGCCAGGGCTCCCGAGTCGGTAACCATGGCCTCACGGCGGTCAACCGCATCACGGATCATTTCTTTACGGTCAACATTCTTGAAAACATGAGGATGCTTTGAAACAGCATCCCGGGCAATCAGTTTTAGGTCTTTCATACAAAGGCTTTTGGTAATTCTAATGTTAGCAAAGATAAAAATTGATCCATACGTTATATCAGCATATGTCAATGTATTGCCTTCAAAGAGGTAGGATTTTGTTGTTATCTTTACCGCTGATACATGGGACGAATCATCGGCATAGATTACGGGCAGAAGAGGACAGGACTGGCAGTGACAGATCCTGAACAGCGTATTGCCGGAGTGCTTGCCACCGTTGGCTCCCATGAAATCTACCAGTTCCTGGAGAAGTATCTGGCTGCTGAAGTTGTGGATGGTTTTGTTGTGGGGTTTCCGCGGGATATGAAAAACAGACCTTCAGAAAGTGCACAATTTGTTCAGTCGTTTGTAAAAGGACTGGAAAGGAAATTCCCCGAAATTCCTGTCCATTGGGCCGATGAGCGGTTTACCTCGAAGATGGCGGTGCAGAGCATGATCATGGCAGGAGCCTCCAAAGCCGACCGCAGGAATAAGGAGAATATTGATGCCGTTAGTGCTGCAATTATTCTGGAGTCATGGCTCCAGATGAGAATGTTCAAAGAGTCACATTAATATGATATTACCTATTTATGCCTACGGATCAGCCGTGTTAAAGAAGGTGGCAGAGGATATTGATTCTTCTTACCCTAATCTGAACCAGCTGGTTGATGACATGTATGAAACCATGTGGGCCGCCGAAGGTGTTGGATTGGCAGCCCCCCAGGTGGGCCTTTCAATCCGCCTGTTTGTAATGGATGCGAGGCCTTACGCCGATGAGGATCCCAGTCTCAGGGATTTTAAGAAAGTTTTTATCAATGCGCATATCCTGGAAACCGAGGGAGAGGAAGAGTTGATTCAGGAAGGGTGCTTGTCCATACCCAATATACATGAAGAGATCCTGAGGCCGGGAAGAATACGTATTCAATATCAGGATGAAAATTTCGCCAGTCACGACGAATGGTATGAGGGAATGATCGCCAGGATCATGCAGCACGAATATGATCATCTGGATGGAAGGTTGTTCCCGGAGTTGCTCAACCCTTTAAAAAGGAGACTTTTAAAAGGGAAACTAAGAGATATCTCAACCGGAAAAGTATCAGTGAAATATAAAATGGTATTTCCTTCTAAAAAACAGATATGAAAAAACTGCCAGTTTTGATTTGGATCTTTGCGGCTGTATTGACTTTTGGATGCGGCCAGGGTGGTGAGAAGAAAAAAATGATTAATAGGATTGCTGCAGGCGAAGCCAAAATCTTCGGGGATTCGGTCAGTACAATTCCGGATCAGAATACCGGCATGGAGATGATCCAGGCGTATACTGATTTCGCTAATGAGTATCCTGAGGATACCGCCTCGGCTGAATATCTGTTCAAGGGTGCTGAAATAGCCATGAATATGAAAATGTCGGCTATGGCAATCGAATACTACAGACGCATCATTGATTCATATCCCTCATATTCCAGGGTTGCCTATTGTCTTTTCTTACAGGCTTATATCCTGGAAAATGATCTGAAGCAGTATGATCAGGCCACACAGGTGTATCAGCAGTTTGTTGACAAATACCCCAACCATGTACTGGCCAAAGATGCCAGGGCTTCAATACAGAACATGGGTAAACCCATTGAAGAGCTGATCAGGGAATGGGAGCAAAAGAATAATTGACAGAATTTCCTTTTTGGGATTCACAAAGCGTCTATCTACCTGGATAGGCGCTTTTTTTTATGAATCCCCGCTTATTGTATTCCTTAATCTCACTGGTAACCGGCTTGTTGACCGGTATAGGTCCGCTTATTGGCTATTCCGGAAATCCGGTCTCTACTGTTGGCGGCTTCCTTTCGGCCTCAGTATTTGTTCTTTGGATATTTCCGCAGGTGAAATCGGCAGGCTGGCTGATCAAGGGATGGTGGTTTTACTGCATCCTGTTTTTCCTGACAGGTTTCATATTGATCCGCTTTGAGCGGCCTTCGGTTCCCGTGAAAGAGGATCAGCTTTGCAAAGTGTCAGGAAAAGTCATCGAAGTCAATGTTGTCAGCGACAAAATGATGCAGGTTGTGCTCAGGAGTGGGTTCTGTCAGACAGATTCGGTTTGGAGTAAATGTAAGGGCAAAATTGTGCTGCTGTGCAGGCCCGGAGAGAATATTGTCAGGGCAGGGGAGAGTTGGGAATTTGGTCCCGTAAGAATTGTAATAATAAAGCGGGGCAAATCAGGACAGGGATTTCGGGCGGATCTGTATTGGTTGTCAAGGGGAGTCCTGCATGAAGCCTGGGTTTATAACGGCCAGATGCGTCTGCTAACACCAGCGGGTTCCGGCAATATCCGGCGAATGCTGGCTGGATGGCAAAGGATGCTGGTTGATAAAATAAAAAGTACCGGACTGAACAATGATTCATCTGCCCTGCTTGCAGCCATGCTTTTTGGCGACAGGAAACAACTGGACAAGGAGGTAGTCAGGGGCTTCTCAGAGGCAGGCATAGTACATGTTCTCTCTGTTTCCGGATTGCATATCGGGATTATTTATCTGGTAATCAATTGGATAATTAAGAGTCTTTTGTTTATCCCTTTTAAGGTGAGGCAATTTCTGGCGGTCTTCTGTGTTTGGATCTACACGGGATTGACAGGATTCAGCCCATCCTCATGCCGGGCGGCCGGAATGATAAGTCTGTTTGCCTTGTCGGGCCTGTTGGGCAGAAAACTCCGCGGGCTGGAGATTCTCTTGTCTACCGCGCTTTTGCATTGTCTGATCAATCCCTGGGTGATTTTCAGCTGCGGGGCTCAGCTATCCTATCTGGCGGTGGCAGGTATTTTTATTTGGATGCCATGGTTCAGTTCCCTGAGCCCGGGTAAATGGATGTGGAGAAAGGTGATTGAATCATTGGGAGTATCTGTTTCCGCTCAGAGCCTTCTGATACCGGTCCTGATTTTTTGGTTTGGCTGGTTTCCTCTGTTCTTTTTGATTGGTAATCTGATATTTATGCCAGTCCTGGTAGCTTGCTTTTACCTGGGGATCATTTTTGTGGTATGCTCGCTGGCATCCATTCATCTGGGCTTTGCCCATCAGATCATCGATATTCCTGTGAGGATATCAATTCAGGGGGCCGAATGGATGGGACAGATACCAGGAAATGAGGTTCATCTTAGGTCCCCGGATTTCACAGGGATGCTCCTGTACTATTGTTGTATGATATTTATTCTCACTTATCTGGGGACCCCATCGGTGATCAAAGTCCGGAGGTTTATTTCGTTCATGGGAATTACCGGGCTCATTAATCTGGCAATGAGGATTCTGGGATGATCAGTTCAAAACTCCAGAACTCCCAGACCTTCTCTCACTATGGTGATTTCAGGACCGGTGCAGTCGACCACCGTTGATGGGATGTTGTTTCCGAAGCCCCCGTCGATGACAAGATCCACCAGGTGTCCCATTTCCTCATGGATGAGTTCGGGATCGGTTGTATAGTCCAGGATCTGGTCTCCGCTGTGAACGGAAGTTGTAAGGATCGGATTACCCAGGACCCTGACAATTTCACGGATGATGGAATTGTCAGGGATCCTGATACCTACCGTTTTCTTTTTGCTCTTAAGGATCTTGGGGACATTATTGTTGGCTTCCAGAATAAACGTGAAAGGTCCCGGAAGATTCCTCTTCATGAGTTTATAGATTTGATTATCGATCGGTTTGGTGAAATCCGACAGGTGGCTGAGGTCATGAACAATAAACGAAAGTCTGGTTTTTTCGGGATTGATGCGCTTGATCTGGACAATCCTGTCGATTGCCTTTCCTTTGGTTATATCGCATCCGATCCCGTACACTGTGTCTGTTGGATATATGATCACACCACCCTCCCGGAGGATCTCAACCACCCTTTCAATCTCCCTGGGATTTGGATTCTGAGGATATATTTTTCGGATCATCAGGAGTTTAACTTGCGGTAATCAGCCAGGAACTTCTCAAGTCCGATCGTTGTAAGCGGATGTTCGAGAAGTCCGAGAATGGGCTGAAGCGGACAGGTCACCACATCGGCACCTGCTTCGGCACACTGAAGGATGTGCATGGAATGTCTGACGGATGCGGCAATGATTTGTGTATCAAATTCATAGTAATTGTAGATCTCAGCAATTTTCCTTACGAGGTCAACCCCGTCGGAAGATACGTCATCCAGTCGGCCGATAAACGGAGAAACATAGGTTGCACCGGCTTTAGCTGCCAGGAGTGCCTGACCCGGTGAAAAAACCAGGGTACAGTTGGTTCTGATATTCTTTTGGGAGAAATAGCGGATAGCCTTGATGCCGTCTTTGATCATCGGAACTTTTACCACAATTCTGGGATGCAGTTCAGCAAGTTTGTGTCCTTCCCTGACAATATTTTCGAAATCCGTTGAGATAACCTCAGCTGAAACATCTCCGTCAACAATCTGACAGATATCGACATAATGTTTCAGGATGTTCTGTTCTCCTTTGATTCCTTCTTTGGCCATCAATGAAGGGTTGGTAGTTACGCCATCAAGAATGCCCAGGTCCTGGGCTTCCCTGATCTGATTCAGATTAGCAGTATCGATGAAAAACTTCATAAGGTGATATGAATTGGTTTATAATCAGTTATTGTATCATTTTCGGAATTCCGATATAGTATAGGTCGAAACCTCCTTTACCGCCAGGTCTGTCGGACGAGAAAATCATCAGGTCATTGGTGAAATAATCTGCCAGGAATATGACGGGTCTGGTTTCGTCCTTTGGAGTGTTAATGGCCGGACCGAAATTCACCGGTGAGGTCCATTCGGTTCCGTCCCATTTCGAGTAGTACAGGTCATACCCACCGTATCCACCGGTGCGTTTTGACGAGAATACAAGCAGTTTTCCATTGATATAGGGAAAGATATCGGTTGAATCGGAGTTCAGCGCTTCCACTTTTTCTGCAGGATAGGTTGTGTCTGTCTGAGCCCATTCAAGGAAGTCGGCAGTATCGGGTATTTTAATCCGGTAAATATCAATGTCGCCGTCACCTTCGCGGTTGGAGGCAAACAGGAATTCCCTGCGATCCGCGATCATTGAGGGATATGCATCATAAAATGCTGAATTGACACCTTTTACCAGGAACGGATCGGGTTTGATCGGTGTAATCCCACTGAAACTGTAGTTGTTAAAGAAGGAGGCATATATCTCCATGTTTTCAGTTTCATCACTGCTGAAGAGGAAGAAATACTCCTGGCCTCCTATATAAGATGTATAAGGTCCAAATTCATTGTCCTCTGTATTTGCCATGCTGGTCAGGTAGTAGAAGGGAAAAGCCTGACCCTCATAGGCGTTTAGCATGAATGAGCCATCTACCTGATTGAATGCTGCAAAAAGGTCATAATCAACGAGATCGTATTTCTTACCGAAAGTGTACCGGTTGGTTGAGAAAACCAATGGCAGGGTAAAAGATATGGTTGGAGGGCCTGCTGAATTATAGTCGTCATACACGCTGTTGACAACGCTCAGATTTTTAACGGTATCCGAAAAAAAGCCCATCTCATATTTTATGTCCCAGGTTTTGAAACATCCCTGGAGGAAGAGGACCGAGAACAAGATCCCGATGAGGGAAATTCTGGTTAATGATTTCATGTGGTTTAAATTCGGGATAAAGGTAGGATTCCCGGATAAAAAAAAGAAGGGTAAGCTACTTATATCGCGCCGCTACGACCGCGTACCCTTGCTACCTTCCGGTCCTGGGGGAGTTCGGCGGGAGCTGGCCGTATAAGACTTACCCTGGGCAAAGATAGCAATAGTTTTTCAACTGAGACATTTTCCGTTTATCTTTGTCCGAATGCATATCTCCTGATCTTATGGAAACCATCCGTCCATCTATTACAAAGCCTGCCATGACCTATGGATTGATCATCGCATTGGTCATGATTATTCTAGCAGTGATCGTATGGATCGGTAGCCTTGAGACTGCGGGATGGTTCCAGTGGATCAACTGGGCCGCCTACCTGGGGGTCCTCTATTACTGCCTGCGGAGATGGAGAGATGAGCATCTTGGGGGATATATCCGTTACGGACAGGCGGTTAAGGCGGGAACTCTTTTCATGTTCTATGCCTCCATCATATACAGTTTCTATTTTGTAGTATATTCAAAATGGATTGATCCTGAGTATGTTGCAAGAGTTTTGGATGGATTGGAAGAGACTTATTATAAAAGTGGATTCTCAGAGGATGTGATTGAGCAATCTCTAGCCTGGGCCGAAAAGATCCGTCAGCCGGGTTTCATGTTCTTTTCAAGTATCATTGGTACCACCATTACCGGACTTATCTTATCCCTGATTATATCCTTTTTCGTTAAAAAAGAGGGTAATCCTTATCAGCAGGCGATGAGTGAAATAGAACAAAGTTCCGGGGAATAAACAATCAAAACCGGTTATGGACCTAACGATCGTAGTTCCTGTATTCAATGAAGAAGAATCTCTTCCGGAATTAATTGAATGGATTACAAGGGTTTCTGACAAGGAAAACCTGAAATATGAAATTCTCTTGGTGGATGATGGCAGCAAGGATGCATCCTGGAAGGTGATCAAGGCCCTTTCGCAGCAATGCAAAGCCATACGGGGGGTCAAGTTCCAAAGAAATTACGGTAAGGCAGCAGCCCTTCAATGTGGCTTCACATTAGCCGAGGGAGAGGTTGTGATCACCATGGATGCTGATTTGCAGGATAGTCCTGATGAGATTCCGGCTCTGGTTGCCATGATCAGGGAACAGGGATATGATCTGGTTTCGGGATGGAAAAGGAAGAGGAAAGATCCGATCTCCAAAAGGTGGCCTTCAAAATTCTTTAATTTCATTGCCCGGCTCAACAGCGGGATCAAGCTTCACGATTTTAATTGCGGATTAAAAGCCTATCGTAAGGAGGTGGTAAAAAGCATTGAGGTATTTGGCGACATGCACCGGTACACCCCGGTTCTGGCCAAGCGGGCCGGCTTTTCCAGAATTGGTGAGAAGGTGGTGCACCACAGTGAGAGGAAATACGGTCAAACCAAATATGGATGGGAGCGCTTGTTCACGGGCGCCCTGGATCTTCTTACCGTCAGTTTCATTACACGCTTTGCCAAAAAACCGATGCATTTTTTTGGTTCCCTGGGCATGCTCATGATGCTCTTTGGTTTAGCTGTAACAGCCTGGCTGGCAGGAATCAAGATTCACGCAATCAGCACGCACCAGGATTACAGACAGATCACTGATCAGCCTTTGTTCTACCTTGCCATTCTGGCCGTCATCATAGGTGTTCAACTGTTCCTGACCGGTTTTCTGGCAGAGCTGGTCTCAAGGTCGGCTGCTGACAGGAACAAATACCTGATATCTGAAGAAATATGAAGGCGTTGATACGGTGGGCCCTCCGCTTTCTACCCAGGACCTTCCTGATCCGTGCCAGTTACCTGGTAATGGGTGTGTTCAAGCCTTTTCTCAGAGGTAACAAGGTTCATTGCCCGGTTTGCGGCTCCTCCTTCCGGAAATTTTTACCTTACGGTGTGGCCTCACGAGGCAATGTGCTTTGCCCTTCCTGCCTTTCACTCGAACGACACCGGTTGATATGGCTCTATCTCAATAACGAGGCGTCATTCACTACTCTCCGCAGAAAGGTACTTCATGTGGCACCGGAGCAGTGTTTTCTCGACCGGTTCAGGCAAATGAACAACCTTGAATACCTGACGGCGGACCTTGAATCCCCCATCGCTGACTACCATTTTGATTTGCATGAGATACCCTTTAGCGCCGGTGAATTCGACACGGTTCTTTGCAATCATGTATTGGAACATGTCAAAGATGACAAAAAAGTGATGTCAGAGATACTCCGGGTGCTAAAACCCGGTGGATTTGCCATTCTGCAGGTCCCGCTGGATCCTGACCTTGAACAAACCTATGAAGATCCAGCCATCACTGATCCGCGTGAAAGGGAGAAACATTTCGGTCAGAAGGATCATGTCAGGCTGTATGGGACGGATTATCCTGCAATTTTGCGCAATTGCGGCTTTCAGGTTACTGAATGGCCGGTTAATGAGCGATTTGCTCAGGAGGATGTTGAGAAGTACCGGCTTGCAGCCCGGGAAGTCCTTTATATCGCCACAAAACCCTGATGGACAAATTCTTTTCCATTATCGTACCGGTATTTAACAGACCTGATGAGCTGAATGAATTGCTGGCTTCGTTATCCGCTCAACATTACAGGAACTTTGAGGTTGTCGTTGTGGAGGATGGATCCACTGTAAAATCTGAGGAGGTTGTTCAGCAATTCAGAAATTCGCTGAAACTGGTTTATTTAGACTTGCCCCACTGCGGTCCTTCCATTGCCAGGAACCATGGCATGCAGGCTTCAGCAGGTGATTATCTTTTGTTTATCGACAGCGACTGCATTGCTCCGGATAATTATCTCAGTACAATCAACCAATATCTGGAGAAAAGTCCGCTTGATCTGTTCGGCGGGCCCGACAAGGCCTCTGAAGATTTCAGCCCCGTTCAGAAGGCAATCTCATACGCAATGACATCCTTTCTGACCACCGGAGGCATCCGGGGTGGCAAAAAGCAGGTCGACCGGTTTCACCCGAGGAGTTTTAATATGGGGATTTCCCGCAAGGCTTACGAAAACATCGGGGGTTTTCCGGTGACTGAGATGCATCCCGGAGAGGATATGGTTTTTACCATTGAGATTATCAAGAGGGGATTCAAATCCGGTTTAATTCCGGATGCCCGTGTCTTTCATAAAAGGAGGGCTACTTTTGGCAAGTTTTTTAAGCAGGTCAAGGGATTTGGCTTTACCAGGCACATTATCTCGAGGGTTTATCCCGAAACGTTTAAACTATTTTTTCTGTTTCCCACCGCATTTCTGATCGGTTCGGTTATTCTGGCAGCCAGTGCGTTATTCCTTACCTACTGGGCACTTCTGCCCCTGGTTCTATGGGCCCTGGTGATTTTCCTGGATTCCGGAATCAGAAATCACAGCAGTAAAATCGGTCTGCTATCGGTTTGGTCCTCACTCATACAAATGTGCGGGTATGGTTACGGTTATTTATCTGCGTTTGCGGAAAGCAGAATCCTCGGGTGCGACAGATATGGCGTGCTGAAATCCGGATTTTATGCGTCAGGATCATGAGCCCTTCTCACAGAAACTGATAATCTCTTCAGGTTTTACCGGCGAGAAGCGAGTGATACCTTCGTACCTGTTATTCCAGGTTATTTGTCGCCGGGCATAATGTCTCGTATTTCTCTTGATCAGACGGATGGCTTCATTTATATCGAACTTATCCTCAAAAAAGTCAAATAACTCACGGTAACCGACTGTGTTCAGGGCACTCATGTTACGGTAAGGATATAATTCTTCGGCTTCCTTTAACAATCCCTGCTCCATCATTTGATCAACCCTGAAATCTATTCTGGCATACAGTTCCTCCCGTGGCAGCTCGAGACAAATCAGTTTCCAGGAGAAGTTCCTGACAGGTTTTTGACGTTTTCTGAACGAGCTGAATGGCTTGCCGGCCGACAGGCATACTTCAAGACCCCTGATAACTCTGGCCGGATTTTTTTTGTCGACCTGGCTAAAATAGAGGGGGTCAAGTTCTGATAGTTGCAAAAGTAATGACGCCAACCCCTCATTCGCCAGTCTTTCCTTTAGTAAATCACGTATTTGGGGATCGGGATCCGGAATATCGTCGATCCCATTTATAATGCAGTCCATATATAGCCCTGAACCGCCTGTCATAACCACCTTCTGCCGGGTAAGGAACAATTGGTCGAGGAGGGCAATCGCCTGTTGCTCAAATTGAAAAACGGAATAGTAATCATGGATGGAGATGTTGGCGATAAAATGGTGCGGTACGGCTTCCAGCTGGGATGGTTCAGGAACCGCAGTGCCGATTTTCATCTCCTTATATATTTGTCTGGAATCACAGGAGAGGATTTCCGTTTTCCAGTGCTGAGCCAGCCGGATTGCCAGATCCGTTTTCCCGACTGCGGTAGGACCTGTTATGATGATGAGTTCATTCACCGGATTTCAGCTTTTGCAGGAAATTTATGGTATCGGTCTGGTCGGAATAGTCCCAGAGCGCAGGTTTTTGGGCGAAACCGTGTTTTGTATGGCCGCTTCCTGTAATGCATTGCAGGTCAGATTGGCATTGAGTGAGATAATGCTCAAGCTGTTCAGGATCTGAGTAAAAACTGTAGTTGACAATACCTATCGGAGAATATATGGAGGAACTCCCGGTTAGAAGGATATTGTCCGCATCCAGGTAGGGAATATTGCTAAGCTTTAGTCTGGCTTTTTGAAAACGGAGGTTATCATCCATCATGTAAGTGTTATCCACGATTCCCGTTCGCTTCAGTGCTTCTGCCAGCTTTTTAAGCTGAATCTGATTTTGCAAAAATACATGAGAAATACTCCGGCAGCCGAGACCGTAATAGGATAGAATGTCGGTGGCAATCCCGGAGAAGTCGTTATCTAAGGTTGATTCATCGATAATGGCGACCGAAGTTCTGTTTTTTCTGATGATTGAAGGGTATGATTTAAAGTCCCTTTTGAAGAACCTGCTGGTATTACCACTGCCGGTTGCGATCACTCCTTTTGGGGTTGAAGCGGAGGATTCGAAAAAGATCCGGCCGGAGAATCCATCCTCCAATTGGATAAGTCTTTCGGCCAGAGCCGGGAGTAAAACCGGGTCCCTGGATGAAAGGCTTGCTGTGAGAATATTACCTGTTATCAGGACGGAAAGGAAATCGTGAAAGCCGACGAGGGGAATATTGCCGGCCGTAACAACAAAAACAGGAAGCAAAGGTTCCTCATTTCCAATGTTATATTGTGAAATCCAGGCTGCAAGGTTTTCAGGGGATAGAGCTTCCGACCAATTTTCCGTGGCACGACGGATCTCAGAAGAGGTAAACCAGGGATTTACGTCGAGGCACTGATCCTCCAGAGGCAGAATTGTTTTATGCAATTCCTGTCCAAGTTTGGAGAGTGCGGTGAGACGGGCATTGAGATCCATGATTTACTTAAATTGCAAAATTAGGGATAATATTCCTGAAGTGCCCCGGATTGAGTAATTTGGCGGGATACAAGCGTAATCGGTGAAAAGAAATTCAGTTTATTTCAGGAGAATTGCCCTGGTCAGGGAGAATTTTCGTATTGCCTTTCTTTCGATTCGTTCCAATTTACTTAGGACTATTCTTACCATCATGATTATTGCGTTCGGAATCATGGCTTTGGTAGGGATCCTGACGGCCATTGATTCGCTTGAGCGATCTGTCAACTCTTCCTTTTCAGCCATGGGAGCCAAGTCCTTCACTATCAGGAACAGGGGTTTCAATGTCCAGATTGGCAGCCGAAGGGAGCGGTCGATCAATTATGACAGGATCACTTATGATGAAGCCCTGAGGTTTAAAAATGAATTCCGTTTAAACGCGGTTGTTTCAGTTTTTATAGGTGCCTCCGGGAACGCCACAATAAAATATCAGAGTAAAAAGACTAATCCGAATTATTCGGTCAGGGGGGTGGATGAAAAGTATATTGAGACCGCGGGATTTGAAATCGGGCAGGGGAGAAATTTCTCGGAGCAGGAGGCTGCCAGCGGTGAATCGGTGGTGGTTGTAGGGGCGGAGGTGTTAAAGGACCTGTTTATAGCCGGACAGAATCCTATTGACAAGGAAATATCAGTTTCAAACGGCAAATACAGGATTATAGGGGTTTTGAAGGAAAAGGGGGCTTCTTTTGTGGGAAGCGGTGACAGGATTTGCCTGATTCCGGTCACCAATGTGAGACAATACTTCTCCTATCCGAACATGTCTTTTAATATTTCGGTGATGCCGGCAGAGGAAGTTGGAATAGAAGAGGCGATGGGGGAGGCTGAGAGCCTGTTCAGAGTTATCAGGGGCTTAGGTCCCAAGGATATGACTGATTTTCATGTGGTAAGAAGTGACAGTATAGCACAATTGCTCATGGACTCAATGAGTTCAATCACAATAGCAGCAACGTTGATTGGGATCATAACACTGCTGGGTGCAGCCATCGGGCTGATGAATATTATGTTGGTGTCAGTCGCAGAACGTACGCAGGAGATAGGGATCCGAAAGGCTATTGGTGCCAACAACCGGACCATTCAGCAACAATTTCTGTTTGAGGCAGTTCTGATCGGACAGCTTGGCGGGATTGTCGGCGTGTTGCTCGGAATCGTGGTGGGGAATATCATTCCGCTGATTGCTGGTGGTTCTTTCAGTGTTCCCTGGGCCTGGATGTTGCTTGGATTTGTTCTTTGCTTCATTGTCGGGGTTATTTCAGGATTATATCCGGCAATCAAGGCCTCAAGAGTAGATCCTATCGAGTCACTCCGGTTTGAATAAAAAAATAAACCTGTCAGCTTTTCTTAAAGCTGACAGGTTTAAGGGAAAAGGAAGAATTAGAAAAGTTTGTGAATCAGGTCAACCACCCTGCAGCTGTATCCCCATTCGTTGTCGTACCATGAGAAAATCTTAACGGTTTTTCCCTTGACCATGGTGCTGAGTGCATCGAAGATGGAGCTATGCGGGTTATGGATAATATCAACTGATACGATCGGGTCTTCCGTATATTCCAGGATTCCTTTCATTGGTCCTTCAGCGGCAGCTTTCATAGCAGCATTGATCTGTTCAACGGTGGCTTCGGTCTTGAGATTTGCCACGAAATCAACCAATGAACCTGTTGGGGTAGGAACGCGGACAGCGCAGCCATCCAGTTTACCCTTAAGTTCAGGAATGACTTTACCAACAGCCTTTGCAGCCCCGGTAGTGGTTGGGATCTGGGAGACAGCAGCTGAACGGGCCCTGCGGAGATCTTTATGCGGAGCATCGAGGATCTGCTGGTCATTGGTATATGAGTGAATGGTGGTCATGAAACCATTCTCAACACCAAAGCTGTCATTCAGAACCTTAACAACCGGTGCAAGGCAATTGGTGGTACAAGATGCGTTTGATACGCAGGTGTCGGTTGCCCTAAGGGCATCGTCATTAACACCGAGAACGATCATGTTGTCGATCTCATCTTTTGCCGGAACGGTCAGGATCACCTTTTTTGCTCCGTTCTTAATATGGTCACCGTATCCGCCTTTTTCACTTTCCTTTTTTGTGAAAACGCCAGTTGATTCGATCACCACATCCGGAGTCTGAGCCCATTTAATGTTGATAGGACTTCTTTCGGCTGTAACGGAAACTTTCTTTCCGTTAACGATGATTCCCTGTTCGTCAAACTCGACAGTACCATTGAATTTACCCTGGGTTGAATCGTATTTGAGGAGGTGTGCGAGCGTTTTGGTATCTGTAAGGTCGTTGATTCCTACTACTTCCAGATCTGGTCTTTCAAGGATCAGTTTGAAGACATTTCTTCCAATCCGACCGAAACCATTGATTCCAACTTTAATTTTTGCCATAATGATTTCTTTAATATTAAACAGTTATAAGGTTCGATTTTTCGCCCACAAAGGTAATACATCACTGGCGGATAATCAAGCAAATGGCCCAGGTTGTGAATGCAAAAACAGAATAGCCAAAAAAAACCCGGATTCGCATGAACCCGGGTTTTCGCTGTTATTGAAGGCTGTTACTTAACCACAAACTTGGCAGTTGTGGTCTGTGCGCCTGCGGTCATGCGGACCAGGTAGGTACCGGCGTCAAATCCGCCAGCATCGATCCTGAATTCGTTTTCACCGGCAGGTTGCGCAGTGAGTTTGGCGTTTCTGATCAAACGGCCCTGGAGATCGTAGATCTGGAAATCGATATCGCTTGAATTCTCCAGCGTATAGCGCAGGATTGCCAGATCAGTAACAGGGTTCGGGGAAACCTGAACCTTGATGTCATTGGTGAGGGCATACTGAACAGCTGAAGCTCCACCTTTGGTTGCAAAGGTTTCAGAAGTGAAAATTCCACGACCGAAGGTTGCAGCATAAACAATTCCATGGTTTTCGATACCACGTTCGGCACTGTTCTCGAATTTCTGCTGTTTCAGCTGGAATACCGGAAGAATTTCCATTCCGTTTGTGTTTTCACTTGCCCAAACCGGAGTGCCGGCAAACACATTTGAGGTGGAATAAACACCATATTCAGTACCAACGATCACTTCATTATGATTTCTCCAGTTGAACAGGGTGGTATAGACCGGAGCCTGCGGCAGGTTGCCCTGGATGGAAACGAAGTTATGGGTATCGTCAGCTGCAGTTGTTGCGTTTGTACATACGTAAATGTAATCGGGGTTACCATAGTTACCACAGGTTACAATCACGTTGTCGGAATTGGTTGGGTCAACCGTGATGCTGGTCACCACCTGGGTGAATGCACCGATAGTTGCGGTTGTGGTAACGTACAGAGGTTTACCTGTATTTGGATCGAATCCGGTAAAGGTATCCATTGACTTACGATCCCTTGCATTTTCAACATTACCAACCCTGTAGATCATGTATTGTTTTTTCTTGGCATCCCAAACCGCGCTGAAGATATAGTTACCGTCGTTTGAAATGGTCACTTCCACCACCTGGTCGATATTGGGTGCAGTTTCGTTCAGCCTGTTACGCTCGATCATCGAGTAGAACTGTGAACGGTACACATCCATACCGCTCAGTGGATGGCGGTTGGCTTTTACGGCTGCCTTGCCGTTTTTACCGAGAACGATAAGTGACTGGTAGGTATCCTGAACCTTGATTGTGTCACCGGCTTTCAGCGGTGCGCTGAGGGTGCGGGCAAGGGGATACTTGCGGATCATGGACTGGGCGATGATGGTTTCATTTGCGGCATAATCGCGGTCGGCAATGAAAAGTACGCTATCCCATGATTTTTTATCGTCAAAGCTTTCCCAGAGAGCCATTGGTGAGAGCCATGCTCCACCGTTAGCATAGGAGTAGTAAGCCTGATAGGAAACCTGATTTTCGATCACCATTCTGCGGTGGATTGTACCGCCGGGGGTGCTGTAAAATTTATAATTGGGATCCAGGGTGGATATTTCGCAATCACCACCGTGACGGAAACTCAGGAAAGGATCGAAAACAGCTCCACCCCACCAGTTGGCGTACATCGGATCATTTCCTTTAAAATCGATATAGAGGATTCCGTTATCCATGGTACCGCCCAATACTTCGCCTTTCGGTGAGAAAGCGATGGTCATGAACTGGGTCACATTGTAATTACGGTTGAGCGTTCTCCAGGTTCTTCCTTTATTGTTTGAAACGGCAACACCGCCGCTGGTACCGATGAAAACGGTGTTCGGGTCAGTTTTACTGTAAACGATCGTATGCTGATCGCGGTGTACATAAAAACCACGGTTCGGAAGGTCGGTGGGTTCATCGAGGGTAACTCTTTCCCATCCGGTTTTATATGACCATGAGAAAACATCCTTGCCGCCGATCATGATTGCGCCTTTGTCGCTGGGATCAACACCAAGAGCCATGGCATAGTTACCTTCGCTGCCCAGTGGTGCAAAATATCCTGAACCTCCGGGGCCAATCACTTTCCAGGTAAGACCGCCATCGATGGACTGATAAACGTTATCAAGGTAGGTTGGGGTGGTGGTTGCAGCAGTTGCGCCTGCTTTACCGGCCACGATGCAATAAGCGTAAGTAGGATCGCTGGGAGCGAAGGCAAACATCATTCTTGAAACATCCTTGTCGCGGATGAGGCTTTTGGTAAGGCCGTCATTGGCTGAAACCTTTACATAGGAATCCGGATTTCCGTTAGCTGACTGGTAGGCAATTTTGCCGACACATGCCAGAACGGCTCCATTGGAACCTACAGCCACATGGGAGGCTGCGAGGGTTACGTCCGGAATCGGGTTGGTCCATGACTGACCTCCGTCGGTTGACAGGCGGAGACCTTTTGCTGTAGCTGCATAAATGCGGTTGGCATCGTTGGGGTCAGCTGCAATGGCATAAACCAGATAGAAAGTCTCTTTTGATTCGGTGGATGACCAGGTTGATTCAAGCCTGTTGAAGGTATTGCCATGGTCGGTGGATTTCCAGATTCCCTGGCCGATGATACCCTGGTGGCTGTCCTGACTGTTGCCGGTGGTTACAGCCGGGCCTTCGCCGGTTCCGAAATAGATGTCACCATTGGAAGCCTGGCAAATGGACGAAACTGCAAGATTTTCAAACAGGGCTCCGTTGGCCGACTGGGTTTTTTCCCAGCTGGTACCGCCTGTGGTGGTTTTCCAGAGTCCACCGCTCACGCTGCCTGCAAAGCATACATCCGGATTGTCTTTGTCAATCAGGAAAGCACGTGTGCGGCCTCCGACATTGTTGGGGCCGATTTCCTTCCAGGCCATGTTGAAGGAATTTCCTCCCTTAATGGCAAGGGCTTTAACCTGTTCCTGAGCCTTAACAACGTCGTCAATATTGATCGTCCCAGAATATTGATTGACGCGGCGGGCATTGAGCCAGGTGGCTGCATTCATCGGATCCAGGTCCTGGACGGTCTTATTGCCGTCACCGGAGAGGAGGATTTTGCCATCCTGCCCCGATTGGGCCAGTACCGGGAATCCGGCGGATAAAACAAGAGCAAATGCAAAGAGTAAATGTTTGTTTTTCATAATCTTAAAATTTCAATAACAGCGTAGGTTTCCCAACGAATATAGGGTCTAAAAATACAAAAAAAATGAATAAACCAAAATTTGCCAATTTTTTTTGAATTGTAGCAACAGCGGGCCTTTCAGCGTTAGCCAAATGGCTCATGAATCATTTCTGACGACCGGACGAGGGGGTTTGCATCCGGCGACGGGCATCCAGAACTTTTCCGAAACGGTAAGTGGCAAAAAGTGAGAAAAAAAGTTGTTTGTTATCTTCAATGGCCAGGATCGGAATCTTGTTCAGGAAAGATTCTATTTGGATACCTCCCTCCAGGGCATTGATGATATCATCCTCTGAACTGTATTCAAAGCATAGACCTGCTCTGGCAAATAACCCCGGATTGATCCTTACCTCATCAAGACCGATGAAGAAGGATTCCTTGTCATAAATGTCATAGATGCTTTGCATGTAGTCAGGATCAAAAGGGGACTTTTCTTCGATCAGGAGCTCATAAGTTTGGGGATTATACCCAACTACTTTCTGGTAATAGATCGGCTTTAATAAACCCAATGATACGCCACCGGTTCCAAAGTACCGGATTGAAATACCGCCCTGGTCAAATTTGCTGAAGATCTCTTTTTGATACCCTGCACCGGCTCTTACAACGAAGACCTCGTTTAGCTTTCCGAATACAAAGGTCCGGCCCCAGCCCCCCTTGTAGGGGCTCTGGCTCTGAATTTCCTTTGGATGCCTGATGCTGGCAAAGTCCGCATCAAAGATCATGCTGCTGAAGGCATCATTTCTTCTTGCAAAGCGATAGTTTACGGCCCAGCCGTTGGAAACCAGACTGCCCGACCAGGTTCGCTCGTTACGGAAAAAGATCTTTGGCTGATCATCAATAACCCCTTGTGCAAAACCACTTGCCGTTAAGATAAAGAACACAAGAAAAGACAACAGGTTCCGGGGTGCTGGGGGAGAAATCATCCTGGTATGGCAAAGATACTGAATTAACATTTTAGAAAACTATTTTACCGGCACTTTTACTGAAGAGAGTATTTCAAGGCCGGAAAGCCGGAAATATCTGTCGCGAATATCTTTAAAATAGACGAAAAGGTAGTATTCGTTCATGGTTTCGAAGAAGCTGTGTTCGATGGGATTGTTGATGTCCGCAGGATCTGCCTGGTCGTCGATAAAATACTGATAGTTATAATACCCCTGCTTAAGGATAGCTGCACAAACATACCCGCCGGCCTGCAAGTCGTAGGTCATTTTAAATTCAGGCAGCAGGTTAAAGTCGGAAAGTCCGCCAAATACGTAAACATCCTTTCCTTCAAATGGTTCTGCGACTCTGAGAAGGAAGTGGATAACCACATAATCAGCTTCGGTGTCTGAATCAGTTGCATCATCCCATTTGATCAGATAGCGTCCGTTAAGGTCCTCCTGATACTCATAATACTTTGCGTCTTTGGGCAGATCGGGCTTCAGGTACACATGTCTGAGGGGTCTTTCATATACTATCGCGTCGATCCGGTCGGAATTGAATTTGAGGGATTTGGTATCGAAATGCCTGAATTCACTGCCTCCTGCAAAGATATTTCCCTCCTCATAATCATAGATCAGTTCACCAGGATGAACAAATTTGGGCTGGAGGTCCTGAATGGCCCGGTTCCAGTTGTAATTCTGCAGTAAGGTGACTCTGATATCACGTGTGGGATTATCCGTAGGGATCCGGGAATAGTCAAGTGAGAAATCCACCTCCTGACTATTGTAGAAATAATTCAGGTTATCGGTTCTGTGAACGTCCATTTTGACCGGTATCTGTGGGTCGACAATATAAAATCGCCTGGTCAGAACCGGATCATCACGATCGTAGTTCCGGTAAACATAAAGAATATAGTTGCCCGCGATTTTGATTTTCAGATCTTCACCGGGGAAGGTAAGCCGATAGTGGATGAAAGGTTGAAGTGTATTGCGCGAAAATCTGTAATTTCGGATTTCATTGTCCGACAAACCACTCATATATTCAGTCTCCTGCATGTCGGTGGGAATCCAGTCGGGGGTGCAATGAATGATTGTGTACGTGAAGGTCTCAACCTGGTCCGTCAGGTCATCGAATTCGAGTGCCAGTGTAGTTGTGTCCCTTAAGTTGCGGTAGGGTGCCGATAATCTCCAGCCGTCGCGGAAAAGCTCTACCGAATGTACGGTGGACCGGTAGGTTTTGTCGCTGTAGCTTATGTTATTTGATTCACAATCAATGGTGATAGAGATTAAAATAAGTAGATAAATAAATATTTTCATATTGTTATATAACAAACGCAAAAAATTTATTTTTGTCCGTCACTTCAAAACTTATACCATTGCCATGCCAAAGGTAATTAAAATCAGACGAGGATTGGATATCAGGCTGAAAGGCGCAGCGGAGCTGAAGCTGACAGAACCTGGCCTAACCGGTCTATATGCAGTACAGCCCCCGGATTTCAAGGGGCCTGAGTTCAGGGTTCTCTTAAAACCCGGTGCAGAAGTAAAAGCGGGCACCCCCGTTCTGGCCGACAAGCACAATCCTGAGGTTGTACTTGTTTCGCCGGTCGCCGGGACTGTTCGGGAGATCAGTCGGGGAGAGAGAAGAAAACTGCTGGCTGTTGTCATTGAGGCTAACGGAAGCAGCGAGAGTGAGAGTCTGAAGCAGGGTGATCCTTCACAGATGGATGTTGCGGCCATCAGGCAACAGATCCAGTCGGCAGGACTCTGGCCTGCACTGATTCAGCGTCCTTATGGTGTTGTTGCCCGACCGGAATCAACTCCCCGGGATATTTTTATCTCCGGATTTGATTCAGCACCTCTGGCTCCCGACTACGCTTTTATCCTTAAGGAAAACAAGGAGGCATTCGCTGCCGGTTTAAAAGCTCTTACGAAGCTTACCACCGGTAAGGTGTATTTGTCGGTAAGGCCGGAACAGGCAAGCCTTCCGCTATATTCGGGTCATGCCGGGGTGGAAACTGCTGTGTTTTCCGGACCTCATCCTGCAGGAAACCCGGGTATTCAGATGCATCACCTCGCTCCATTAAACAAGGGGGAGGTTGTTTGGACGATCAATCCGCAGTTTGTTGCCCTGGTTGGCAAAACATTTCTAACGGGAAAACCTGAATTTGGCTGGACTGTTGCGTTGGCAGGATCGAAAGTCAGGCAGCCGGGCTATTATAAAGTTACTTTGGGTTGTCAGGTCTCCTCTCTGTTAAAGGATAATCTGGTCACAGGTGAATTGGAACCGAGGGTGATCAGCGGAAATGTTCTGACAGGAACTCAGATTGGGTCCGAAGGGTACCTCGGGTATTATGATGCGCTGATCAGTGTGATCCCGGAAGGAAAGCATTTTGACCTGTTCGGATGGGCACTCCCGGGAATCAATAAATTCAGCATGTCGAGGACTTTCGCCAGTTCCCTGTTTCCAAGGAAGAACTGGGATCTTGACACGAACCTTAACGGCGGGCACCGTGCTTTTGTGGTGACCGGCCAATATGAGAAGGTATTTCCGATGGATATTTATCCGATGCAACTCCTCAAGTCGATTCTGGCCAATGATATTGATAAAATGGAGCAGCTCGGGATTTACGAGGTTATCGAGGA